>Ga0180085_1000173_pt1 | contig 22334 bp, 18 predicted proteins | sample EasRiv730_16_10D_FD_123013 | JGI IMG/M metagenome (GOLD analysis project Ga0180085, IMG submission 123013) | Soil microbial communities from meander-bound floodplain in the East River, Colorado, USA - East River metaG ERMLT730_16_10D | ecosystem: Environmental > Terrestrial > Soil > Floodplain ... | reverse complement strand
TTCTCGGCGGGAGCTCACACCGACCTGTGGCTGATGCTCGGCGACAACGCTTACCCGAACGGCACGGACCAGGAGTACCAGGACGCGCTGTTTGACATCTACCCCGAGATGCTGCGCACGACCGCGCTCTGGCCGACGATCGGCAATCACGACGGCGTGTCCTCGAGCTCGTCGACGCAGACCGGCCCGTATTTCGACATGTTCACGCTGCCGAGCGCGGGCCAAGCCGGAGGCATGTCCTCGGGAACCGAGGCGTACTACTCATTCGACTACGGTGACCTGCACTTCGTGGCCCTGGACTCCCAGGGTAGCGACCGGTCGCCGGGCAGCCCGATGCTGACCTGGCTCGAGACCGATCTGGCCGCGACCGACGGCAGCTGGATCATCGCCTTCTGGCACCATCCGCCCTACAGCAAGGGCATCCACGACTCGGACGACCCGATCAACGACTTCGAGCTCGTGGAGATGCGGCAGAACGTCGTGCCGATCCTCGACGCGTACGGCGTGGATCTGACGCTGACGGGCCATAGCCACGACTACGAGCGGTCGTACCTGATCGAGGGTCACTACGGGGATTCGTCGACGTTCCTGGAATCGATGAAGGTCGTTCCGGGCGACGGTCGGACGACGGGCGACGGTGCCTACACGAAGGCGATGCTCGCCCCGCTGCCCAACTCGGGCATCGTCCACACGGTCGCCGGAAGCGCGGGCCAGATCAGCGGGGGGACACTCGACCACCCGGCGATGTTCGTTTCCCTGAACGTCCTGGGGTCCGTCGTGCTCGATGTCGACGGCCGGCGACTCGACCTGCAATTCCTGGACAGCACGGGGGTGGTGCGCGACTCGTTCACGATCCTCAAGGGCCCGGATTGTCCCGACGACTACGACCGGGACGGTCTGTGTGCAGCGCAGGACAACTGCCCGAACGACTTCAATCCGAGCCAGCAGGACACGGATGGCGACCATGTGGGCAACGCGTGCGACACCTGCCCGACCGATCCGATCGACCTCGACGGGGACGGGCTTTGCTCCACGACCGACTGCGACGACACCCGCGTCTCGTGCACGACGGACTGCGTGACCAACTTCGATGCAGACACGATCCCGGACTGCGCGGACACCTGCATCGATCGGGATCGCGACGGATATGGCTTCGCCGGGGGTGCCGGCGACACATGTGCCGGAGGGGATTGCAACGACCTGTCGGCGCTGTGCACGCTCGACTGCAGCGACGTCGACGCGGACGGATGGTGCGCCGATGCGGACAATTGTCCCCTCGTCCTCAACCCGGCCCAGGAAAACCGGGACGGCGATCCGTTCGGGGACGTCTGCGACTCGTGCGAGGCCGATCCGCGGAACGACTACGACGGGGACGGATGGTGCGACAGCTTCGACAACTGCCCGGACGACCCAAACACGGTACAGACCGACACCGACCAAGACGCCGCGGGTGACGCGTGCGACTGCGCGACGACGAGCCCGGGTGTGTCCCGGGCACCGGCGCCGGTCGGTTCCACGCTCCGCCTGAGCAAGGTCGGACCGACCAGCTTGCGCTGGCAGCGTGGCCCGCAAGCCCACAGCTTCCATGTGTACAGGGCCGATCGCGACAGCGGCCAGGCGTTCTCGCTCGCCAACCTGGGCTGCTTGCGGGCCAACGTCCCTGCCCCATCGGCACTCGACTCCTCGAACCCGGCCGCCGGAGCGATGTTCATGTACCTGATCACGTCGGTGAACGTCTGCGGCGAGAGCTCGGCCGGCACGGCGAGCAACGGGACGGGGCATCTCGTCCCGGACCCCTGCGCGGTGGATGACGCCGACGAGGACCTCGACGGCGTGCCGAACGTGTCGGACAACTGTCCGCTCCAGGCCAACCCGGGCCTGGCCGACCTGGATCATGATTTCGTGGGAAGCGCCTGCGACAACTGCTTCGCCGTGCGGAACGCGCTGCAGTCCGACACCGACGACGACGGGCTGGGCGACGCCTGCGAAGGACCGGACGCCGACGGGGACGGCGTACCCGACCCGATCGACAACTGTCCGATCCAGGCGAACTCGAGCCAGCTCGACACCGACCATGATGCCGCCGGGAACGTCTGCGACGCCTGCCTGAATGACGCCGACAATGACCAGGACGGCGACGGGGTCTGCGGCGACATCGACAACTGCCCGGCGACGAGCAACCTCGGCCAGGCCGACCGCGACTCCGACGGTCGAGGCGATGTGTGCGACAACTGTCCCGAGGACTGGAACGCGAATCAGAGCGACGCCGACGTGGACGGTGTCGGTGACGCGTGTGCCTGGTGGAACCTAAGCTGGCAGAATCGGAAGAAGATCACGTTCGACAGTACAGAAGCCACCGCGGATCTGATCGACTTCCCCGTGCTCGTGACCGTGGACAGCGCATCGATTCAAGTCATCGGTGACGGCTCGGATCTTCGTTTCATCGATCCGGCCGACCCGACCGTGGAGCTGGCCTACGAGATCGACACCTGGGTCTCGAGCGGGACGTGCACGGTCTGGGTCAAGATCCCTCGCATCGCGGCTGGCACCGACACCGATTATGTCTGGATGTACTACAACGACCCCGCTGCTCCGCCCAACCCGCGTCCCGCGGCGGAGGTCTGGGATCCGGGCCACGCGGCCGTGTGGCACCTCGGCGAGAATTCCGGCTCGGCGATGGACAGCACGTCGAACGCCAACCACGGGACGTTCGTGGGAGATCTACCGAGTCCAGCGCCGGGACGCGTGGGCAAGGCACAGGTCCTGGACGGGGTCGACGACTTCTTCGTCGTCCCGGATTCGTCGAGCCTCAGTCCGACCACCGCCGTGACGATCGAGATGTGGGTGCAGCCGAGCGGGAGTTCGCACCCGCGGTGGGCTCTGCTCTACAGCGACTGGGACCAGCAGGCTACGTCGATCCATCATGCGATCTACGAGGGCAAGGTCTCGCTGTACATCTCGAGCGACGGGACCGATCTGGTCGGCGCAAACGAGCATCTCGACGGGAACACGGCTTTGACCCTGGCGGCGTGGAATCACGTCGCCGTCAGCTTCGACTCGGGGGCGTTCCACGTCTACCTGAACGGGGTTCCCGATGCGACGGAATACGTCTCCGCGAGCGACACGACGATCTTCGACAGTCCGTATGACAAGACGGTGGGGATCAAGAACGTCCCGGAGCACCACTTCCCGTTCGCGGGGATGATCGACGAAGCGCGCATCTCGAGCGTTGCCCGATCCGCCGATTGGATTCGTGCGCAGTACCGGTGTCAGACGGGCAGCTTCGTCAGCTTCTCCTGCGAGCAGGATCAGGGCATGCAGGGCTGTCCGGGGGCGGTGCCGCAGCTCAGCGCGCCAGGCGCGCGGGCTCGAGCGGCCAGTTCTGCACGATGACGGTCAGAGCTCGATCGTCTCGCCGTCCGCGGCGACCGCGAACCCGGTGCGCCGGATCTCTCGCGCGGCAGGCGAGCGGGGGTCGACGGCCGGGTTCGAATGGTTCAGGTGCGTGAACGCGATGCGTGGCCGCGCGCTCGGGGGTTGCGGACCGAGCCGCGCGATCGTCTGCCGGATCGGCGGATGGCCGATCGAGCGCGTGCCGCGGTCCGGTAGCTCTTCGGTCGAGAAGAACGTCCCGTCGAGCAGCGCAAACGACACCCCCGCGAGCCGGCTCTCGAGCGGCGGGTCCCAGCGCTCCCAGTCGTCGGTGTCGGGGACGTACAGTACGGTGTGTCGCGGCCCATCGATGCGGAATCCCATGGTGTCGGCGTGCTCGTCGCGGTGCGGTACCCGGAAGGGGAGGACCGTCAGGTCCTCGGCCAGCCGGAGCCGCTCTCCCGGCCGGAACGGCACGAGCACGATGTTGCGTCGCGCGACGAGGTCGGCCCAGGGCGAGTTCGCCGCCAGGAACGCAGCGAGCGCCTCGCTGCAGCGGACCTCGATCTCGCGGGTGTGCACCGCCTCGAAGCCCAGGAATCCGAGGCCGGTGACGTGTCCGAAGTGCGCATGGGTCAACAGCACGCCGTCGATCGGCGCCCGGTCGATCGAGCCCGCGGGCCGCCCGCGGGCGAGGCGCAAACGCTCGAGCTGGGCCGGGAGATCGGGCGTGGCATCGATGATCCACGCGCGATCGGCAGCCGCCGAGAGCAGCGCGACGCTGGCCACCGCGCGCGCCCGCTCCGGGCGGCGCCGTGCCGCGGCGCAACGCGCGCAGGAGCAGGCGGCGTGGGGCAGTCCGCCGTCCTGTGCGCTGCCCAGCACGAGCAGGCTGGGCCGCGGGACCGGAACGCGCGCCCCGCGGTCGTCGTTCCAGGCGGCGAGCCCGACCAACAGTAGCCCGACCGCCCCGAGCCCTCTTCGCATGACGCGATGGTACCAGCGCGGCCGGGGCTAGCGACCGATCGACGCGGCGGGATACACTTCCTGGTCGATGACCCGCAGGCCGACGATCGTCGGAACCACCGTACTGGCTGTCCGTCGCGGCGAACACGTCGTGCTGGCCGGAGACGGCCAGGTCACGCTCGACCGGTCGGTGGTGAAGACCGGCGCGCGCAAGATCCGGCGGCTCGCCGACGGCCGTGTGCTGGCCGGGTTCGCCGGCGGGGCCGCCGACGCGTTCGGGCTCTTGGCCCGCTTCGAGGAGAAGCTCGCGGCGCACCAGGGACAGCTCGAGCGCGCCGCAGTCGAGCTCGTGCGGGACTGGCGCTCCGATCGCGTGCTGCGCCGTCTCGAAGCGCTGCTGCTCGTGGCCGACGCGCGACGCACGCTGCTCCTGTCGGGGACCGGCGACCTGATCGAGCCCGACGACGGCGTGCTGGCGATCGGCAGCGGGTCGGTCGCGGCGATGGCCGCGGCGCGCGCGCTCCTGGCCCACAGCGCGCTCGATCTGCCCGCAGTCGCCGAGCAGGCGCTGCGCATCGCCGCGGCGATCGACCTGTACACGAACGATCGGATCGCGATCGAGGAGCTCGGGCCGTGATCCCGCTCCCGCCCTCCCGGGCCGACGCCGGCGAAATGGCGCCCGAGCTCACCCCGCGCCAGATCGTGGCCGAGCTCGACCGGCACGTCGTCGGGCAAACCAAGGCCAAGCGCGCGGTGGCGATCGCGCTGCGCAACCGCGCGCGGCGGCGCCGTCTGCCTCCGGAGGTCGGGGCGGAGGTGACGCCCAAGAACATCCTGATGATCGGCCCGACCGGAGTCGGCAAGACCGAGATCGCGCGGCGCCTGGCGCGGCTCTCGGGCTCGCCGTTTCTCAAGGTCGAGGCCTCGAAGTTCACCGAGGTGGGCTACGTGGGGCGCGACGTGGAATCGATGGTTCGCGACCTGGTCGAGGTGGCGATCGACCAGGTGGGCCAGGAGCGGCGTGAGAAGGTGCGCACCGGTGCGCGGGCGGCGGCGGAGCGCCGGCTGCTCGACCTGCTGCTCCCGCCGCGGCCCGTCGTGCATCCGACGGACGCTGCTTCCGCTTCGCGCGCGCGTGAGGATCAGGCGTCCTGGGAGCGCAGTCGCGACGTGATCCAGCGCCAGCTCGAGGCGGGGGACCTCGACGAGCGGCTGGTCGACGTCGAGGTGAAGGTCGCCCCCGCGCTGCCGTTCCTGCGCGTCGGGATGGGCGGAAGCGAGGATCTCGACGGGTCGCTGCGCGAGATGCTCCCGGGCCTCTTCGGGACGCGAGCCGAACGGCGCAAGATGACCGTCGCCGAAGCGCGAGACGTCCTGCGGCGCGAGGAAGAGGACCGACTCGTCGATCGCGATCAGGTGGTTCGCGATGCTCTGCGGCGCGTCGAGGAGTCGGGCATCCTGTTCGTCGACGAGCTGGACAAGATCGCGGGCCGGGAGGGCGGTCACGGGCCGGACGTCTCTCGTGAGGGTGTGCAGCGGGACCTGCTTCCGGTGGTCGAGGGGACGCTCGTCTCGACCAAGTACGGAAACGTGCGGACCGACCACATCCTGTTCATCGCGGCCGGCGCGTTTCACGTGTCCAAGCCCTCCGACCTGATTCCCGAGCTGCAGGGGCGCTTTCCGATCCGAGTCGAGCTCGATGCGCTCGGTCGCGACGAGCTCGTGCGAATCCTGCGCGAGCCCGAGGGCTCGCTCCCACGGCAGTATGCCGCGCTCCTCGGCACCGAAGGCGTCGAGCTCGCGTTCACGCCGGACGGCATCGATGCGCTCGCCGACGCCGCGGCGACGGTCAACGAGCGGACGGAGAACATCGGTGCACGACGCCTCGCCACCGTCGTCGAGCGCGTGCTCGAGGAAGTGTCGTTCCGTGGAGCAGAGGGCGCCGGGTCGCGCGTCACGATCGACGGCGCGTACGTCCGCGAGCGGATCGGCGACCTGGTCCAGACCGCCGACCTGTCGCGGTTCATCCTCTAGGCCGGCGACGCTGCGGATGGCACGCCCCGGTCCGGTCTTCGCGTGCGTGCTGGCCGCGCTCGTGCTCGCGGCGTGCGGCAAGAAGGGACCCCCGCTGCCGCCTGCGCCGCGTGGGCCGCTCGCTGCGTCGTCGGTCGAGGCGCGGCAGCAGGGCGAGCGGGTGGTGGTTTCGTTCGTCCTGCCCGCAGCGCGTGGCACAAGCGCCGCCGCGACGATCGCGCGCTCGGAGCTCGTGAGGGTGGCCTACGGTCCGGGCGGGGCGCCTGCGGCCGATCCCGATGCGTTCCGGCGCCTCGGAAAAGTCGTCGCCGTCGGGAGCGCGGGCCCGTTCGAGGAAGGTCGAGCGCTGCGCCTCGTCGATGCGCCGCCCAGCGACGGTGGCGGCGCAGCGGGGTCGACCCTGCGCTACGCGGTGCTGCTGTTCGATCAGCGCGGCCGGAGCTCCCCGCTCGCCATCGCACGGGACCTGGTCGTGGCCGAGGCCGCGCCGGGGCCGAACGGACTGCGCGGGGAGCCCACCGCCGACGGTGTGCGGTTGAGCTGGGAAGCGGTTCCGGGTGCCACGTACAACCTGTATCGAGCGACGCCCGGCGAAGAAACGCCACTCCGGCCGATCCACGATCGACCGCTCTCGACGGGCGACTACCTCGACGCGAGCGCTCCCGTGGGAGCACGGTTCGTCTATACCGTTCGCGTCGTGATCGGCGAGCCGCCGCCGTTCATAGAGGGCGCGGATTCCGCGCCACTCGAGATCGAGGTCGTCGACCGCTTTCCGCCCATGCCGCCGCAAGGGCTCGTGGCGGTCCAGGAAGGGCCGGCGGTGCGGCTGTTCTGGGATCCGAGCGCTGAGCGCGACCTGGGCGGATACCGTCTCTATCGGCGCGATGGGGCGGGGGAGGCCTGGCGACGGATCGGGCCGGACCTGATCGATCGACCGCTCTTCCGCGACGAGGTCGTGGCCGTGGGACAGACCCTCGGCTATCGACTGACCGCGCTCGACCGCGCGACACCGCCCAACGAGAGCGTCCCTTCGGATACGGTAGAGATCGAGGTCGCGAGCGAGCCGGAGGCGGGCAGCGAGGGGCAGCCGTGAGCCAGTGCGTGCGTGTCACGAAGATGTCGGGTGCGGGAAACGACTTCCTGGTCCTCGGGCCGGAAGAGGCGGCGTCGATCGGGGACCGCCTCGTCGAGTGGACGCGGCACGTGTGCCGGCGCGGCGACTCGGTCGGAGCGGATGGCGTCCTGGTCGTACAAGCGGAGGGAGTCGACCGAGTCTCGGTGCGGTTCCTGAACCCGGACGGGAGCGGGACGTTCTGCGGGAACGGGAGCCGCTGCGCGGCCCGTTTCGCGTGCCTGCGTGGACTGGCCCGAAGTCGGATGGTCCTCGTGACCGACTGGGGTGAGATTCCGGCGCGCGTCGAGGACCGGCGCGTGATCCTCGAGTTGCCGGCGCCGATCGACGTCGGTGCGACCTCAGTGCGCGTCGGGGAGCAGGAGGTTCACGGACACCTCGTGCGAGCCGGGGTTCCCCACTTCATCGTCCGCGTCCCGGCGCTCCAAGGGTCACGACTCGCGGAATGGGGCCCGGCGCTGCGGTGGCATCCGCGGTTCGCCCCGGAGGGCGTCAACGTCGATCTGGTCCATGGATCCGGAGCCGAGTTGCGGATCCGGACCTACGAGCGCGGTGTCGAGGGGGAGACGCGGGCCTGCGGCAGCGGGGCGGTGGCGGCCGCCTTCGCGCACCGGCTGGCCGGTGGCCCGGCCACGGTGACCGTCATTCCGGCGAGCGAGCGCGCGCTGCTCGTGGAGCTGCCCGGTCCTGCGTCGGGGCCGCTCGGGGCCGTGCTGTCGGGGGACGCCCGGCGGATCTTCGACGGCGTGGTGTCGGAAGAGGCCGAGGAGTGAGCCCGCACGCCTACTTCGGTCGGATCGAGGGGAGCATTCTCTTGGTTCGCTGCTGGTCCGCCTCGCGCAGCACCTTCTCGACGAGCAAACCGTGGAACGCGGGTATTGCCCGAGGATCGAAGTACTCGGCGAAACGGTGCGACTGCACGACGAAGTTGGGGATGTCTTCCCACGGGACCCCTTCGCGTAGCCCGACCTCGACCTGTCCGCGAATCCACGCCAGGCCGTCGCGGAAGTGCCCCACATCGTCGCGGCTCGCTCGCGGCCCGCGCAGGGGAACGACCGTTTCGAACGCGATCTGTCCGAGTTGGTTCAGCACATCGAGCCAGCCCATGAGATCCCCGTCCGGTGCGTACGGGTTGCCGTCCAGCGCGACGAGCGCGCCCGCATACAATATCCCGCTGCGCGGGAGCTGCAGGAGCAGGTCCCCGGACGAGTGCGCCACTCCCACGGGGAACATCGCGACCGGATTCCGCGAATCGGCGAGCGTGATCGGACCATCGGCGAGCAGGACCGGAAGCCGCCGAGCCGGGGCGGCCCAGCTGTCCGGGGAAGGCGCCGCCGCGCGCAGCTCGGCGCCGGCGTCGTAGGCCGGATCCTCGAGCATGCGGCGGCACCCCCCCGAGGCGACCACCAGGGTGGTCTCCGGGAACGCCGTTGCGCCGCCGATCGACTCGACGTGAGGATGGGACAGGACGAGGAAGCGAACGGGTCTCGCGTCGATCGCTGCGATCAGGGAGAGCAGCTCGCGGGCCGCCACCACCGAGGGCTGAGACTCGATCACGAGCGGCCCGTCGTCGCGCAGCACGACGAGCGAGTTGGTCCGGTCGATCGCCGGGGTTCGGGGCCGCACCAGGAAGACGCCCTCGGCCAGCTGCTCGGTCACGAACCCGGGCGCCGGGGACGCGGGGACCTCGTCGGCGTACGCGACGGGAGCGGTCGACACGAGACAGGCGGTGAGCGCCAGTGCGAGTGCCGGGAGTCGCGGGGTCCGTCGCATGGGCGATCGGGAAGATACTACCGACGCTGGCGGGAGGCGACTGGAACGCGTGGCGCGCCTAATCGATGCGCGGCAGGAGCGTTTCGTCGCCGCCGGCGAGGACCTCGACGTAGGCGCCGCGCAGGATCTCGAGCGCGGTCTTGCCCAGCACGCCGTGGCGGCGCAGGAACGTTTCCTTGCCGCGCGTGAGTTGATCGGCCAGCCGGTCGACGAGGTCGCGTTGGCGGCGGCCGAGCAGGACCGCTTCCTCGTTGTACAGTCGTATGTCGGTGGCGACGAGGCGGGCGAAGCGGCGCGCCACATCGAGGCTGGGGTCGTCGATGGGCGGGCCGGTCTGCGAGGGCTGAGCAGCGCTGGCCTGCGCCCCGGCAGGCGCGGCGCTGGCGGCGGGAGCGGGCTCCGCGATTCCGAGCTTGCGCCGCAGGACGTCGAGATCGAGCTGGAGCTGCGCCACCCGGCCCAGGACGCTCAGGAGCGCCGGGTGCCACGGCGCCTCGCCCGCCTGGCGCTCGACCACGAGCACTCCGATCGGTCGGTCCTTGACGCGGATCGCCATTCCGACGCATTCGTACGGTGTCGGCTGTCCATAACCCGGACACACGCCGGCCGCATCGGGTTCATAGATCGGCAATTCGGCTCCGATCACTCGACCGAGCCAACCGTCGGACAGGCCGGCCGAGCGGCTGCGGAGCGCGCGCGACGCTTCCTCACCGAACCCGAAGGCACCCCAACCGCGAACCTCGTCCTTGCGGATCACGTACAGCGACCCACGCGGAGCCACCAAGCGGATTGCCTCGAGCAGGCTCTTGAACAGCTCGGCCGGGCCCTGGGGAGTGGTCAGCGCACGCACGTGTCGCTCGAGATCCTCGAACGACACGGCATCCAGGCTCGTCCGCATCACGGCTCCGGGCTGCACGAATGGTCTTCAGTGTCCGCGCAGTCGTGGGTGGCGCAACAGGGGAACGAATTCGGGGAACCCGGAGAGCAGGCCGCGAATCTCAGGCGCCACGAAGAGTGCATCCGCCAGATCCTCGATCGCTTCCTCGGTCCGACCGGCACGGGCGAACACCGATGCCCGGTTGATCCGGTAGGTCGGTCGGCGCGGTCGCAAGCCGACCGCACGGCCATACGCTTCGGTCGCGTCGTCGAGTCGCCCCAGTTCCTCGAGGGCATTCCCGAGATTGTTCCACGACACATCATAGTCCGGCTTGAGCTCGAGCGCGCGCCGGTAGCAGTCGAGTGCCTCGTCGCGGGTCCCCACTCGCAGCAGGGCGTTCCCCAGGTTGTTCCAGGCTTCGTGATCGTCCGCCCTTCGCTCGACCGCCCGTCGATACGCGTCGGCCGAGGCGCCGTCGTGTCCCAGATCCGAGTACGCGTGGCCCAGGTTGTACCAGGCTTCGTAGTCATCCGGAATCAGGTCCGCGGCGCGACGATAGCCGACGATCGCGCGATCGAGGTCACCGAGGCATGCATGAGCATAGGCCAAGCCATACCAGCCGTCCGGGGCGTCCGGGGAGAGCGCGAGCGCCCGCTCGTAGGCCTCCACGGCCTCGGTGCTCCGTCCGAGGGCGACCTGGGCGTTGCCGAGATTGAGCCAGATCTCGAATCGATCCTGCCGCAGAGCCATCGCGCGCCGGTAGCAGTCGATCGCGCGCTCGTGGTGTCCGAGCTGCACGTGGACGTTTCCCAAGTTGTTCCAGCCTTCCGCCAGCCCATCGTCGAGCACGAGCGCGCGCCGGTAGGCGTCCGCGGCCTGCTCCAACTCGCCCTGCGCGTCGAGGACGCGTCCGAGCTCGAACCAAGCCCGAACGTCACCCGGCCGGCGCTCGATCGCCTCGTGCAACACGCGAGTTGCTTCCTCGAACTCACGCCGCATCGACCGCAGGGAGCCCAGGACGATCCACGCCTCGCACAGGTCGGGATCGAGGCGGGTCGCTTGCTCGAGGACGACGGCTGCGCCGTCGAGGTCGCCCGCCGCGTACCGCTCCCGCCCGGCCTCGAGAAGCTGGAGAGCCTCACGGTCTCGATCGCCAGTCGTCCCGCTTGGCACGGGCAGCGAGATGTCCATGGGACGCGGCTGCCCGTGGCGTCGGCCATCAAGCGGCCCCGGACGTCCCGCACTTTCCTCGGCTCGGTTCAAAGCCCCCTCGAACCGCTGTTCCAACCAGCACCCGTCCGGAATCTAGGGTATTGGGGACCCGCCGTGCACGGATCAGGCACGGCGCCCCCCCAAAGACCAGCGCGCGCGTGGTGTATACGGCAAAACAACTCGGAAGAACATCGTTTACCGACCGACTGCCAGTTATGTAGCATGACGATGCCGTCCGGGTCAATCGAATTCCTGCCGGAGATGTATCGACGCCTTGGCAACAACTGACGCGAATCACGAACCGAGGATCCGGTTGCCCTTCGACGCCGTGCGGCCCGACCGTCCCATTTCTCGTAAAATGGCCGCGCCCCAGGACGAAGGACGGCCCATGTTCAATCGCCAGACCATCGGACGGCCGGTCTCGATCGACGGTCACGGGCTCCACAGCGGAGCGCGGGTGCACCTGCGGCTCGTTCCGGCCGAAGCCGGGTGTGGAGTCGTGTTCGTCCGGACCGACGCCGACCGTGCGGAGATCCCGGCGATCCTCGCGTATGCCGGTCCGAGCCAGTACGCGACGACTCTCGAGCGGCAGGGGCTCGGGGTCAGCACGATCGAGCATCTGATGGCGGCGCTTTCCGCGCTGCTCGTCGACGACGTGCGCATCGAGCTCGATGGACCGGAAGTGCCGATCCTCGACGGATCGTCGCGGCCGTTCGTGGACGCGATCCTCGCGGCGGGCCGACGCGAGCTCGAGGAGCCGCGACAGTACATCACGCTCGTTCGCCCGGTGACCGTCGTGCACGAGGACAAGCGCATCGCCGCTTATCCCTGTCGAGAGTACCGCGTGACCTACGCGCTCGAGTTCGACCATCCCGCCCTCGGTTACCAGGAGTTGAGCGCGAGCCTGTGGAGCGAGGAGTCGTTCGTGGCCAAGCTCGCCCCGGCTCGGACCTTCACGTTTGCCCGCGACGTCGAGGCCTTGCGACGGCGCGGACTCGCGCTGGGCGGTTCGCTCGAGAACGCCGTCGTCCTGGCCGAGGACGGGGTCCTCAACCCCGACCTGCGTTTCCCGGATGAGTTCGTGCGGCACAAGATGCTCGACCTGACCGGAGACCTCTCGCTCCTGGGCCACCCCGTCCGGGCGCACGTCGTCGCCTACCGGGCCGGCCACGATCTCCACGCGCGACTGGCCCGCGCGATCTGGGACGATTCCGAAGCCTGGTACCTCGCGCCGTGGTCGGAGGAATCGCCGAACCTGGAGCGCGCGGCGCGGGCGTGACGCGAGGGCGGATCGCACGTCTGGGGAGCGCCGCCGCCGCGGGCGCGCTGGCCTGGTCGACCGCGCTCGCGGGGCCGCAGATCGAGTCCCTGTCGGCTCGCTGGGACGGGGCTGAGGCCCGCGTGTCCTATCGAGTGATCGGAGGCCTCACCGACGCGACCCTCGAGCGGATCCACTCGGGCATCCCGGTGCGGTTTCGCCACCGGATCGAGCTGCGCGCCCGTCGTGCCGTGCCGATCTGGCCCTCCCGCGAGCTCGGCCAGACCACCGTCGAGACGCAGGTCGAGTACGACTCGCTGACCCAGCAGTACCGTCTGAGGCGGGACACGCGCCTGCGCGACAAAGGGCTGTCCGAGCCGATCGTATCGGAAGCAGTCACCGATTCGCGGGACGAGATGGAGGCGTGGATGACCCAGCTGGCGGATGTCCGGGTCACGCCGACCGGGGGGCGTGCCTCGGGGACGCTGCGTGTGCGCGTCGACGTCACACTGGATCGACGCTGGATTCTGCTCGTGTTCCCTTCGACCGTGGACGCCTCGGCTTCCGCCGGGCTCGTGGTGCCGGATTGAGGTGGGGGCGGCGGGCACCCCGCTGGGGCGCGCTGGTGCTGGTCGGCCTGGGCGCCGTGTGGGGTCTCTACGCCCTGCTCGACCGGCTGGCGCGGGTCGGGCCGGAACAGGGCCTCGACCACCTCGTGCTGCCGTTGCTGTCGCTCGCGCTGGTCGGCCTCGCGCTCGCGCTGACGGTCGTGCTGATCCGCAACCTCGTCGTGCTGATCGTCGAGCGCAAGCGCGGCATCCTCGGCTCGCGATTGCGATCGAAGCTCGTGTTTTTCTTCCTGGCGCTGGTGCTGGTCCCCGCTCTGGTGTTGTTCGTGGGCTCGGCGCAGGTGATCAAGCAGTCGGTGGAAGCGGTCCTGCGCACACCGCTCGAGGACTTGACACGCAAGTCCGGCAGCCTCGTCGAGGAATGGAAGGGCTTCCTGCGCCAGCAGGCGCTCGAGCAGGCGATCTCGATCGCCGCCGAGATCGCCGGTGGGCGGGCTGCGGAGGGGCCCGAGCTCGGCGAGCGCGCGCGGCGCTGGCAGCAGCGACCGGAGCTGGTACAGCTCCGCGTGACCGTCGGATCGCGCACGATCGTCGAGCTTCCGGCCGAGGCGCCGTGGCTCGACGCCGCGCACCGCGCGGAGATGGCTTCCCGCCTCGAGGCGCTCGTTCGAACCGTTGGCGACGACCGTCGCGCGGCGACGCGCATCGATCACTTGGGGGACGGACTCGTCGCCCACGCCGCGGTTCCCTTCGAGCCACCTCCGGGCCAGAGCGAGCGCGGCATCGTATCCGTGGGCATCGTCGTGCCCCCGGCCCTAGCGGGCAATCTCGAGGGTGTCGACCAGGCCGAGCGCGTGTACCGGCAGTTCCGCGTGAACCGACGGCAGCTGGTGCGCCTGTACCTGACGCTGATCGGACTGATCTTCCTGGCCACGCTCTTTGCCGCCACGTGGATGGGACTCTACCTTGCGCGGCGGATCACCGGGCCGATCCAGGAGCTTGCGGTGGCGACGCGCGAGATCGCCGCAGGCAACCTCGATGTTCGCGTGAGGGCGGAGATCGGCGACGAGCTCGGCATGCTGGTCGAAGCGTTCAACGAGATGGCGGGCGAGCTCCAGGAGAGCCGTGAGGTGATCACGCGCTCGACCGCCGACCTGCGACGATCGAATCGCGCGCTCGACGAGCGGCGCCGGTACATCGAGACCCTGCTGGCCAATCTCTCGACCGCGGTCCTCTCGCTCGACCCGGATGGACGGGTCACGACCGCCAATCGCGCGGTGCGGAAGACGCTGGGTCTCGATCTCGCGCCGGGCGACCATGCCGCGGCGGCGTTCCGCAGCGCCGGGCTGTCGTCGCTGGCGGAGTTGCTCGAGCCGGGCGAGGACGGCCCGGCGGAGGACGTGCGACGCGAGCTGAGCCTCGACCGTCCGGACGCGGTCCGGCAGGTGACCGTTCATGTGTCGCAGCTGCGGGGCGCGGCGGGAGAGCGGCTCGGGACCCTCGTGATCGTGGACGACCTGACCGAGCTGCTGCGGGCCCAGAAGACCGCGGCGTGGCGCGAGGTCGCCCGTCGGATCGCGCACGAGATCAAGAATCCGTTGACGCCAATCCAGCTCGCCGCGCAGCGGCTGCGCAAGAAGTTCGTCGAAGGGGCGAAGGACCTCGACCAGGTCTTGCCCGAGGCGACCGCCTCGATCGAGCGTGAGGTCGGGGTGCTGAAGCGCCTGGTCGACGAGTTCTCGCAGTTCGCGCGCCTGCCCGAGGTCGCGCCGCGGGAAGTCGACCTGGCCGGAATCGTGGAGTCGGCGCTGGCGCTCTACCGAGGACTGGGGGACGTGCACTGGGACGTGCACGTCGACCCGTCGGTCGGGCGTGTCTCCGTCGATCCGGACCAGATCCGGCGCGTCCTGGTCAACCTCGTCGACAACGCCGTCGCGGCGACACAGGCCCGCGGGACGATCCGGGTCCACGCGCGACGCATCGCGGCCGAGCGGGTCGTGCGGGTCGAGGTCGCCGACGACGGGCCGGGGGTGGACCCCGCCCACCAGGAGCGGCTGTTCACGCCCGACTTCTCGACGAAGAAGCGCGGGACCGGTCTGGGGCTGGCCATCGTGTACAAGATCGTCAAGGACCATCGTGGGACGATCCGCCTGGAGCGGAACCAGCCCCACGGTGCCCGGTTCGTGCTGGACCTGCCGGCGTAGGCCGGGGAGGAGACCGATGCGCCCCTCTCGCATTCTGATCGTCGACGACGAGCCGGGTGTCCGCGCCGCGCTCGAGGGGATCCTCGCCGACGAGGGGTTCGACGTTCACGCGGAGCCGAGCGGCGAGCAGGCGCTCGAGCGCCTCGGACGCGAGCCCTTCGATGCGATCCTGCTCGATGTGTGGCTGCCTGGAATCGACGGCCTCGAGACGTTGGTTCGTCTGCGCCAGCGGGGCTCGGACGCCGAGATCGTGATGATCTCGGGGCACGGCACGATCGAGACCGCCGTTCGCGCCACCAAGCTCGGGGCGTTCGATTTCATCGAGAAGCCGCTGTCGCTCGAGAAGACGCTGCTGGTTCTGCGGAACGCCTTGCGCCAGCGCCGACTCGAACGGAGCAACCGCCATCTCCTCGAACAGCTCGCGCGGGACACCGAGATTCTCGGCACGAGCCCGGCGGCCGCGCGGCTGCGGCGGACGGCCCGCCTGGCAGCCGAATCCGACGCGCCGGTGCTCGTTTGCGGGGAGCAGGGCAGCGGTCGTGAGACGGTGGTCCGGTTCATCCACCGGGCCGGCCGTCGCCCGGAGACCCCGTTCGTCGAGGTCCCCTGTGGAGCGCTGGACCTCGAGGCGGCCGAGCGCGCCCTGTTCGCGCAGATCGAAGCCGGAGGACGCGCGGGGCTGGCCGACGGTGGGAGCCTGTTTCTGGAGGACGTGGACCGGCTCTCCACCACGGTCCAGCGACGACTCGCCGCGACCTTGGTTCGTGACGCCGGGCGGGACGGTGGCCCGCGGGTGCTCGCCTCGGCTCCGCCGGGAGCGGAGGGGGTCGAGCCCGAGTTGCGGCAGTACCTGGACGTTCTGCGAGTCGACGTGCCGAGCCTGCGCGAGCGACGCGACGACGTGCCTCTGCTCGTCGAGCGCTTCTTGCGCGATCTCGCGCGCGAGTACGCGAGGGCTCCCAAGCACCTGGCCCCGGAGGCGCTGGCGATCCTCAAGGGCCACGATTGGCCCGGCAATCTGCGCGAGCTGCGCAACCTGATCGAGCGCCTCGTGGTCGGCGTCGCGGCGGATCTGATCGGGGCGCACGATCTACCGGCGTCTCTCGGGGGCGGAGCCGAGCTGGGCGAGGATCTGTACCGGGACTACCCGTCGCTGGCCGACGGACTCCGCTCGTTCGAGCGCTATTACGTCGCGCGCGTGATGGCGCAGGAAGACGGGGACGAAGAAGCCGCGGCGCGACGGCTCGGGGTCAGCCGTGCCACCCTGCGCGAGACGCTGGACCGGGGCTGAGGCGCGTGCACCACCCGGCGAAGGCGAGTCCGAGCAGGCCGCTGGCCGAGAGCACGAGCAGCAGGATCAGGCCGACTCCCACGACGACCGCCAGCGCCCCGACGCCGGTCAGCGGTTGCGCCAGCAGCGCAGGAACCGCGGTGGCGAGCGCCCGGACCGTGAGTGCCGCCGCCGCGAGCGCGGGGGAGCCGGTGTCCCCCGGGCCGTCGAACTCCATCCGCGGCGCCGCGAACCAGGTCGTCTCGGGCGCAGCAACTCCGTGCGGGGCGATGGACGTCCCGCCCAGCAACAACAGCCCGGCCAGACAGGCCAGCTTGAGCCCGCGCAGCACGCGGATCTGCGCCGCGCGGCGGGGCGGCTGAGCCGGCAGGGTGTCCATCACATCGCGAACGAACGTGTCGTCCACGGTCAGGTCGACCAACTCGCGCTCGAGCAACAGGGCCAGGCGGCGCTCGCGGGCCAGCAGGATCTTGCACGCCGTGCAGCGCGGCAGGTGACGGGCGGCCTCGATCGCCTCCGCGGGCTCGGCCTCCTGCTCCGCGAGCCGGTAGAGCAGCGGGCGGATTCGATCGCAGGTCGACATCTCAGATCTCCTTCTCGAGCACATCGCCGAGGTCCCGGCGCAAGACCTCGCGCGCTCGGAAGATCCGGTTCTTCACCGTCCCGAGGGGTAGGTTGGTGATGCGTGCAATCTCGTCGTAGCGGCAGTGCTGGCGGTGCCGGAGCAAGATGAGCTGCCGGTACTCCGTGGGGAGCCGGCGGATCGCGGCTTCGAGCCGTGCCTGCAGCTCGCGCGCGCTCAGCATCTCGTGCGGCGTCGGCTCGTGTCCGGCGAGCGAACCCGGGGCGGCATCGGTCGAGTCGTCGGCCGCTTCGCCCGGGAGGTGGCAAGTCCGGGGCTCTTTTCGGCGCAGTAGATCGATCGCGCAGTTCGACGCGATTCGGTACAGCCAGGTCGTGAAGCGGAATCGCGAATCGTAGCTCGACAGCGATACATAGACCTTGAGGAAGACCTCTTGGGCCAGGTCGAGGGCAGCTTCGCGTTGACCGGTGATCCGGTAGAGATGACTCACCAGCGCACGCTGGTGTCGGCGGACCAGCGCCTCGAACGCCTCCCGGTCTCCCCCCAGGGCTCGACCCACGAGTGCTTCGTCGGCGTCCCCGGTGCGAGGGGCCAGAGCCCGGGCTGGTCCGGCGGGTGCGGGTCTCACGAGGCTCGCAACTCCATCGACCGTAATACGTGCGGCTGCCCTGGCGGTTTCATGGCTGGAGCGTAGCACGCAGTCGGTCGCTCGGCTCTCGGCCGCGAAGCACGTGGTAGGATCGCTCCTGCCCGCTTCGCCCAGGCCACTCGCCGGGCACTCTTGGCGTGGTCGCCGCGACGGGAAAGACAGGTCCATGGGGCGACGCCTCGACGACAACCCGGCGCGCGGGCGACCCGCGGATCCGTGGCGGGCCGCCGCGGACTTGGAAGACCGGCTGAACCGCATGGTCGCCGAGACCGACGGGAGCCGGCTCCTGACCCGGCTGGCCGAGGCCGGGGGCGTCGAGGACGTGCTGCCCCATGCGTTCGTGGTCCGGCAGCTGCTGTCCCTCGATCTCGCGGAGCCCGAGGCCGAGGCGGTCCTGGATGCCATCGTGCGGAACCGCGCGCGCCTGCGCCGCCAGCTCGGTCACGACCCCGGACTCTGTTGGGCTGCGCTCGATCACGTGTGCAACCAGGATCCGTTGCTGGCCAGCCCGGCGCTCTTCGACGCGCCACGCTCGGGTGGCTTCATGGCAGGAGTCGAGTCGCGAACGGGCCTGCTCGATCCTGGCTCGACGGAGCGAGAGGTCCGCCGCGAGCTCAGCCGGGCCCGGCGACACGGTCGAGACGCGGCCCTGCTCCTCGTCGACCTCGACCGCTTCGGCGAGGTGAATCTTTGTCACGGCCCACGCATCGGTGACGCCGTCCTCGAGGGGGCAGCGCGGGCCTTGAAGCGCGCGCTGCGAGAGTCGGATGTCGTCGGGCGGAGCGGAGGTGACGAGTTCCTCGTCGTGCTCCCGCGCACCGGTCGACTCGCCGCATCTGCGGTGGCCGAGCGTGTGCGGCGGTCGGTGGCCGCCGATTCCTGCGAGCGACCCCTGGCCGGCCGACACGTTCCGCTGACCCTCTCGGTCGGGATCGGATGCATCCCGGGCGACGCAGATGGGGCGGGCGCTTGGGTCGATGCGGCCCGGACGGCCCTGGCGCGGGCCAAGGGCCAGGGCCGTGACCGCGTCGTCGCGCACCCGAGCGAGCGGCGCGCCGCGGTCCGCCTTCCCGCGACCTCCGGCCTGCGCGGCTTCGTGATCCGTGAAGATGGGACGGTCACGGGGGTTCGGTTGGTCGAGCTCGGACCCGACGGGGTCGCGATCGACGGGCTCGCCGCCGCCACCGCGCACGAGCTCGTCCGGATCCGGATCGAGACCGAGCATCGGCCCCAACTCCTGCACGGGCGCGTGGTTCGTCGCGACGCGCGCACCGGACGCACGGCGATCGCGTTGGCCGAGAGGCTGCCGGGCCCGGTGATCGACGAGGTGCTCGGCGTTCGTCCCCCACGCGTCGGGCGACCGGTGGCCGACCCGTGATCACGCGCGACGAGGCAGAGGGACTGCGGGCGGAGTTGCTCGGACTCTTGGCCGAGGATGCCCACAACGCGCAACGGCTGGTCGAGCGTCTCGATCGGCTGTGGCGGGAGCGCGGCGCGAGCCCGCACGCCGCGCTCCTGCTGCTGCTCACGCGTCTCCCGTTCGAGGAGTCCGAGGCTCGTCGCCACTGGCAGGGGATCGTCGAGCGGCAGCGGGAGCTGACGCACGCGCTGGGTCGCGATCCGGGAGTGCGCGTGGCGGTGCTGGACTACTTCGTTCACGCGAACCGGATGCTCGTGCAGCCGCGGCTGATCGATCTCGAGTTGGTCGATTCCGGGGAGCTCGACCCGACGCGGGACGAGAAGACCGGGCTGGCATCCGAGAGGGCGTTTCGCACCGCGCTGCAGCGTGAGGTACGCCGCGCGCGCCGCTACAACGAGCGCGCCGCGCTGGTGCTGTTCGACTTCGACGGCTTTGCCGCGGTGAATCGGCGAGTCGGCTCGTCGATCGGCGACCGACTCCTCCGCGAGGCCGCCCTCCTGCTGTCGAACCGCATCCGCGACATCGATCTCGCCGCACGCCCCGGAGAAGACGAGTTGGCGGTGCTTCTGCCCGAGACCGATCGCAACGGCGCGCTGCTCGTCGCCGAGCGGTTCCGGCGTGAGGTCGAGTCGTTCTTCGCCTCTCGCGAGGCCGCGGGCCGACCGGCCGACCTCACCGTGTCGGCAGGGATCGCGGTCTGCCCCGACGATGCACTGGACGCGGAGGCCCTGCTGGATTGCGCCGCGCAGGCCTTGTATCACGCGAAGGCGGTGGGCAAGAACGTCGTCAGCACCTACCAGGCCGAACGGAGACGCTTCCTGCGCGTCGAGCTCGAGCCGGGCCGCTTCGAGATCGAGGTGCTCGGGTCGGATGGAACGACGCGGGGATGTCCGCGGGACCTGTCGGGCAGCGGCATCCTGTTCCTCGGTCCCGAGCCGCTCGAGGTCGGTGCGCGCATCGAGGTTCGGCTCGTTCCACGAGATGCGGGTGGACAGGGCGTGCCGCTTCGCGGCACGGTGGTCCGCGTCGAAGCCCTGCCGGGGCCGCTCACGGTCCCGGGGGCCACGCTACCCGACCGCTTCGAGATCGGTCTCGAGCTCGACGGGCCGGGCGCGGTGGGTACGCGCGACGTGCTCGATCTGATCGAGCGTGCCGTGCGCGGGTCCGAGCGTGCCTGAACGGGACGCGCCGATCCGGCGCGTGGCCTGCCTCGATCTGTCCACCAAGTGGGGGGGCGTGGCGCTCGTCGAGCAGGGCGCACCAGCGACCGACCCCGTCGTCGTGGCCGAGATCGGCGCGTTCGTTCGCGACTCGCACGCGGCGCTCGTGCTGAGCTGGCTCGAGCGACTCCTGACCGACGCCGGGTGGTCCCGGTCGACTCTCGACGGTTTCGTCGCCACGCGCGGACCCGGGTCCTTCACCGGAGTTCGCGTCGGCCTCGGCACGATCCGGGGCCTGGCGATCGCATCCGGCCGGCCTTGCGCCGCGGTGCCCACCCTCGAGGCGATGGTGCAGGCCCATGGATCGGCGGGACTCGAGCGGATCGCGGTGTTGGGTGCCGGCCGAGGCGAGATCTTCGCCGAGCGCTTCGACGGGTCCTCGAGCCCACCGCGGTCGCTCGGTCCGGCCTGGCTCGGCGGCCCGTCGAGCCTCGACGCTAGGACGGTCGGCCCGGGGCTGTTGATCCCGGCTCGCGGCCACGAGCTCGTGGCTCGCCTGCTCGCCGCCGAGTGGGGCCACGCATGCGCTCCGGCCGTTCGCGGTGTCGCCGCAGCCGCGGGCTGGCTGGCGCTCGTCGGCGGGGCGTTCGCGCGAGGCTCCGATCTCGCTCCGCTGTACCTGCGTCCTCCGGTCGTGGAGCACCCGCGCGATGCCGATTGACTTCCCGGGCGCAGCGCAGGCCCCGTCGGTTCGCGTCATGCGCGTCGAGGACCTGCCAGCGGTCCTGGCGATCGAGCGCGAGTCGTTTCCGTCGCCCTGGAAGCGCGAGCACTTCCTCCACGAGATCTTGCGCAACCCCTTCGCCTGGAACCGGGTGGCCGAGGTCGGGGGTCGGATCGTGGCCTACGCCTGCCTGTGGCGCGTGGACGACGAACTCGCGATCAACAACCTGGCGGTCCATCCGGGCGAGCGCCGCCGCGGGTTCGGCGACTGGTTCCTCGGCCGCTTGCTGGCCGAGGCCGCGGCGAGCGGCTGCACGCAAGCGACGCTCGAGGTCCGCCCGTCGAACGTGGCGGCGCGACGGCTCTACGACCGACACGGGTTTCGCGAGACCGGGCGACGTCCAAACTACTACGCGGCCGAGGGCGAGGATGCTCTCGTTCTGACGGCCAGCCTCGAAGGATGCGCGGGCGTTGAGCCCGGCGAGTCGGGGCGGCTATAGTGCGGGCGCGGACGGGATGGCTCGACCCGCGCCTGGGAGCGACCCGTGCGAATCGACCGGGACGGTTTCCGGTTTCTCCTGCCGCTGCTCGCCGTCAGCGGAGTTGCGGCTTGGCTTTACCCGCTCTTGGCGCTCCCGCCGCTCGCGGCCAGCGCGTTCGTCGCTTGGTTCTTTCGCGACCCCGAACGTGCGTCCCCGACCGAGCCTGGTCTCGTCCTGAGCCCGGCCGACGGCCGAGTCCTGATCGCCGCCGGGAGGAGGATCTCGGTGTTCATGAACGTGTTCGACGTGCACGTGTGTCGTACACCGATTGCCGGGACGGTTCTGGGCGTCCGGCACACACCGGGTCGATTCCTGGCGGCGTACCGCGACGACGCATCCGACTGCAACGAGCGGGTCGAGATCGAGGTCGGAGCGGGGGACGACCGACTGCGCTTCGTTCTGGTGGCCGGACTCGTCGCTCGTCGCGTCGTCTGCCGAGTCGAGGCGGGACAAGCCCTGCTCGCCGGGCAGCGTGTGGGCCTGATCCGCTTCGGATCGCGCGTCGATATCGACCTGCCGGCCGGCGCGGAGCCGGTCGTTCGGCGCGGCGAGCGCGTCGTGGCCGGGAG
>Ga0180085_1000172_pt1 | contig 22335 bp, 23 predicted proteins | sample EasRiv730_16_10D_FD_123013 | JGI IMG/M metagenome (GOLD analysis project Ga0180085, IMG submission 123013) | Soil microbial communities from meander-bound floodplain in the East River, Colorado, USA - East River metaG ERMLT730_16_10D | ecosystem: Environmental > Terrestrial > Soil > Floodplain ... | reverse complement strand
TGGCCCTTCGGCGCGCTGACCTTCTCGAAGGACGAGAACCGCCGGCTCGAGGCGTTCGATTTCCGCGCCGCGGGCCGCCTTCGCCCCGTGCACATCGAGAGCTACTCGCGGTTCTACCCGAGCACGCGACCGTACGCGATCTTCACGCCGATCGAGGCGTTGCGGCGGAGGATCGACGAGCGGACCGCGCCGTTCGATTCCTCGACGGTCGGCGTGCACGTGCGCAGGACGGACAACACGAAGTCGATCGCCTTCAGTCCGGACGCGCTGTTCATCGAGCGGATGCGGGAGGAGATCGCGGCCCGGCCTGCGACACGGTTCTATCTGGCGACGGACGCGATGGAGGTGAAGCGCAGCTTCACCGACCTGTTCGGCGACCGGATCCTGACCACGCCGTACCGCGCTTCGCGCCAGACCGAGGAGGGCGTTCAGGAAGCCGTCGTCGAGCTGTACGCCCTCGCCGCGACGTCGAAGATCCTGGGGTCGTACTGGAGCACGTACTCGTCAGCCGCGGCCGAGCTGGGCCAGATCGAGCTGGTGACGGTGCAGGCCGCGGCCCCGGGGGCCGCTACGACTCGCGCTGTCGGGTGACCGTGAGGACGATCCGGCCTCCGTGCGCATACGCGACGTCGTTGAGGCCGAGGAACTGTCCCGGACGCCAACGAACCCATGCGCCGCGGCCCTCGTCGCGCATTGGCTCGACCTCGATCTCGCTCACCTGCCGGGTCGTCACGACGCTGAGGAACCGGTCGCGTGCTTCTTCGGTCTGGAAGCGTGCCGCGGTCCACGGAACGAAATCGGGAGTCGGCGGGGTGTGCAAAGTGACCTTCCTCTCCGGTCGGGACTCGTATCCACCGTATCACACCGGCGAGGTCGGCCTCAGTTGACGCGGAGTCCGGTTGGCGTCGGCGGTGGCGTGGGGGTGACGGTCGAGGACCACTCCAGGGCGGTCGTTCCGTCCCACGACGGGTTGTGCGCTGTGCCCGTCCCCTTCTTGTCCGTCACGTCCGACGGTCGTGGGTCGAGGTTGAGGTACCAGATGCTGGCTTGCCCCGCGGCGGTCGACATGGGCGACGCGATCTCTGCGGCGACGTCCGCGTCTGACAGATAACTGTTGTAGATCTGGATGCCACGAATGATCCCGCTGAACTCCTCCCAGCCGGGGTAACCGCCCCATGACACGCCGTTGAAATCCGGGGCCTGGCCCATCACGAGCGCAGGCGACGGTGGCTGCTGGGTGCCGTACGCGGCGTCGAACACCTGGTAGTCGAGGTTCGGATGACTGCCCAGCGGCGTGGTGACCGGCGTTGGCAGATCGTAGTAGAACTCATGGACTGGCTGGCCGTTCCCGAGGCGATGCGCACGGAACGCTTGGACGTGCCAGCGGTTCCACGTGACTTCGACGCCCGTGACGATATCGTGACCCTGTGCGCTGATCTCCCACTCCTGCGTTCCATTCGTCGGCGGAACGGGATACGGATGCGCGCCGTAGTAGGTGCGCGCAACTCCGCCGCTCCAGTCGAAACGCCCATTGTTGCCCCAGAAGAACGTCGTCCAGTACTTGTTGTTACACGAGCCCGAGCCATAGCAGGATCCGGGATAGACCTTCTTGCGCGGGTAGACGCGGAAGATGTACGTCGCTGGGTAGATCGGGAGTCCGTTCGACTGCGGATTGGTCCAGTAGAGCATGCGCCGGGTCGACCCGGTCCCCGGCCATTCGAGGCCGTAGGAGGTCGCGCTCGTCGCCTCGAGCTCGGCCCGGGTGAGCGAAGCGGCACAGAGCCCGAGCGCCAGGGCCGTCAGGCCGACGACGGAACGGAGAACGCCGACCCGGGTCATCACCACACCCTCCGTCCAGAACCTGGGCCGGCCCGCCGGCGATGTCAAGAACCCTGCTAAAAACCTACTTCGGCTGGGGCACAATGCGCAGATAGGGCTTGGGGGCCTTCCAGCCCTCGGGGTACTTCTGCCGGGCCTCGGCGTCCGGAACGGCGGGCAGGATGATGACGTCTTGGCCCTGCTTCCAGTTCACCGGCGTGGCCACCTTGTGCTTCGCCGTGAGCTGCATCGAGTCCAGCACGCGCAGCACCTCGTCGAAGTTGCGGCCCGTGCTCATCGGGTAGGTCAGGATCAGCTTGATCTTCTTGTCCGGTCCGACGATGAACACCGAGCGCACGGTGGAGTTGTCGGCCGCGGTGCGGCCCGCGCAGCTGTCGCCGGCTTCGGGGTGGATCATGTCGTACAGCTTGGCCACGGCGAGATCGGTGTCGCCGATCAGCGGATAGGTCACCGCGTGGCCCTGCGTCTCCTCGATGTCCTTGACCCAGCGCGTGTGATCGCTGACCGGATCGATGCTCAGCCCGACGATCTTGGTGTTGCGCCGGTCGAACTCCGGCTTGAGCCGAGCCATGTAGCCGAGCTCGGTCGTGCAGACGGGCGTGAAGTCCTTGGGGTGCGAGAACAGGATGGCCCAGCCGTTCCCGATCCACTCGTGGAACCGGATCTTGCCCTCGGTCGTGTCCGCGGTGAAGTCCGGCGCCTCGTCGCCAATGCGTAGCGGCATGTCTACCTCCTGCAAGAGTATGGAGAAGTGCTGGAATCGTACCTCAAGCCGGCGCCGGCCGGCCAATCGGGCGGCGTCGTGCCGGCGGGGCGGCCGGGGTCTACACTCGAGTCGTGGTTGTCCCACATTCCCGGGGAGGTGCAGCATGACCAGGATGCCGAGACGTCTCGTCCTCGCGATCGCTTGCGTGGCACTCGCGACGCTGGCCGCGGGCGCGGCCGCTGCGGGCAAAGACGAGAGCGACGACGAGGGCTACGTCGAGTTCAGCAAGGATCACCCATCGGGTGAGGTCCGCGCCGACCAGGCGCTGGTATACGTCGTGCGACCGACGAGCATGGGCTTCGCCATCAAGAGCTGGTTCCTCTGCGACGACCAGGTGCTCGGCGTCAACAAGGGGAGCAGCTACTTCTTCGCCCACGTTGCCCCGGGCACCCATGTGTTCTGGTCGAAGTCGGAGAACGTCGACGCGCTCGAGCTCGAAGTCGAGGCCGGCAAGACGTACTACCTCCAGCAGCACGTCCGTGTGGGCGGTTGGAAGGCCCGCACTCAGCTCGAGCTTCTGGACGAGGCAGAAGGCCAGCAGCGGCTGGCCAAGTGCACCAAGCACGGCGCGCTGACCGACAGCGGCCGCTCGCGCGGGGCGGAGATCGCCCGCGAGCACAAGGATCGCGCCGCGGAGGACCTGGCACGTCGAGCCAAGGAGGCGGAGGCCGAGGATCCCTGACCCCGATCAGCGGATCCCGGCCCGGTCCATCATGCTCACCACACGGATCGAATAGACCGCCAGACCCAGGCCGCCGAGCATGCAGGCGATTCCGAGGAGCAGGATCGACAGGTTCCCGGTCGTCCCGTATTCGTTCACGGCCCAGCCGCCGAACAGGTCGGCCCCCATGATCGCCAGCAGAATGAAGGCCAGGTGGAAGGTCCGGAGCGTCATCCCCATCACCTCCTCGTCCGAGCGCACCGTCCACCGTCGAGTGTAGATCCGGCCCCGAGCCGTTGTGCGCGCGATCGTGGACCCTCGCGGTCCTCAGGACGTGACCTGGCAGCCCGTTTGCTCCATTCCGGCCGAGACCGAGCGGGGATGCCCGCTCCGGGAGGTGGTGTCATGGCGGACAAGCGAGCGGATCTGGCCGGGCCGGGCATCTCGACCTACGAGGAGATCGAGCGGGTCTTGCCCGCGAACTACCGGGCTCGGCTCGGGCCACGGGAGACCCAGGAGGCGATCTTCGCGGCCAAGCGCTACATCGAGGACCACCTGTGCCAGGAGCTGAACCTGTTCATGGCCACGGTTCCGCTGATCGTGGACGAGGAGAGCGGGGTCAACGACCTGCTCGACCGCGATGGCTCGAGGACGCCGGTCTCGTTCCCCTGCGGACTCGGACTGGGTGAGCCGATTCACGCCCAGGTGGTGCAGGCGGCGACCAAATGGAAGCGGATGGCGCTGGCCCAGTTCGGCTGCGCGCCCGGCGAAGGCATCTGCACCGACATGCGCGCCGTGCGCAAGGACTACTTTCTCGACCACGACCACAGCGCCTACGTCGACCAGTGGGACTGGGAGCTGGCGATCACGCCCGACCAGCGCAACCTGGGGTTCTTGACCGGCGTGGTGCGCGCGATCTGGCGCGTGATCACGGGCGCCGAGCAACAGCTGCTCGAGCGTTTCCCGGTGCTAGGCGACGGCTTCCCGGCGCTGCCGCGTGAGCTGACCTTCCTCCATGCCGAGGACATCCTGGCGCGCTACCCCGACCTGCCACGCAAGGCGCGCGAGAACGCGATCCTCCAGGAGCACCCCGCCGTGTTCATCTACGGGATAGGCTGGCCGCTGGCCGACGGGTACCCGCACGAGATGCGCGCGGCCGACTACGACGACTGGGTCAGCGCGACCGTCTCGGCCGACGGCCGGCCGATGCACGGGCTCAACGGCGACATCCTGGTCTGGAACCCGGTGACCCGCCGGCGCCACGAGCTCAGCTCGATGGGCATCCGGGTCAACGCGCACACGCTGCGTCAGCAGCTCGAGCTGAGCGGCCAGCTCGACTTCCTGAAGCTCCCGTACCACCAAGCGATCCTGAACGACCGGATCCCGCTGAGCATCGGCGGCGGCATCGGGCAGTCGCGCACCTTCATGCTGCTGCTGCGCAAGGCGCACCTCGGTGAGGTCAGCGTGTCCGTCTGGCCCAAGACCCTCAAGGAGATCTCGGCCAAGAAGAACATCCACGTGCTGAGCTAGCTCAGCTTCTTCAGCTCGACGCGCCGGTTGCGCGCACGGCCCTCCGCGGAGTCGTTCGTCGTGATCGGCTGGGTCTCGCCGTACCCCTTGGCCTCGAGCCGGGCGGCGTCGACACCCTTGCTCACGAGGTAGTCTCGCACGGCCTCGGCACGACGCTGCGAGAGCTTGAGGTTGTAGGCGTCGCTGCCGGTCGAGTCGGTGTGGCCCTCGACCTCGACGCGCACGTCGCTCCAGGCGAGCAGGGACGCGGCGACCGGGTCGAGCGTCGCGGCCGATTCGGGCTTGAGCTGCGCGCTGTCGTTCTCGAACGTCACGCCCTCGAGCACGAGGTCGCCCTTCTCGGGCACGAACAGCACCTCGCAGCCGATCGCATCGACCGCGCGACCGGTGGGCGTACCGGGGCACTTGTCGACGCCGTCGCAGACGCGGTCCCCGTCCGCGTCCTTGGGGCAGCCGGTCGCGTCGACCGTGCAGCCCTTCGCCGTCCCGGCGCACTTGTCGACGCCGTCGCACACGCCATCGCCGTCTTCGTCCTTGGGGCAGCCGGTCGCGTCGACCGTGCAGCCCTTCGCCGTCCCGGCGCACTTGTCCTGGCAGTCGATCACGCCGTCGCCGTCCGTGTCGAGGGGACAGCCCTTGTCGTCGACCGCGCAGCCCGCGGCCGTGTCGGGGCAGGCGTCGATGCCGTCGAACACGCGATCGCCATCCGAGTCCTTCGGACAGCCGCGCAGGTCGACCGTCGCGCCGAGCGGCGTGCCGGGGCAATCATCCTTGCGATCGGGCACGCCGTCGCGATCCGTGTCGGCCGGCGGCCCGCCGCCCCACGCGAACACGACGCCGGCCGTGGCCTCGATGTTGCTCTGCCACGCGTCGATACCCAAGCCGACGTCGGTGTACACGTAGCGGCCGTCCAGTCGCAGCCCGAGGTGGTCGGAGAGGAACCAGCGCACGCCCCCGCCGAGGTTGATCCCCGGGCCGTTCGAGTCCTTGAGATCGATCTCGGTCGTCTCGAGCCCCAGGCCGGCGGTCAGGAAGGGACGGAACCGCGAGCCGGGCAGGAAGTTGTAGAGCAGGTTGCCGCGGTAGGAGGTGACGTCGAGGTCGGTGCCCAGTGCGTTGTCGGTCGAGAGCTGCTGATAGGAAGCCTCGATGCTCCACGTCGGCGTCATGAACGCTCCGAGCCGCGCGCCGAAGAGCATGTCGTCGTCCGGCTCGAGGCCGCCGTACTCGTCGAGGATCGCCTGGCCGGCGTAGACCCCGGCCTCGGCGCTGTTCTCGTCGCCCCCGATCGCCAGGGCCGGCGGAGCCGCGAGGCCCAGTCCGAGCAACGAGATCGCGATCCCCACCCGCAGCAGCCCAGCTCGCATCATGACTACCCCTCCCGGCGAACGCCTCGCGGCGACCGCGGAGTCTATCACGCTCAGCGCTCCTCCCGGACGCCGTGCAGCAGCTCCTGGAGCAAGACCTCGAGCGCGCGCACGCGGTCGGGCGGGCCGTGCTTGCACCACAGCGCCAGGTCGTGCAGCAGCTTCGTCTGTCGCGCCGTGTAGAACTCGAGCCCCGGCGCGCGCGCCACCTCGGCCTCGGTCCGGATCAGGTCGAGCAGGCAATGCCCATGCTCGGTCAACGGACAGCGGCCGCGCGTTGCCCCGGTCGCCTGGCGCGGGTCCAGAATCTCCGTCCAATCGGCGCGCAGTGCGTGCAGCAGCCTCCAGATCGTGGCGAAGGTGGGCTGGACCCTGCCGTTCTCGATGCGGGACAACGCGGACGGCGCGATCCCGCTCAACCGCGCCAGCGTGCCTTGCGATAGACCGCGCTGCGCCCTCAGTGCGCCCAAGCGCGGACCGATGTCGGGAGGTGTTGCCTCGCGCGTCATCGGAGCTCCGGCGATTGATCCGACGGTAACGAGAATCGAGTTAGCAGATCTTGACGCGCGTGTCCACGGATCGATAGCGTGGCCACCAGCGAGAGCACGGAATCAAGAAAGGAGGTTGGAGAGGATGGCCGAGATGATCCAGGCCCTCGATGAGTTGAAACTGCTCTATTCCAAGGTGGTCGGGCACCCTGCGCCCGAGTTGAAGCCGGAGTCGCTCATCGCGTTTCCGCCGGGCGTCGACCCGCTACGACATGCGATCGAAGAGGTCCAGTTTCTCCGGCAGCTGACCGACCAGGTGGCGACGGCACCGACTGCGGTGGCCTGGGTGCCGCGGGCCGACACGTACGCGACGCAGGACGGCTATCGCATCCGCGTGGAGATCCCCGGGGTGCGCCGCGACCAGCTCAAGGTGCTGCTGACCGGGAGTGAGTGCGTCGTCCGCGGCGAGCGGACTCCGCTCGAAGGCCCGGACATCCCCCGGCCGATCCTGCTCGAGGGGTGCTATGGCTCGTTCGAGCGACGCTTCGTTCTGCCTCCGGGCTACAGCCCGGAGCGTCTGACCGCCCGCTACGCGGAAGGGGTACTCGAGGTGAGGCTCCCGCTCCAAGCAGCCGCCGCGCCGAAAGAGACCGTGGTCGACGTGACGTGAGTCACACAACTGCGGAGAGGAAGGAGATGAAGACGAAACACGAAGGAAGGATCCAGACCGCCGCGCCGGCCGCCCACACGAAGGAGGAGTTGCGCACCGCGCTCGAGGTGCACACGCTGGCGCAAATGCTCTACGGGCAGATCGCCGTGAGCCATCCGTGGATCGCCTACGGCGCCTGGGCTCCGCACGGTCATCTCGGTGTCCACGAGCCCAGCCTGGGACAAGCGACGATCCCCGTCCCGCCCGCCTGGGGCGGTCCGTGGGTCCAACCGTTCGCCAGCGGGCCGCTCGCGGGCTGGTGGCGCTGATCGAGCGCTCTGGTTTGACGACCGCGCCGATGTCCGGCGCGAGCCAGAAAGGAGGACTCTCGCGATGTTCGCCAACGATCCGAGTCTGTACGGTTTGACCTACCGGGACTTCCCGGTGCGGCAGCCGTTCCTGGGGACCTCGATGCCGCCCTGGGAGAACGTTCCGCGCTTCACGCCGCCGATCTACGGCATGTCGCCCTGGGAGAACGTCCCGCGCTTCATGCCGCCGATCTACGGCATGTCGCCCTGGGAGAATGTCCCGCGCTTCATGCCGCCGCAGTTCGGCATGGGTCAGCCGATGTACAACCTGCCGACGCTGCCCTTTCAGCCGTACATGCACGCGGGTGTGAACCCGTTCGTGCCACCGACGAACGTCAACATGCCGTTCTACGGCTTCTATCGCCCCTTCGGCGTCTGAAGGGCTGAAGTCGGCCGCCCGGGAGCGCACCCGGGCGGTCCGGCTGGTGGGCGAACGCGGATGTTCTCGGACGAGATCCGGGCGGCGCTCGAGCGCGAGATCGTCGGACAGGCCGACGCGATCCACAGCGTGGTGCAAGGTGTCACGCGCGTGCTCAGCGGTCTGATGCCTCGCGAGCGCACGTGGTGCTCGTTCATGTTCCTCGGGCCGAGCGGCACGGGCAAGACGCAGCTGATCCAGACCTTGGCCAAGACGCTTCACGGAGAGGGGGGGGGCCTCTACGTCGCCGATTGCACGCACTACGCGCACGCCGACCCGTGGGCCGCGTTCGTCAGCCAGCTGCTCCCGATGTTCTCCATCCCCGGCCGGCACGAGAACGCGATGGTGCTCGAGGCCCCGCGGCTCTCGATCGTGCTCGTCGAGTACCTGGAGCGCGGTCGCAAGGAGGTGCCGAAGGCCCTTGCCGTGGCCCTCGAGACGGGCCGCATGCCGCTACCCGGCGGCCGGCTGGGCAGTCTGCGCGATTGCCTGATCTTCTTGACGACCACGCTCTGTGCGCGCGAGATCCTGGAGGAGAGCCCGCGCATCGGCTTCCAGGCCATCGCCGAGGCCGAACTCGAGAGTGAGCGCGAGCGGATCTACAAGCTGTGCCAGGCGCAGGCCGCCGAGCAGTTCGGCGAGGACCTGCTGGGTCGACTCGACTCGCTCGTCGTGTTCCATCGGCTGCAGGAGCATCACCTGGCGCGGATCCTCGAGCGCCGTTTCGACCGGATGAGCCGCTGGCTCGAGCAGCGCGGCGTACGCTGCGAGTTGAGCGAGGCGGCACGCACGTTCCTCGTCGAGAAGGGCGGGGCAGACCTGAAATTCGGCGCGCGCGACTTCGTGCGCGCCCACCGCCGGTTCGTGGAGTTCCCCCTCGCGGACCTGCTGGTGAGCGGCGGGCTGCCGCCCGGCAGCTCGGTCGTCGTGGATCGCCAGGCTGGGGAGGACCGACTGCACCTCACCGTCTCGAGGCGGCCCGCCGCTGTTTGTTCGTCGAGCGAGGTCCCGGTCGTCTGGGAACCCGCCTAGCGCGGGGCTGCCGGCCCGGCCCGATCGACGTATGATCCGGCGATCGAGACCATGATTCGACGCTCCACACTGCTCGCGCTCGCGCTCCTGGCGCTGATCGGCCCGTTCGCGGGGTGCAACAACGACGACGACGAAGGGCAGAACCTGCCCACGACGACGACCTACGAGGGAACGCTCACCGGCCCGGGCGGCGAGAGCGGCACCCTGACCGTCCTGGTGCTGGTCGCGCCCCCGTACTCGAGCGTCGCGCTCGCGCGCGACACGGTCACGGCGACGGGGACCGTCACGCTCCAGGGCGGCGGGACGATCGACCTCGTCGGCACCTACGACGACGTGACCGGTCAGCTCGTCATCACCGGGGGCGGGTACACGTTCACAGGAACGGCGGCCAACGGGCAGATCGTCGGCTTCTACACCGGTCCCAACGGTACCGGATCGTTCGTGGCCCTGATCGCCACGGGCGCGCGCGTCACCGTCTATTGCGGAGCGTTCGACGGCGACGCCACGGGCTCGTGGAACCTCGCCGTCAGCAACGGCGGCGCGGCGCTCGGCAGCTTCACCGCTGCGGACGGCGTGTCCGGGTCGCTCGTCGGCACCGTGAGCTCGGAGGGCGTGATCGCGCTCCAGGTGCCCGAGACGCTGATCACGGCGAACGGCACGCTGCTGGGTGGCTCGGTGAGCGGAAACTGGAGCGACGACGAGAACGGCGACTCCGGGAGCTGGCAGGGCAGCACCGCCCAGTGCGATTGACACGTCGCCCGTGCCTTGGCTCGCGCTACCAGTATTTCCAGCGCGGGACGACGTGCTGCTCGAAGGCGAAGGGAGAGGTCGCCCCGGGGGTGACCACGACGCGTACCCAGCCCACGCGCGGCGAGCCGGGAACCTGCAGTCGCGTGAAGTTCTCGAGCCGTGCGCCGGTCGTGCGCCGCACGAGCGGGTGATCGACGACGAACACGTGCTCGTCCCCCTGCACCGCCAGAACCGGTCCGCCGAATCGCTCGACTTCTTCCTCTAGCGCGGACAGGAACGGCTCGTAGGATGCGCGGTACGGATCGTCGGTGGACGCCTCGAAGGCAGGGTTGGCATGCCAGGCGAGCACCACGGCGACTGCACCGCGGGCCTTGGCCTCGCCGAACGCCTCGCGCATCCACTCGGTCGCCGCCGCGGTGCGCCGCCGCGCCGCCTCATCGTCGGCCTCGGTGCGGCCGGGGAACGGATCGAAGCCGTTGTGGCTGCCCACGAGGTGTACCGTCGCGAATACGATCCCGTCGTGGATGAGACGCTGGTTCTCGGCGAACTCGGAGTACGGCTCGCGGCCCGCCTGGCTGGCCAGCGCGAGCTTGCTCCCGCCGAGGCTGTGCGCCGGGTCGGCGAAGAACAGCTGCCGGATGCGCTCGAGCCGCTCGCGTGGCGCAAAGCCACCCGAGCCGGGCTCCCAGCAATCGGTCCATTCGTTGTCGCCCGGCGTGTACAGCACCGGATGCCGCAGCTCGTCGAGCCATTCCAGGCTGCGCCGGTACAGCTCGTCGGTACACGGGCGCCAGAACAGATCGCCGACATGCAGGACCAACGCCAGCTCGTGCTCGTCGAGCCAGCGCAGGGCCAGACGGTACTGCACGTCCTCCCACGGGAAGTACGGCGCGTCGCCGAGCGCCGCGAACGAAAACGTCCCGGGCGGATCGGGCGTCGGTGCGGGTGGACCGCTCGTGGCCCACCACCCGAGGACGAGCAGCAGGGCCAGGGCCGAGACGAGCCATAGCCTGCGACGCTGGCCCAAGAACCCGCTCCATGCGCCCACCGATGCAGGCGTTCGGTCAAGGTCGCGGATGATAGCGCGCTCCCGACTTCAACGGCCCTCCACTAGAATGGTCCCGGAGGTCCGGTGCTTCACGATCGGTCGCCATCCCGCTGGGCTCGCCTGCTCGGAGTCGCGGTGCTGCTCGTCACGGGGCCGGCCGCTGCAACGACCCTGCCGCCCGGCTTCGTCGAGCAGGACGTCGTCTGTATTTCTCCCGGCGATCCGGCGCAGCTCGCCTGGGCGCCCGACGGGGACCTGTTCATCGGCGCGAAGTACGGCAAGGTGTGGGTGTGGCGCGCGGGCGTCACGCGGCAGATCGCGTTCCTCGCGGTCAGCCAGGAGATCGAGCGGGGCGTGAACGGCCTCGCGGTCGACCCGGACTACGGGACGAACCACCACCTGTGGATCTACTACACGACGCCGCCGCCGGTGCGGAACCGGCTGTCGCGCTTCACCTACGACGGGATCGCGCTCGTCGACGAAGTCGTCGTGATCGACGGTCCGCTGGTGCAGAACCAGAACCACAACGGCGGGGACATCCGCTTCGCGCGCGACGGGACGTTGTTCGTGGCGATGGGCAACGACGACCAGGGCGCGCTGTCGCAGGATCCGTTCGACCTGCGCGGCAAGATCCTGCGCGTGCAGCGCGACGGCAGCCCCGCGCCAGGGAACCCGTTCGCGGACGGCACGGGCGGCGACCCGCGCGTGTGGGCGCTCGGGCTGCGCAATCCGTACCGCATCGCCTTCGAGCCCGGCACCGACGACCTGTTCATCGGCGACGTGGGCTGGTACCTGTGGGAGGAGGTGCATCGCGGAATCCGCGGTGCCAACTACGGCTGGCCGGCCGTGCAGGGGCCGGAGCCGGTGGGCGTGCCGGGCTACGTTTACCCGGTCCACTCCTACCCGCATCTGGGCAGCGGCGCGGCGATCATCGGCGGCGACTTCGCGGAGGCCGGCGACTTCGCGCCCGAGTACGAGGGCGATTACTTCTTCGGCGACTTCGTGCGGCGCGAGCTGTATCGGATGAAGCGTGACGCGCGGGGCAACCCGGCCGCGGTCGAGCTATGGGCCACGAACGTCCCGCGTCCCTCGGACATTGAGTTCGGGCCCGAGGGTGCCCTGTACTACGTCAGCTTCGGCGGCGGCGGGATCCCGATCGGTTGCGTCAAGCGCATCGACTACGTGGGCATGCCGAACCGGCAGCCCATCGCCCGGCCTGCGGTCGCGCCCGACAGTGGCCTGGCGCCGCTCGCGGTCACGCTCGACGGTACCGCGTCGAGCGACCCGGACGGCGACGCGCTGAGCTACGCCTGGAACCCGGGTGAGGGCGACACGCTTTCCGATCCCACGACTGTCCACGTCTACCCGCAGGGTGTCTACCTCGCCGACCTGACGGTGAGCGACGGCAACGGCGGCTCCGACCGCTCGCCGAGCCTGCGCATCGTCTCCGGAAACCGCCGGCCGATCGCCGCGATCAGCGCGCCGGCCGACGGCGCGAGCTACGCCGCAGGCCAAACGGTCGCGTTCTCCGGATCGGCGACCGATCCCGAAGAAGGTGCGCTGGCCTGCTCGCGCTGGTCCTGGCAGGTGCTCCGCCGTCACGGGGCGCACGCCCATCCGATCCTCGGTCCGCTCCAGGGCTCGTGCGGTGGCGCGTTCGCGATCGCCGACCGGGGAGATGCCGCGGCCGACGAATGGTACGAGATCGTCGGCGTGGCCACGGACAGCGGCGTGCCCCTCGGCGCGGCGGGAGCGCTGTCGGGGGAGCACGCGGTCGCGATCCAGCCCCGCACCGCCACGATGACGTTCGAGACGGTACCGCTCGACGACCTCGTGCTGACGCTCGACGGCGCGCCGCTCGTCGCGCCGCACAGCGAGCCCGGCGTCGTCGACTTCGTGCGGAGCGTCGGGGCGCCTGACGGGCAGGTGCGCAACGGCCGCACGTACCGCTGGATCGCGTGGTCGGACGCAGGTGCGCGCGAGCACGAGATCCGCACGCCGGCCGCGAGCACGACGTTCGTGGCCAGCTTCGGCTGCAACGTGCTGGTCGAAGTCGGGGGCGTGATCGCGGCGAAGGGTCCGGGCGGCGAGGTCGAGCTGAGCTGGGACCCGGTCGTCGATCCCTGTCTCTCCGCCGGGCCTGCGCGCTACCGGATCTACGCCTCGCCGACCGCCCGGCCGGCGAGCCCGCCGGGGTCGTTTCCGGTCGATCCGCCGTTCGGCCTCGTCGGGACGTCGCTCGAGGAGCGCTTCGTCGATCCACCGTCCGCCGGCACCACGTACTACCTCGTCGTGGCCGAGGGCACGGACCTGCTTCCCGGCCCGTCCGGCTACGCGGAGTGAGCCACCGCATCCCGCGCTGGAAGAAGGCCGCTTTCGCAGGCACGACGATCGTTGCCCTCCTGGCGCCGCTCTACGCCATCGCGGAGGTCGGCTATCGGCGCCTGCACGGCATCCCCGTGATGCTGCTCAGCCCGACGACCCCTGCCGATCCGCACACGCTCGCGCGCGACGACACGAGCGCGATGGACTTCGATTCGGTCTACTACTACGAGATCTTCCGCGAATCGGCGAACCCGATCCTGTTCTACGAGCCACGTCCCAACTTCTCCCGCGGAGCGGTGCAGATCAACTCGCACGGCTTCCGGGACCGTGAGTTCCCGCTCGAGAAGCCGCCGGGCACGACGCGCATCGCGGTGCTGGGCGACTCGGTCATCTGGGGCCACGGCATCCGGCTCGAGGACACCTTCGCCAAGCAGCTCGAGCGGCTGCTCGCCGAGCGTGCCGTGGGGCGGTTCGAGGTGTTGAACTTCGGCGTGTCCGGTTACTCGCTGCAGCAGGAGGTCGAGCAGTTCCTCGTGCGCGCCCGCATGTTCGACCCGGACATCGTCATTCTGGGCACGTCGGTCAACGATCTCCAGTACAGCTCGGTCGAAGGCGACTTCTTCCAGCGCCAGCACTGCGGGATCTTCGAGAAGTCCTACCTCAAGGGTGCTCTGATGGCGAGCTCGAGCTACCTGTTGACGCGCTACTTCGGCGTGCCGCCGCGCTACCTCGAGCGCATCGTCGAAGTGCAATTCCACCTCGAGCGGGCCCAGCGCGCCGCGCCGCACGTCCACTGGATGATGCTGATGTTCCCACTGCTCGAGAGTTTCTCGAACTACCAGCTGCAGTGGTACCACGACGCCCTGCTCGACCCGGCGCGGCAGCTCGGGTTCGTGGTGCGCGATCTGCGCAGCGACTTCGCGCGCTTTCCCGAGCCGGCGCTGGGGATCGACCACATCCATCCGAACCGCCTGGGCAACCGGGTCGCCGCGCACGCGGCGCTCGACACGCTGCTGCGCAGCGGCTGGGTCCGACTCGCGCCCCGTCCCGGGCCCGCGGGCGCCCATCTCGCCCCGGCGGTTCCCGCACCCGCGAGCTAGATCAGCCCCCAGCCCGCACGTCGTCGTAGAGCTGCTCGAGGCGCGCCGTCTGGCGGCGCAGGTCGAACCGCTCGAGGACGTTGGCGCGCGCCGCGGCGGAGAAGCGCGCTCGACGCTCGGGGTCCGACAGCAGCGCCACGAGATGCGTCGCGATCGCCCGTTCGTCGCCCGGCGGGGCGATGAGCCCCGTGACCCCGTCGACGACCGTCTCGGGCATCCCGCCCGAGCGCGAGATCACGACCGGCGCGCCCGAGGCCTGGGCCTCGACGATCACCATCCCGAGCCCCTCGTCGTCGCCCGAGGTCGCGGGGAGGCTCGGCACGCACAGCACCGTCGTGCGGCGCATCAGCTCCTGCACGCGGGCCGGGGGCACCACGCCGAGGAACCGTGCGTGCACGCCCAGCGCGCGTGCTTCCCGCTCGAGCGCCGCGCGCAGCGGGCCGTCTCCGGCGATCGCGAGCTCCGCCGCGGGCAGCACGCGCTGCACCTCGGGCATCGCGCGCAGCAGGTGCACCAGGCCCTTCTTCTCGACGATCCGGCCGACGAACAGCACCTGCGCCGGCTCGCGCTCGGCCGCGGGGTCCGGCGCGAAGCGCTCGGTGTCCACGCCGATGTAATGGACCGTGATCTTCTCGGGCGGGCAGCCGTTCTCGCGCAAGCGCCCGGCGATGAACTCGGACACGGCGACGATCCGTGCGGCCGCGGCGAACACGCGCGCGCGGCGTCGGCGCTCGCGCGGCGTGCGCGGGGCGACCGTGATGTCGCAGCCGTGGAACGTCGCCACGAGCGGCACGCCGAGCGAGCGGGCGAGCGGGATCGCGGCGTCGGCGCTGCGGCCGAAATGCGCGTGCACGAGCACCGGGGCATGCTCGCGCAGGGCGCGCAGGAAGGCCGGCCCGACCAGGCCGATCGTGTGCTGGAGCGCGCGGGCCAGCGCCGGGAGCGCGGCGTGGTCCTCGAGCAGCACGGCGTCGTGCCCGGCGAGGTAGGTCTTGCCGGCCTTGTCCCAGCGGAAGCCGGCGAACACCGGCCGGTAGCGCTCGAGCCGGCCGCCCTGGGCGGCGATGAACGTCTCGGACCAGGGCAGCAGTCGCTTGCGGAACACGACGACGCTGGGTCGCTGGCCGTCCAGCGCGCGGCTCACGGCGCGCCACCGCGGCCGGCCGGCGTGGCGATGACGTTCGTCTCGCCGGGAAGCTCGGCCAGTCTGCCTGGGTCGATCGCATGGAAGCCGCGCCGATCGACACGCGCGAGCGCGTAGCCCTGGGCCAGGAGGAACCGCGCGAGATCGTCGACCGTGTAGCCCGCCGCGGCCGACGTATCGCGGTTGAACTCGATCAACAGCTGCGGCCTGTGCCGGGTGAGCGTGGCGCGCGCGCCCTCGAGCACCGGCAGCTCGCCGCCCTCGACGTCGATCTTCATCAGGTCGAGTCGTTCGAGCGGCCGCTCGGCCAGCACGTCGTCGAGGCGCCGGATGCGGATCGTCTGCACGGGGCGAGCCGCGTCCGCTCCATGGGCGCCGCGATAGGTCGAGTAGAGGTGCGGATCCTCGCCGTCCGCGGGGCTCGGGGCGAAGAGCGGGAGCGTGGTGTCGCGGTCGCCCAGCCCGACACGGAAGATCTCGACCTGCGTCAGCCGGTTTGCGGCGACGTTGCGCGCGAGCACGTCGACCATCGCGTCTCCCGGCTCGAACGCCAGCACCCTGCCCGACGAGCCGACGCGCTTGGCGCCGAACAGCGTGAATTCGCCGATGTTCGCTCCGACGTCCACGAACACCATCCCCGGTCGCAACGCCGCGCCGAGCCAGCGCATGTCGCGCAGGTGATGGTAGCCCGTCCAGTAGATCGTGCTGCCGATGTAGGAGCCGCGATCGAGGCACAATCGCAGGTCGCCGTCGTAGTCGCCGATCTCGATCCAGCGCCCGGAGCCGCCGGCGAGCCGCGGCGTGTACGTCGCGCGCAGCCGGCGCGCGAGGGCGCGTCCGGCGCCGAGGCGAGCGGCCGTGCGGCGGCAGAGCCAGGCCAGCGGACGGTCGAGGCTCATGGCGCCGCGACCGGCACGAGACCGCGCTCGAGCAGGAAGTCGGCGATGATCCGCGCCCGCTCGCGGTTTCCCGCCGCGGTCATGTGCAGCACGTCGGCGAAGTACTCGGGCCGATCGGACATCGGGGTCCGGACGTCGATCAGGTCGACGCCGTGCGTCGTCGCCACGCGCACGACCACGTCCGTGTACTCGCGCATCGCCTGATCCCACACGGCGTTGTCGTGCTCGACCGGGTGGCTCGCGAAGTCGGTGGCCTGGGTCACGAGCACCGGCCGGATGCCGTGCGCCCTCGCGATCGCCACCAGGGTGACGAGATTGCGGTCGAAGGCGTCGTCCGACGAGGCGCGCCAGTTCTCGGCCGGATCGCCACTCATCGGGTGCCAGGCGACGTCATGGATGTGCGGGTCGCGCGGGCTCGGCGAGCCGAGCTTCTTGGCCACCCGGTCGAGCAGGTGGCTGCGTCGCCACAGCGGCATCGGACGCAGGTCCCACGAGCGCATCGCGTGCGCGTAATCGGGCTCGAAGCCCCGGTACAGCAAGCGGTTCCACGCGTCGTTGAAACCGCTGTAGAAGAGGACGATCCGCGGCTCGAGCGGCACGACGCGCAGCGCCAGCATCCCGATCAGGTTCGGTGTGCTGTAGCCGCCGAGCCCGGCGTTGATCACCTCGGGCCGCGCGACGCCGCGCGCGGCGAGGGCCAGCTCCAGTTGGTGCGGGTAGCTCTCCTCGCGCGAGGTCCGCGTGTCGTACGTGCTCGAGCCGCCGAGACACGCGATGCGGAACGTCGTCGGATGCGGCTCGTAGCGCAGATCCTTCGGTGCGCGGAAGCCCTGGGCGTTGTGGTCGAAGTAGTCGGGGTTGCCGGCATAGGTCAGGAACGGATGGGGCGTGAACGTCGAGACGTGGTTGGGCGTCGCGCCCGTGTCTGCACGCCCGGCCTCCCGCACCGCCTCGTAGCCCCGCACACCCAGCTCGAGCAGGAGCAGGATCCCGATCCAGGTCAGGACGCTGAAGACCAGCTTGCGCTTCATTCGCCCGGTCGCCGGTGTCGCGTGGCCTCGGGATCGGGCTGCGGGATCCCGTGCTCCATCTCCCACAGCTTGGCGAAGCGCACGAACACGTAGAACGCGCTCATCACGGCCATGATCCAGCCCACGCGCCCGTCGAGGAACCCGCGACGCAGCACGTAGTGCCGGAAGAAGCGCAGGAACGGGCGCAGCGTGAGCTCGCTCCAGCCCGCGCGCTGGCCCCGCTCCCACAGGTCTTCCGCGCCCCAGGTCGTGTAGCGGCCGACCTTCTTGGCCAGGAACTGGTCCACCGTCCACGCCGTGTAGTGCACCAGACGCTCGCGGAGCCAGCCGACGTTACCGCCCTCGATCACGACGTCGGCATGCACGCGGCGCTCCTGGTACCGGCACAGGTCGCGCCGGAACAGGCGCAGCACGTCGTCGGTCTGCCAGCCGCTGTAGCGCACCTCGTGGCCGAACAGGAAGTTCCGGCGGTAGAAGCGGTAGCCGTCGTGGGCCGGCTTCCCGGCCAGCACCGCGCGGATCTCGTCGGCCAGCTCCGGCAGCACGCGCTCGTCGGCGTCGACGATCAGCACCCACGGGTGGGCGCACTGCGGAATGGCCCAGTTCTTGAAGTTCGCCGAGTTGACGTACTCGCGCTCGATCAGACGGCAGCCGAGCGAGCGTGCGATCTCGCGCGTGCGGTCGGTCGATCCCGAATCGGCGACGACGATCTCGTCCGCCAGCGCGCGCACCGACTCGACGCACGGCCGCAAGTTCCGCGCCTCGTTCTGGCACGGGATCAGCACGGACAGCTTCTCGGCCATGCCCCGTTCCCTCGCTAGCGGGCTGCCACGAGTTGCTCGTAGAGGCCCGCGGTTTCCCGCACCGTCCGCTCGATCGGGAATACGGAGACGATGCGCCGCCGCGCCTGGCGTCCCATCGCCACCCGGCGATCGACCTGCTGGTGCAGCTCGAGGATCGCCTGGGCCAGCGCGCGGGAGTCGGCCTGCGGCACGACGAGCCCGCTCACGCCGTGCTCGACGAGCTCGGGCATGCCGCCCACGTCGCTGACGATCGCCGGCACACCCTGGGCCATCGCCTCGACGACCGCGCGCGGGAAGCCCTCGCGGTCGAGCGACGGCAGGGCGAACACGTCGCACGTCCCGGTCAGCCGCGGAGCGTCGCTGCGATAGCCGGTCAAGTGCACCCGCCCGCCGATTCCGAGGCGCTCGATGTCCTCGGCCACGCGCGAGTCCCGATCCAGCGGACCGACGATCAAGAAATGAACGTCGCGGTCGGCCGGGATCCGGCTCGCCGCCTCGATCAGCACGTTCACGCCCTTGCGCGGGCGCGCGCGGCCGCAGAATCCGACCACGAAGGCGCCCGGCGGAATGCCGAACTCGGTCAGGTCCGCGCGCTCGAACTCGTACCAGCCGGCGTCGTGCCCCTTGTAGATCGTGACGAGCTTGCTCGGCGCCACGCCGACCTCGAGAAAGTAGCGCTCGACCGCCCGGGAGGCACAGACGATGCGCGACAGTCGCGGGTGGAAGTAGGTCACCCAGGCCGAGGGGTTGAAGCGGCCCGCGTGGCCCATGTAGCCGCGGAAGCACACGACGCGCACGTCGTGGCCGATCGCGGCGTTCACGGCGCAGCCGACGGTGTGGTTGTTGAACGCGTGGAGCAGGTCGTAGCGGCCGGAGGCGAGCAAGCGGCGCACCGCCCGGATGGCCGAGAAGTCGAGGCGCCCCCGGATGTCGATGCGCGTCAGCGGGATCCCGGCCGCCGTGAGCTCCGCGGCCCAGACGTCCTTGGGATAGCCCGCGACGGCGAGTTCGATGCCAGCGCGCGCCAGACGCACGAGCATCCCCGTCGTGGGGCGGTCGAGACCGGGCGCAACGGCGAGGACGCGGATCGGCAACGGGGTCGGCTCCGGGGTGGATGGCGGGCAGCATCCTACCCGGCTCGGGGGGTAGGAGCCAGATGTGGTCTTACGCTGGCCCGCCGCGGCCGACCGGTGTACAAATAGAAGCAGGTTCCCAAGATCAGGGGGATCCACGAGGTTCATCGCCCTCTTGGCCGCGTGCTCGCTCGGCGCCTTCCTGCCGTTCGTCTCGTCGGCCGCGACCGCGTCTTGCCTGGACGCCGATGCCGACGGCGTGTGCGATGCGCACGACACCTGCCCGGGGGTGTTCAACCCGGAGCAGCGGGCCGACCTGATCGCGCTCACGCCGCCCGACGACGCGCGGAGTTGCTGGGATTTCGACCTCACGAGCGGGGCGAACCCGATCTTGATCGACACGTACAGCGTCACGTTCCCGGCACCGCTGTCGAGCCGGCCTCTGTTCGAAAGCTCGCCGACCGAGCTCGGGGCTTCTGCGCGGGAGAGCTTCGGCGTCATGCCCGACGGCGCGACCGTGCTGTTCTTCGGCTCGGTCAGCGGGTCCGATGGCGAGTTGCTCGGCGTGCCGATCGGCGGGGGGCCGACCGTCCCGCTCGGCACGCTGAACGTCAACGACGGATACGGGATCACCGCCGACAGCGCTGCGGTCGTCTACCGCACCACGGCTGGACTGTTTTCGCAGCCGGTCGATGGCTCGCCCGTCACGCAGCTCGTGACCAACGGGTCGGAGAGCCTCGTCGACTGGACCGTGACGCCGGACCGTCGCACGGCCGTCTACACTTGGCGCGTCACGTCCGGCAACAAGGCGTGGCACGAGCTGCGATCCGTATCGATCGCGCCCGGCGGGACGACGCGGACGCTCTTCGTTCCTTCGACCACTGAGCGCGGAGTCGTCAATTTCTTCATCGACCCGACCTCCACATGGGTCGTGTTCACGTCCAGCAACAAGCCGGGCGAGCAGATCCTGTTCAGCGTGCCGATCGCTGCAGGCGGCGCGGTCGAGCTGCGTCAGCTCGGCACGTTGCTCCAGTCGATGAGCTTCGCACCGGACGGCTCGCGCTTCGTGTACACGTTCTCCAACGACAGCTTCGAGTACGAGCTGTGGAACCAACCCACGGCCGGCGGGCCGGCCACGCTCTTGACCACGACCGCGGCCGGGGCGACCCTGCGCCAGATCACGGTTCACGAGCCGCGTGTGGCCTTCGTGCTGCTTCCCGGTGGAGGGCTCGTGCAATTGATGAGCATGCCGCTCGCCGGCGGGACCGTGACGCCGCTGACCGGCGAGCTGCTCAACTCGCTGAACAGGATCGACTTCACGCCCGACGGCTCGCGCATCGTGTACAACGCACGGGTGGAGAGCGCGGAGCGAGACGATCTGTTCACCGTTCCGGCCGCCGGAGGCGCAGCGGTTCGGCTCGTGCCGGTCGACCCGCAGGCTCGTGTGCTGCTCTATGTCCGGCCGTTCGGGGATGCGCCGTGGCGGGTCGACGGGGACAACGTGTACTTCCTCGTCGAGGGCGGAAACGGCCTGCAGAGCGCACCCGTCGTGGGCGGTCCGGCCACGGCGATTGCCGCCTCGGACCAGCACGTGATTCTCCCGCTCTACCTGACGGAATCCGGGCGAGTCCTGCTGCCGGGCACGCACCATCCGCTGCTGTTCATGGCGTACGACCCCGTGAGCTATGGCCGAGACCTCTGGGCCCACGTCCCGGACACCGACGCCGACGGGTTGCTCAGCGCCTGCGACAACTGCCCCGGGGCGGCGAACGCGGCGCAGCTCGACGGCGACGCGGACGGCGCGGGCGACGCCTGCGACGTCTGCGCCGTCGTCGCCGATCCCGACCAGCTCGATGGGGACGGCGACGGCTCGGGGGATGCCTGCGACTGCGCACCGGCCGATCCGTCGGCGCTGACGCCGGGGCTCGTCGCCGATCTTTCCTTGTCGCGCGAGCCCGGCCAGGTGGCGCGCCTGCAGTGGACCGGCGTGCCGGGAGCGGACGCTCATGCCATTACCCGCGGGACGCTTTCGTCTCTCGGCGCGGGGCACTACGGGGCGTGTCTCGACGCCGCGGTCACCGGCACGAGCTACGACGATGCCGACCTCCCGCCCGAGGGGGACGGGTTCTCGTACCTGGTGCAGGGAGTCGACGCGCTCTGCGGGTCGGGTAGCCTCGGCTTCGACGGAAGCGGAGGCGTGCGGCAGAACCTCGATCCCGGGGCGTGCCCCTGATCGATTCGCCGGGTATCTTCCTGGCGCATGAATCTCCCGGCACCGCCGACCCCCGTCCTGGTCGCCTGCCTGCTCGGGCTGGGGCTCCTGCCGTTCGCGCTGCGCCTGGCTCGCGGGCGGAGCGTGGGCTTCGCCGCGCTGGTGTTCTGCGGCTGGGCCGCGATCGCGGCGACGGTGGCTCGCGCCACGGCGCCCACTCCCGCCGACCCGCCCGTGCCGGCGGGGGAGCGGCCGCTCGAGGTCGTGGCCGACGAGTACGTAAGCTCACGCTCGTGCCTGCCGTGCCACCCGCGGGAGTACGACACCTGGCGCTCGTCCTATCACCGCACGATGACCCAGCTGGCGACGCCGGCCGCCGTACGCGGCGACTTCGACGATCGACTGGTGCGCGGCGACTACGAGATGCATCGGATGGAGCGGCGCGGCGACGCGTTCTACGTCGACGGCGAGCGCGTGCAGATGACCACCGGCTCGCACCACATGCAGGCCTACTGGGTCTCCGATCACACCGGCCGCAGCGTGAGCCTGGTGCAGGCGGTGTACCTGTTCGACGAGCAGCGCTGGATCCGGCGGCGCGACGCATTCCTGCAGCCGCCGGTGGGCCACCGGCGGATCGACCACTGGAACACGAGCTGCATCCAGTGCCACTCGACACACTCGCGGCCGCGCCTCGCCGCCAATATCGACACGCAGATCAACGAGTTCGGGATCGCCTGCGAGGCGTGCCACGGTCCCGGCCAGGACCACGTGTCGCCGGCCTCGTCGAAGTACCTTGCGTAGCGCCGCCAGGGCGAGCGATTCCGCGACACGT
>Ga0180085_1000169_pt1 | contig 22670 bp, 16 predicted proteins | sample EasRiv730_16_10D_FD_123013 | JGI IMG/M metagenome (GOLD analysis project Ga0180085, IMG submission 123013) | Soil microbial communities from meander-bound floodplain in the East River, Colorado, USA - East River metaG ERMLT730_16_10D | ecosystem: Environmental > Terrestrial > Soil > Floodplain ... | reverse complement strand
TCATAAAGTGATCGTCGAAAGCATTCGCAATATTTGGAATATGGCGGACTTGCGGAAGCGGATTGGCTTCACGCTGCTGCTGCTCGCCGTCTATCGCGTTGGAGCGGTGATTCCCACTCCAGGCATCAATTCCGAGGTCCTCCTGCGATTTTTCCAGCAGCACAGTGGGACTGTGTTTGGTTTCATGGACCTGTTTTCAGGCGGCAACCTCAGCCGCTTCACGATTTTTGCCCTCGGTATCACCCCTTACATCACCTCCTCCATTATTCTCCAGTTGCTCACCGTGGTTTGGCCTTTCCTGGAAAAGTTGTCGAAGGAAGGTGAACTGGGACGGAAGAAGATCACCCAGTACACGCGTTACCTAACGGTTCTTCTCAGTATTGTCCAGTCCATCAGTATTGCTGTTGCTTTCCAGAAAATGCCGTCAGAGGGTCAGCAGATCGTGATCAACCCTGGGTTCAAGTTCATTTTCATGACCATGCTAACGTTGACGACTGGAACTGCCTTCATCATGTGGCTGGGCGAACAGATTTCAGAGCGGGGTATTGGCAACGGAATGTCGTTGCTCATTTTCGCGGGTATCGTGACGGGTCTGCCGCACGCCGCAACAGAGATCTACTCCAAGCTGGCAACCCAGCAGTGGTCACCCTTCGTGGTCATCCTGCTCCTTGCGATGATGATCGCGGTGGTGGCATTCATTGTCCTGGTGGAACGAGCCCAGCGCCGGATTCCGGTTCAGTATGCCAAACGTGTAGTCGGTCGGCGGGTGATGGGCGGACAGTCTACCCACTTGCCGTTGAAGGTGAACGTGGGCGGCGTGATCCCTGTGATCTTCGCTTCGTCCATCCTGGCTTTTCCGCAAACCTTTGGCTACCTGTTCCCCGGCAGCCAGTTCTTCCGGAATATGTCGGAGGCGCTTCGCACCGGCGAGCCGCTCTGGAACCTGCTGTATATTTCCGGGATTATCTTCTTCTGCTACTTCTATACCTCGATCGTCTTCAACCCAACCGAGGTTGCTGACAACATGCGGAAGTACGGCGGCTTCATTCCAGGCATCCGTCCCGGAAAGAAGACTGCCGAGTATGTCGAATCCATCCTCACGCGAATCACTTTCGCGGGGGCGATTTATCTCGCTCTGATTGCCATCATTCCGGAATTCATGATCACAGGCTTCCACATTCACCATCTGCCGGTGATCGGCAGATACTTCGATGCGATGCCGTCGTGGCTCTTGAATGGCATGGGCGTGCAGTTCGCGTTCGGCGGCACCTCTTTGTTGATCGTTGTGGGCGTCGCGATGGACACGGTGCAGCAGATCGAAGCGCAGTTGGTGATGCGGCATTACGATGGATTTTTGGGGCCGCGCGGTCGAAGAATTCGAGGGAGACGTGGGTGAGCCGACCTCTGGTGATCGTTTTCCTGGGGCCGCCCGGCTCTGGCAAGGGAACGCAGTCAAGGATATTGTCGGAGACGCTGTCCGTTCCTCACGTGTCAACCGGCGAAGCGTTGCGTGAGGCCGTCCGGGCCAACAGTCTATTGGGGCAACGGGTTCGCCAGCAGATGAATTCGGGCAGTTTCGTCAGCGATGCAGTGGTTTCGGAAATCGTCGCTGAACGAATTCGGGCTGGTGATTGCAGGCAAGGGTTCATTCTCGACGGATTTCCCAGAACCCTGTCGCAAGCCGAGACTCTGGGAGAGTTGCTCAAGGAAATCGGATTCGCTGAGCCGCTGGTTTTCAACCTTGGTGTGGATGAGGGCCGGCTGGAAGTGAGAATTACCGGGCGATTGACCTGTACGGTCTGCCAGGAGATATACAACTCTCTCAGCCACGGACCAAGAGTTTTTGGGCGCTGCGATCGTTGTGGTGGAGTGCTGGAAGCCAGAGCTGACGATAGCAAGGCCTTCTTTCAGGGACGTATCGCGGATTTTCGGCTCCAGACCGAGCCGCTGGTTTCGTATTACCGTGACCGAGGGGTGCTCGTTGACATCCTGGGTGACGGCGACATTGGAGCGGTTGGCGCCGATATCCTGGCGTCCATGAATGGGCGATGGGTTCGGGCTAACAGTGTTTGAAATTTGCAGGTAGTTCCTCTATACTTACCGCTTTTGACTGGGCGGAGATAAAGCGACCACAGCATGTCCAAAGAAGAAGCAATTGAAGTTATCGCGACAGTGCTGGAGCCTTTGCCCAATGCCATGTTTCGGGTCGAACTGGAAAGCAAACATGTTGTCCTGGCACACATTTCCGGAAAGATGAGAAAGAATTTCATTCGGATCCTCCCCGGAGACAAGGTGGCCGTAGAGCTTTCTCCTTATGACCTCACTCGGGGTAGGATTGTCTATCGGTATAAATAGGGATCGATGCCACATGAAAGTCAGGGCTTCAGTAAAGAAGATCTGTGACAAGTGCAAAATCATTCACCGCAATCGCGTGGTTCGGGTGATTTGCGTCAATTCGAAACACAAACAACGTCAAGGGTAGCCACAGAGACGTCTTGAACGTTGGCTCGGCGAAGGGGGCAAAGTGGCACGTCTGGTAGGCATTGATTTACCGAGAGAGAAAAGAGTTGAAGTTGGCCTGACCTACATTCATGGGATCGGCCGGCCACGTTCGAAGAAGATTCTGGCGGCCGCCAACATCAACCTCGACACCAAAGTGAAGGATTTGTCCGAGGACGAAGTATCCCGGCTCAGGCAAGTAATTGAAGAAGGCACACCCGTCGAGGGCGATCTGCGGAAAGAAGTCTCCATGAACATCAAGCGACTCATGGAGATTGGTTCCTACCGGGGGTCGAGGCATCGGAAATCGCTGCCTGCCCGTGGCCAGCGAACCCACACCAACGCCCGAACCCGCAAGGGACCGCGCAAGGGTGCCATTGCTGGAAAGAAGAAACCCACTGGAAAGACGTAACTATTTCCCCCTAACAAACAAAGGGGGTGAAGGCTTGAGAAGCCTTCAGCGAAGCGGTTGGGGGTTGTCAATGACGGTTTCCGAAGCAGTTACGACAACCCCCTTGAAGGCTTCGCCTTCTTTCCCCCTTTTCTAAGCGGGAATTTCAAGGAGCATTGATGGCCAAGGCACCGACCAAGACTGGCAAGAAAAAGGTCTTCAAGAAGAAAGAGAAAAAGACCGTGCTGAACGGGATCGTCTACGTTCAAGCTACTTTCAACAACACCATTGTCAGCATCACCGATACCCAAGGGAATCTGATCTGCTGGTCCAGTGCAGGGTCGCTTGGATTCAAGGGATCCAGGAAGGGAACGCCCTTCGCCGCTCAGCAGGCTTCCAGCACCGTTGCCAGCAAGGCTCGGGAGCATGGCATGAAGGTTGTGGAAGTCTTGGTTCGTGGGCCGGGTTCCGGCCGGGAGTCGGCTATCCGCGCGTTGCAGACGGTTGGCCTGGAAGTGAAATCGATCAGAGACGTAACGCCCATTCCGCATAACGGATGCCGGCCGCCAAAGCGGCGCCGAGTGTAGGAACGCTGATTTGGGCACTTCGAGTTTGGTACGACAGCATCGCTAAGATGGAGGAATACGAATTTGGCAAGGTATCGTGAGTCAGTTTGCCGCTTGTGCCGCCGGGAAGGCATGAAGTTGTTTTTGAAGGGGGATCGCTGCTTCAAGGACTCCTGCGCGATTGAGAAGAGAAACTTCGCTCCGGGCCAGCACGGGCAAAGCCGGAAGTCGAAGGTCGTTGGCTATGGTCTGCAGTTGCGGGAAAAGCAGAAGGTGAAGCGCATTTATGGCCTTATGGAAGGCCAGTTCAGGAACTATTTCGAAAAGGCAGAGCGTTCGAAGGGTGTTACCGGCGAGACCCTGCTCCAGATGCTGGAACGCCGGCTGGACAATGCCGTTTACCGTCTGGGGTTTGCCTCATCCCGCTCCCAGGGACGCCAATTGGTTGGTCACGGGCATGTGAGGGTTAACAATACCAAGGTCAATATCCCTTCCTTCCAGGTGAAACCAGGCGATGTAATCTCAATCCACGACAAGAGCCAGAAAATTCCCACGATCATCAACTCCCTGGAAATGGTTGGAAGCCGGGGAGTCCCGAGCTGGTTGGAGCTGGACGGCTCGAAGTTTACGGGCAAAGTGCTTGCCTTGCCCAAGCGGGAAGATACCAACCTGCCGGTGCAGGAGCGCCTCATCGTTGAGCTCTATTCGAAGTAAATACGTCGGGCTCGCAAGTTTCCGGATCAGACCCATCGATCACAATTAGTCAAGTCTTGTTGGAGAGCTCCAGCAAGAGCTGGGAGGCATTGGCAGCTATGTTATGGAAAGGCTTTCAGAAACCCAAGAGATTATCCGTAAACACCGGTGAGAATGAGCGAAACTACGGGCAGTTTTCCGCCCAGCCCTTCGAGCGCGGTTTCGGTACCACGATCGGCAACGCCTTGCGCAGAGTGTTGCTCTCCTCCATCGAAGGAGCGGCGGTCACCGCTGTCAAGATCGAAGGCATTCTGCATGAGTTTTCTCCAATCCCAGGCGTTGTCGAAGATGCCACCGACATCATCCTGAACCTCAAGCAAGTCCCGTTTCGTTTGAACAGCGAAGGACCGAAAACGATCTACCTTGAATCCGACGCGTCCGGTGTGCTGACCTCCGCCAACATCAAAGCGGATGGCGATGTCGAGATTCTCGATAAGAACGTGTATCTGGCAACCATCAGTGAAGGTGGGAAGCTTCACGTCGAGATGCGTCTCAAGATCGGTCGTGGCTATGTTTCGGCCGACAAGAATTTTGATGATGACCTGTCAATTGGCTACATCCCGATCGACTCGGTGCATTCTCCTGTGAAGAAGGTGAACTACACCGTCGAGCCGGCCCGTCTGGGCCAGATGACGGACTATGACAAACTCACCCTGGATGTCTGGACCAACGGCTGCATCAATCCGCAGGACGCCATTGGCTACGCTGCCAAGTTGGTGAAAGACCACATGGCGATCTTCATCAATTTTGAAGAGCAGCCCGAAGCCCGCGAGGAAAAGGCCGAGCGCGGCACCGATGTGGCGAATGAGAACCTGTCCAAGTCGGTCGAAGAACTGGAGCTTTCGGTTCGTTCCTACAATTGCCTCAAGAATGCCAACATCAAGACGATTGGCGAATTGGTCCAGAAGTCGGAATCGGAAATGTTAAAGACCAAGAACTTTGGCCGTAAGTCGTTGAACGAGATTAAAGAGATTCTGGCCGGCATGGGGCTGAGCTTGGGAATGACGCTGGACGAAGCCGGACATCCGGTCCCTGCGGTCGCTGGAAGCTGATTCTTTGAATTGAGCAAGGAGATTTTGAAATGCGGCATAGAGTCCATGGTCGAAAACTGGGAAGATCGACTCCCCATCGGATCGCGCTGCTGCGGAATTTGTGCACGTCGCTGTTTGAGCACGAGCGCGTAACCACCACGGTTCAGAAAGCCAAAGAGATGCGGCCGGTCGCGGAAAAGCTCATCACGTTGGGGAAGGTGGGCAGTCTTCACGCCCGACGCCAGGCTGCTGGCTTTTTGCTGAAAGCTGCGGTGCTGCAGAAGCTGTTCGATAACATTGCCGGCCGGTATGCGGACCGCAACGGCGGCTACACCCGCATCATCAAACTCGGATATCGCGAAGGTGATGGGGCTGATTTGGCAATCATTGAGCTGCTCGGCAGCGAGCTCTCCGTGAAGAAAGCCGAAAAGGCCGCAGCCAAGGCCGCGGCGGACAAAGCCAAGGCCGGTAAGAAGCCCAAGGCTGAGAAGAGTGAAGAGTAGAACCGCCTTCGAGCAGGCTTAGCAGGTCGTTTTCTGATCCCCAGTGTTTCACTGGGGATTTTTTTTATCTATCTCATAAGAGTCCCCTCCTTGATAAGGAGGGGTGGCGCGTAGCGCCGGGTGGTCGATCCCGGTTGAGCACGCGGCACCTCGAATTCGGCATGAAAAATTCCTCGAAACTCCCTCACACCCTAAACCATCGCAAAGAAGTCTATCGGGGCAGGATCGTCAACCTGGTGGTTGACGACATCACCACCGATCATGGCATCCACACGATTCGGGAAGTGTTTCAACACCCGGGTGGCGCTGCCGTTGTGCCGGTGCTGCCGGGGGGCGATGTGCTGCTGGTGCGCCAGTTCCGTTATCCGATGCAGGAATATCTCCTCGAGCTTCCAGCCGGAAAGATTGATGCCGGCGAACCACCGGAAGAAACCGCGGCACGAGAATTGAGCGAAGAAGTCGGATACAAGGCTGGACGCCTGACGAAGATTGCCGAGTGCTATTCAACTCCGGGCTTCTGCGACGAGAAGCTGCATATCTATGTGGCAGAGGACCTGACGCCGGTGCAAGCCGCCGGCGATGACGACGAGGACCTGGAGGTTGTGCGACTGACCCGCGCCGAGTTGCAAGAGCATCTTCAGAGTGGGCGATTCCGCGACGCCAAGACAATTATCGGCATTCAACATCTGCTGCTGCAAGACAGCGGTTGAAAACCACAGCAGGATGCAAACGCCTGGTTTCCACATTTGTCCCCATTTTCCAAGGGGGACGCCGCGTTTTTTGCGGCAGGGGGTCATCGTCAGCTCGCAGAAGGGTTGTCCATGTTGGAGAAAGGGATGACCTGGCTGATCCAGTTTCTTGAACGGCTTTGCTTCTCAAACGAACCGAAAGGAGCCTCCCATGCCCGACCGTGGTGATGGTGTTTTCTCAGAACCGACCGATTTCCTCTCCGAAATAAACTGCCCCGAGTGTGGCACCCCGTTCAAAGTGGCGCCCGTATGGGAATTCGTGCTTCGACAGGGCCGCTCCACCTGCGGCAACTGCTGGCAGATCTTTGCGCTCAAGTCGGGCGCCAAGCTCGACGGAATCACCGCGCGCAGCGAAGACCTGGAACGGATCGTCGACGACTTTGAGACCGCCAACGCCGGAGAATACCTCTGGGACGCCGCCAAAGCGGAACGCAGCCGAGGCGTGGCCGTGGATTTCTTCATCAGCGTGGCGTTGACCGCATTCTTCGACGGTCTCGAGCGCAGCTATCCAGTCCTGTCCCCCGAAGATTACTCCCTCACCTGGCGCTACCTGTCCCAAGCCGGAGCGCTCGCCGTCGACGACGTCGATACCCGCCTCATAGCCGATGCCTTCGAGAAGGTTGAGAAATACAAACCGCCCGACGTGAACATGCATCGCTAAGTGCTCTGGTTCATAAATACGCTAACGCGTTTTCGGGACGATTTGGAGCAGTGCGGCAGCGTGCTGCCGCTTTCATGGCGCGGAGGTTGCTTCGCGCGTATTCCCTCGGCGCAGCAAGCTGCTCCGACGCAAAGCGCAAGCAAGCTTGCGCACTCTAAATACATTACGGTATCAATGCAACGGTGCACTAAGGCTTGTCGTTCCTCTTGTTGTTGTCGCGCTCACTGGTAGAGGAAACAACGACACTCTTTGTCTGCATCACGCGTTGATTCGCGCGCTCTCAGCGCTGGTACCTGCTTCCTTACCCGCCGGTTCGCATCCAGCCCTCAATCCAATCACTCAATAGATGACCCAAATTCTTCACAGATTGTTGTTGACAATCATAAATCTGCTGTGTAATTTACCGCTCGCACTAAACTTCCTGAACATTTTCTAATTCCTGTATCGCCCACTGGGCGTGTTCTTCAAGGTATTTCCCTCTGGAGATCATGGAACCTTGCGACTGAACCTGGACGCCGACGTGTGTTCATACAGGCTCTTCCTAGATTCACGCCGTTCTCAGAAAAGCTGCATCTTGAAGCACACTATGGATGAGTCTTCGTCCTGAGAAAGGATCAAGCGAATGACATCCTCCCAAAACGATTCGAATGATTACACAGGCAACACCCAAAACCCGCGCACTATTGCTGCTGCTTGCCGCTCCTGGGAGCGCGGACGTCCCGTCCGCAAGGCCGTGGAGCATACTCATCCCAGGTATGTATGGGCGTTGGTGACGCTCGCAGCATTCGCGCTGCTGTTGGGATGGATGCAGATGGCTATGTCTCAGACTCAGGGTGTGACGGTAACCCTGATCTCCGCCGCTGACACCACGCTGAAACAGGGAACACCGAACACCAATCAAGGGACCGAGCTGCTCTTACGGATTCAGCACAGTGGGACCCAGCGAGTGCTGGTGCGGTTTGATCAGCAGGCTCTAGAACAGGTCGTAGGCAGCTCCAGCATCCGATCGGCGAAGGTGCGGCTCTTCATAACCGCGAATGGCAACAACTGGGGAACTGATGGTCGCGAAGTCAACGTCCATCGCGTTACCCAAGCCTGGACAGAAGCGGGAGCCACCTGGAACTGTCCCAATGACACCAACACCGGTAATGGCAGTCCTGACTGTAATCCAAGCTGGGAGATGGCAGGCAGCAGCCTGCCACCGTTTGCGATCGCGCCGACCCACGTCGTTCTTCATCAGAACAACCAGACTAGTTGGGTTGAGTGGGATGTCACGGGTGATATCTGGAAGTTTCTTGCGCACGAGCTGAACAACTACGGATGGATTATTCGCAAAGATGACGAAGCAGCCGCGGGCCAGGTGGACTATGCCTCTCGTGAGAACAGCAATCCACCTCAACTGGTGGTTGAGTTGGGAGAGCCAGTTCCACCCGTCGGTGCCGGGCTGACCGCCATTTCGGATGCCGACATCCGGTCCGGTTCACCCAATCAGAACCAGGGAAATCGGACGCGCTTGCAGGTGCAAAGTTCCGGCACGAACCGTGTGCTGGTGCAGTTCGATCGTCAGGCGATGCTGGCGACGGTTGGCAGCGGAGCACTGCAGACGGCCAAACTGCGGCTGTATGTTGTATCGAATGCCAACAACTGGGGATCGAGCGGGCGGACCGTGAATGTTCATCGTATGACGCAGGTTTGGACTGAGCAGGGAACCACCTGGAATTGCGCCAACGATCTCAATCCCTTCAACAGCCAGTCTGACTGCAGTCCCAACTGGAACATGAGCAATAGCAGCCAGTGGCCATATGTGGCGGCAGCGACCCACAGCATCATTCAGCAGAACAACCAGACAGGCTGGGTCGAATGGAATGTGACCTCGGACGTTGCACAGATCCTCAGCGCTAGTGTTCCCAACTGTGGGTGGCTGATTCGCAAGGACAATGAAAGCCAAGCTGGGCAAGTCGAGTACGGGTCCAGAGAAAGCCAGAACAAGCCCGAGTTGGTGTTTACGGTGCAGGCCAACAACCACGCACCCCAGGTCAGTGCCGGATCCGATCAGACGATCACCCTGCCGAACACAGCCAGCCTGACCGGCACAGGGAGCGACGACGGTTTGCCCTCCGGCAGCTCTCTGAGCTATTCCTGGAGCCAGGTGAGCGGCCCGGGCGCGGCTTCGTTTGACGATTCATCGAGCGCACCAACCGTTGTCAACTTCAATCTCCCGGGAACCTACGTTCTGAAACTCACGGTAAGCGATTCGCAGCTGAACACAACCGACGAGGTGACCGTCGTCGTCAACCCCGTGCCACCGGTCAACCAGGCGCCCCAAGTCAGCGCGGGATCCGATCAAACCATCACACTACCCGCAACTGCCAGTTTGAGTGGCAGTGTCAACGACGACGGCTTGCCAGCGGGTGGCACGCTGACTCTCACTTGGAACAAGGTTAGCGGACCGGGAACTGTTGCGTTCACGGCTCCGGGCTCTGCCGTTTCCGCTGTCAGCTTCAGCGCCGCCGGAGTTTACGAGCTGCAGCTCACAGCCAGCGACTCTGTGCTCTCGAGCAGCGACAACGTCACCCTGACGGTGAATCCGGCGGCACCTCTTCTGCCGCCCGATCCGGTCAGTGTGGCACCACCGCTAGATCGCACTGTGGTGACGACTGTTTTCAAGGCCACTGAGTTCATATATTCGGGCACCAACCCAATTCAAACCGGCGTTGCCCCAGGAACGATCACACCGATCCGGGCAGCAGTGTTGCGCGGCAAAGTCATCACTCGGGACGGGCAATCGCTACCCGGGGTGACGATCAGCATTTTGGGCCATCCCGAACTGGGTCAGACCCTGAGCCGCGAAGACGGCAGGTTCGACCTTGTGGTCAATGGCGGAGGGCTCCTCACGGTGAACTACGAGAAGACTGGCTTGCTCCCAGCCCATCGCCAGATAAACGTCCCCTGGCAGGACTACCGTTCACTCCCCACGGTGGCGTTGATCCCACTCGACCCCCAAGTCAGCGCCATCACAACAGGCTCGGGAGCTATGCAGATCCACCAAGCCGGCATCGTTAGCGACAGCGACGGCTCGCGCCGGGCGACCCTGCTGTTTCCCGCGGGGACGACAGCAACCATGGAACTACCCGGTGGCACGACCCAGGCGTTGGGCACTCTGCACGTTCGCGCTACCGAATACACCGTTGGACCGAATGGTCCGTTGACTATGCCGGCGACGCTGCCCGCCAATAGTTTTTATACCTACTGTGTGGAGTTGAGCGCGGATGAGGCTATTGCAGCCGGCGCGCGGGCCGTGCGCTTCAGCCAGCCGGTGGTGAAGTACTTAGACAACTTTCTGAATCTGGCGATTGGGACGAGCGTTCCAGAAGGATATTACGACCGGCAGAAGGGACAATGGGTGGCCTCTGACAACGGCCGCGTCGTTCAAGTCCTCTCCGTAGTAGATAGCGAAGCGATTCTGGACGTGGACGGCAGCGGAGTGGCGGCAACCCCCGCGGCGCTGACGACGCTGGGCATCACTGGCCCGGAACGGCTCAAGCTGGCTGAACTGTTTGCCCCGGGGCAGAGCTTCTGGCGTGTCACCATCGATCACTTCACTACCTGGGACAGGAACTGGGGCATACGGCCTAAGAATGACGCCGTCGTGCCCGGCCAAAAGATCAATGACGACCAGAGTCCCTGTCAGACCCTGAAGAGTGGCTCAGTCATCGAATGCCAGAATCAGGTGCTGGGTGAGAACCTCGGTCTGACCGGTGTTCGCTTCGGGCTGCATTACAACAGCGACCGCGTGCCAGGAAGGATTGCGGCGCGGACGCTGGAGATTCCCCTGAGCGGGAGCTCGATTCCAGCCAGCCTGAAGCGAATTCGGTTGGAAGTGGAAATTGCTGGGAAACAATTCGAACAGGAGTATCCCGCCGTCGTTAACCAGAAAGCCACCTTTACCTGGGATGGCCAGGATGCTTACGGACGAACGGTGCAGGGGCGCCAGCCGGTGCTAGTGGGGATCGGCTATGTCTACGACGCCGAGTACGGCGTTACCGACCGATTTGGCTACAACGGCAATGGGAACCGCATTACCGGTCTATTTGGAGGAGGAGGTGGCGGCGCCGGATTTGTCCAAGCCCGCATTGAGCTGACCCTATGGCAAGAGCTTCAAACCGTGCTGGGTATCTGGGAGCCAGCAGCTGCAGAGCTTGGGAGTTGGACTTTCAGCATGCATCACGGCTATGACCCAGTGGGAAAGACGCTCTATCAGGGGACTGGCGAGCGACGCCGGGCTGAAGACCTCAATACCAAGGCGGTCACGACCGTCGCAGGAAATCGCAACCTCGGATTGGGCGGCGATGGCGGCCCCGCAACGCAGTCGCCGGTGGATCCGCCCTTCGGCCTGGCTTTCGCGCCGGACGGCAGTCTCTATATCACCGACGTCAACAACTCGCGCATTCGGAAGGTGAGTCCCGATGGCATCATCACGACCGTGGCAGGCATTGCCTCGAACGGCTTCAGCGGAGATGGCGGACCGGCCACCTCGGCTCGGCTGAATTCGCCCAAGGGCGTGGCCGTGGGAGCGGACGGCAGTCTATACATAGCCGACACGAACAACCATCGCATCCGGCGAGTGGGCTTGGACGGGATCATCACAACCGTGGCTGGGACGGGCGTCGCCGGCTACAGCGGAGATGGCGGGCTGGCCGCACTGGCGCGGTTGAACTTTCCACATGGACTGGCCATGGGCACGGACGGAAGCTTGTATGTGGCCGACAAGCAAAACCATAGCATCCGCCGAATTGAGCCTGGAGGAACCATTACAACCGTGGCTGGCAACGGTGTGGCTGGCTATGACGGCCACGGCGTTCCGGCTACGCAGACGCGACTGCGAGCTCCGGAAGCCGTCGCGGTTCGGCCCGATGGAGCGCTCTACATTGCCGACACCGAAAACCACTTTGTTCGACTGGTCACGACATCCGGAATCATCTGGCCGGTGGTCGGAACAGGGCCGGGCGGAGCACTGAGCGATGGCGAAGGAGTACCTGCTTCATCCACCGCCGTCTCTTATCCAAATGCAGTGGCGATCGATTCCACGGGTGGTTACTTTGTCACCAGTGTGCACCGGGTGCGTTACATCGATCCACGGGGGCGCATCTACACGGCAGCCGGTAGGACCGACGGGGGAAACAGCAACGATGGTGATCCGGCGAGTGAAACCCTCTTCAATGGCCCATCAGGATTGGCTGTCGGCCCGGAAGGCAACCTCTACATCTCCGATACCTACAACAACCGCGTCCGTAAAGTCGCGCGGGTGCTGCCCGACCAGGTTTTCACTGATGTTGTCATTGCTTCGGGCGACGGCAGCCAGGTTTATCAGTTCAACGCCGAAGGCAAACATTTGCGCACGCTACACGCGCTGACCGGTGCTGTCCTCTATCAGTTTGGCTACAACGGTCAGGGGCTGTTGACGACGGTAACCGATGCGGATGGTGACATTACCACAGTGGAACGTGACGGCTCGGGCAGACCAACGGGAATCGTCGGCCCATTCGGGCAGCGCACTACACTCACCGTCGATGGCACTGGCTATTTGGCAAGCCTCACCAGTCCCAACAACGAAACAGTTCAGTTGACTTCGAGTCCTACCGGACTACTGCTCGCGCTGCGCGACCCGAAAAATCAGGAATACAGATTTCAGTATGACAGCCAGGGACGATTGATCCGCGATGAAGATCCGGCCGGCGGATTTCAAACCTTGACGCGCACAGAGCTTGCTCAGCCGTTCCCGGCCGGAACAGCGAGCGGATACGAGGTCACTCACCAGGCTGCGCTCGGGCATCAAACCCGCTATCAGGTCAACCAGCTTGCCAGCGGCGCCGAACAGCTCAAAAACTTCCTGCCCGATGGAACGCAGACAATCTCGACGATTGGAACAGGGGGCAGCAGCACGACGTTGGACGCCGCCGGCAATCAAACAACACTACAACTCGCCGGCGATCCGCGCTGGGGCCTGCAAGCGCCATTTGCGAAGAGTGTGCTGGTCACCACCCCTGGCGGGCTCATATCCACGGTGCTCTCCAACCGTACCATTGCGCTTTCCGACCCAAGTAACCCGCTGAGTCTGACAACCCAAACGGATACCTCCACAGTAAACGGACGAACCTATACCAGTGTTTTCAACGCTGGCACACGAAGGTTCACCAGCGCAACTCCATTGGGAAGGCAAAGCACCAGCACGATCGATTCGGTTGGCCGTGTCACTCAAGCCCAAGTGGCTAACCTCAGCCCGGTCAGCTTCGTCTACGACACCCGCGGACGTGTTCAATCAATCTCCCAAGGCAGCGGCGCAGACACCCGCACCAACACGTTTGGCTACAACAGCCTCGGCTATCTGGAGACAATCACCGATCCGCTCAACCGGGTCACAAGCTTCCAATACGACGATGCTGGGCGTGTGACGCGACAGACACTGCCCGGCCATCGCGTCATCGGTTTCACCTACGACGCCAACGGGAATCTGACGTCGCTCACGCCACCAGACAAGCCGCAGCACGCCTTTGACTACACCGAAGTGGATTTGATGAAGGAATACGACCCGCCAACCGCGGCGAACGTGAACACGCGTGTTACCACCTACACCTACGACACCGAACGAAAACCTACTCTCGTCACGCGACCCGACGGGCAGACCATCGACTTCGACTACGACACCGCGGGAAGGCTCAACAGTTTGAATCTCCCGAGCAGACAGTTGGTCTACGGCTACAACGCGACAACAGGTAATCTGACCGGCATTACCGATTCTTCCGGCAGCAGCCTGGCCTATACCTACGACGGATCGCTGCCCAAGAGCTCGTCCTGGACCGGGCCGGTCTCTGGCACCGTAGCCTGGAACTACGACAATAACTTCCGAGTCACCAGCCGCAGCATCAACGGAGCGAATACGATCGACTTCGGCTACGACAACGACAGCCTGCTCACTCAGTCTGGGGCACTCACGATCGCTCGCAACCCGCAGAATGGCTTGCTCACCGGCACCACCCTGGGAAGCGTCACCGATGGTTGGACCTACAACAACTTCGCCGAACCAACGGAGTATAGCGCTTCCATAGCGGGTGCAACTGTCTACAGCACAACGTTCACTCGCGACAAACTCGGCCGCATCCTCACCAAGCTGGAGACCATTCAAGGCGTCATGGACACTTACGCCTATGGCTACGACACAGCCGGACGGTTAGAAACAGTCACAAAAAACGGTGCGTTGATCTCAACCTACACCTACGACTTGAACGGCAACCGACTCAGCGCGCAGCGAAGCACGAGTCCCGAACCCCTAACCACGTACGTCTACGACGCCCAGGACCGGCTCACTTCCACTCAGAACTCAGCACTCAGCACTCAGTACTCCTACAGTCCCAACGGAGAACTGCAAAGCAGGACCAACGGATCACAAACCACGAGCTATGTGTACGACGTCGTTGGCAACCTCCGCCACGTTAGTCTTCTCAACGGGACTCAAATCGACTACGTCATCGACGCCCAGAACCGTCGCGTCGGCAAAAAGGTCGACGGAGCCCTGGTCCAAGGCTGGCTCTACGGCAGCCAACTGAACCCCATTGCTGAACTCGATGGCAGCAACCAAGTCGTCAGCACGTTCATTTACGGCAGCCGCTCTAACGTTCCCGATTACATGGTGAAAAGCGGCATCACCTACCGAATCATCTGCGACCACCTCGGCAGCCCGCGACTAGTCATCAACACTGCCAACGGCACCATTGCCCAACGCCTGGACTATGACGAGTTCGGCAACATCACGCAAGACAGCAACCCCGGCTTCCAACCCTTCGGCTTTGCAGGTGGGCTGTACGACCAGGAAACCAAACTTATCCGCTTTGGTGCCCGCGACTATGACTCGTCTGCTGGACGCTGGGCAGCGAAGGATCCCATTCTTTTCGGCGGTCGTCATTCGAATCTCTACGGTTATGTTCTTGGTGACCCGATCAATTTTTCGGATCCATCTGGGCTTTGGAGCCCAGAGGCCCACGACGCGATTATTGAACATGCCTTGGCTTCAAGATTGCGGCCGTTCTATCTAGAAATCGTCAAGCAGGCAAGCAGAGACTTCGATAAGGAAACTCAAGGACCTGGGGAAGCTCATAAGCATTCGATGAAAGAAGAGAATGAGGAGAATGAACACGCGATAGAGAAAAGAGACGACTTCATTAGGCGCACACTCGATCGTGCCAGACTGTACGCGAAAGCAGGAGATTGCATGCACGCCCTTAAGTTACTGGGAATAGCACTCCACCCCATAATGGATTGGTCAAGTCCAATGCATACCGACCCCCGAGGCAATCCGATAGAATGGAGGGGAATCACTAGCGGTTGGGGCCACAGTCCTGGAGTTCCGTACGATCCGTGGAACAGACTTGGAAATGAGAATCTGGCTGACATTCCACCGGGATTGTTCGAACTAACTGACCGACAGGTTAACGACGCATTTGATTACGTGTTTGGAAGCCCAAAATGAAAGCTACACACTATCAGCAACTCTGGAAAGTACTCAAGATAGCCGCTGTCATTGAGACTCCCCTTTTCCTAGGTCTCTTCTACAGAAGTGAGATCCTGCGCAGAGGACCACATGATGGGCTAACTTGGTTGCTAGTCTATCCCCAGTTCATTGGTTGGATGGTGGCCTCAATGCTACCCATGAGCTCTGTCTTTCCTCCATCGGTCGTTGAGGTCCTGGCTTGGATCATAATCTTTGTTGTTCAACTAGGCTTCTATGCTCTCGTAGTCTGGGCTTTGCTTCTGCTTGTCCGAAGGAAGGTCGTCGTAGGTGAATGACTTGAACCGCTCGTGCGTGGCTTCGACAATGCCTTCGGACACCAAGCATCAGAAGATCGCCCGGATAGACGGTCTAAAGGTCTTCCTCCTGAGCTGGTGGCTGATCTGCCCCGCCCACTTGGCAGCGTTGGTGCAACTATCTAATGTGAATCTTCACCAAGACCCGATCCATTTCTTCTGGCTCGTCGCGATGTTCGTGTCTTCCCTTGCCTGGCTGGCGGTGTTCCTGTACTTCACGATCAGGCGGCTCAAGCTCAGTTGGCTTCAGTGCTCCAAATTTTCGCTCATGCTGCTCACCCAGATACTGATCTTCCTATTACAGAGATGACTTTCTTGGTTGCCAAACTGATCCACTATGAGCCATCAACAACGAAAGATGTCGAGGCAAAGAAAGATCGAGGGACTGATTCTGGGTGGAGTTGCGATAGCTGTTGTTTCATTCCTGGCGGGATTCTGGTTACGCGAACTCCCTTCCCAGGCTGAAACGTTGGCCTACGCTACCGGGGCTGGAGCTTTCGGCGGGCTCTGCGAGTATTTGTTCACTTCATAATAGGTCCTCAGCTGGTGGCCCTTCGGCTTTCACAGGGCGACCCAGCCAGACTTCGTGGCGCAGTTACGCACGGAAACGGGTCAGCGGCTCAAAAGTAAACCTTGCGGGCAGGAAGCCCGCGTTCCTTAGAGAACCCTAAAGGGGTGGCGGACCAATAGCCCCGGGTAGAACAGGTCGCAGGACGCGACCTGTTCTACCCGGGGAAGAGAATCGCCATTCATTTCTTCTCCCTCTCCGCGAGCAGCCGTCACAGTAAGCAACGAACCGACCACGGAGAGGGGGATCGAGGGGGAGAGGCCCCGTTTGTTGGCGGAATCCTGTGCGCATTGCCCTGGGCAGTGCTATCCCGGCTCTGTCCGTCCTGATTCAGCGGCGGGGACGCCGCTGCCACTCTTCACCTTCACACTCATTTTGGCTTGGTCTGGTAGGGCGCAGGCTCGTCACGGAGGCTGCTCGGATCAGAATGAACCGCACGGCCGCGAATGGCGAGTTCGCTCTCACGCAGGGCATCGAGCATCCGCAGCTTTTCCGCTACCGGCAGCGCGGCGAGCTTGCGGCGCAGAGCGCGTTTACTCTCGATAATTTTCTGCAGATCAAAGGTCATGGCGGGAAACTGTCTTTCAAACTTCCGCCTCGCATCGATGGCAACCGAAGATAATTATTGACCCTTCAAATCCTCGGCAATGGTGGCGAATTGCTCCAGGGCGGCTTCGAGGTCTGCGGCGATGTCGGCGGCGATGATCTCGGGGGCGGGGAGGTTGGCGCTTTCTTCCAGGGCTTCGTCTTTCAGCCAGAAGATGTCGAGGTTGACCTTGTCCCGCTTCATCAGGTCGTCGTAGGTGAATGACTTGAACCGCTCGGTCTCGACGCGATTGTGGCGCGAACCCTCGGCTGCGGACCCCGAACTGCCCGGCCTGCCAAAATAACATCCGACAAAATCATCGAGGTCGCTGCGCTTCAGCGGGTTCTCTTTCAACGTGAAGTGCATGTTGGTGCGCAGGTCGTAGATCCAGAGCTTCTGCGTCCAGGGCTTTTCCTGCGCGGGCTTACGGTCGAAGAACAGGACATTCGCCTTCACGCCTTGCGCGTAGAAGATGCCGGTGGGCAGGCGCAGCAGCGTGTGCACGTCGGCCTGCTTGAGCAGTTCGCGCCGGATCGTCTCGCCCGCGCCGCCTTCAAACAGCACGTTGTCCGGCAACACCACCGCTGCGCGGCCATGCTGCTTGAGGATGGTGAAGATGTGCTGGAGGAAATTGAGCTGCTTGTTGCTGGTGCTCGCCCAGAAATCGTCGCGGCTGATGATCAGCGATTCCTTGGACGACTCGCCCGCGTCGTTGACGATGGTCACGCTGCTCTTCTTGCCGAAAGGCGGATTGGCCAGCACCATCTCGTATTCGCCATGCTTCCCGGCCAGCGCGTCCTTGGTGACGACCGGCACGTTGTAGGCCGGGTCCCCCGACCCGGAGTCCTTCCCGCCCGGTGAGGGCACCGGGCCTCCATCATCCCCGCCGATGCCGTGCAGCAAGAGGTTCATCGCGCAGAGGCGCGTGACGCTGTCCACCAGCTCGATGCCGAAGAACGTGCCGCTCTTGAGCTTCTTCTTTTGTGCCCGGTCGAGCGGATAGTGTTTGGCGATGTAGTCGTGCGCCGCAAGCAGGAAACCACCTGTGCCGCACGCCGGATCACAGATGGCCTGTCCTGGCTCAGGACGCACCGCGTCCACCATCGCGGCAATGAGCGGGCGCGGCGTGAAATATTGTCCGGCGCCACCTTTCACGTCTTCGGCGTTCTTTTGCAGCAGTCCCTCGTAGGCGTCACCCTTCACGTCGGCGGAAAGGCTCGACCACTGCTCCTTGTCGATCAAGTCCACAATGAGCCGCCGCAACTTGGCCGGGTCCTGAATCTTGTTCTGGGCCTTGCGGAAAATGACGCCGAGCATCCCCGACCGTTTGCCGAGCTCCTCCAAGGTGTGGCGGTACTGGATCTCCAGTTCGTCGCCATCCTTGGCCAGCAGTCCCGGCCAGTCTTTCCCCTTGGGGATGGGCGACGGTTTGTTGAAAGGTGGCTTCGATTGCTCGTCCGCCATTTTCAGGAACAGCAGAAACGTCAACTGCTCCACGTAATCGCCGTAGGACAGACCGTCATCCCGCAGGATGTTGCAGTAGTTCCAGAGTTTCTGGACGAGTTGGGTTGGGTTGTTGGACATGTGCTAAGAATTTACGGTGCGGGGACAACGCGCGCGGTGAACTCATCCAGCCACGCCTTAAGGTTCTGTAAATCTCCCCCGAGTTCATCGGGCTCCGGCAGAGAAATGGGCGCTTCGCTTGGTTGCGCATGTTCGTAACAGGAATACTTCGTCATCATTGCATCAAGAAATATGCAATCTGCTGGTTTGATACGCGCAAGTTTTTCGATTTTTCCCTGGGTCTTGATTGGCCGGCGGAACCGCTGCACGATATCAGCTAGCAGATCGTTTTCAATCAACCTTTCGATGGTAATCCGAATGTCACTGCAAAGTGCCTTTGCTTCGACCTGATACGGAGCGTTTCCTTGGTCAGTCCAGACCTTCCTTGCTTTCGGTAGCCGCTGATCAATCAGAGTGTTGAGTGCATTCTTCGGCTTTTGAGCTGGAAGAGGTGGTTCATTAGGCTCTCCTGTGCCCCATGACTCGCGCTGCAGGGAGACGACACGGCAGCCAATGCCCGATTTGTCAGCAGCGTCTTCGAGCATTGCGAGCAGCGAAAGTCGGTGCGTGAATACTACTACCTGCCGAGATTTCGACAAACCGACTAGACGCGCCGCAGTGAGCTCCTCAAAGTCCTGGTCGAGCGACGAAATCGGATCGTCGAAAATGAATGGTGTTTTGCTTTTGGTTGCGACGACATCAGCGAGAAACGCGGCCAAGGAGACGATCCTTAATTCACCCTCACTCAGGACTTCTCCCGTCTTCACTGAAAGCTTGTTGTCCTTCAGCTTGATTTGATGCCACACCTGCCCTTTTTCGGTTCTGGTTTTCGATATGGCCACTCGCACTCGCGATGCGCCGAGTGCTTCCAACTCCGTCTTGAACCTCTTCTTGAACGCATCAGTCACGAGCACATCTGCCAGCAAAGACTTCTTGGTCGAAAGTGCAAAGGTGTTCGCAAGCCTTCTTGCCTCTTCAAGCAGGTGGATCGCCTTGAGGCGTTCGATTTCGGTGCTGATGCCTTCCTTTTGTTGCGACAGCCACTTTTGGACGTTTAGTTCCCGAACCCTCGTCTGGAGTTCAGCCTTTTTGTCTGCCTTCGCATCCGTATCGAACGTTTTTGCATCGGTCTCGTATTTCGACCCCACACTTGCCAGCGTTTCGATTGCCTCGCTGGATGGCATGGCCGCCAGGTGCTCTCCACCGGTTACTGATAGAAAACTCGTTCTTCTCTTCAACAGGTCTTCGCAATAGGCGCGGACGGTCTGACGCACCGCATCAGTGGAAACGCCAGCCAAGTCGAGTCTTGCTTCGAGGTCATCACCAGACGGCACATCCTTTTTCCGCTCAACAATATTGGCCACCAGCTTTTCCGCCTTGTCTGCTTCGGATTCAAGACCACTCTTGACGAAAGCCTCGAAGCAAATGAATCGTTGCTTTGCATCTTCGTCGAGCGGTTGCTGGCACAGCACGCAAAGGGCTTGCTCTCCAACATTCGGGAAGGGCTTTTCCTTGTATGCTTCACCTTCAGAATAGAGCCGGGCCTGTTCCCAAAGCAGCCGCCAGCTTTCAGAAGCGATTCCCTCGAGGATGGGGTTCTCGAAAGCCTTCTTCGCATCCACTTTGGCGGCTTGGCGCTTGGTTTTGGCAGCCGCTCGCGCCGCTGCGAACGCAGCGAATGACGCATCACTCAATTCGGCTTCGAGTTCTTTGAGCGCTGCTAAAAAGTCTATGAGATGCCTGTTCGTTTTGCGCAACGCCTTAGCCTTCTCGGTCGGATTTGTTTCGGCAAGTCTTTGGTTCAATGTGCCGAGTTGAGCTTCCAGCGTGTCATTCCAAGCGCACTTGGATGTGATGTCGACCAAGCTTGTCTGCCAACTGATTTTACTAAACCAAATTCCACCTGCAAGCAGGGCATATTCTGGCGGCAAAGCCGGCTTGCAAGAATCCCTAGCAGCAATCTCCGCTGCGAGCATCGCGTCCACCTTCTCGCAGACCTCAACCAGCCTGCGAAAATACGACAGTAACGGCGGCTCATACGCCACTTCACTCTCGTTGTTCACGTAAACATGCGCACAGTCCGTGTCGTAGAGTGACACAGCTCGCAACTCGCTGTGAACGCCCATCGCCGGCGTCCAGGGCAGGTCCTTTTTCGTAGTGCCAAGGCTGTAGGAAATTTTGCAGCTCTTTGCTTGTTGTGCCGCTGCGAACACGTCCCCATGAAGAACTCCCAATCCCTTACCACCACATGCGTGCTTCAAGAGCCGGATGTATCCTGACTTTCCTGAGCCAGTCGCACCATAAACAATCACAATCGGCTCAGCCCCAAATTCCAATCCTTTGCGTGGCGCCAGTGCATTGATGCCTTTGACTTCGGAAATTGCGTCGAGCTTTAGCGTGATTGTTGCATCTGGAAGATTGAACGACGCTGCCGGAATGGAGAAAGGCGTAAGTCCTTCGTGTCCTTCAACCGTGATTCCGGCCTCGCGCTTGCATAAAACCAAAGACACTTTAAGGTCGTCAGCAGTCAGAATGCCGGTTTGGAAGAGGCGTCTTGCAGCATCTTGTAACCATTGAGGGCGTTCCTTGAACCATTTCTCTAGTTCGGCGGTGTCCACGCTCACGGTCGTTAGCCTTTCGATTGATGGGCATTTGCCTCAGTAGCCAACAGTTCCCCAGTGAAAGCCTTCTGCAAAATGGCCTCGCGGAGGCCGGTGGCGCGCTGGAGGTTAGCGGAAACCACTGCTTCCAACTGTTCCACCACGCTCAACCGTCGTTCTACTTCTGTTACGATCCGCGTCTGCTCGGCGAGGGGCGGGAGTGGAATGGGTAGGAGGCGCGTATCCTCCAGACTGAAGTTTGCTCTAGCCACGTCTACCTTCTCGGCGTGGATCCGTTTCTGCGCATCCCAGGAAATCAGCCAGAGCACGGCGAAGCGATTCAGAGTCTCGCCCATGACTAGGCGAATCACCGCGACGGCCTGATTCACGTTGCCGCCATCGACTTCGCGTGCTGCAATAGAAGCCCGTCCAATTGATGCCCCGACCAAGTTCAACAGAACGTCACCCTCGCGAAGAATTGATTTTCGTTCCTTTTCGTTGAAAGCTGCGGGTAAATGCGCCACGTCGGACAGATCGAGATTTCCCCAGCGAACATTCTCGCTCCGCACAAACACGATGCCATCGTCGCAGTAGTTGAAACCCTGCCAATTGGGTGACGAACCTTTCGTAATCAGCGAACTGATTTGGTCGAACGTCGCCCATGTCCAGCCCCCTGGAAGAGGGGGGAGGTTGGCGGCGTCGGGGGCGGCGGGCTCTTTGTATTTTCCACGGCCAGTCCAGTTGTTGCGACGCTCAGTGAGAATCCGTTGCAAGAGTTGTTCGCCGGTTTCAAAAATGGCAGACAATCTGGCAGAGCCGTCCCAGCTCTGCTTCAGCGGCGGGACGCCGCTGCCACGTTGCACTTTGACTTTGGCAAGTTCGGCTTCGGTGGGGACGAGGCGGCCTTCGCAGGCGGCTTTGAGGACGGCGGCACGGTAGCGTTTTAGATTGGCCTGCACCCGCTGCAAGGCCGCTACTCCAGCCTCCAGCCGTGTGAATTGCTTCTCAATCTCCGCGACGATGCGGCGCTGTTCATCGGGCGGTGGAAGTGGAATGGGAAGCGCGCCGAGTTTGGTCAGGTTGATTGAAGCGAGGTTCGTTGTGTGCTTGCCCTGGTCATAAAAATACTTTTGCCCAGCAGAATTACCGTAGTAGGAGATGAACTTTGGGCTGTTGGATGCATCGCGGACGCGCGCTCGGAAGACGTGATTCTGATGGACGCACTCGGCTAATTCGCCATTCCAAATCCAGCCTCGGCCCAACTTGTCGCGGTCACCGCCTTCGTTGAACAGAATGTCGCCGGGTCGAAGACTTAGTGCTTCGATCTCGCTTTCGCTCGCG
>Ga0180085_1000168_pt1 | contig 22705 bp, 14 predicted proteins | sample EasRiv730_16_10D_FD_123013 | JGI IMG/M metagenome (GOLD analysis project Ga0180085, IMG submission 123013) | Soil microbial communities from meander-bound floodplain in the East River, Colorado, USA - East River metaG ERMLT730_16_10D | ecosystem: Environmental > Terrestrial > Soil > Floodplain ... | reverse complement strand
TGCTCTACGACCGTACCGCGTCAACAAAAAGAAACCTCACCGAGAGTTTTGACCGCCAGGTTGATAGCTTTCAATGGACTCCAGACTCCAAAGCCCTGTTCCTCATCGCCGGCGATGAAGCACGCCAGCCCGTTTTTAGAGTCGATTTGAGTGGTGGCCCAGTCCGCAAGGTTCTGGATTCCCACACGAACGATGACCTTCAGCTCTCGCCCGATGGCAAGCGATTGGTGTTTTCGCATCAGAACCTCTCGACTCCGGCAGAGATCTTCACTGCGGCGGCCGACGGCAGCCAGCTCAAGGCTCTGACAGGAATGAACCGGGAACTGCTTTCGCAGGTGGACTTGAGACAACCCGAATCGCTGTGGTTCACTGGCGCTGCGGGTTCGAAAGTTCAGACATGGATTCTGAAGCCTCCGAACTTTGATCCAGCCAGAAAGTATCCCCTGCTTCTCGCCATTCATGGTGGCCCGCAAGGCGTTTGGGGCGACGCAATGAGTTACCGCTGGAACGGCCAGGTGTTCGCGGCTCAAGGCTATGTGGTGATGATGCCGAATCCAAGGGGCAGCACCACCTTTGGGCAGCAGTTCATCGACGACATCCGCGACGACTGGGGTGGCAAGGTCTATGAAGATTTGATGAAGGGCGTCGACTATGCGGTGAGCTTGGGCTATGTGGATCCGAACCGCATGGCGGCGGCAGGTGGATCCTATGGCGGATACATGGCCAACTGGATGGCAGGCCACACGGATCGATTCAAATGTCTCATTTCGCATGCGGGTGTCTTCAACCTGACAAGCGAATATGGTGTCACTGAGGAGCTATGGTTTGACGAATGGGAATTCAAGGGGACACCCTGGACAAATCGTGAGTCTTTTGAAAAGTGGTCGCCTCACCATTTCGCCAAGAATTTCAAGACACCCATGCTCGTGATCCACGGCGAGCTGGACTTCCGGGTTCCCATTGGTGAGGGGTTTCAGCTTTTCACCTACTTGCAGCGCCTTGGCGTGCCTTCCAAGATGCTCTACTTCCCAGACGAAGGTCACTGGATACTCAAGCCGGCCAACAGCCAGTTGTGGTACAAGACATTTCTTGAGTGGCTGGGTAAGTACTTGCAGTGATGGGTGTGAGATGCGCTGAGACTGGAGTAGCAGCCGCAGAAACGGTCGATGGCGAATTCCCCCTTAGAAAAGGGGGCGCCAGGGGGTTGTCGGTTCGGCTTTCCTATTTCCTCGAAGACAACCCCCTGAAGGCGGAACGACCGCTCTCGTTTCGCCTTCCTTCCCCCTTTGTTAAGGGGGAATTTTCTCAGTTGTTTTGCGAGAATCTCTATATCGCTGGTGCCGCTGCCAGCGGCATGAAAGGCTGTCCCTCTATCGTGCCCAACCCACGCCTATCCCTTACTCAGGTCAGTTCGCCGCTTTCAATTCCTCGTATCGTCGAAGAACTGAAGCTGTCGCGCGGACTGCAACAGTGCATTACGCACGTCGAGCATTTTCCAGCGCAAGATGCCCGGTTTGCAGGGTTCCCGGAGGGCCTCGATCCGCTCGTTATTGAAGTGTTCAAGAAACGAGGCATTGAGCAGCTCTACACCCACCAGGCAGAAGCCATTCAACAAACGCTGGCCGGGAACAACGTGGTGGTCGTCACACCCACAGCTTCAGGTAAAACGCTCTGTTACAACATCCCGGTGTTGAACACCGTTCTCACCCATCCCGATGCGCGCGCCTTGTATTTGTTTCCAACGAAGGCATTGGCGCAGGACCAAATGGAAGAGCTTTATCAGCTCATCCAGCTTACGGGAAGAGACCTCAAGACATTCACTTACGACGGCGACACTCCCCAGGACGCGCGCCGGGCGATCCGTGCCCAGGGGCACGTGGTCGTCAGCAACCCCGACATGTTGCATGCCGGCATCCTGCCGCACCACACCAAGTGGGTGCAGCTCTTTGAGAACTTGAAATATGTCGTCATCGATGAGCTGCACAGCTACCGGGGTGTCTTCGGGAGTCATTTAACAAATGTGCTGCGGCGCCTGAAGCGGATCTGCGCCTTCTACGGATCGAAGCCTCAGTTCATCTGCTGCTCGGCAACCATCGCGAATCCCAAAGAACTGGCTGCCAAGCTTCTGGAAGAGGACGTCGAACTGGTGGACAACAACGGCGCTCCGCGAGGCGAGAAATATTTCGTCTTCTACAATCCGCCGGTCGTGAATCAACAGTTGGGCATTCGCCGCTCATACGTCAATGAGACTCGTTCCGTGGCGTTGAGTTTCCTGAAGAGAGGACTGCAGACGCTGGTCTTTGCCAATAGCCGGCTGGTCACCGAAATTCTTGTCACTTATCTCAAAGATGCATTGGAACGAAATGTTCTGTCGCGTGACCTGGTGCGCGGCTACCGAGGCGGATATTTGCCTCTGGAACGTCGCGAAGTAGAGAAGGGGCTGCGCGAGGGCAAGATTCTTGGGGTGGTAGCCACCAATGCGCTGGAACTCGGCGTGGATATTGGCAGCCTGGAAGTCTGTGTCATGGCGGGCTATTCGGGAAGCATCGCTTCCACCTGGCAACGAGCGGGTCGCGCCGGGCGCCGCAGCGGCGTTTCGGCGGCGGTGCTGGTGGCCAGCAGCGCGCCGCTGGACCAGTTCATCGTCGAGCATCCCGAGTATTTCTTCGGGCAGTCTCCCGAGCATGGGCTGATCAATCCCGACAACCTGGAGATCCTCCTGAACCATGTGAAATGCGCCGTGTTCGAGCTGCCGTTCACCGATGGCGAGAAGTTTGGCGGTGTCGAAACGCGAGACATCCTGAAGTTTCTCGAGGAGAACGGGTTCGTGCATGCCGCTGGAGGGCAGTGGCACTGGACCAGTGAAGCTTACCCGGCAGACGTGGTCAGCCTGAGATCTGTGAGCTCGGACAACTTTGTGGTGCTCGATGTGACGGGAGAGCCAAAGATCATCAGCAAGGTGGATTTTCCCAGCGCGCTCACCACGGTGCACGAGAAAGCCATCTATATTCACGAAGGGCAGCAGTATTTTGTCGAGAAGCTCGACTACAAGGAACGGCGGGCTCACGTCAAACAGGTGGACTTGGACTACTTCACCGATGCCATTTCCTACACCCAGGTGCGCATTCTGGATACGTTCGAATCGCAACCGCTAAGGAACAGCGTAAAACAGTCGGGTGAGATTCACCTGACGACACAAGTCGTAGGCTTTAAGAAGATCAAGTTTTACACGCTGGAGAATGTCGGCGCTGGCGATCTGGAGTTGCCCGAACAGGAAATGCATACGACGTCTTATTGGCTCACGCTGCCCAAGGCGCTGATGGATTCCCTGCCCCACCTTCCGTCGGTCCGGCTGAACGGCGTCCGCGGCTTGGCCCAAGCGATGCGGCAGATGGCTGCACTCTTCCTGATGTGTGATCCGCGCGATATTGGAGTCACCATCGAAGAGAATCTGGTGGGCGAGGAATCGGCTCCGGCGATGAAGCCAGTTCACAGGGGTCGGGAGCTTCCCAGCCAGATCTTTGAGCCGAACATCTTTATCTACGACAACTATCCCAGTGGCATTGGACTCAGCCAGCCTTTGTATGACATGCACGACCGCGTGCTCCAAGAGACAGCGAGACTCATCCGGAGCTGTCCTTGCCAGGAAGGATGCCCCAGTTGTGTCGGCCCACGCGGCGAGACAGGCGATCTCGGCAAGCAGGTCGCGCTGGAAATTCTGAATGCAATCTCGTGAGACAAGCTGAACCGCGAAGACCGCGAAGCTCTCTTCTCATCGAGTCGTTTTTCCGGCCAAGCGTAGCGCGAGCCGGAATCCAGCCGTGCCCTTGAACGCAAAACCACTCTGGATTCCCGCGTTCGCGGGAATGACATCCTCCGGGAATCAATACAGCCCATGACTCTCTCCAAGAAGCTGGCACAGCAGCAACTGCTTAAGTCTCGAAACGAGACCCGCTTCAGGTCTCTGCCGGTCACCGCTATCGACGAATCCGCTCCCAGCCTGTCCCCGAGCGAACCTTCCACAATTGAGTCAGGTCTGGAAAAACTTCGCCGCAGATTCCGGACACCACCACCAGATCAAGAGCCATCCTCAGCCGGCGTGTCCGACCAGCCCCACGGCACTCTTGCTGGAGTTCTCGACGGCAACGGCGCATTCCTTCGCCGCGTCTCCCATTCGCCGTTCGGACTCGATGACCGGCAGGAAGCACTGTGGATCAGGCGCCTCATTCAACTGCTGTGCGCGCACGAAGAGACAGCTGATCCTCGATCGGTGATCTTCTTGGACACAGAAACCACTGGCCTGTCGGGAGGAGCGGGAACGGTTGCCTTTCTGGTGGGAGTGGGGCGGTGGTCCGGCTCCGGTTTTACCGTAGAGCAGTATCTAATGCGCGACTACAACGAAGAGCGCGCCATGCTGCTAGGCCTGCGGGAGAGTCTTGCCGACGCTCAGGTGTTGGTTACGTTCAATGGGAAGGCTTTTGATATTCCGTTGCTGCAGTCGCGTTTTGTGCTCGCACGCCAGCGGTGGCCACTGGCTGGCGTGGTGCATCTCGACTTGCTCCACCCGGCCCGGCGGATTTGGAAACTACGTTTGGGAAGCTGCAGCCTTGCGAATCTGGAGAGCCAGATTTTGGGCATCGAGCGGAAGAATGACATTCCGGGACATCTCATTCCCCAGGTTTATTTTCGGTATGTCCGCACGCGCACGGCGCACGGCATCGGCAACATTCTCAGCCATAACCGCCAGGACATCGAAACACTGGCACGGCTGACATTACGGATGGGCGAGATTTTTGCCGGGCAGGCGAGCGAGGAACTAGCGCCGCTGGATCTCTTCAGTGCGGGGAGATACGCGTATGCACTGGGAGAACGGGAACTGGCAGTCCGATGGAATGAAGCGGCACTGTTGCGCGGCTTGCCCGAAGACCGTGAGGTGGAGGCCAAGAAAGCGAAAGCGGCCCGGCTGAAGGAACAGAAAAAGCATTCGGAAGCTGCCGAACTCTGGCGGGACTTAAGCGAACGCTCAGAAGCCTTTCTTGAAGATGTCCAAGAGGAACTCGCAATCTACCACGAACACCGCAAGGGTGATTTAGAAGAGGCCCTCAATTTGAGCGAACGCGCTCTGGCACACTTGCAGGACAAGACAGCACAGAAGAAGTGGAGACATCGGAGAGATCGAGTCGCCATGAAACTCGCGCGACGCAAGGCTGCGGGAGCGGGCTTGCTCTTCCGCCCCGAGAACTGAGGTGGGCACAAGAGTGGCTGCGGCATCCTGCCGCAGTCGCCCAGTTGGCTGAGGATTTGGACGTGAGTCATTCCCGCGAAAGAACGTCACCCCGGCAGATAGTAAGCCGGGGCGGGAATCCAGGCCTGTCTTGACTGAATGCAAGCTGTTGCCGGCAAAGCCGTCTGGATTCCGGCTCGCGCTGCGCTTGGCCGGAATGACGGCAAGTCGAACGTTCCAGCGTGTAAATCATTCCCGCGAAAGTGGGAACCCAGTGTTCTTCTGCGAAGCGCATTTATCTCTAGCGATCCACGTGCAGCCGAAATCCAGGCGGATGTGGCGGCAATGGTCTCACTCTCGACGGTAGCCTGCCCTCATCGCGGTTTCCAACTCAAGCAATTCAGCAAGACCTGCCTCAGCTGAGGCACCTCAAAGTCGCGACCAAAATGACCGGGTTGCAAATAGAACACCCAGCCCTTGCCCGCCTTCATGACCCACCCGCCGGTGTCCTGCATGTAGACTGCGCCGCCAACCGGATCTTTGCACTTCATCCCAAACAACAGCGTCCGTTGATATCCAGGGCGAAATCGCTGGTTCAGATAAGCTTCCGTGTCGGAAACGATGAATGAAGAAAGTTTTTGTTCCTTACTTTGCGGCGGCTCGCTCCGTGAATAGGTCGTGGTGCCTGTGTAGTTGACGTGTTGTGTCGTAACCGGATGGCCCGGAGCCAGATTGACCATCTCAAACTCAACCCCGTAAATAACGGCCCAAGGGTATTCCGGTGCGTTCTTGGGCAGAATTTCCATCCCAACAAACTGCATCCAAAACGGACTCTTATTCTTCGCTGACGCAATTCCGTGATGCAGGATGACCAGCCGGCCGCCCTCCCGCGTAAAGGCAATCAGCCGCTTGCCGACGGATTCCTCCAGCTCGCCATGCACGTACATCAGGATGGCAGCCGGTTTTTGCCCACCCGATGAGGCAAATTCCTTCTGTTCGAAGAGTGCGACCTGGTGGCCGTCACTCTCCAGCACTCTTTTCAGAGACAGCATTGGAACCGGCTCATCGCCGACGACTTGAAGTACGGCACCTCGGGCGCTACCGGCCATCGAAAGCACAAAAAGCACAACCCCTGCAACGAGTTTCATGACTTGGCCTCTCAATGCTCGCGTTGGGGCAAGCGAATCTTTCTTTTCTCCGCGTCGCTGTGCTGCCGGTAAAGGATGGCTATGTTTCCCACCAGACCGGCGAGCTCGCTTCTAGTCCGAGTGGCAATCTCGCGAGACAGCTCTTCCCTTTGCTGCTTAAGATCAACGAACTTTACTTTGATCAGCTCATGGGCATCCAACGCCTGGCTCACGGTGGTGATCAGATTCTCGATGAGGCCCTGTTTCCCCACTTGCACCACTGGCTTCAAATGATGGGCCAGTCCTCTGAGATGCTTTCTGTCGGAGCCTTTCAACATACTTCCTTCATACTCTGAAAATGACGATTCCTGAGCTGCTAGGTGCTGTTCGCACCTTTGCGGCTTGTGATTGTACCACCGACTTGTGATCCTGTTTGGGTTGTGGCCGGTGGCCTTAGGAATAGGAGGGTGTGCCGGGGAGTTCACGCGCAGTTCATCGCGGAAACACGGGATGTTTACACCGGACGCCTAGCCTGGACCCCGAGGTCTACTGCCTCGTAGCCCCGAAGAATACATGCCTGACGCCAGCTTGGCGTGGCTTGCGGGCGTTGAGCCGCGGGAATAGATTGCTGAACTCCGAAAAGATTTCATCACGAAGGAGACACCCATGCATGGCCTGGTTCGCCGACAAGAATGTAACCTGCTGCCGAACAGCTGCGGTCTTAGAAAGAAGGCTATATTACTCGTGGAACCCAATTTGGATGTGCGCCTCATGCTCAGCATGTTGTTGGCAGAAGATGGGTGCATCGTGGACGGATGTGGAAGCCTTGCCGAGGCGCTGCTCGCCGTCGCGGAGAAAGACTTCGATTTCGTGATTACAGCACACGGAGCGCCGGGCATCGACGGATTATTGCTTCTGGAAGCCCTCAGGGAAAGAGGATGCGTGATTCCATTCGTAGTAATCTCTTCCAGCTATGAGAAGGAGCCCTACCTCCTCGCCATGAACTTGGGCGCCCTCGACTACTTCGTCACGCCGCTTGACTACGCTGCCCTCCAAAGGCTGATTCATAGCCGCACCTAGTAGCCTGCAAGATTGATAAGCGGCCAAGTGCGCCGAAAACGTCAAGAAGAAGGGAACGACCAAACCGCCTCGAAGTGGAGGAGAATTTCTGTCGCGCTTGAGGGCCACTTGGCTCACTTCTTTGCATTCTTGGCGGTTATCCCTGCATCACAAACTTGACCGAACTGCGAACTTGACCGACGTCACATGTGTTCGTATTGGGTCAAGGAAGACGGACGCGATTCTTAGCATTGGATCAGGCTTTTTCGATGATGATGTCAGTGGGAACGCTGTTGGGCTCCTTCGCGGCGAGCTTCACGCCCAGCCGGTAGGCGGCATCTTGAGCAGCCATCTGAGCAGCCCCTTCAGAAACGAACGGGGTTTCCTTCACGGAAAACCAGGCGCCATTGGCATCCGTGAGCACAGCACTATTGACTTTGACATATCCTTGGTATCCGTCATTTACTGGCTGCACGGTCCAAATGATTTTGGGCATGGGTCGAACCTCGTTGCGAGTGCGACTTCGCAGAAGCGTCTCACTGGCAGAGATTGCTATCGGCTGTTGAGTTCAAAATGTTATCGAATCTTGTTATGCTGCCGATCCGTCCGCTCTGCAAAAGGCTCCCGTGCACATGACGACAGTTCCTCTCAGCGTAATTCCGGCTCAGCACAGCGCGCGCCGGAATCCAGCCCTTTGGCAGCAAGGGCTCGCACTGCCGCCAAGGCGGTCTGGATTCCCGCTCCGCCTTAGTAATGACTCTGGAAGCACGATCGAATTGTGAGGCACCATGAAGATTGACGCTCACCACCACCTGTGGGATTTGAAGAAACGGAACTATGCCTGGATGTCAAGCGACTTGAAACCGATCTACAGGAATTTTCTGGTCGAGGACCTCGCCAAGACCGTCGCTCCGTACAAGATCAGCGGCACGGTGGTGGTGCAGGCGCATCAAAGCGTGGAAGAAACCCGCTGGTTATTAGAACTGGCTGAGAAGTCCGACCTGATTTTGGGCGTCGTCGGCTGGGTGGACCTGAAAGATCCCCAACTCGGGAAGACGCTGACGGAATTGAAGAAACACAAGAAGTTCAAAGGCGTCCGTCACATCATCCAGGACGAACCTGATGTTAACTGGATGCTGCAAACGGAAGTCATGCGCGGGCTGCGCACATTGCATGAAGCGGGCCTGACTTACGATCTGCTGATCAAGCCACACCAATTGGACGCCGCTCTCCGCTTGATTGACCACCTTCCGGCAATGCCGATCATTCTCGACCACATTGCCAAGCCATACATCAAAGAAGGCAAGCGCGAACCCTGGGCCACGCAAATGGGGCAACTAGCGAAGTCGTCCCACCTGTATTGCAAGATCTCGGGGCTCATCACCGAAGGGGACCATGCCAAGTGGAAGACGGAGGACTTCACGTTTTACCTCAAACATGTGGTTGAAATCTTCGGCTGGGACCGGCTCTGCTGGGGCAGCGACTGGCCCGTCTGCCTACTCGCCGGCAGCTACGGACAAGTTCTGGAACTCCCCGAGAAGATCCTGAGGTCGAGCGCCACTGAGAAACAGTGGGCTCAATTTATGGGTCTGAACACACAACGGTTTTATGGGCTCAGCTGACTTTAACCCAAGCTTCGCCCTCCGGACTCTCGGCTCGCCACTCTTGAGAAGTCCTGTATGATGAGTAACTGCGGACTTAATCCTATCCAGCTATTTCTCCGATTCCATCCGCGATGAGCAGAATCCCTGAATGCCAAAAGAGAATGCTGAAGTGATAAGGTCAGGCACAACGCCTTTCGAGCGCTGCCATCCTCGTAAGAGGTCTGAATGACCGCGGCAGAATGTTTATCCTCCAAGGCTTTGCGCCAATGGAGCCTGCGAGCCCTTCTGGGATCGTGGATACTGGCTCTTGCGTTCCTTAAAGTCGCAGCGGCGCAGATCATGGAAGGAGAGTTGCGCGTTACGGTTCGCGACCCTGGCGGGCGTTCAGTAGCTGCCCGAATCGAATTGGCGAGCCGAAACCCACCCTTTCGAACCGAAGCGCAAGCAGACTCTTTGGGCCAGGTCCGGTTGCTGCGACTTCCCCCGGGTGTTTACCGTCTCGTGGTGATGAGCGCTGGATTCGAAGAGTTTGTCGACATGATCGAGATCCGGTCCGCGGTCCCTCAGCAGAAGGAAATTGTGCTCAAGCTCGCGGCCGTGGCAACAGAGATCACGGTACAGGCGAAGGTTCCCCTGATAGATCCCTTACAGCCAGGGCAAGTGATGCAGGCGGGTCGTGAACAGCTGGAGCGGACTCTAGGGACAACTCTCGGCCGGAGCACTGTCGACGTCATCACGACGATGCCCGGCTGGTTACTGGAAGCGAACGCCGTTCTGCATCCCCGAGGATCGGAATACGACACCCAGTATGTCATTGATGGCATGCCCCTCTATGACAACCGGTCTATTGCCTTTGCACCAGCCTTCGAAAATAGCGAACTGGAGGCAGTGAACATCATGACCGCCGGCATTCCTGCCGAGTATGGGCGCCGTCTGGGCGGCGTCATTGCGCTCGACACACGGAGGGTCGGCAGCCCCGGTCATGCATCCGAATTTGATTTTCAAACGGGCGGCTATGGAACCACTATTGGCTCGCTGAATCATCAGTATCGTGCGGACCGCACAGCCGTCTCATTGGGAGTTCATGCCGGTTACACCGAACGGTATCTCGATCCGCCATCTCTCGAAAACTTTACCAACAAGGCCAGTGCCACCGGCTTTAACGCACGACTCGAGCGGGATCTCAGCGACCGAGACCAGCTGACTTTCTACCTGCGTCAGAATCACACGGGCTTCCTGGTTCCCAATGATCTGGCGCAACAGGCGGCCGGCCAGCGTCAGGATCGTTCTTCCTGGGAGACCGCCGGCCAGATCCACTACCAGCACATCTTCACATCCCACGCGTTGGGGTCCGTCCGCGGCATGGTGCGAGACCTGACGGCGAAGCTCTGGAGCAACCCCTCGTCTACACCTGTTTATGTGGAACAGAACCGTGGCTTTCGGGAAGGAGCACTCGTAGGCAGCTTCACAATCGAAAACGAGCATCACACGCTGAAGTTCGGCGGCGACTTCCGTGTCAGCGACATTCGGGAAACGTTTCGCTTTGCTGAACCCGGTGAACTCCCGGCGTTTGACTTCAACTTCAACGACCGGCGGCGAAGCACCGAAACAGCCGCTTTCATCCAGGATCATATCAGGCTCGGAAACTTCGCGGCCACGGTTGGGCTCAGGATGGATCACTATCGCCTGCTGATTCAAGACACGGCCTTGAGCCCGCGTGTTGGCCTGAGCTACTACATTCCGGGCGCTGACCTCCTCTTGAGAGCTAGCTATGACCGGGTGTTTCAGCCTCCGCCGATGGAGAACCTTCTGCTCAGTAGTGCGGCTGCCGGATTGGGCCTCGAAGATGTCGAAAGCGGTCTTGCAGTCCCGGCCAGCCGCGCCAACTTTTTTGAGGTTGGCTTCCGCAAGCCCTTGGGAAATCACCTGCGTGCGGATGTCAGTCATTACTGGCGAACGTTCCGTAACTCCATCGACGACGATGTCTTCCTAAACACGGGCCTTTCGTTCCCGATCACGTTCGATACGGCACGCATCCAGGGAACGGAGATCCGGCTGGAAATGCCACGCTGGCGAAACATTTCATCTTTTGTCAGCTACTCCAACATGCTCGGCGTGGCTTCCTCTCCGGTTACCGGCGGACTCTTCATTCACGGAGGAGAGGCCGAGGAGTTGCGGGACGTGGTTCAACGATTTCCTCTCACCCAGGACCAGCGCAACACAGTGGCGGCTCAGGTTCACGTCGAACCTCATGGACGTCTTTGGTTCATGACGGGAATTCGCTATGGAAGCGGCCTGCCTGTAGAACTGGAGACCGAGGCTGAAGAACCAGATGGCGACGAGACCCAGCTTCAGCCGATCTCACCCGCCATTCTCGAGAAGGTGAATTTCGAGCGTGGCCGCATCGCACCCAATTTCAGTTTGGATTTGGGAGTGGGTTTCAAGCTCTGGCAGCACGACGAGCGGTCGGTGTTGGCGCAGTTTGATGTACGAAATGCGACCGATCGGCTGAACGTAATCAACTTCAACGGGATATTCTCAGGAACTGCCCTCGCGCCGGGCCGCCAGATCACATTCCAGGTCAAGACCCGATTCTGAATCCCAAGAAATGCTCAACCTCATGAGACGGTCAGGTTTCTGAATGTGGGAGGCGCTGTCCCCAGCGGCGAACTACGCAGGGTCAATTCACTCTAAGTCGCCGCTGGGGACAGCGCCTCCCACATTCAAAAGCCTTTTCGTCCATGCGCACACAAGGCGCGAAATGAAACTGGGCGAAAACAGGGAAGTTCAGCGTAAAATGAAATGAAGGGTGCTTTGGAGAAGCTTTGCATCTAGACGAGGGGCCGTGAAGAAATTCGGGAGGGCGAGGCTCCTGCCGAGTCGCTCGCAGGAGAGAGAATCCAGGCGGTCTTTGCAGCAAACGCAAGTCAGTACCCGCAACGCGCACTGGATTCCGGCTCGCGCCGCGCTTGGCCGGAATGACGGAACGAAGAGTTTAGGTAAGCTCCATGAGTTATTCTGAAGGACCTCTGCTCGACATCCACATTTGAAAACCTGATTTAGTCGTCCGATGAACCTTATGTGTAAACCCCCTTCAGTAGCGCTGCTGATCCTTGGTTTGGCCCTTGCCTGGTCGCGGGCCGCCCTCGCGACTCCCGATTTCATCCCCACAACCAGCGCCTTTCACGCCTACATTGACGCCAAAGTCATTTTCTCCTTGGAACTCACTCCGAAGAAGGAACTGTTTCTCGAAGTGGTCAACATGGGCGACACCCCCCGTTGCCTTTCGATTGAGAACATCAGCTTCCGCACGGAGGAGGGTCTCGTCTTAAGACCTGACTCCTTCCTGTACGACGGCACGAAATCCAAAACCGAGGGAGGCGACAAAGCTTGCACGCGACAGCGGACACGGCGCAAGTGGGAGCTGGGGTACACCTTCGCTTTCCCCCAAAAAGTGCGCAAGGTGGTGTTCCTGATGGGCAGCCAGGCATTCCGGTTGCAACCTGTAAGCCCTTCGGAGTTTGAGGATTTTTCCAGAAAAGTGAATCAGCTTAATATCGAGGTGGCCAGTGAATATCTTAAGATCTTCGATTTGCGGGTGAAGTTCGGAACCAACATCTACGGATCGTCGGTGCGTTATCGGAAGGTCAACGTCTCCCCAACCAGTGATGGCACACGTGGGCCAGTAACGCTGTTGAGCACGTTCCCTAAACAGACCGAAAAGGCCTTTAAGAAGAAACGCGGTGGCGAAGTCGAGGTAACCGTCAAGCTTGACGACAAGGGAGAAGTGGCGGAAGCCAAAGCCGAAAACGAGTTAGAGTTCGGTCTGACCGAGCGAGCCGTCTATGAGGTAAAGAACTGGTGGGACTTTGCGCCGGGATTCGAGAACGGAAAGGCGGTTCCATCAACGCACACCACCAAGGTCGTCTATCGCATCGAGGAAGAAGAAGAGGATTGATTTTGGTGTGCAGTGGAGCCGGGCAGTGCCCGTCATAGCCGGTCTTCGCGCAGTACTTTCTCCCCCTTGTGAAGCGCATAAGGGGGAGATCAAGAGGGGGTCTTCAACCCTGCCGCAAAAAAGGCACGGCGAAGCTTCTCAATCTTCTATCGCGCTGAAAGCTCAAATCGCCACGTTCTCCCGAATCTCCATCCGCTCTTTCCCCTTCTCAATTCGAATCGCATCCACGTCGGCGTCGTGCTCCAGAACGATGAGCCAGTTCTCGTCGCAGGCCTGGCTCAGATATCGCCGCTTCTCTTCCAGCGTGGTCAGGGGATACAAGTCATACCCCATGATGTAGGGCAAAGGTACATGCGCTGCCGTGGGCATGAGATCACTGCAGTAGAAAAGTGTGTTCGCCGAGTCCTGAATCTTCACCATTTGCAGTCCCACGGTGTGTCCGTTGGAAAGCAGCAAGTGCAGTCCTGGAAACAGCTCGCATTCACCCCGCAGTATCTTCAACTGACGGCTCTGCTTCAGTGGTTCCAGATTTTCTTTCAGAAAGCTGGCACGGTCTTTCTCAGACGGACTGAGCGCCCAACTCCAGTGGCTGTCCTGAACATAATGTGTCGCTTTGGGAAATGTCATTTGCAGAGCTTCGCCAATCCGCTCAGTCACGCCTCCCACATGATCGAAGTGGCAGTGCGTCAGAATCACATCCGTGATGTCTTCAGGCTGCAAACCATGCTCTTGCAGTGACTGCTTCAGGGTGAACTGACGGTAGTCAAGCCCGTAGATTTCCTGCACCTTCGGAAGAAACTTGTGGCCCGCGCCGGCATCTACGAGGATCTTGCGATCCTCGTAGAGAATCAGCAGCACCTTCATCGACATCTCGATGCGGTTCTTCTCGTCGCTGGGCTTTACCTGACTCCACAACGTCTTCGGCACCACTCCAAACATGGCGCCGCCGTCAAGCCAGAAACGGCCGGTCTCAAGCAGATGGATTTGGTAGGGGCCTATTTTCATTGATTCAGACTCGAGTGAGTTAGGATAGAAAGGCGCTCACTAATCGCTCTCGTCGTCGTCCTCGTGCTCATCCTCGAATGAAATCCGGAATCGACCAAGAGCAAGCGTACGAAATCCTCGTTCTACGGTACCGTTAGCAGCGCCAAGAACTCTTCTGTTTCAGCCAATAACGTCGCGCTAACCGGCTCAGAATCACTCTACCATCGCGCGCCACCGCGTCGTCAATCTCATTTCCGCCAACGCAGAATCCTACCTGGGACCTCACCTGGCGTTGTAGAAGCATCCGCCATCGCGGGCGTTGGCAGATTGTGCTAGGCTGGTTTGGGTTGGAAGGCACAAAGAGAGGGTAGACAGAACCATGATCGTTGTCCTCTGTGGAGAAGGGCCGCTCAAGACGGGTTTGATGGAACATCTGTTGGAGAAGAGTTTTTATCTACGTAGCGGGCAGGAGTTCGATGGCCTGGAATCGGATAAGAACTATGTCGTTGATGCCCCTGCGTCACTCTCCGGCCTCCAACCGTGGAGAGAGCGAAGATCGCTCATCGTATGGGTTGGCCGCAATGGGCAGGCGCCTGCGAACGGCGAGCGAGTCATTGTCGACGACACATCTGAAACAGACGCCCGTGAGACCTTGAACCAGTGGATTCTGATGGCAATGCGGCAGCAGGAACGGCCCGGGTGGGACGAATATTTCATGAAGATCGCACAAGTCGCTTCCATGCGCTCGAACTGCATCAAGCGTAAGGTTGGAGCGGTCATTGTCCGCGACCGGAGAATCGTTTCCACCGGCTACAATGGAACGCCGCGTGGCACCAAAAACTGCAACGAGGGTGGCTGTCCCCGCTGCAACAGCCTGGCCAGCAGCGGCACCCGGCTGGATGAATGCTTGTGCTCCCACGCCGAAGAAAACGCCATCACCCAGTCAGCCTACCACGGCACCAGCGTCAAGGATGGCATCCTCTACACCACCTTTGCTCCTTGTCTGATGTGCTCCAAGATGATCATCAACAGCGGAATCATTGAGGTGATTTTCAATATAGACTATCCGCTCAACGACACTTCGTTTCACCTCTTCGAACAGGCTGGCGTCAAGATCCGGCGGCACCAACTGGACTAGCTCTGCGAATATCTGCGGCCGACTCAAGCTGCTCGGACCGCCGTCGATCTCGTTGGTACGCTGCCAAGTCAAACTCTGTCGTCTGGCCTGGTGCGCGAGTCGCCGCATCAGCGCACTCCCTGAACTGAGCGACAAGGAGGCAATATGTCCCTGATAAAGAGACTATTCGGTATGGACTTGGCTTCCCACTTGGAGAGAGCTGAAAAGTGGGAGCGAGCCGGAAAGTTGGGGATGGCGCAACTCGAATATGAACGAGCGATCGAGATCGCCGGAGCGGCTGACCCTGCGCAGCGGGAACAGATCAACTTGAAAATGGATGCGCTGGTTGCACGGCAGCACGAAGACGCTGAAGCGCGGGCGCTGGAGGCGCTGAAAGCGGGCGATCATCAACAGGCTCGCTATCATTTCAACGTGGCTCTGTCGAAGCTTGAGGAGGACAGTCCAGCCTACAACCGTATCCTGACTCAACTGAACTCACTCCCTGAAGAGCCGATTGAGAACGGGCTGGAGAGCAAGCTGTTCGGGACGGATGCCGGTATCGACTTTGTCGATAGGCAGCGCACACTAGAGTTCTGGAAGTCCGGCTTCCCGCCATACAAGGAGGAGTACTACTTCAATAAAGCCTTAACTTCGGACCTCGTGTTGGCACAGTCCGAGCAGGCGACGAAAAATCCGGTGGACCCGGATGCCTGTTTCAACTTTGGGGTGACGCTGGCCCAGTTGGGACTCGTCAACAAAGCGCTCGATCAGATCCGCTGCTTTGTCGAACTGAAACCCGACGACCGCGATGGCCACTATTTTCTGGCCAATCTCCTAGCCGACCAAGGTTACGACGACGAGGCTGTCCGCGAATTTGAGAAGACCATTGCACTGGATCCCAACTTCCACGAAGCCTACTTCTATCTGGGGCAGCACTACCTCAACCTCGACGACACACAGCAAGCGGAACGGATTTTCACACATCTGCTCAGCCAGGATCCGAACAGCGAGTTAGCCGAAGAGGTTCGGGCCCAGCTGGATCTCCTTCACGCAAAGCACCATGCGCGGACAACCCAGTCGGCTTGAAACGGCGCTACGCAAACGAAGTGTGTTCCCAACGCCGGCTCGCCCGTCGCAGCCCGCGAAGCTAGACTGAGACTACTGTTAGAGTCTCTTAATATCCAAGGTGGGAGGAGCTGTCTCAGCGGTGACGTGGTTCCCTCGAAGCGTCGAGAAGCCTCGAAAGCACGACAGGATTTCTGATGTCCTCAGCCTTTCAAGTGTCATCGTGAATCGAGCACGGACAGGTGACACAAACTGCCTTTACAAGCATCCGCCCGCAATGCTACTCTCCACCGCGTTTCTCGCAAGCCTGCCATTCAATTTGAGTGGTTGGCAGGACGAGAATTCGAATTTCCTTCCCACTCGCCTCGCTGGGCCGCTAGCTCAATTGGCAGAGCAACTGACTCTTAATCAGTAGGTTCCCGGTTCGATTCCGGGGCGGCTCACCAACTTACAAGACCCCTCGTTCACTCGGTGCCAGTTCTGGTGTCTGTGTTTGGCGAATTGATACCCTGCCCGATTCTTTTACTAACTGGGTGCAAGAGTAAAGCTAGTCTTACTCTCGGAGCAACGCACCCGCCGGCAGGAAAACGAACAGCCGATAAAGTTTTTGGACCATACGACCAGGGAGGTGGGCGCACATAACCACCTCGCGTCCCTTCTCTGCATCTCGCAAGAACTTGCGGTCGTCTAGCAAGGTTCTAGACATCGTCTAGTTCTGTCGGTCCGGATCACTTCGTTCTATCCAGCCTACTTCACCGGATACTTAAGATTACCCGTGCCCCAAAGCACAGCCGCGCGCGCGTTAAAATCGTACACAATCCTGCCTGCGCGGAGCGTCATCTCGCATTCCAGCCTCTGGTTGCCTTCGATCCGTCCGCCGATCACATCGGCAAAACCGAAGGTCCCCTTCTCGAGACGAAACACCGCGATGTCAGCCTCAGATCCTACCGCGATCTGACCTAGCTCGGGATGCTTGACCTGCGTCGCGGGATTCGTGGTTGACGCACGCACTACTTCTACAAGCGGCATGCCCATCGCCAGGAACTTGGACATCGTCGTCGGCATGTCCTGCATGGCGTGGTTCATGGACTGCGTGTGCATGTCCGTGGAAATGGAGTCCGGATAGAAACCGGCTTTCACCAGCGGTGCGGCAAGACGGAAATGGAAGCTGCCGCCGCCGTGTCCGACATCAAACTTGACACCGCGCTTGCGGGCCTGGAGCAGGAACTCGGCAGGCTTACCCTGTGCGTCCAGCAGCGGCGACGGCCAGCGAAAACAGTGCGTGCTCATGTCGCCGGGCCGCAGGATCTCGGTCACCATGCGCGAGTAGGGCCGTTCCGGTAGGAAATAGCCGAAGTCCACCATCACGGGAAGGCTCGCGAGCTTTCCCGCCTCAACTGCGCGCTCGACGGAGATGTAGTTCGGCGCCCACCAGTGCGCGCTCTTGATGCCAACCACAACGTCCTTATGCTCCTTGGCCATTTTGGCCGTAAGTTCGGGATTGAGATCGTTGACATTCTGCTCGAGCTCATAGGCGAGGATGCCGACGCCGGCGATGTTGAGCATGGCGAGTATGCGGGTGCGCGCGCGTTCGATGATGGTGCGGCGGAACTCGGGGAACTCACGCCAGCCGGAAGAGCCGGGGTCGACCATGGTCGTCACCCCGGTCCGGAAGCTGAGGTGATCCGGGTAGAAACTCGACTGGCCTCCACTAGTGCTGCCTGGGCGGTTCCCGGCGAAGACATGGGCGTGTATGTCGATCAGGCCTGGCGTGACATACAGGCCTGATACGTCAATCACCTTGCCGGCTTGGGAGGCGGCAATATTGGGGCCAACCGCTGCTACTCGGCCCCCTTTTATTGCGACGTCGCGAACGGCATTGACATCGTTTTTCGGATCGATGACATGGCCGCCTTTCAGAAGCAGGTCGTACTGCTGCGCGAAGGCGGGAATCACGCAGAGCAGCAGTGCGCAGAGCAGAAGGGTAAGAGTTCGCATAGAATCTTAGAAGAGATACTTCAAGGCGAATTGCATCTGCCGGTTATCGAGCCATGTCGAGGTGATCTGGCCGAAGGTTGGCGTGCCTAGCTGCGCGTTCGGCGCGCGGAACTGCGGCGTGTTCCAAAGGTTGAACGCTTCCCATCGGAACTGGACCCGCTGCCCCTCAGTCACCGGGAATTCCTTGAACAAGCCGATGTCCCACAGCTTCATGCCTGGCTGCCGCAGCGTGTTGCGCCCTACGTTGCCGTACTTGTTTGTCACCCGTACAAACGCGTCGGTGTTAAACCAGCGCGCCGGATCGGGGTTGTCGAGTTCAGGATTCTGCCCAGCCACGTGGTCCGGGCGCTGCGTCCCGGCACCGGTGTTCTGGGTATTTCCGGACTGAGTAACCGTGAAGGGAAATCCCGACTGATACGTGACGATCCCGTTGAAGCTCCAATTCTTGAAAATGAAGGCCAGCGGGCCCCGCCAGTCCGTTGGCGCGGGAATGTTCCACAGGAAGCTGGTGACGAAGCGGTGGCGGTAGTCGAAGCCAGAGTTGGCGCGTTCGCATGCAAAGCAATTCTGATTCTGCGCGCCGCCCGGAGTAAAGGGCAGCGATTCGTTGGTGCCGTAGGCCTGATCGATATTGTGCGCCCAGGTGTAGCTGGAAAGGAACGAGAAGCCGCGCGAAAAGCGCCGCTCCCCACGCACTTGCATTGACTGGTAGTAGGATTTGGCATCACTCGCCAGATAACGGATGGTGCCCCAACGCGGATATGGCCGGTTCGCTTGAAGAGGGATAGATCCAGGAGGCGCGTCGTTCAGGCTGCGGCTGTTGTCCAGATGCGATGCCTGGCTGCCCACGTAGGCAAGTTCGAGCACTGTGGATTCCGAAACCTGGCGTTGCACCGAGGAGCTCCATTGCACGTTGTAAGCGTTGACCCGGTCGTGCGAAATATAGACGACGTTGATCGGCGGAATCGCCGCCACGCCCGACGCCGGGAATGGATTCGCAAAGGTGATATAGTTCTGCGGATTCCAGAAATAGTTGTTCGAAGCGCGCCGTTCAGGGTCCGAGAACACCGTCAGATTATTTATCTGGTTGGCGTTGTTGAACACGCCGCCGCCCATGCGGACCACCCACCCTTCGGCGGGCCGGTACGCAATCCCGACCCGCGGCCAGAAGCGATTCTTCTCCGCCGAGTAGAGCGGAATCGGCTCACGGCCTGTCACTGGCGCGGGAGTCTCAGGGAACAGGTATCCGCCAGGCCGGTCCAGCCTCAGCGCCCGCTGGATGCCGTTCTTCTCGTCAACGGTGCCGACAAAATCGTACCGAAGCCCCAGGCTCAGGGTCAGCTTGCGGCTCGCTTTCCATTCGTCTTGGACATACCAGGCGTACGTCTGCTGGCGGAACTCCACGGGCAGGATCCCTTCAGGCGACTGCGATTGACCGGCATAGCCAATCATGAAATCCGCGACAGGGTTTCCCGTTATCTCGCCGTTGAACGTAAACACGCCGCGCGGCACGTTGGCTCCAGCGCGGTCCATCCGCAGGCGGCGGAAGTCGATGCCGGCTTTAAAGGTGTGAACCCCCTTCGTCCATGTCACGCTATCAACAAACTGCCAGGTCTCACTGATATTAAAATCGGGCAGCAGGTCGCCGTCTCCGACCGTGAGATAGCCGGTGATGTTCATGGGCACGTAGCCGGTTTCAAGCGGGTTCAGCGGACGATCGTTGGGGGGAAGGCCCGCACGGATCCCGGTGAGGCCGATAGATTCTGGATTGAAATTTGTGTTCGTGCGTAGATTGCTACGAAGGATCCAGTTCCGGTTGAAGCCAATCTTCGCCTCGTTGATCACCGTCGGGCTGAAGATGTGAGTCTCGCTGAGTACCGCGTTGTTCGCCGTGATGCGGCTGTTGACGGGCGAGAAGTAGTTGATCGGAATTGTCGGAAAATTGAATCTGAAGGTCGCTACGCGGCCGAACAACTTGTCCTTGGTGCCGATATTGTGGTCGCCGCGTGCGAATACCTGGTTGATGTTGTTGATTTGTTGCTCGACCCCCGCAAGGTTCGATGCCAGGCCGGGCAGATTTGGGCGGGGGTAGATCTCGAGGTACCGCTGCGAAATCGGGCTCAAGCGGTTCGCCGGAATCCGATTGCCCGCGAACGTGCCGCCAAGCGGGTCCCGCAGCGGCGTGGTAATGGCGGAGAAATCACCGGTGCGGAACGCGTCGGGCGCCACGGAAGCAACGGACGCTACTTCCTGCTTCTCACGCTGGCCTTCGTAGTTCACCATCCAGAACGTTTTGTCGCGGCCGTTGTAGACTTTCGGTATCCACACCGGCCCACTTAGAACAAATCCAAACTGATTCCGCTGCAGAATGTCTTTGCTCAGCGGCCGCGGGCGAAAGTAGTTGCGCGCATCAAGATTATCATTGCGCAGAAATTCGAACAGCGCTCCGTGGAGCTGATTGGTGCCGGGCCGCGTCAGAATCTCGACCTGCGCCCCCGCATTGTGTCCATACTCGGCGGAGTACGTTCCCGCGTGGACCTTGAACTCCTGGATCGCCTCGATCGACGCCTTAAAGAAGGTAGCGTTATTGATGTTCCACGCGGTGCTCACGCCGTCATAAAGCACCTGGCCCTGGTTCTCGCGCATTCCGTTGGCGCTGACCGCGATCGCCGTATCCCTGCGGCCGTACTGATTGGTGTTCGACGAGATGCCCTTTATCACGCCCGGCATCAGCCCCGCGAGGTTCGCAAAATTGCGCCCGTTCAGCGGCAGGTCTGTGATACGTTGCTGCTCGACTACATTGCCGAGAGTGGCATCGTCGGTGCTCAAAATCACGCCTCGCGCACTGACCTCGATCGTTTCAGTAACCTCGCCTATACTCAGCTTCATGTCGACGCGCGCTTTCTGGTTCAGTTGCAGGATAAGATCGCTGCGGACCTCGGACTTAAAGCCTTGCTTTTCCGCCCGCACCGTGTAGGTGCCGGGGTTGATGTTCGTGAACACATAGTTGCCCGACTCCCCCGTCGCGACCTGACGCTGCTGGCTGGTGGCGACATGTATGATTGTCACGGTCACGCCGGGTATGACGGCTCCAGACGTGTCTTCGATAGTTCCAAGAATTTGTGTCGACTCGCCTCCTTGCGCGAAGAGGCTACAAGCGAAAGCAATGCCGAGAACACAGATTTTGACGTAAGCGCGAAACATAATGTCCTCCTTCGGAGCATCCCATCATACTTACTACAACTCCACAGACCCGTGCGGAAGGCTCTGGCGCCGTGGAAATCCCCGGTGGAATCACCTTCGGCACCACCAACGGCGCTGATCACGCCAACGGGAAGCCAAAGAAATATTCGTGCCGGGTTACAGTGCTTGAGTCCTCCTCCTTAAACCATTCGTGATTTAGCGATATAGACACTATAAAGCCTCATGTGAACAGATTTCCATAAAGATCGGACTTTGTCTTTTTGGAGAACGACGCCGGAGCATCCAAATACTTAGTCCCTTTGAACGTTGGAGGCCATCACGCCAGACAGCAAGAAGAAGTTTATCGGAACGGGCGGCTGGGGTGCCATGGGTGACTCGCATCAGGCCTGCCCGGCTTGATTGATGGAACTCTGGCGGGCGTTAATAAGCAGGAAATTTCCTTTGCGTGTCAGTTGACATAAGCGGGGCGGTGTTCATGTGGTACCCTTGAAACTGCGAAAACAACCGTAGTCAAAGGAGGCGGCACTGGTCGCGTAGCCGCCCGGAGCTGTGTTGCGAATCCACAAAGGGGCGGCACCCTCTTCGCCTGGCCTTCCGGCCTGACTAGACAACCCCCTCGCCTTGGGCGCTGTCCCGTTTGTAAGGGGAAATTTAAACGTCGTGTATGAATCCCGACCCAAAAGACGCAGCGAGAGTTTCCGAAGTGATTTTCGATTACGCTGGGCGCATCGGCCAAGAACGGGATCCCGAGCGGCTGCTGGAATTGACGGCTGGCTTGGCCCGCGATTTGGTTTCGGCGGATCGCTGCAGCATCTGGCTTTCCGATCCCATCAGCGGCGAACTGTCGACACGGGTGGCGCACGGTGTCGGTAAAATTCGCATTCCTTCCGGGCAAGGGCTGGTCGGGGCTTGCCTCCGAACCGGTGAGGCTGTGTTGGTCAACGATACTGCTACGGATCCCCGGTTCTCTGCGGCCATCGACAAGGGGAGCGGCTATCGCACGGAGTCCGTTCTCACAGTCCCGTTGCGCACCAGCCTCGGCGAAGTCATCGGCGCCTGCCAAGTGCTCAACAAGCAAGGCGGCTTCGGACCTCGCGACGTGGACCTCCTCTGGCTGGCGGCCTCCTACTCAGCCACGGCCATTGAGACCCAACGGGCGCAGCAGGAAGTCGAACGGGCTCGGAAGCTGCAGAGTGAACTGGAGATCGCGCGCGAGGTTCAGCGCCACCTCTTTCCGAAGTACCCGGCGCAGGCGGCCGGCCTGGACTTTGCGGTCAATTGCCTCCCGGCGCAGGCGGTGGGTGGGGATTACTACAACTACTGGCAGGGGTCTCATGGTGGATTTCACTTCGCCCTCGGCGACGT
>Ga0180085_1000167_pt1 | contig 22757 bp, 20 predicted proteins | sample EasRiv730_16_10D_FD_123013 | JGI IMG/M metagenome (GOLD analysis project Ga0180085, IMG submission 123013) | Soil microbial communities from meander-bound floodplain in the East River, Colorado, USA - East River metaG ERMLT730_16_10D | ecosystem: Environmental > Terrestrial > Soil > Floodplain ... | reverse complement strand
CTTCTCGTGAATGCGAGAATGGAGATGTTCCAGGCCGCTGCATCTGACCCAACAGCGGGCCGCATTCACGAAGCGAAGCACTGGCTGATGACTAGGGAAGCCATGCACATACGTCAGATCTCGCTCCGCCTGATTTTGTTCGTGATTCCTATTGTCCTGTCGGGAATTGCGTTTGCAGATGGCGAAACCAACACGGCTGCCGCCCGGCAGCGTCTTGAAGCTGCGCTTAGCGCCGAGAAAAATGGCCAATTTGCCAAGGCCGCGCTCGAATACGAGGCTGCCCTGAAGATGCTTCCTCGCTCGCCTGACATTTTGCAGAATCTCGGCCTCGTCTATCACATGGACAACCGCTACCAGAACGCCATCCACGCCTTCGAGAAAGCCCTCGCGCTTGAGCCTGGCCTCTGGGCTTCAAATCTCTTCCTCGGAATCGGCTGCTACAAAACGAATCAGTTTGACCGGGCCGCTGTAGCGCTGAACAAGGCGCTAGAGCTGAATCCTAAGGCCGCGGATTTGGAAGGGCGGTTCTGGCTGGGCGTCACTTACAAAGCGCTCGGGAGGAACGAAGAAGCCGTTCGGGAGTTGGAGAAGCGGCTCGAGCGAACGCCCCGCGATATTGAGGTTCTGTACAACTTGGCGGGCGCCTATCGATCGTTTGCGCCGAAGAAAGCGACTGAAGTTTTGAACAGAATGCTGGCAATTGATCCTTATTCCTACCGGGTGAAGCAAATGGAAGGTGAGGTCTTCGAGCATCAGGAAAAGTATCCTCAAGCGCTCGTCGCCTATCAGTCAGCCTATAGTCTCAAACCGGACATTCCCGGGCTGCGGTTCGCGTTAGGCAGCGTTTATTGGAAAATGAGGCAGTTTGACGAAGCGAAGAAATGGCTCACCGAAGAGCTGAGTTCCAATCCACACCACGCCCTGTCTCATTACCAACTCGGCAACATCTGCGTTTATCAAAATCAACCTGCCCAGGCGTTGTCTCATTTGCAGGAAGCGCTGGACGCAAAGGTTCCGCTCATCGATGTGCATCGCGACCTAGGAAAGGCTTTCATCCAGTTGGGCAGGTATGATGAAGCGATACGACACTTTAGCCGGGTAGCCGAGGTAGAAGCCGATGATGACGCAATCCACTCCCTGCTGGCGAGCGCCTATCGAAAGCAGGGGAAACACGAACTCGAACAAAAAGAGCTCGAGCGCTTTCAAGAGTTGAACCAAAAGAAGCTGGAAAGAGTCCAACGACAAACGCAGACCTTGCCGTGAGATTAATCCGCATGCGACGTGCCGTGATACTGATTGGTCTTGGGTTTCTCCTTGCGAATGGAACCAATCTCACCTTAATGGCCCAGTCGCAAGCCAAGGCATCTGAACAACACCTGCAGCGTGGTGTCGAATACTTGCAGCAAGGGAAAAACGAGCAGGCAGTGCGTGAATTGGAAAAGGCTGTCCGGCTCAGCCCGAAGTCTTATCCGGGATTTTACAACCTTGGATTGGCCCTGTGGAATCTGCGCAGGCTCGACGCTGCGCTAGCCGCTTTCCAGCAAGCCCACCGCCTCGTGCCCAGTGAAGCCAACTCACGTTATTACCTTGGTCGCATCCATCTGGCCAGGGGGGAAAATGCTGCAGGGATCCAGCTACTCGAAGGACTGGTTCGAAACCAGGCGTCTCCAATCGCCGACGAGCACTACCAGCTTGGACTGGCTTACTTGAAAGTAGGAAAAGCCGAGCTGGCCCTTGAAGCCCTAAGTAAAGCATCGCAACTTTCTCCTCAGGATTCGGCTGTTCACGAAGCTCTGGGACGGGCGTACCGAGCGCTCGGAAAAGCTCCGGAGGCTGAAAAAGCCTTTGAGCTCTCCAGCCGCCTGAAGAGCGAAGACTTGGAAGCCTCACAGTTGCTTCATCTCTTCAGGCAGCAACTGGAAGCCAAAGAAGTTGACAAGGCTGTGGAAACCGGCCGGCGGTTGATGAAGCTTTCGAGCATCGAGCATCTGGTCGAGCTGGGGGTCTTGTTTGGACAAAGCGGTCTGTTGCAGCAAGCGCTTGAGCCTTTGCAACGAGCTGCAACCCTGGACCCCAACCGGTTCGAAGCCCAGTTCAATCTGGGCTACACCTTGCTGAATCTGGAGAAGTACGCCGAATCTGAAAACCATCTGATCGAAGCTGCCCGCATCAACCAGCAGTCGTTTGAAGCCCATTCTCTATTGGGGGTGGCTCGCGGCCACATGAAAAAGACGGTTCCCGCCATTGAGAGTTTTCGCAAGGCAGTCGCACTGCAACCAGGCAACTTCAAGGTTCAATCGTTGTTGGCCCTTCAATACCTCGAAGGAAGCTATTACGAAGCAGCCATTCAATTACTCTCGAACGCTGTCAAGCTCAGCCCCGCAGAGCCTACTTTGCGATTTCTGCTCATTCAGGCCCATCACAAGAATCAGGACTCAGTGAAGGCATTGGAGCAAGCGCGGCTTGCCGTTAAGCAGTTTCCCGGGCTGGCCAGAGCTCATTATGAGCTGGGTTTCCAACTGGCCAGCTTTGGCCGGTTTCAGGAATCCAAGCCCTCGTTCGAAAAAGCTTTGGAACTCGATGTCAACTATGCGGAGGCCCACTATGCACTTGGTGATCTTCTGCTCAAAGAGGGCCACAATACTGAGGCCTTGGCTCACTTTCAAAAATCGTTGGCAAACAGTCCTGGGCTGATCGACGCCCATGTTGGTCTCGGAAAGGCGTTGCTTTCGCTCCAGAGGAATGATGAGGTGGTTCGCGCGATGGAGAAAGCGCTGATCCTGGATCCGTCAGAGCCGCAACTGCACTTCAATCTGGCTCAGGCGTATCGTGGCCTTGGGCAAACGGAATTGACTCAAGTGGAACTGAAAACCTTCAATCGGTTGACCCAGGAGCGGATGAAACAGAAGGATCGCGAGGTTCCGAAGAAGTTCCCCCAGTAGGAAAACCTGTCCGCAGACACTGAATGAATCTGAGACTACTGCTGGCTTCAGTTACAGTAGCTGCAGCCCTTCCTGCCTTCCCTCGTTTTGAAAATATCGGGCCGCGGGCTGGTCTCGAGTTCAAACTGACCTCAGGCAGCTCCTCAAAGGCTTACATTCTGGAGTCGATGGGTGGCGGGGTCGGTTTCATCGACTATGACAACGATGGCTGGATTGATGTATTTCTAGTCAACGGGTCAACCCTGGATTCTGAGCGTGCCGGGAACAACAAAGCCAGCAGCCGCCTCTATCATAACAATCACAATGGTACGTTCGCCGATGTCACCGACAAGGCGGGCGTGCGCACGACTCGATGGGGCATGGGAATGTGCGTTGGTGACGTGAACAACGATGGATTCGACGATCTCTATCTGACCAACTACGGTCCAAACACTTTGTTTCTCAACCGAGGGGATGGAACGTTTCGGGACTTCAGCGCTGAGTCGGGGACGCAAGCGCCAGGGTGGAGTTCGTCGTGTGCGTTTGCCGACTACGATCAGGATGGTGACCTCGACCTCTATGTTTCCAGCTATCTCGAGTTCGACGTCAATCATCTCCCTCAAGATAGTCCGGTGTGCCGATTTCGTGGCTTTAAAGTCCAGTGTGGTCCGCGAGGGTTGACACCGGCGCGCGGCCGATTCTTCGAAAATGATGGGACTGGCAGGTTTGCTGATGTTAGCGAGAGGACAGGGATTGCCAAGGCGCGACCCTATTACAGCCTCGGCGTCGTTTGGGGCGACTACGACAACGATGACGATCCCGACTTGTTTGTGGGCAATGATTCCACTCCAAACTATCTGTATCGCAACAACGGCGACAAGACTTTCACCGAGGTTGCTTTGCAGGCCGGTGTGGCCGTTAGCGACGACGGGCGTGAACAGGCGAGCATGGGCGTCGATTTCGGAGACTATGACAATGATGGCGACCTGGATCTGATTGTGACGAATTTTTCAGAGGACTATGACACGCTATATCGCAACGACGGTCAGGGACGTTTCACCGATGTTTCCTTCGCTGCGGGTATCGCCGAACCAAGCTGGAACTATCTGGGATGGGGGGTACAGTTTGTCGACCTTGACCTCGATGGCTTTCTCGACATTGTGGCAGCTAACGGACATGTCTACCCGGAAGTAGATGCTCATCAGATTGGTTCCTATCGGCAGCGGAAGCTGATTTTTCGAAATCTTCGCGATGGGAAATTTCAAGAAACAGGGAGCCCAGCCGGTCCAGGGGTTGGGGACCTTTTCTCAAGCAGAGGCCTTGCCTTGGGCGACATCAACAACGATGGCCAGTTGGACCTGCTGATTGCAAATCTCGACGAAGCCCCTTCGTTGCTCCAGAATAAGGGTGTGGCAGGGAACTGGTTGATGATGAAATTGAAAGGAACTCGAGCCAACCGCAGCGCCGTCGGGGCACGAGTCACGATCAAGACGGGCCCGTTAACGCAGATGCGCGAAGTCAAGAGCGGCGGCAGCTATCAGTCTCAAAGCGACCTGCGGCTTCATTTCGGCTTGGGCGCGGCCAAGACCGTGGACGAAATTAAGATACGCTGGCCAGGAGGTGGCGCCCAAACTCTGAAAGGAGTGCGGGGGAACCAGATTCTCACCGTCGAAGAGAAGGCTGATCATTAGACAGCTTTTTATGACCAAGCCCCATCACAACTCGGTTGTGCTGAACCTCAACCTTTTGAAAAGAACCATCTGCTTCGGTGGTCTGATCGTGTCGCTGCTGGGGTTGGAGCTGCCTGTGGGAGCGGCCGGGTTCGAAGAGAAAGCAGCAACCTGGGAGCAGCAGGCGAGAACTGCCCTTAGTAGCGGTGACCTGGCAGGCGCGAGGAAGCTCGCCGAAGAGAGGTTGTCCGAGACGCACTCTGCCGCCGCGGCCCATATGGTGTTGGGAACAATTGAACTTCGGCAAAAACACCATTCCGAAGCAGCAGCACATTTTCAATCAGCGAAACAACTCGGCGCTCAACAAGAGGAACTATTTCTAGGCTGGAGTGAGGCTCTGCAAGGGCTAGGGCGCGCCTCTGAATCATGTCAGATGCTGGAAGCAGAGCTCCTTCGCGATTCTTCCCGTAGCAGTTTGCGTTCCCGCGTGGCCGACCAGTATCTGGCACTCGGCAAACCGCAGCAGGCGCTGCCTCATTTAGAGGAAGTGTATCGGCAGGGGACTAAGAACGTTGGCGTCACGTTTCAGCTGGCTTCCGCGCGTTTTGCCGCCGGGCAGGACTACCGGGCTGTGGATTTATTGGAGCCGCTCATCGGATCTGCGTCCTCTCCCAACCTATTTCTGCAAATCGGAAAGCTTTACTTCCGGAATCTTCTGTATCGGCAGGCGTTGGTTCCACTGAAGCGAGCCTGGGAACTTTCGAAGGCCTATGAAAACGGGATGTTTCTGGCTCTAACGTATTTCCAGCTGGGCCAGTACGCGAACTGTGCCGCGATTGTGGAGCAGATAAAGCCGAACCCGGCGGAGGCACTCGAGCACCATATGCTGAAGGGATCAGCTCTCGCGCGGCTGGGCGACTGGGACAAAGCACGGCGTGAGCTTGAGCAAGCCATTGCCTCAGCTGATGACCGAGCTGACGGCTATTTCAATCTCGGCCTGTTCTGGATGGAACGAGGTGACCGTCAAAAAGCTTGGGAGTTTCTAGAGAAAGGCTCTCGGTTGATGACTTCAGGCACGAAAGTGCTCTATACGTTTGGGATCCGGCAGAATTGCGATGGGCTCGTCCCTCCAAGAGCTACCGAGCCGAGGAATAAGCACCGAGCAGAATTCTTCTCCGGGCTAGCCGAGACGTTCCACAAAACTCATCACTGGATATCTGCTCTCGAACTGTTCCAGGCAGCCCTGGAGGATGATTTCAAGATACAGGCCGCTTATGGGGGAATCGGCCTGGTTTGTCAGGAACTGGGTAGCCCGGAAGTGGGAGCGAGTTTTTTGCAGCGAGGTATCGAACTGCATCCTAAAGAAGCCAATCTTCGGTTCTATTTCGGAACGGTTCTATCAGCACTAGGTCGTCATGAAGAGGCGCTGTCGAATTTCCTCAAGGCCCTGGAACTCGATGGTCCGAACCCTCCGGCGCGGCACTGGCTGTTCCTTGGCATGGCACAGGCCTCAGGAAAGAGAGAAGGTCAACAAGCAGCAAAGCTGTCATTCCAGCGGGCCATTGAGTTAGATCCTCAACTGGCCTTGGCACACTATGAGATGGGTAAGTGGCAACTGAAGGAGCAAAATTTTGAGTTGGCTGAGAAATCGCTGCAACGCGCGATCGAGCTCGATCCCCATCTTCTGGGTGCTTACTATCAGTATGGCATTGCATGCACCCGCAACGGAAAAACCCAAAGAGGGGAAGAATTCCTGGCCGCGTTTCAAAGAAAGAAAGCCCTGCGTGATGCATCCTCTCTGGCTCAGCAAGATCGCTTGCGTGCAACGTCAGATGCCCCCTCACGGTGACTGTCCAGTTCCACTGAGGCGTTTCACCGCGAGGAGAACGAATGATCATTTCCGCAAATGCGGGAATCCAACCAGCTCCGTTCAGGTGATCCAGACGTTGCCGCCAAAGCGAGCTGGATTCCGGCTCGCGCTGCCTTTGGCGGGGATGACGGCTGGTATTCCTTGAACTCTGGGGAGACTTCTTGTGTACGGGCAAACTGAAACAGAGTGAAACTGGCAACGCGATCCTTGGAGCGAGCCCCTGGTGTTGGTCAGATTTGATGAGGCAGCACCTGCGGCGAAGAGTATCAGCTGTCTTCAATCATCCTTCATTGACTCCGGAGTCTCCCCTTGATTCGTCCCTTCAATCAACGTTCTCTCTGTAGCTGGCTGGTCATGGCTGTCTTTTCTTCATGCGCCTTGGTGAACGCCCTCTACCGGTCGCTTGCCGCTTCTCCAGGTACACAAGCCCGCCCGACCTTTGTGGATGTGACTCAGCAAGCCGGGCTCGGCACTTTCAAGAACATTCAGGGAAGCCTAGCGAAACAGCACATTATCGAGACCATGGGTGGAGGAGCGGGATTCTTCGACTATGACCGCGATGGAAATCTCGACATCGTGTTGGTGCGAGGTTCGACCGTTGAGCAATTCCAGAAAGGAGGAAGCACTCTTTGTTCGTTGTTTCGCGGAGACGGTCGCGGACGCTTCCAGGACGTGACGGCTGCCGCGGGCATCCAGACGGGCGGCTGGGGAATGGGCGTCGTGATCGGAGATGTTGACAACGATGGCTGGGAAGACATGTTTCTCGCCGGCTACGGATCCAATGCATTGCTGCGCAATCAAGGGAATGGAACATTCCGTGACGTTACGGCGGAATCTGGCTTGCAGAGCTCGCGCTGGAGTGTCTCGGCGGCTTTCGCCGACTTTGATCGGGACGGCGACTTGGATCTGTATGTCGCCAACTATCTAGCTTACGACCTCAAGCGGATTCCCGCGCGCGGGGCCGGGTGTACCTACCGTGGTTTTGACGTCTTCTGTGGGCCCCGTGGACTTCCTGGCGAGCGGGATACTCTTTACTTCAATGATGGCAAAGGTCATTTCCAGGACGTAACGAGCTCCAAGGGCATCGACGCTGATAGCCTTTACGGCATGGGAGTCGTTGTTGCCGATTATGACAATGATGGCTGGCCGGACATTTTCGTGGCCAACGATCTTACCCCTAATCTGCTTTACCACAATCGCGGGAAAGGCGAGTTTGAAGAAGTCGGCGCCTTGGCTGGCGTCGCCTTCGACGAGAACGGCGTGGAGGAAGGCTCCATGGGGGCTGACTTCGGAGATTTCAACAATGATGGTTGGCCCGATCTGTATTACACTAATTCCTCCTATCAAACCAATCAACTCGCGGTGAATCTGCGTAACGGCAATTTCAGCCTCAAGAGCTACGCTCTTGGGCACGGTGAAACAACCTGGCTATATGTGGGGTGGGGAACCTTCTTCGCCGACCTGGACAACGACGGCTGGGAAGAGATCTTTGTCGTTAACGGTCACTTGTATTCGCAGGCCGATCACTTCGACATGGGCCTGAAGTACAGACAGAGGCCGCTGCTGTTCCAAAATCAGCGCGGGAAAATGTTCGTTGAGGTCAAAGGAAGCTGGGGACCTGCTTTAGAACGCCCAGGGTTGGGCCGTGGAGTCGCCTACGGAGATTACGACAATGACGGCGACGTTGATGTGCTAATCAACAATCTCGATTCAACGCCAACGCTGCTGCGCAATGACGGAGGAAATCGCCGCTCCTGGCTCATGGTGAAGTGTCAAGGAAGCCAGTCAAATCGTTCAGCGATAGGAACCCGCCTGATTCTCCGCGATGGGACCACACAACAAATGCGCGAAGTGAAAGCAGGCTCCAGCTATGCTTCGCATAACGACACACGGATACACTTCGGTCTGGATGCCCAATCGGAAGTCCAACAGCTGGAGGTGCGATGGCCATCTGGCAAGACTCAGACGCTCTCGAACCTCAAAGCCAACCAACTCCTGGACCTGAAAGAACCCGGTCCTTAGTCAACCAAATCGCCACAAGGTTGCAGCCGGGAGTCTAATTAGTCGCCGAATCGGCTGACCGACTGTTCCTTTCAGTGGATGATTTCTGCGAGCAGTGCTAGAATCAGGCAGTTTCATCGCCTGGACGTGTTTGTAGTGCAGGGGGACGGCCTTATGGACAAGAGAAAAGTGAAGTTTTTGGCTGGCAGCCTCATTATCGTAGCCTCCATCGCTTGGCTCGGGTTCAGCGGTTTCGACGAGAGCCTGGCTTATTACAAGACGGTGGATGAACTGAAGAAGATGAAGGACGATGCCTACGACAAACGCTTGCGAGTCGCCGGCAATGTTGTGGCGGGCAGTATCGAGCGGCTGCCGGGCGCGGTGAAATTCAAGCTGGAGCAGAAAGGTGATATCGTTCCTGTCAACTACGTCGGAAAGGATCTGCTGCCTGACACTTTTAAGGACGGTGCCCAGGCTATGGCTGAGGGTCATCTGTCCCGCTCAGGCGAGTTCGAAGCTTCAAAGATTCAGGCTAAGTGCGCTTCGAAATATGAAGCCACCTATAACGTGAAACAGGGAAAGAGTTAAGTCGTTGTTGGTTGTCAGTTGTTGGTTGTCAGTTGATCGCTGCAGCAGAAAACTGACAGAGACAAATCAGCATCACACCCACCGCGGTCAGCCCTCATTCAATCCGTAACAAGGATCTTAAACTTATGTTAGCCCTTGTCAGCGACTTCGGTCAGTTTTGCTTGCTGTTTGCTTTTTGCCTGTCCTGCTATGCCATTGTTTCATCGTTTCTTGGCGGAAAGCTGGGCAACCGCCGGCTGGTTGAAACGGCCGAGCGGGCCGTCATGGCGGTCTGCGGATTGGTGACATTGACGGTCTTCAGCCTCTGGTACCAACTCCTGAATGACAACTTCAACCTTCAGTTTGTGGCCGCCAACAGCAACAGGGCGATGCCTTGGTTCTACAAGTTCGGCGCTCTGTGGGGCGGCCAAGAGGGTTCGCTGGTTTTTTGGTGCTGGATCCTCAGCCTGTTTTCGGTGACCGCCGTTGTCTTGAATCTGAAGAAAAACCGGAACCTAATGCCCTACGTCGTAGGTGTTATCTCGATGGTAACGACGTTCTTCCTGCTGGTGAATAACTTCGTGGCTAATCCGTTCGACATGATTGGCGTGATTCGTCCTGGTAATCCCGTCGCCACGCCGTTCACACCCATGGACGGCAACGGTCTCAGCGCCCTACTGCAGTACTGGGCAATGGTCATTCACCCGCCGATTCTGTACACGGGCTATGTCGGATTCACCATTCCTTTTGCGTTTGCAGTTGCAGCATTGATTACCCGAGATTTGGACGAGGAATGGATTCGGACTACTCGTCGCTGGATGATGGTGCCCTGGCTGTTTCAAGGCATCGGAATCCTGCTCGGAGCAAAGTGGGCTTATGTGGTGTTAGGCTGGGGCGGCTACTGGGGTTGGGATCCAGTCGAGAATGCGTCGCTCATGCCGTGGCTGGCTGCAACCGCTTTTCTCCATTCCGTCATCATGCAAGAGCGTAAAGGTATGATGAAGGTTTGGAATATGGTTCTGATTCTTTCAACGTTCCTGCTCTGTATCTTTGGAACGTTTCTCACACGCAGCGGCATCGTCTCTTCCGTCCACTCGTTTGCCCAGTCGCCCATCGGACCTTATTTCTCGAGCTTTCTTTTTTTGATGATCTCGCTTTCGGCCTATTTGCTTCTGACGCGACTTGATGCGCTCAAGAGTGAAAACCGGCTGGATTCGGTGGTTTCACGCGAAAGCAGTTTCCTGTTCAACAACCTCATCCTATTGGCCTCGATGTTTGCCATCCTGTGGGGCACTATCTTCCCCATCATCACGGAATATTTGCAAAACGAGAAGCGAACCGTCAGCGCTCCGTTCTACAACAAGGTAAACATTCCCATTGGGCTCTTTCTCCTTTTCCTGACAGGCGTCGGGCCGCTCCTGGCCTGGCGGAAGACTTCCATGCAGAGCCTGAAGCGAAACTTCACGATGCCGACCATCGCCGCGCTGATGACCGGCGCGGTATTTTTCGCCTTCGGCATGCGCCACTTTTATTCGATGGTTTGCCTCATTCTCTGCGTTTTCGTGATGGCGACGATTTTGGCTGAGTTTCATCGCGGAGCCAATGCACGCCGAAGGCAGGGCGAAAGTTATGTGGAAGCTTTATGGATTCTAACGTTCCGAAACACTCGACGCTACGGCGGCTACATCGTTCACATTGCCATGGTATTTTTGTTCGTTGGTTTCGCCGGAGCCGGTTTTAACCGGGACGTTCAGAAGGAAATGGGTCCAGGCGAAAGCGTCGAAATTGGCAGCTATTCTTTGACCCTCGAGCAAGTGAAAAACAAGGACAATGCGAACTACGCCTCGGCCGTTGCCGTCATGAAAGTCTATCAAAACGGCAAGCTCATCGACACGTTGCTGCCAGAACGACGCTTCTACAAGGCTCGAGAAGAACCTACAACAGAAGTCGGGTTACGCTCCAGCCTGAAAGAGGACCTTTACGTCGTACTGTCCGGGTTCACTCCTTCCACATCGAAAGCGGTAATGCACACATTTCTGAATCCGTTGGTCAGCTGGATTTGGATCGGTGGCTTGGTGTTCATGCTGGGAACCGTGGTCTGCTTGATTCCTGACAGGCACGAAAAAGCGATACAGAAGGTCCCAGCTCCAGCAGAGGTTGAAGAGCTGGCGAAAGCATAGGACCAAAGTCTAATGAACTTCAAAAGTTTGGCGAGACACTATTCACGATTCCTCGCAGGCCGAAATGCCTCGAAGGTCCTGTTCTGGCTGGCATTGGCAATGTGGCCGTCCGCCCAGTTCGCCCAGGTCTTTCCGCCTGAGGTCAAGAAGGCATCGGAGCCGTTTGTCTGCCAATGCAGGTGCAACCACCAGCTTTCTGCCTGCGACATGTTTGGCTGCGGTTCGGCCATACCGTTGCGTGAGGAAATTCAAGGACACCTCAAACAGGGCAAGACTCAGCAGCAGATTATCGATGCTTTCGTTGCGAAGTATGGCCAGAACATCTTGAGCGCACCACCCAAATCGGCTTGGGTTACACCATTCGCCGTCCTGAGCTGCGGGTTGATTCTGGTTTTCTTCGTGATCAAGGCCTGGACACAGCGGAAGCCAAAGCTGGCTGCGGCTTCACCGGCTGCTGCAATGCCCGATGCCTACAGAGATAAGCTGGAAAGGGAACTGAAGGATCTTGGGTAGTTGCCTGAAGAGCCACCTCCACCGCGACAGGTGCTGCGATGAGGACTTGTTGGACCGCACTTCGGAACTAATATGACTGGACTCATCGTCGTTTGCGCATTGTTGACTGCGGGAACACTGTTCTTCATTTTTCGTCCGCTCATGGTGGGAGGCACACCGTTCTTTGGTGATTTAGAAGGTTCGCAGACTTCCTTAAAACGCCTGCTTCGGAAGAAAGAAACGGTCTACGAAAATATCAAGGATCTCGACTTTGAATACAAGATGGGCAAGCTCTCCGACGAAGACTATCAGGGGCTGCGGAAAGACTATGAGCAGGAAGCCTACGCGGTGATGCGGGAGATCGAGCAGATCAAGCCAGAGGTGTTGCAGAAGACGGGCGAACCACAAGTCGTCGCAGTCCTCAAGAGCGACAAGAAATCTAAAAAGTAGGTAGCGAATGTTGTTGTTCGCCGTCCCCTGTGAATGAATCTAACTAATCAGTCCTACCCGTTTCGATTCCTCCAATTCGTGAGAACAGTTCGATGGAAAGGTTGGAATTCCAGCCAACGATTCCCAATCGTTCGTCCAGACGCGAACCCTGGCAGCCTGCACGGCTCGGCAGATGCCGGGCCTCGCCGGGAGTGTCACTACTTCATTCGCACCCTGCTTCTAGCCGGGTTGCTTCAATCTCTGTGGCTCTTTCCTTCGGACGCGCTGGCTCAGCGCACTTTGCAGGGACGCGTTGTGAACGGCACGACAAACCGTTCGGTGGCACAACAGAAAGTTGAACTGTTGACGCTCGGAGAGGGTATGAACAAGAGCGCGGATGCCGTTTCGGCGGCCGATGGGTCGTTTCGCTTCACAATCACGGAAAGCGCCTCCTCACCGCACTGGCTGCTCCGAGCCATCCACCAAGGGGTGAATTACAACCTTTCAGTGACGCCCGACCAGGACTTGAGCCAGCCGGTAGTCGTCACGATTTATGAAACGACGCAATCTACCGCAGGTATGGAAGTCTCACTGCCGCTGATGCTTGCCCAAGCCAGCGGCAACTTGCTGTACGTTCAGCAGCAGTATCTGCTCGACAACACCTCAACACCCAAGAAGACACTGGCCAGAACCGATGGTACGTTCTCGTTCGACACACCTGCCCGCGAATTGATTAGCGAGCTGTCCGTTTCAGTCGTGGGCCTAGCCGGGATCCCACTGCCGCAGGAGCCGACGCCACGGCAGGAAGGTGGCTATCGCATCAGTTATCCGATGAAACCTGGCATAAACGAGATTCGTGTGTCGTTTAAAGTGAACTACCCGTCTAACCAGCGCGACTTTGGCCATCGTTTGTTCTATGCTACTGGACCAACGAAGGTACTGATTCTGCCTGCAAGCTTGCAGGTCTCTGGCCCAAGCATCCAGCCTGCCGGCTCTGACTCGCGCACTCAGGCAGCGATTTACAAGGTCACTCCGGCCGCCAAGGCCCCTGCTCTTCAGTTCAAGGTCGCCGGTAACGCACCGGTAGTCTCTGATGAAGGAGAGCATGGACCGGATGACGGGCATGACCATGACCAACCTCAAGCCAAGGTTGTGCGCTTGTCAAATCGCGTGATCGAGAACAAGATCATCATCCTGACCGGTTTCGGTGCGGTGTTTGCGGTCGCAATTCTGTTTGCCGTCCGGCAAAAAACAGTTTCGAGACGGTCTGCTGCATCCAAGATGCACAGCGCCGAGACACGGAAACGCCGAGGTTGAGCGAACCGCCCTCCGGCACGAGAGAACTGCCCGGAACCTTGCGTTTGCCCCCCTCACCCCTGGCCCCTTTCCCGCGTTGGGGCGAGGGGAACCGAAGATTTGCGTGGTGCGCTGCATCTCAAGCGCACCACATGTCTCGCTAGGAGTGTACTTCTGTGGCTGATGGCTCGGTGGTTCGTCTCGACAAGGTTGAGAAATGGTTTGGTCGCACGAGCGCCCTCCAAGGGGTGGACCTGACGGTTCAATCCGGCGAGTTCCTGGTGTTTCTAGGGCGTAATGGCGCGGGCAAGTCCACGCTGCTGCGCGTCGTGGCAAGATTGATCAAACCGAACTCAGGTCACGTGGAAGTCTGCGGCATCGATGTCTTGCGGTATCCCGAAGCCGGGAGGGAAAAACTGGGCTTCGTGGCACACAGCAGCTATCTTTACCGGAATCTCACCGCTTTCGAAAACCTCCAGTTCTTTGCAAGGCTTTATGGGCTCAGCAATGCGGAAGATCGAATTAACAAGGCTCTTCGTTGGGTGGGGCTGGAAAAGAGCGCACTAAGACCCATCCATGGATTTTCACGTGGCATGCAGCAACGCCTTTCGATTGCTCGCGCCACGCTGCACGATCCGGAAGTTTTGCTATTGGATGAACCCTTCTCCGGCCTTGACCTTGAGGCGTCGGAACTTCTGGAGGAGTGGCTGGAGTCTTTCGTAGCAATTGGGAAGACGGTGCTCATGGCCACGCACGATCTGGAACAGGGACTGCAAGGCGCAAGGCGCTGGGTGTTTGTTGACCAAGGCAAGATTGCTGAAGAGCTGAAGGGGACGGATGCGGATATTCGCGACCAGTACAAAAGGTTTTTGAAAGAGAAACGCCGTGACGTTTTTTAAGCAAGCCGGTGCGATCTTCTGGAAGGATGTGCTCACCGAATTCCGCACCAAGGACGCACTAACGTCCATGTTGCTCTTCGGGTTGCTGGTCATCCTGATGTTTCATTTCGCGTTCGAACCCGACAGCCTGGAGACGGAACGGTTAGGGCCGGGGTTGCTTTGGATGACTTTCCTCTTCGCGGGATTGCTGGGGATGAACCGTGCCTTTGCAGGCGAGCGAGAAAATGATGGGCTGCAGGGCCTGAAGCTGGCGCCGATCAGTTGGGGAGCAATCTATCTGGGGAAGATGCTTGCCAATCTATGCTTCATGCTGTTGGTGGAGGCGGTGATCTTGTTCTGTTTCGCTACCTTCTTCAACTTCAACCTGCTGCCTAGGTTGGGCTGGATGTGTGGTATCACGCTGCTAGGTACGCTCGGCTTTGCATCCATAGGCACGATCCTGGCTGCGATTTCCATGAACACGCGCATGAGCGACGTGATGCTGCCCATTCTGCTTTTGCCCATCGCCCTGCCTGTCGTCATCGGGGCTGTTGAGTCGACCGCTGCGATCTTCACGGATCCGCCGGGCGAAGCGCTCGGCTTTTGGGTGAAGTTTTTGGTGGCGTTTAATATCATCTTCATTACGCTGCCGCTGATGATGTTTGAGTATGTCTTGGAAGAGTAGCCCACTGCGCGATCAATGAATCAGTCATTCCCGCGTTCGCGGGAATGACTGATTTGGTCCCGGGTGAGACTAAGCAAAGACTGCGGAGTCCCATTGATACTGTCGGAGGGTCTTTTGTGAATCGAAATCTGCTGGCATGGGCGACATGCGCAACCATGCTGTTGTCGCTGTACCTTATCTTCATCTACGCCCCCACAGAAGCCACCATGGGTGACGTGCAACGGATCTTCTATTTTCACTTTGCCTCTCACTGGGTGAACTTCCTGGCAATCTTCTGCGTGTTTATCTATAGCGTAAGATTCCTGATACAGCGGGAGAAGAATCTGGACGTCAAAGCGTCGTCGGCTGCCGAAGTCGGCCTGGTTTTCGCCACGATCGGACTCTTGACTGGTATGCTGTGGGCCAAGCCGGTCTGGGGTATCTGGTGGACTTGGGACTACCGACTGACCTCGTTCTTCGTGCTATGGCTCATTTACTGGGGATACTTGATGCTGCGCCGCCTGGTGGAATCGCCCGAGCAGCGCGCCCGGTTATCGGCTGTGTTTGGCATTCTGGGAGCGGTGGATGTTCCCATCATCTACGTCTCCAACCGCGTTTGGCGCACGCAGCATCCACAGCCTGTTATCGGGGGAGGCGAAGGGTCCGGACTTGACCCAAGAATGGGGTGGACTTTGGTTGTTTCGTTCCTGGCTTTCACCCTTCTGTTTTTCTATCTCTGGAAATTGCGCCAAGACCTGGAGAGCGCACAGGAGTCGGTAGAGTCGCTGCAACGCCAGGCTCAGGTCAAGGGGGTTGCATGAATTATCTGTTTGCATCATACACGCTCGTCTGGCTTTTGTTGTTCGCTTACGTCATGAGCATTGCGCGACGACAGAAGAAGGTTCAGGACGATCTGTCTCAGATTCAGGAATGGATGGATCGACAAAAGAAATAGTTCGTTTGGGCATGTAGGGGCGGACCTGCGTGTCCGCCCTCGTCGATCCCCTTTTTGAATCAAGGTTGGTTTCCACCTACCACAGGGGCGGACACGCAGGTCCGCCCCTACGCCCTGAAACAAGGGCATCTTGTGATTCATTCCATGACACCCCAAATGCGATTCGGTGTTGTGCTGCCTGTTGGATTGCTTGTGATTTCGTTCGCCGGCTGCGCGAAGAAGGCTCCTGAGCCAACCAGGAACCCCGCTATGCAGGAAATCAAGGTCATCGTCAAGAGCGAGTATTCGCCCGACAGAATTGTGGTGAAGAAAGGCCGACCGGTGCGGCTTTTGTTTTATCGGGACGATGATTCCGAGTGCACCGCTCAAGTGGTAATTCCTGACCTGAACGTGAAACAGGACTTGGCCGTGAAAAAGGAAACTGCAGTTGACTTCGTTCCCGAGAAGGAAGGCGAGTTCACCTTTGCTTGTGGGATGGATATGATGAAAGGGAAACTGGTCGTGGAGAAATAGACGTATTCCTGCCGCCACCCAACACTCACGCTGCTGGGCAGCGCCCACCAGAATTCCCTCTTGAGGGATTTTCTTAGGAGCTTTTTATGACTCAACCAACTGAGATTCAGGTCGATGTTCAGGAGCATGGTGCAAACCAGCAGACCCTCAACCAGCGCCTCTACATGCAGCTTCAGGTCTTCGGAGACTGCCACGATGCTCATGTAATGGCGCATGCCCTCAAAGCGTCCGGCATTGAAGGAGTTCTATACCGTGACCTAAATGATCCGATGGGGATCGGCATTCTGGCCATGCATCAAGATCCCACTTTTTTCGTCACCACGCTGCGGGATTTGCTCAATTCCGAGCCGTTCCGTCAGCTCCGCCAGAAACATGATCTTGCAATGATCGGCCGCACCTACGCTTCCGGGTTCGAAGGTGACTTGCAGGACTGGCTCCTGCACAAACCACGACGCACGGCTTGTAACCCGGAGTGGCCTTGGGCAATCTGGTATCCATTGCGTCGATCAGGCGCTTTTTCGAAACTTCCACCACAAGACCAGGGGGCCATACTCCGTGAACATGGCACGATTGGCCGGGCGTATGGAGACGCCGACCTGGCACACGACGTTCGTCTCGCTTGTCATGGTCTGGATCTCAACGATAACGATTTCCTCATTGGACTAATTGGCCGGGAGCTGCATCCCTTGTCGCACATCGTGCAAACGATGCGAAAGACCAAGCAAACCTCCGAGTTTATTCAGTCGCTCGGTCCGTTCTTTGTTGGACACGCGCTCTGGCAGGCTAGCCCGAAGACAGAGGATAGAGGATAGAGGATGGCGATCCTCGATTCTCGATCCTCTATCTTCTGTCCTCAGTTCGCCGGCTCCGCCAGAATCTCCTGAACTTCCCCATCCTCGATCGAGATTCGAAACTCGATGGGGTGGCAACAAATCTGACAGTCTTCGATGTATTGCTGGTCGCCCGCGCTGGTGTCGATGAACATGTAGAAACGCTGTCCGCAGTAGGGACACTCAACACGTCGGGATGCTTCCATATGCCTCCCCAGTATTTCCAACCTATTGCGCTAACGCTAGCCCTAATCGCTTCGGAACTGTTCGGTCTTTCTGCACGACCACCGGCGGGATTGCAAAACCCGTCAGCACAGGCGCTTGAATGGTCGCGTTGGATCGAATTGGTACGGAAAAAGGCGCTTGATTACTCGGATTCTCTTCCAGATTTCATCTGTTCTCAAACAACTCGACGCTACTCGGTCGCCTCAGATCTTGGAACGTGGCAATCGGAGGACGTCTTCGAAGCCGAGCTTTCCTTTAACCAAAAGGCCGAACGCTATTCGAACATTCGGCTGAATGGCAAAGCAAGCCGCAAACCGATGGAGTCTCTCGGAGGCACACTCTCGATTGGAGAGTTTGGCAGCCTGCTGCGAACCTTGTTCCTCCCCGAAACTCAGGCAGAATTCTGGAAGGAAGGCGAGGTACACTTTCAAGAGACTCCCTCAATCGTCGCAGGGTTCAAAGTCTCACAGGAACACTCGCGCTGGGCTCTGTCTTTCAAGAATTCTCACTCTCTCAATGTGGCTTATCGTGGAAGGATCTGGATCGACTCCACCAACCATCAAGTTCTGAAAATCAGCCAGCAGGCGCAGGACTTGCCTGCCAAGTTCCCGATTGCCTATTCCGAAGCCACTACCGTCTACGGCTACGTCCCTGTTGCCGGCCTGGAGGGAAAGAGATTCCTCCTTCCACAATCGGCAAATTTGATTTTGCACGAGAGGGAGCGACGCGTCAGATCTTTAAATGTCATCGACTTCCGAAACTACCGCAAGTTTTCAGCTGATGTTCGCTTCGTCCCTGAATGAACACGATACAGTTAAAGACAAGCCCGCGCATCGAATACCCGGGAGGGCGAGGCTCCTACCGAGCCGTGCTGTCGCACACTCCTGATCGGTAAAGGCTCGGCAGGAGCCTCGCCCTCCCCACGTCCCCTGTTCAGTGGACCTTCGCCTCGGTGAAGTTCCTCAACAGTTCCCGCGCAGGTAGAACGGCGGTCGGCATTGGCCCGTTGCGCATGAAGAAGCCGGTCATCGATGTGCGGCGCAAGTTGCCGTGCGTGGAGCGCATCGTGACCAGCCAGTCAAAAAACGGGCTGCCATAGTGATAGCCATCCTTGAGACTCACGAGCAAATTCGCACGGTTGGTGACGTGGTTTGTCACCCCTTGGTAGATCGCGTTGACGGCGTCGGCATACTCATGCGTGGCCGTCGCCCCAAACCAGCTCTCTGTTGAAGCAAATCCTTCACGGTCGAGCTGCCGTAGCTCAAGCAACCGCAGCATCACCGGCTTCAGGTGGAGCGGATCTCCCTCCGAAGTCGAATACTTCAGAGATCGCCCCGAGTCCTTCCCCTCAATCAACGCAGAGCCACGGGACGAGCAAATCTGGATCGTCTCTCCTTCTAGATAAGCAATGAAATCGGCGGCTTCATGACTTGCAAGCAGACGAGCCAGTTTCGCAGTATTCTGCGGCTGGGAGTAAACAGGCAACGCTCCTACCAAACCGAACGCGGGAATCACGACACTCTTTTCACTGTTAATCGACGACTCCACGCGAAAGCCGTTCCGGGCGAGAAATCCGTCCAGATCGATGCGCCGGTTCTGCACGTGGCTGTTCCCGTGGTCTGAGAAGACGATGAGGTCCATTCGACCGCTGTGCTGAATGTAAATCTCCCGCAGCAATCGGTCCACCTCCAACATAAGCTTCAGAAATTGTTCTCGATTCAACACGTGACAAACCGAATCCGTGGAGCAGATGTGCGCAACATACGTGGGCAACTGGCTCGTGGCGTATCTTTTCCGAAACCGCCCAAGATCCGCGTGATAGATGCGAATAGGAATCAAGTAAGCCAACCCTTTGAAGATGCCCGGTTCGTCATAGTCGAGCGCGTCCAGGTAAGGCATCCTCACTTTGGAGACAGTACTCGTGGCTCCCCCTGCAATCTGATTGCTCTGTGTGTCGAAGTAAAGATTCTCGTACCCCGGGACCTTGCCGGTCTGCAACAACTCGGTTAGCGCTACATCGCTCAGCGAGGGAAAACTGCTAATCAGCTTGCCCGGGCGCGCAAACTCGCGAAAGTATCCCTGATCCCATAGGGCTGCCATATCCTCATAAGGAACGCCGTCAAGGCAGACAGCCAGCTTCCGTCGGGCGGCTCGCGGCTCGCGGCCAGAAACATCGATCACTTCCACCTTCGGATGGCTCACCTGCAAACGGTCGATGCGTCCGTCGCCGTCCGTGTCGAGTTCCGCAATGTCTGCCTGACCATCCTGTGACGAATCGAGCTGCCAAGTATCGATGACGCCGTCACCGTTGCCGTCGATTCGCTCCAGTGTCTGAACCTGGAACGAGACCGGTCTCCCCCAAAAAACAAAGGTGTAGATCGTCCAGACGGAAAACAGCACAAGCAGAGCGGCACAGAGGAACTTGAGTCGCATGGGGTTCTAGAGATCGGTGGAGCGCGCGCGGGGAACGATCAAAGAGAGTGCATTGTCCTGAATGCTGATGGTCTGAGGCAGAGTGCCTAAAAGCTCCCCATCAACCTGTACGTGGATCTTCGTGCTACCTGCGGCTTCGATGGTTCGCCCTTTCAGCATCAGAACATCCGGTAAGCTCATGTGCGTTCCGCGAGCCACTCGGCTGAGATAGTGGAGATAACGCCAGCGCACCTCGCTTTGGAAAAGACAAACTGCAAACTGGTTCGAAAACAAATTCGCCTGCGGCGTCAGTTGAAACGGTCCCCCATAGTTTTTGACCTTGCTGATGAGGGCAAAGGTACCCCGATGAGACTTCCCGTCCACGACTAGATCGAACGGTGAGAAGTGATATTGAACCAGTTGCTGGAAGCCGGCCAGCCAGAACGCCCCCTCACCCAGGAAGCGCTTGAGCTGGGAATTGGAAGCCGCAACAATGCCCGCATCCACTCCGATTCCAGCCATGAGAACAAATCGACGATCACCGACGCGGCCTAGAGAAATGCGGCGAATGGCGCCCTTGCGCAACAGCGCTGCGCAAGCGAGCAGGTCGCGTGGCAGGCCAATTTCGCGACCAAGGACATTGGAGGTGCCTCCTGGGATGACCAGCAAAGGCATGTCAGATCCAGCGACACCACCAACCACCTCGTTCACGGTGCCGTCGCCACCGCAAGCAACCAACACGTCGCAGCGGGCCGCCAAGGCCTCGCGCGCAAGGCGTGTCGCGTCGCCAGGCCCCGAAGTAGGAGTCACCTGGACGTTAAGTCCTTCTGCTGTCAGACCCGAGAGGACTTGTTGTAACAATCGGCCGCTCCGAGCCTGCATACGTCGTGCAGCGGGGTTGAAGATGAGCACCGCCCGCGTAAAGCGCGGCATCTCCGCAGGCCTTCTCGAAGGAAGCATGGCGATTCCTATAGGTTCCAAGCAAAGCCCAACAGAGGGAATCGACCGAGACGGGTATTCTGTTGCTTCAGCCGTGTCAGCAAGCCAACTTGCACGCGACTCTGGAGCAGTCTAATCAAAACTATTGCAAGGGATTTTCCTGTGAGTCAGGACCGGCCCGAGGTCTCCTGACTACGCAGTCATTTTCCTGTTGATATGAAACCGGTGTTTGACTAGCTTATAGGGCCTTGACCGTCAAGTGACGCACTACCATCAGATTCGCCGTAAGCCTCATGAAAAAAACCATTCTCGTGATCGACAACGAGCGTCCAATGTTGGAACTGGCTCGAATGATTCTGGAGAGGGCTGGTTACCGGGTGTTGGATGCGGTCAACGGGGAAGATGGGCTTCAGAAAGCCATGGCGCTGAGGCCCAATCTTATTCTGATCGACTTCATGATGCCTGTGTTGAACGGCATTGATACGTTTCAGCAGCTCGTGCAGAATCCTGCCTATCGGGAGATACGAGATACTCCAGTCATCATGCTGACCGCCCGGTCCGTCGATGAACCCCATCGCAAAGAACTGCTGGCGATGGGACTCGCCGCCTATCTGGTGAAACCATTCGGTCATCGCGAGCTGGTCAATGTGATTGACAACGTTTTCTTGAGCCACGAGTTGAAGATTGAGAACCGGCGCCTTCAGGAAGAACTCCACGATTCGTTCCATGAAACCGTGAATTTGTTGATCAATCTGCTCGCCATCCGCGACCCGGTCACCCAAACACACTCACTGATGGTTCTTTCACTTGCAGAGCAGGTGTGCTGCAAGTTGCAGATCAATGGCGACGATCTGTTCCACATTAAGCTGGCAGCCCTGCTGCATGACATTGGCAAGATCGGGATTCCGGAAGAGATCTTATCCAAGACCGAAGGCTTGAGCCCCGACGAATATGTTCGTATGCACCAGCACGTCCACTACGGCTACCATGCTCTAAGCGGCATCAAGCGGCTGTCCACAGCTCGCGAGCTCATGTTTCATCATCATGAGAACTATGATGGGACCGGATACCCGCGTGGACTCAAGGGTGACGAGATTCCCATGGGTTCAAGAATCGTCGCGGTCGTGGACGCTTACGACGCGATGACCTCCGACCGCCCCTACCGAAAGAATCTTGGAATGGAAGAGGCGCTGCGGCGACTGCGCGAAGCCAAGAACAAGCAGTTTGATCCCGTGGTGGTGGACGCACTGATTGAGTGCCTGCACAACGATCCTTCACTGGCTAGAACAGCCCGAACTTGATTTGCAGGAATCGTTTCGGATTCTGTCGGAAGTCGTAAAGCAACTTAACCAATTCGCCTGTCACTTGGTTCATGTTGGAGTAAAGCGACGGATCGGTCATCAGCTTTCCGAATGTTCCCTCGCCATGGTGCATCCTTTCGGCAAGTGCAGAGTACTTTTCCACCATATCTCGGAACTGGACATAAAGAGAATCGTCTTTGGAGAGTCTTCCGAGAAATCCCTCACCTTTCTCCATGCGCTCTGCCACCGCGTTAAACTTGGCTAAAAGGCTTTCGGCGCGGTTGAACACGGCAGGATCATGCACAAATTTCCCAAGGGTTCCCTCCCCTTTCTCAACCTTGGCCGTCACGTTGTCCACGCGTGTCAGGGTTCCCTTCAAGGTGTCATAGAACTCCCGGTCAGAAATGAGCCGTCCGATTGACCCTTCACCGGATTTAACGGTGGCCAAGAGCGAGTGAGCTTCTTCGACGGTCTGGTTCAGCTTGTTGAACATGCTGGGATCGTTGATGAATTTCCCAATCGTGCCCTGGCCCTGGTCGACCTTGCGCGTAATATCGTTGATCTTGTTGACCAGATCACCGAGGTTGGCTACCAGGTCGTTGCTGTTCTGCATG
>Ga0180085_1000166_pt1 | contig 22788 bp, 19 predicted proteins | sample EasRiv730_16_10D_FD_123013 | JGI IMG/M metagenome (GOLD analysis project Ga0180085, IMG submission 123013) | Soil microbial communities from meander-bound floodplain in the East River, Colorado, USA - East River metaG ERMLT730_16_10D | ecosystem: Environmental > Terrestrial > Soil > Floodplain ... | reverse complement strand
TTTGCGCATCGCCGATCGCTTCTTCAACCACGGCCGCTGGCGAGCACTTCTCGCAGATCAATCCCGCATAGCCGGGTCGTGAACCCTCATGCATTGCGACGTGCTGGCCAATCAGCATTCGAATGCCAATTCGTGACATGTAAAACCGGTCGAGAAACTGCCGGATTTCTGGATTGAGCTCATCCGCCCCCAAGGCTTGTCGCAGTTCTTGAATTCCTCGGGCCATGATCGAGACCACATTGTTGTGGCGCTGCTTGATGTTCTCGATGACCTCCGTGAATCTCTGCTCATCCTGAAATGCTTCCGGGCACGGGAGCTCGACGAGGTCGCGGAATGACTCAACATACATCTGCTTGACGACCATGACCGAAGGCATCTCGGACAACCCAAACGGCAGGCTGTCGAGCTCACGTATGCGGTGCGCTAGTCGGACGGGCAGCTCCTTATGAAGGAATCGAGCGCCGCGCAGCAGATTCTCGCTTGAGGAATCCAGCCCGAAGTCAAATAGCTGTTTGAGACTAACAGCCCGCTGACGAAACTGGGCAAGGTAGGTGACCTGCTCGGAGAGATTCTTCGCCGCAGCCGTGCTCATAAGAAAGGAGATTTGCGGAAGAGACGCTCAGGCCTCGAAAAAAACACCCGCAAACCAGCGTATGGTATCACGAACTCGAAGCTCAGGGGATGGAGGACACAACAAGGGCGAATGAAGGGTTGAGTGCCCTGAGAACTAGAGAGTCGTGTCATGAGGAAGCCTCAGATGACGAAAGCAATGCCTAGCAGGATCTTGAGTTGTGGTGAACTGGAATTGTCAACCAGATAACAATAGCAAAGAAGCAAGAGGCGCGGATAGGAATTTCTCAAAACATCTGCCTTAACGGCCCTCAACCCCATGCTCGTCGCAGGATTCCCCTTACTGGCATAATTCGGCTTCCATCCTGGACTGGTGTGCCTACACCCATTTGGGCGAGCGTTTTTCCAGGAAAGCTGCTACCCCTTCAATGCAGTCCGCAGAGGAGCGAGAGCGAGCGTTGAGCTCGCAAGCATAGTCCAGAGCTTCATCCAAATCGGGAGAGATGGTTCGAGCCAGCAGAGCTTTGCTGGCTCGGATCGATTGTGCACTATTGGCGCCTAATTGCAGACTGAGTTCACGGACGCGGGTCAGAAGTTCCGTGTCTTCGACGACCTCATTGACCAGACCCAGTCGATAGGCCTCCTCTGCTCCAATGTGGCGTGCAGTGAACAAGAGGTCTCGAGCTGTTTTTTCTCCCACGTTCCGGACCAGAAAATAAGACACAATCGCCGCCACAAAGCCGATCTTCGCTTCGGTATACCCGAGACGCGCAGAACGGGCAGCCACCACCAAATCGCAAACCGCCGCCAGCCCGCAGCCACCCGCAATAGCCGGCCCGTTCAAGGCCGCAATCACCGGCTTGGAATAGAGATAGATCTGCTTCAGCACATCGGCATAGCGACGTGAGTCGGCCAAGCTCTCTTCAAAACTCTTCTGGTGCATCCGCTGCAATTCTTCCAAGTCTAGTCCGGAGCAGAATGCCTTGCCCTCACCCGTGATGGTCACAACGCGGACCGAGGCGTTCGAGTCAAGTTCCGTCAACGCACTGCGCAGTTCGTTGAGGAGCTCCGTGCTGAGAGCATTGCGACGCTCCGGTCGATTCAGGTAGATCCACGCCGAGCTCTCTTCGTGTTCGATACGGATAGTGTTCATGCCAGATTCCTAAAGAAAAGCCAACCGCTGAGACGCGGAGGAATTCGAAGAATTATGACAGAAAGTGGGTCGAGTATCTGGCTGAATCAGTTGGAAACAGGCTCTCGACATCCGGGTTACTCTCTGCGTCTCAGCGGTTGGCACTCAGCCCACACTCACTTCTGATGCCCGTCCATAAAGGATCGTCAATTCTCTCAATCGTTCCTGCATCCCATCGGTCAACATCCCAGGAGTGTATCGCCATTGCCAATTGCCGCTGGAACGCGCCGGGAGGTTCATGCGGGCATCACTCCCCAAGCCCAGCACGTCTTGCAGAGGCAGCATGGCTAGGTTGGCAACCGAGGCCAGCACGGCACGAATGAATGCCCAATGAATCTCGCGGCCGTCCACGCCCAAATACTTGAGCACAAAGTCCCGCTCTCTTTGAACCTCTTCTGGACGGCGCGTGCTGTCGTTCGCACCCGTGCTGTTCCACCAACCCACTGTCGTGTCGTTGTCGTGTGTTCCCGTATAGACCAGCAAGTTGCGTGAGTAGTTGTGTGGCAAGAACTCGGAGTCGGCGGTGCCTGAGCCGAATGCAAACTGAAGAACAGCCATACCGGGGAAGCCCAGCTTCTGGCGGAGAGCCTCCACTTCTGGAGTAATGAGACCGAGGTTTTCCGCCACAATGGGGAGGTTGCCCAAAGCCTGCCGCACAGCCTCGAACAGCTCAGCCCCGGGCCCGTTCACCCACCGGCCGTTAGTCGCCGTCGTTTCGTGGCCTGGGACCTCCCAATACGCCTCAAAGCCGCGGAAATGATCGATGCGCACGATGTCCACGAGTTCGAATGCGGCACGAAACCGCTGCACCCACCAGTTGTATCCCGAAGCCGCCATGACGTCCCAACGATAAAGAGGATTGCCCCAAAGCTGACCAGTCGCACTGAAGTAATCCGGTGGAACACCGGCAACGACGGTTGGGTTTCCACGCTCGTCGAGATGAAATAATCCAGGATGCGCCCATACATCCGCGCTGTCACGAGCCACAAAGATAGGAATATCTCCCATGATCTGGATGCTGCGTGCGTGGCAATACTGCTTCAAATCCATCCATTGCTTGAAAAATAGAAACTGCCAAAACTTCCAGCATTCAATTTCATCGGCTAGCTTTGTCGTCCAGTGTCGCAGCGCTTCGGGCTGACGAAGCGCAATCGCCGGATCCCATTGGTTCCAGGCACTACCTCCATAAGCGTCTTTGACCGCCATGAACAACGCATAATCATCGAGCCAGACAGCGTGCTGCTGACAGAATTCCAGCAACGCATCGCGTGTGGACGGATCGCTATTGCTCTGGAATCGCTCAAAAGCCTTGCGCAGCAACGGAAACTTGAAGTGGATGACGGCACCATAGTCCACCTGCGCCTCTGGAAAACTGGGAACATCACTCCAGTCCTGCGAAGACAGCAACCCGTCTTCGGCCAACGATTCCAGGCTGATCAGAAGTGGGTTCCCAGCAAAAGCGGAGAACACCTGGTAGGGCGAGTCGCCATATCCAGTCGGCCCGAGAGGGAGCACCTGCCAGATGCGCTGCTTCGCTGCGTAAAGAAAGTCTGCAAACTGGAAGGCCTCACGGCCAAGGTCGCCGATACCGAAGCGGCCAGGAAGAGAGGTAGGATGAAGGAGAATTCCGCTCGAACGGGAACATTTCACGGGAGGATTATAGCCACAGAGGCACCGAGACACGGAGAGCTTTTTGGATGCACTGTCCGCAGAGCGCTGGCCACAACCAAAAACACAAACCACGGAGACGCAGAGGCCCGGGGAGTGATCCGAATAAGTTCACAGAACAGTTAAATTTGCCAGATGAGCCGCCAAGGGCACGAAGAGCGCAAAGAGAGCCATCGTATCGTGCCGGCCAAAGCCAGCAGAAGTGTTTTGGATAGGTCAGAAAGGGTCTCCAGCCTGATTCTCAGCCGTTGCTTCTTAGCGTTCTTGGCAGCTGGTTTTCCGCGCAGATCTGCAAATGGTATGAGGCCGCTTGTTACGAATAGCCAGAAAGAATTCTTCCAGCCTTTCCCAGCGCTGTTTGAATGGATTCCTCAGTGACGTTCAACCTCAGACCGATTTCCGAGAATCGGTGAACTAGGCCTTCGGTCGGAATGTTTCCCACCAATCGGTCTTCCGCGAACGGGCATCCACCCATGCCACGCAGCGCACCATCGAAGCGGCGGCAGCCTGCCGAATAAGCTGCCATAACGACATCTTCCCAGCGGTCAGGACGGGCATGAAGATGCACTCCCAGTTCGAGTTTCGGGAATTCCTGCTGACAGGCTAAAAAGAGGTCATAAACCGTCTGCGCATGAGCCAAGCCGACCGTATCTGCCAGCGAAATCTGCCGCACCCCGGTCTCGACAAGCTTATCGACAAAAGAGACGACCCGCTCTGGTGACCAGGCATCGCCGTAGGGATTACCGAAAGCCATCGACAAGTAGACAACCAATTCCATGCCGGCACCTTTCGATCGCTTCAGCAACTCGCCCGTGACCGCCCACGCCTGCTCCAACGTCTGGTGGAAGTTCCGTTGCTGAAACGTCTCAGAAACAGAGAGTGGATAGCCGATACACCGGATGTCTTTCGACTCAATAGCGGCCTCCAACCCTTTCAGATTGGGGACAATGGCAATCAGCCTGGTTTGTCCCAAACGAGGTCGAATCGCGTCCAGTACTTGCGGAGTGTCGCGCATCTGCGGAACAGCCTTCGCGGACACGAAGCTTCCGAAATCGACGTCCTTGAAACCGGCATCGATCAGTGACAAAAGATAGTCGATTTTGGTTTCCGTAGGGATGAAGTGCGGCAAGCCTTGAAAGGCATCGCGCGGGCATTCAATGAGGGTGACCGATTCGGACATGCAGAGATTCTAGACCTGAGCTCTCAGAGTCGTCGATGGTTCCGATGCCCGCGCTCTTAGCGCGAGTCCTCACGTCTGCAGCAACCCGACATTGAACTTCGGAACCTCAGGATTTAATGCGGCCAGCTCCAGACTGCGAATCAGCACTTGACGGGTTGTCACAGGGTCGATGATCTTGTCGATCCAAAGCCTGGCTGCACCATACCGGGGATCTGTCTGCTGCTCGTAGGTCTGTTTCACCGACGTGAACAACTCTTGCTTGTCGTTTTCGCTGAGCACCTTGCCCGAACGTTCTAGTTGTTTGATCTTAATATCCACCAATGTTCCGGCAGCCTGGTCGCCGCCCATCACTGCGTAGCGCGCTGTCGGCCAGGCATAGATGAAGCGCGGCGAGTAAGCCTTGCCGCACATCGCGTAGTGCCCGGCACCGAAGCTGCCACCAAGAATGACGGTTATCTTGGGCACGACGCTATTGGAGACCGCCATCACCATCTTCGCGCCTGCTTTGATGATGCCGCTGTGCTCAGCGTCGCGGCCGACCATGAAACCGTTCACGTCGTGCAAGAACACAAGGGGGATAAGATTCTGGTTGCAGTCGAGAATGAAGCGGGCTGCTTTGTTGGCACTTTCTGTGTAGATGACACCACCAAACTCAAATCGCTTTCCTTTTTCGCGCAGATGCGTTTTCTGGTTAGCCACGATCCCCACCGCAAAACCGCCCACGCGCGCATACGCGGTGAGAAGGGTTTGCCCATACTCCGCCTTGTACTCGGTGAACTCGCTGCCATCCACAATGCAGGCGATGATCTGCCGCATGTCGTATTCGTCTTGCGGACCGGCTCCAAACAAGCGGTTGATATCCGCCGAATCCCTCACAGGTTCGACAGCCTCCCGGCGATCGAACAACGCGCGCGGGCGCTCGCCCATTTTGTCCACTAGTTTCCGAATTCGACGAATGCAGTTTGGATCGTCCTTTTCCTTGAAGTCGATGGTGCCGCTAATGCTGGCATGCACTTCGGCACCACCCAGTTCCTCTGCAGAAATCTTTTGGCCAACCGCTGCCCTCACCAGCGCAGGACCTGCCAGAAACAGGCCGCTGCCCTCGGTCATTAGCAGCTTGTCACACATCACGGGCAAATAGGCGCCGCCTGCAACGCAAGAACCCATGATGGCTGTGATCTGCGGAATTCCGCGAGCCGACATGACCGCATTGTTGTAGAAGACCCGTCCGAAATCGTCTGTGTCTGGAAAAACGTCTTCCTGCAGAGGAAGGAAAATGCCTGCGGAGTCGACGAGATAGATCGTCGGGATATGATTCTCCAGCGCGATCTGCTGGGCTCGCAGCACCTTCTTCGCCGTCATTGGAAAGAACGACCCGGCTTTCACGGTGGCATCGTTGGCGATGACCATGAAGTGGCGTCCACAAACCTTGCCAACACCCGTCACAACACCTGCTGCAGGCGCACCACCCCATTCCGTGTACATCTGAAACGCGGCATAGGTGGCAAGCTCCAGGAAGTCAGACTCTGGATCAATGAGCAGCGCAATTCGCTCCCGTGCGGTCAACCGGCCTTTCTCATGCTGTCGCTCGATGGCCGAGCGCCCGCCACCTTCCGCGATTTGCACCTCATCTCTCCGCAGTTGCTCGACAAGCTGCAGCATCTGCCGCTCGCAGGTCATCTCGTCAGGGAGTTCGTTCGCAATCGTGGTCTCGTCACTCATCACTCGTCACTAATCACGGCTTCTAGCTCGGCTTGCGATTGCGGGCGGGAGAATACTTGGTCAGTACAGCAATCAAAGGCTTAGCATCGTTTGGAACCGGCTCCTGGGCCGACATCAACAAGTCTTTGGCACCGACTGGCTTTCCATAGAGATTCTGATTGCCGTCGCGGTCCTGCTGCAACACCGCACCTTTCAACTCCAAGCCGGCGAAGACGCCGCGACTGCGGGAGTAACTGAGAATCTTTGCCTTCATGTAGGCGTCCGTCTCGGCCGTGCCGGCCCGTCCGACAGGCCCCGCGGCGGCAGATACGTCGCCACCAATAGTGAACTTGTTCTTCAATAGGCTATCGACGCCGTCGCGGTGCATCACCAACATCACCACGTCGACGGCAGCGACCCCAATTTGCAAGCCAAAGCTACCGCCGCCCAGCGCTAACATGGCTGGCGGCCCCCAAGGTCCCTTGCCTTCGTCCTGGCGGCAAGTGACCAGGCCCTTGCCATAACGTCCGCCGAGAATGAAGCCACCTTTTTTCATAGATGGAATAATAGCGATACATTCGCAACGCTCCAGCAAATCTGTGGGAATAGCGCTGTCGGGAGTGTCCATGATTTCCTGGAATGTAGTGGCAGCGGCGCTGAGACGATCGGCTTCCTTCGTCTGTCCCCGAACCAAAGAAAGGCTGGCGGCGAGAAGGACAAGAACGGGTATCATGAGTACTGATTTCACGATGAAATCCTCCTTTGAGAATGGGCAAAGACGCACAACTAACAGCGCGACCTCAGTCTAGCAGAAATTTCCATCTCCCTGGCAAGCTCAGCCCCTGCTCCGCCAGGGTTTGATTCGAATCCACTTGTTGCAAGGAGATGAACAATGCCAGGTAAAGACAACCTGATCCTAACCGCAGTGGGCCCTGACCAAATCGGCCTAGTCGAAAAGATTTCCCAGTTCATCGCACAGCATGGATGCAACATCGAAGACAGTAAGATGGCCGTATTTTGCGGCGAGTTTGCCCTGATCCTGCTGATTTCCGGCGACGCCCGCAATCTACTCAGGGTGGCCAATGCCTACAACGAGCTGGGCGCTTTGACCGGACTCAATGTTTCAGTTCGAAAACCGGCAGCTAAGCGGGCACCAGCGCAAAGCCTGCCCTACCGGTTGACGGCCTCTTGCATGGATCATCCCGGTGTCGTGCACCAACTGAGCCGGCTCTTGAGCCAGTTGAATATTAATATCGAGTCTATGGAAACCAAGACGTACCTAGCACCTGTGAGCGGCACGCCTATCTTTCGAATGGAGGCCCTGCTCTCGGTGCCACCATCACTCAATATCAGTGGCCTGCGCCAGCAGTTAGACGAAATTGAGCGAGAGGCAAATATAGATATCGATTTGTTAATGGTGGAGTGAGGTGATCGAGTGGTTTGAACTCTGGATTGTCGAGCCTTTCCGCCACCTACCGTGCCGGCTCGTTCTTCTGCGAAATCATGCGGGTGAGTCGTTCATCCTGTGCCAGTGCTTTAAAAACGGGGTCTTTCGTAATCTTCTCATAGTCGCTGAATCCGGTCTCCAAAGCCTTCAGCAAATAGGTCAACGCCTTCTCGGGCTGACCATTTGTCACAAACAGCTTGGCCAGGTAAAAGTTCTGAATACCCTGATTGACTTCGGCAGTGCGGATGATGGTGCCGCGCGTTGAGATCCGGTCGAGGATGGTGGGATCCAACCGAAAAGCTTCCGCGTACGAGGCAAATCCTTCCTCATACTTCTTCATCGCAAAGTAGGCTGCGCCCAAATTGTGATGGGTCGTCGCAGACTCTGGATTAATGTCCAGCGCCTTTCGGTACTCCTTCACCGCCCGCTTATACTTCTTCAGGCTGTAATTCACCGTCCCAAGATTATTCCAAGCTTCGTGGTACTTCGGATTGATCTTGCGCGCCCGGTCATACTGCTTCTTCGCCATCTCGAGGTTCTGCAACTGGTGGTAAGCGATTCCCAACTTGTTCTGCATTACGTGGTCGCGTGGCGTGATGGCCAAGGCCTTCTGATACTCTAGCGCCGCATCCTCAAAGTATTTCCGGGCCAGCATCGAGTCAGCACGTTTCGCGATCTGACTAGCCTCCGCAATTTTCTCTGGCGGAACCGTCGTCACCTTCTCCCTGCCTGCGGCAACGGGGAGAATCCAAACCATCCAGAGTGCCAAGACCAAAGCGATCACTTTCATAACCCCTCACTTTCCCAACAACAAGCCCGTGCACGCCGGAGTCCTGATGCTGAAGTGATTTCGCAATAGAAACAGGACCTAGGTTGCCGAAGTCACGGAAGCTCTACTCAATTATAACGCCGAAGCCCTGATTTGATTCTGAAAAGCGCGGGCACAGGACAATGCAGGTCGTACCGCAACGCCATTTTGCTTAGCGCCGGCTTGCGTATTGAGAAGCTCTTTGAGGATGTAGCGATTCCTGGGCTATATTATCCGCGAGTTGCGCACACAAAGGTCGTTCATCCAAGTGAAGTAGGGTGCTTTCGCCCTCCGAACGCGGCAATCGTGGAGCCACAGGGGCTGGGTGGTCGCGACGAAGCTACATGCGGGCTTGGCGGCTCCTTCCCTACCTAGGAGAGAAGGGACACTGCGGGTCGCCTTCGCGCATCTTGTGATGAACCTTCTGATCTGTACGTGTCCTAGCCAGCTGATCTTCTCGCGTTCAGGACCGGTGCTCAATGGTTTATGTCGGTGATCTGGCTGTTGTACTTGGCGCTAGACGCGCGGCAAGGCGCGCGCCGGTACCGTTGATCGTTTTCTGGAAGATAACTTATCCTTAAGGCTCTGTAGGACAAGTCCACGTGATTTTCTTCCTCAGCGATGCAGGTCCACTTAAGGAGTTCCAATGCCTAGCCATCGAAGAATCCATAGCCTGCCGTATTTTGATTCGCGCGAAGAAGCTGACGCGCTGCTGAAAATTCATGCGAGTGAAACACGCCCGCTACTCTTGCCAGAATACAGGGTGATTCGTGAGATCGCGGCAGAATTCTCAGAAAGTGCCAGAGAAGGAGACATCACAGCTAGACAGATACTGATCGCCTACCAGAAGCTTCGGGAAAGTCATGCCCACACGGATGTTTTTTTGCGGATGGAAGGATCGTGGAGGAAACCTTTGCGGCGGGGCTATGAATATCGAGGTAGATGCGTTCGGGGCATATTACCAATGCACTGTTGACTCCTCTCATAGGTCCTCGGCAGTTCGTGCTCCCTTGGTTGGTACGCGCGCTATGGCCTTGTTTGTCTCAGTTAGCAAACTCAAACGAAGCTTGCGATCAATCAGGACAACCGAGGGGAGCTAACCTGACCCGAGTCTTGCCTGCTAAGTCTGTCGGTAGACTTACGGAACCGTCACCTTCGACGCTCAATCGAATGCCCTGTACTGGGCGACTATGAAGATCCTTAACGTGAAGCACCAATACACTCTGTTCCGCAAGAAGTAGTGAGGGAATCGTGCAAAGTATCACAAGACTCAATAACTCTTGAGCTGGTGCCACGAGTTTGCGACAGTGTGTTGATTGCATCGCTTACCAACCGAAACTCTTTCTAGGCCTTTCCGATCTCGGGACCTGCGCACGATTTTAGCCTAAAACCAGAGTTTGAGCTGAGCAACATCCGAGGTCATCCTCCGCTGTCAATTGTCTTCACTTCAATTGGAGAAAGCAGGGCGAGAGTGCGCAAGTTTTTCGGCGGCTCTTTCAAAGCTAACAAGAGTGCGGATCAAGGCGTGGTAGCGGGAGTGGGCTGAGTCGGGCTCCGCCTGGGCAAGCAACGCGTACAGAGCGTGTTCGGGCTGCAACTGCGTTTCCGGGATCGAAAGGCCCAATCGTCTGAGACGAGGAGCACCAATCAGTACCAACAAAGAGGCAACGGTTTCCCTGCCATCTGCAATGTCCATGAGGCCTTTGCAAATCAGATCTGCGCCTGGCAGGCCCTCAAAATGAAACTTCGTCTGCATGCGTAACGCTCCACTCTGTTCTGGGCACCCAACGACAAGTTGCTTGTAGCGATTTCCCTGCACCCAAACCTCTCACCTTCGGTGAGCGTTCACATTGTAGCTCAACCCCATGGCAGGAGTTTTCTAATGTGAGATTGCCTCAATCCGTTGGGTAACATTCGGGCAACGTCTGGTTTCTTTGCTTCGTGCCCGGGGCCGCGCCACATGTCGCTATCGGCCATCCCCTACCAAGACCACATCGCATTCTGGAAAAGTTGGGCGATATCTTCTTCTGTGGCAGGACGCGGAGAGAGTTTGGTGACACGATGCTGCGGCAGGGTACCTTTGACAAGAGCTGGAATGTCATCCCCACAGTAGCCCACGGCTCGAAGGCCATTGGGAACGTGCAGTCTCTGCATGTAGTTGATGACTTGCTCAGCCAGGATCTGACCGGCATCCTCAAGCTTTGCTCGCGAAACATCGGCGCCAAGAATCGCAGCAGCGTCAAGATGCCTTTCCGGGCACGCCGGTGCCGTAAAGCGGAAAACAGCTGGGGCGTTGAGGATGACCGACATGCCATGAGGAATCATCGGATGATCCACTGCGTATCCCTTCGGCCGGAAACTGCGGACCATGCCCGAAACCGGATAGGACATACCATGCGGGAGATGAACTCCGGCGTTCCCGAACCCGACTCCTGCGTATGAAGCAGCCAGCAGCATGTGCGACCGAGCTTCGTCATCGGAAGGATCCTCCACGGCGCGCACCAGATAGCGTGCCACGAGCCGTAAAGCCTCCAAGGACCAGAGGTCACTGATGGGGTTTGAACCCTGATAGGCGGGACGCAGGATGGGGCGCTCCGGATGCGGCCGGTCAGAGAAAGGAATGGCCGTGTACGATTCGAGCGCATGACTCAGCACGTCCAGGCCTGCCGAGGCGGCCACGGCTGCCGGCTGTGACCGGGTGTTTTCGGGATCGATCAATCCAAGCGTTGGCTTCAAGCGCCTGTGAGCAATGCCCGTCTTAGCGTGCAAGCTGGCTCGATCGAAGATGGCCACGCCGGTCGTTTCGCTGCCGGTACCGGCGGTGGTCGGAATCGCAATCAGTGGCTTTAGCGGACCCGGCACGGGCAGACCCTTCCCGATCGGTGGGTTGACATAATCCAGAAACTCTGCGGGAAACGTCGAATAGAGGTTGGCCGCCTTGGCAGTGTCTATGGTGGAACCACCCCCCACAGCGACTAAAGCGTCAAACTCTCCTTGGGTCGCAAAGCGGATCGCCTCTTGAAACGATTCGTCGGTGGGCTCGACACACACTGCATCGAAGAGTTTGAACCGTACGTGATGCGTCTCCAGAGATTCAAGCACTGTGATCACCGGTAGTGACGAACGCAAGTTTGGATCTGCAACCACCATCACGTTCTGGACCTTCAGCTCCGCCAGATCCATTCCAACTTCAGCCGTCACACCACGTCCGAAGCGGATGCTGGAAGTGGCCATTTCGAAGGCAGTCTCATTGGGCATATGGGGCTCCAGAACTTAACAGAAGTCGTGAACCGCAGTGAAGATGTCCGCGTGAAACAAATCGACCAATACGGGTTCGGCGAGTTCGCGAGGAGTAGATGTTAAGAAACGCGGGAGGGCGAGGCTCCTGCCGAGCCTATCCAGATCCAGAGCGGCTGCGCGGCTCGGCACGAGCCACGTCCTCCCGCGGCTACGATCAGGGCAATTTGTTTCCAGATTCGGCGCAGTGAGCGGCTTCTGCCTTAGCTAGGGGTCCGATCGACAATCGCAGTTGCTATCGAAGGTCGTTCAAGCTCACAGCTTGGGCAGGTCCACTTCCGCTTGCTTTCAGAAATGCAATGATGTCGAGCAATTGCTTGACGGTATACATCTCTCCGTACTTTGCAGGCATGGGCGAGCGGCTCTGGATGTCCAGTTTCTGAATCTGGTCTTTTGGCAGATTTCTCAGCACGGCAGGCAGGCTCCCAATGTCGTAGAGCTTGATATGCGTGGCGCTTTCCTCGCTTTTGACGCCCTGGATCTGCTCGCCACTTTTGGTGGTGATGCTCAGGAACGGTCTGTCGGGAGACAGGTGGGCAGAGGGAAGCACGATGTCGATGAAGAGATCCTTGACGGCCTTCGACCTAACTCCATTCAGTTCCGGACCCACGCTGCCACCCGTTCCACCAATCTTATGACAAGCGCCGCAATGCCAGTCGTTACTGGAATCAAAAAACAAGGCTTTGCCTTTTTCAGCGTTGCCGAAGAAACTGCCATCCACAGGCGACGATTCCGACTTTGCTGCGGGCGCAGCAGAAGCAGCTGTAGGCAAACTGGCAACCGGGGCCGCGAGGGTAGCCTCAGCGCTGTCAGAAGTCAACTTCGAAAGGGTTAAGACGTAGGCCACAACTGCGCCGATCTCAGCCTCTGTCAAACGGCCCTTCCATGCAGGCATCGACGAGTTGGGAATTCCTTCGAACGTCACTTTGAATAGATAGTTCTTGTCCCATTCCCGCCCTCGCAGACGTGGCCCGCGGCCCGCTTTGCCAGCCACGCCGTGACAATAGCCGACCGAGCAGCTCTGTGCAAAGAGTGTGCTCCCTCGAGCGATGAGTTGCGTATCAGAAAGATCCAGGCCGACCGGCAGCGTACCCGTTTGGGCGAAGATCGGTAGGGCCAACAGGAGACAGGCAAATGCTAGGAAAGAAACTCCTGCAAACCCCAGCCGCGATGGAGAACCTTCACAAGTGAGAGAAATGAACCACATGGAGATTGAGGATGGTTTGTATTCAGGAAAGTTGCAATCAATGCGTGGCCGGTGCTCTGCTTTGAGGTATCGAATCTAGTACCCTGGCGGTTTGTCAAAAAACCGATGATCGACAACGTATGAAAAGCCGTCTGGAATCGGGCGGATGTAAAGCTCAGCACGCAAGACATCCACGCAGCCTTCGGTGAGCTTTTCGTCCAGAGGCCGCGCGCTTTCTTGCGCCTTTCGGTTAACAGTCTCCCAGGCTACCTTGGTCAACTTGAAGATGCCTTTGCGGGTCTGTCCGCTATGCAAGACAGTTCCAGGACATTTTTGAAAATCGCCTTCCGCCTCCGCGTCGGTTCCCATCTCAAGTTCGAACCGTTTGTCTATGAACTGAAACGCTTTCTTCATTGAAGGTTCGTCTCCTTGTGGTTCGGTATTAACTACGCTCTTCAGCCAGGCAATCGTTTCCAGCGGCTCGCTGGTCCCTGCGTCAGCGCTTGGACATGAAAACCCGCACCTTAGCTCATTGCACCGTCTGCCGGGTGGGTTTTGGTTGGTTGGCAGGATGCTTCGGCGCCCTGCCACGGATTACGCCTACGATGTCTTCGACCACCATCGCCATCCTCTGCATGGCGTCCTGGGTATGCGCTGCCACGTGAGGCGTTCCAATGAAGTTCTCCAAACCCAGCAGAGGGTTGTTGTGGGCGGTCGGCTCCTCTTCGAATACATCAGCCGCTGCACCGGCAATCCAGTTCTCAATCAGCGCCCTGAAAACTGCCTTCTCCTGCCACACGGGCCCGCGGGCCGCATTGATGATGAACGCCGATTTCTTCATGAGCGACAGTTCACGCTCGCCAATCATGCCGCGGGTATCCGCTTTCAATGGCACGTTCAAGGAAACATAGTCCGCCGTCTTGAGCAGCTCATCCAGCGACACCGGACGGGCACCAAGCGCCTGCTCCCATTCGGGCTTCGGAACGATATCGCGAAATATGACAGGGCAGCCGAAGGCGCGGTGCCAAATGCGGGCGATGGTTGAGCCTACGCGGCCCAAACCGACAATGCCGATCGTCTTGCCCAGAATCTCATGGCCAACGTACTGGTTGCGATCGTCCCAGCGATGCTCCTTCAGAGCACGCACCGTCTGTGGCGCGTGGCGGGCCAGAGACAAGGCCAGCAAAAGCACGAGTTCTGCTACCGACTCTGAATTTGCTTCAGGAGTGCTGACCACCCAAATGCCCAACTCCGTTGCGGCCTCCACGTCCACATTGTCCAGTCCAACACCGTGGCGCCCGACAACCTTGAGATTGGGCGCCGCTTCCATGAGCTTCCGGCTGAGATGGCCCTTCGTGCGAAACACAATGCCGTCTGCCGCTTTCACAACTTCCAGGAGACCTTCCTCGGTGGTGGCCACCGGGAAGAGAATTTCGCAGCCTTCCTTCTCCAAATAATCCATTCCCTTGCGATGAATCTTTTCAATGAGCAGTACTTTGGGCTTCGCCATCAGATCAGGGATCCTCATTTGAGATTTGAAAGCGTGCATTCTACAACAGACAGGACGAAGGTGGGACGCAGATTAAGCAGATCACACAGATCGTCGCTGTTATGAACATGGTGCGTGAAGCAAGAAACGTGCTGGTGTTGGAACGTTATGTCACGTTTCACGCATCACGTTTCAGAAGAAGTACCTACGAAGATGTTTGACGGCGATCGAGCCGTGTCCGGTTAATTTGTCATTGAATTCCCGTTGGCGGAAACGAGCGCCAGCACGAGCCTTCACCTCGTCTTCGAGCTGCTGGATCTCGTCAAGCCCTAGAAAATACTGCGACAGTTGAGTTGAATCCAGCTTCGCACGGCGCAGCTTCTTCTCTGCCTGCGCTTGTTCCTGAAACCCCTCTTCCACCATGAAGCGCACGGCCTCGGCTTCGCTCAATTGCCCGCTGTGCAGTTCTGCATCAATGAGAGCATTGGTCGCTACGATCATATCGCCCCGCAGCGCAAAGAACCGGTAGCGAGCGTTCTTGGCGCCGCCGTAGCCCAACTGTGTCATCAAGTTTTCACCATAGACGGCCCATCCTTCAACGAACGGCGCATCCCAAAGCACGGCGCGCAACGGATTCAGATTCTGCCGCGCCATGTAGAACTGCGTGTGATGTCCCGGGTACGCTTCGTGCATCGCGGTGAGCTGCACCTCGTAGTCATTGTTGCCGCGCAAAATGGATTCAACGCGTGCTGCGTCCCAGGTCGGGTCAATGGGATCCACAAAGTAAGTCGCCGCCCACTTGTCCCTGTGCTCCAAAACACCGGGAGCCAGATACTCCGCCGCCGAGGAACCTCGCTTGAAGGGCGGCATTTCTCGCACGATCAAACTTTCAGCAGGCGGGAGAGCAATCAAGTCGTGTTCAACAATGAAACGTCGGAAATCGTCGAGATTTTTTCTGTGCGCCTCAACCAGTCCGGCTGCCGAAGGGTGATCTTTCGACAACTCGTCCTTCACCAGACGAATCAAGCGGCTTTGGGCCTCAGGCGTTGCGCCGGTCCCTGGCACCGTCTTCCCTGGAAACAATTCGCCTTGAAGGGATGCGGCGACCGTGAAGAGCTCCTGTCGAGCATGCTGAAACGATTGCTTGGCCTTTGTTGCTAATGCGTCCGGCGTAACTGTTGTCTGAAGAGCCAACGGAAACTTCTTCCGAAACAGATCAGCACCTAAACGCCAGTCGCCACTGCTCCGCGGTAGAAGGTCCTGCTCCAGAAAACGCTGATATCCCTCTAGCGCCGCCACTGCTGACTTGCGCGCAGCTTCGGCGTCGTCTCGCAGACTCGCCGAGACTTCGACAGCACGCACAAACTCCGCCACCTCCCCTTGAAACAGCTCCAAGCGACCGCGATTGTCAGCGATCGCCTGCTCGGTATAGAGGAGCGCCGGATTCTTCAACTGGCGTTGCACTTGTTGAAGAAACTCCGGCAGTCCTTTCATGAGCGAATCCAGATTGCGAAGGCGAACTTCGGTAGGGGCAAAATCGCCATGGAGGATGTCGGAAACGCGAGTCGCAACGATTTCGCGCGGATCGTAGTAGGGAAACGTATCCTGCAGGCGCGGGTCCCGTTCCCATTCCTGAATCTCGCGCAAGTAGAGCAACTCCAGATCAATGCCATCGGAAAGAATCTCCGCATCGATTTGCTCTTCGAGTGGTAAACGTCCCTTATCAACGGACGCTAGCCGAAGCTTCTGCTGCTGCAGAACCCGCTCCCGCAGTTCGATACCACGCGGCGAACAGTCGGGCCAGCGGTCGTCGAATCGGTGGTCGCCCATGAAGGTTGCGAGGTGTGGTTTGGACAGAAACAGGCCGTCGAGATACTCCTGGCGCAAGTTCGCAAAATGGTTCATCGGCTTTGGGTTGGAACAAGCAACCAGAGAGCAACCCAACAGCAGACAGACAAGAACTACAGACGGGTTGGAATTAGCGCGGTTAGAGATCCTCTGCGATACGACAAACAAATGGCCTGTTCCTGGGGATTGTGCCTTCATACTCCTCCTGATTTAACGCAAAACAACAGCGCAGGCCAACTCCGCCCATCGGGCATACTCTATAAAGTGCTGCGCCAAGACATCAAGCTGAACAAAACTGGAGCGACCTGTTGCAGGGGCTATAGTGCGTCAAGTTTCAAGAATGTTCCACCGCGTCAAGCGCCTGTGTCCCAAAAACTGAGAATTTTTGTCGGGCATCATGACAATCACCGTCAGAATCACTCCAGAATGGTTCCTGTGGTTCGCTAAGCCCATGATTGTGCTGTTAGGCATCGTATCCTGGCAGAGTGCGCGGACCAAGTCTGAATCCAGATGCCTTGGAACCCGGCAAGCCCGGAACAATCTTGCGCTTCGCCTTTTTCCTAGTTTGGTGATCCTGCGCAACTAGATTCAAAGGTAGGAACCATTGGCTGGACAGGCTTCTTGAGGTGTGACGGTTGCACTCGTTCGAAATCTTGTTCAAGGGTGCGAGAGCGAGCGTGACGTCGCAGGCTCGATTCTGAGCTCGGGAAGGTGACTCCCGGAAATTGGCTAGTACAAGGTTGTCCTCTCTGCACTCCACCAGCACTCAACCCACCGAATTCCGACCGCTAACCTACGCTGTCTCAGCGAGTCGCTCGTAACCATTCTCGATTTCACACATGTGACTTTCCCTAGGTGGGATGCGGCTCGGTGCGCATCCCGCTGGAAACCCTGGGCCGCAACACAAGACGTTGAAACCGCGTGGCTTCTCCGTCAGACGGCCCACCAGACGCGGGATCTGGCGCGTGAACTGCAAAGAGTTTTGCGCAGAATGTCTTCATTATCGCACTGGCCTCAAATGTTTAAGCATCGAGTGGAAACTGACCGGGCAGAACCAGCCCTCCTCAAGGTAAGGAGAATCACGCTATGAGAATCAATCAAGATCCAAACAGATTCGCGCATCCGTCGGCCGTCAGCAGCCTCTTCTGTGTTGTGGCTCTGCTAATGCTGTCGGTTCCGCAAATGAAAGCGGCGTTTTCCCCGCCGATTCCCCTGACCAATACCGCGACGGATACGTCAGATCAGCAGGTTGCTACGAGTGGCTCGAATGTTTACATCGTCTGGAGAGACAACGAGCTCGGCGCTACCGTCTCCAATCCCGAGATCTACTTCACCCGGTCCACGAATGGCGGGGTCAGTTTTGAAGCTCCACAGAACATCTCTCAAAGTGTGGGTTTCTCTGGCACGGGGAATCCGCGAATCGCTGCCAGTGGACAGCACGTCTACATCGCGTTCAGCGACACCGGTGGCACATTCCTGGCCCACTCCGAGAACGGCGGCGAGTCGTTCCTACCAAAAACGAATTTGACAACAACCTTCGGACTCCAGCTTGGTTCTTCTGGCTGGATAGCTGCTGCGGGAGAAAACCTCTATATGGTTTGCCGGCAGAGCACTACAACAAGCACTGGAACGGCTGACGACATCTTCATGGCTCGCTTTGGCGGCTATGGCACCTCGTTTCTTGGTTCTCAGAATGTATCCGAGTCCCCAGCGCCAGCGCATTCCATCGATCCCGTGGTGGTTGCCAGCGGAAACAGCGTCTATGTCGCTTGGTCGGATCCAGTACCGGGATCATCCAATGACATCTACTTTCGCCATTCCATCGACGGCGGTGTAGGCTTTGGCCCGGTGAAGAACATCTCCAGCAACAGCGGGCTTTCCAGGTTCCCCTCAATAGCAGCGGACGGGATGAAAGTGTGGCTCGCCTGGACGGATAAGACTCTGGGGAATGATGACATTCTGTTTGCCCGATCAGCTGACGCGGGCGACTCGTTTGAGCCAACGCTCAACCTTTCGAACAACGCGACAGGCAGCGTGGACCCGGTAGTGACAGGTCGTGGAAATAACGTCTACGTCGCCTGGGCTGACGTACCTCCCGGGGCCGAAAGCAACAAGCTCGACATCTATCTGAAAAGCTCATCGGATGCTGGCTTCAGCTTTGACCCAAGTCTGGTAAAGAACGTTTCCGAAACTATCGCTGTTCTCTCTCGCGCTCCAAGAGTCGCCGCCACCAATGCAATGTTGTCTGTTTACTGGGGCGAGTCCCTGCCGACTGGCATTGGTACCGGTACGCAGCGAGATATTTTCTATGCATCCATGGCGCTTTCGATCCCTGTTCCTCCGCCCTCGGTGCTGAGTCTGAGTCCTGGTGCGGGCATGCAGACTCAGAGTGTCGATGTGGACTTGACTGGCTCGGGATTTCAAAGCGGAGCTACGCTGGCGCTCAGCGCAACGGGAGTGACCGTGACAGATGTGGCATTCGTCTCACCCACCGCTATGAAGGCCAAGATGAATGTTTCTTTGAGCGCCACGCCAGGTGGACGTGATTTGACCGTGACCAACCCGGACGGACAGTCTGCAACACTGTCGGGTGCCTTTACGGTCATGTCGGCCTCGGCTTTGATGCTGATCGAAATCACTCGGACAGACGTCAATATGGGTGCAGCAAACGGTGGCCTTTTGGCCAGCAGCAGCGACTCGAGCAATAGCAACTTTAAGAGCTTGCTGTCGCACCTGGAAAATGCCGAGAGGGCACTGCTGAGCCAACCTGCCGACTTGGCGACAGCCATCAATCAGATGGACGCGTTCTACGTCAAGATTGGCAATATGGCGAAGGGAAAGAAACCCGAGATCACACCGGCGTTGTATACGACTCTCTACAACGACTACGCCTTGGTCATGGGTAGCCTCGGGGGAACTGTCAAGCCGACGCAGTAGGAGTCGGCAAGCGAATAGCATCGGTCAAGAGGCGATAAATGAGCAGGCCGCCTCTTGACCTCAGTTCTCCACGCCTGAACCCTCCCCCCTTTTTGCTGTTCAATCCTCGGTTGCCTGACCGGAATTGTTGAAATATACTCCCGCCTTATCATGTCAAACAACACACAGAATCCACTCTTTCCCAAGTCGAAGGGTCGTTCCCGACGGGCCTTGTTCCAGACAACAGCGCTAGCCCTGTTGGGAGCGGAGACCACCCTCGCGCAAACAACTGGCTCGTGGAATCCAAAGAAAGATTCTGCGAACGGCCCGATCCGTTCGGGCCATCTGCTCTTTCTGGGCGGCATTGGCGGCTGGTACCCGGAGCGCAGGCCCAAGGCTGGGGACGTTCGAGAACAGACCGCCGATGCTCTGAAGATCATGAAGGAGTCCCTCGAAAAGGCTGGCTCTTCAATGGAGAACGTACTCAAGGTCCAGGTAGCCCTGGTCGACCCGGAAAAGAACTGGGAGCCGATGAACGAGGTCTACAACACGTTCTTTCCAAAGAATCGGCCCGCACGTTCCTACTTTGGTTCCACCGGATTCCGCCGCCCTGGACAGTTGCTGCAGATTGACTGCGTTGCCTACGTTGACTGATGGTTGGAACCCTCCTGTTGAGTTAACCGGACGAGGCCGAGGCACTCGACGATGATCAATTGCAGAGAACGCCTTCGTCTGACTCTTGCCGTCGTCGCGCTGTTGGCGTGGGTTCAGATCAGCCTCGGCGCGACCCACGAAATCTACCCGTCGTACCACTCGCGAGTTTTCTCCGCCTACAAAGAGCCTGTCTTGCGGATCAAGTCCGGAGACACGGTCATCACGAGGACCTGGGATTCCGGTGGACAAGACCACCTTGGAGTTCGGCACATCCAGCATCCCTACGTTCACCCTGAGTCCGGTAATCCTCTCATGGGGCCGTTCTTCATTGAAGAGGCTGAGTATGGGGACAGCCTGGAAGTTCACCTCGACAAGGTCCGGTTAAACCGCGATTGGGGCTACACCGCCTACCGCCTTAGCCCAGGCGTGCTGAATCCATCGGCTGTCGATACGCTCTACAAGAATTTCTACAAGATGGATGCGTTACGACCTGGACGAGCGGACCTGATTCCCTGGGATCTCGATCTCAAGAAAGGCACCGCGAGTCCACGATTGCTGGAAGGATCGGGATTCAAGTTCGACCTGCCCGTGAGGCCGATGTTGGGCTGCATAGGAGTGGCGCCGGCCGGCGAGCGTGTTGAAACGTCGGGTCCGTCGGCCAGCCACGGCGGCAACATGGACTACAACGACGTTGTCGAAGGCGCCACGCTTTACTTTCCTGTCTCTCACAAAGGTGCGTTTTTCTATGTGGGTGACGGGCATGCTCTCCAAGGCGATGGTGAGGGCCTGGGAAATGGGGTCGAGACTTCGCTGGATGTGCAGTTCACGGTCAAGGTGCACAAAGCCAAGCGTCTCAGCATACCGAGGCTTGTAAACGACGACTACATCGTCTCCATTGCCAGCCAGCCGGAGTTTCAGAGCAACGTAGATGTTGGTGTACGTACCGCAAACTCAGATATGGTCGACTGGTTAACCAGTGAGTACAAGCTGACGCCACCGGAAGCTCACCTCCTGATGGGCACGGTTGTCCAACACAAGATCGTGACGTATTTCGGAACCGTTGCTGCTTTGATACCAAGGAAGTACCTTCCAAAACGCTAGGACACGAAGAAGCCGACATTCGCCCGTCCTCGTCCTCGTCGTCGCACTCGGACAGGACAAGCACGACGACGAGGACTATTTTCAGGAGGAGGACTTACATGACGCGACCTGCATCGAAAAGATTGCTTGCCAAGCTGAGCCGCCGAGAAGTTTTCCAGGCGGGGGGAATGGCCACCGCCTGGAGCTTGTTGGGCAGTTCCCCGTCGCCGGCCAAGGCTGAGGGCGGCAACATCTACACGCGCATTGGCGTTCGCCCGTTTATCAACCTTACGGCTACCTATACCATCAACGGCGGGGCTCTCAGCCGGCCAGAAGTAAAGCAAGCAATGGAAGAGGCCTCGCACTACCCGGTAAACCTCGACGAACTCATGGAAAAAGTAGGTGAGCAACTGGCGAAGTTGCTGGGCTGCGAATGGGGTATTGTGACCTCCGGTTGCGCAGCAGCCCTGGTCCACGCGACGGCTGCTTGTGTGGCTGGCGCTGATCCCGAAAAAATGTTGCAACTTCCGAACCTGCAGGGGCTCAGAGATGAAGTGATCATGCCCAAGCAGTCTCGCAACGTTTATGACCATGCGATTCGACATGTCGGTTTGAAGATCCTTGAAGTGGGCTCGCGCGAAGAGTTTCATGCTGCTTTGACTGATCGAACGGCGCTCATCGCTGTGCTCGGAACCGGTGAAGCGAAAGGGAGCGTTCGCCTTGAGGAAATGGCTGAAGCCGGTCACAAGCGTGGAGTCCCTATTCTGGTGGATGCGGCGGCTGAGTTGCCCGTGGTACCCAACCCCTATCTTTCGCGAGGCGCCGACCTGGTCGGATACAGCGGAGGAAAGTTCATGCGAGGCCCTCAATGTGCCGGTCTCTTGTTGGGTCGGAAAGATCTGGTCCGGGCAGCTTGGATGAATAGCTCGCCGCATCATGCCTTTGGCCGTCCCATGAAAGTGGGCAAGGAAGAGATCATGGGCATGCTTACCGCAATTGAAGTCTGGAGGAACAAGGTCGACCTAAAGGCCGAGTACCAGAAATGGGAAGGCTGGTATGCGCACATCAGCAAGGTCATCACTCAAGTTCCTGGAATGCAAACGCAAGTAAAACCTCCAGCCGGTGCCAGTCCCTTTCCAGTGATGGAGCTGACTTGGGATCCGCAGCAGATTGGAATGACGGCGGAGGAGGTGGGTCATCAACTGCTCGAGGGCGAGCCCAGAATCATGTCCCATGCGGAAGGCCCTGGACACTCTTTCGTGCTGCGTCCAGTTGCCATGAAGGATGGAGAGTATCGAGTTGTAGCTGAACGGCTACTCGAAGTGTTTCGCAACGCGCCCAAAGGACAGCCTCCAAAGTCTTTACGTCCCGCGGCTGTGGATCTTGCTGGTCGGTGGGAACTGAAAATTGATTTCGTCAGCGGCTCGGTAGTCCATCAGTGGCTCCTTGAAACCGAGGAGAATGAGATTACGGGAAACCATGCGGGACGTATTACAAAAGGAGAGTTAACAGGGACCATCGATGGCAAAAAGATCCTGTTTCGCAGCGTTCTCCCTTATGAAAGTGCGCGCGTTGTCTATGAGTTCACTGGCACAGCCGATCCCTCTGAAATGTCCGGAGATGTTTCGCTTGGGGAATATGGGCGCGGACACTGGTCGGCGAAGCGATTGTGATCGGCCGAGGCGTGAGCAAGGCGCGTAGAGCGCGTCGTGCTTTTCGACGCACCGTTCCATTGCCAGTTACTGAAGGATT
>Ga0180085_1000165_pt1 | contig 22825 bp, 24 predicted proteins | sample EasRiv730_16_10D_FD_123013 | JGI IMG/M metagenome (GOLD analysis project Ga0180085, IMG submission 123013) | Soil microbial communities from meander-bound floodplain in the East River, Colorado, USA - East River metaG ERMLT730_16_10D | ecosystem: Environmental > Terrestrial > Soil > Floodplain ... | reverse complement strand
TCCCACAAAACCCATTTCCGCAATGGGTGTGTCGATGACGCGAGTCGGACCAAATTCTGTGATCAAACCTCGCGTGGCACGCAGGGGGCCGCCCCAGGCGTCTATAAGGCCAAGATGCGCGCGGCCGGCTGCACCCGCTACATCTTCTCCCAGGACGATAATCGACGAATCGCGTCGCATCTCCTGACGAATCGCTTCGTTGATTGCCTGGCTGAAAGTCAAGACCCGACCGGAATCAGTCAACAGAGTCTCCCTGTCGGGATGGAGCGTAAACATCGGTGTAGAGCTCCTTGAGGTCTGGTAACGGACTCGCTTCGGCGAAGGCAACAGCGTCGTCGATCACTCGACGGTTTTCGGCATCAATAGCCTCAAGCCCCTCGGGTCTAATCAGGTCGCGCGCAACAACTTGTTCGCGGAAACGCTTGATACAATCGCGGCTCCGCGCTTCCTCCTCTTCCTCGACCGTCCGATAGCGAAGAGGGTCGTCACCTTGGTGGTGCCCATAGTACCGATAGGTTTTGCACTCGATGAAACTTGGGCCCTGACCTCTTCGGGCTCGCCCAACAGCAGATCTGGCTGCTTGCCACACGTCAACAACATCCTGACCATCAACTACTGTTCCGGGCATGTTGTACCCTGCCGCGCGGTCGGCAATGTTCTTAACAGGGCTGGCATATTCCACCGGAGTTGCCTGCGCGTAGCCGTTGTTTTCACAGACAAAAACGAGCGGCAATTGCCATATGGCCGCGAGATTCATGGACTCATGAAGTACACCGATCCCAGCAGCGCCTTCTCCAAAGAAGGTAGCCACGACTTGATTGCTGCTTCGTACCTTAGCCGAAAGGGCTGCTCCGACCGCATGAGCGGCACCCATGCCCACAATGGGGTTGACGCCCAACATGCCCACCCTGACATCGGTGATGTGCATCGAGCCTCCCTTGGCTCGGTTTGTCCCTGTCACCTTTCCGTACAGTTCGGCCATCATGCGGCGGGCTTCGACGCCCTTTGCGAGACAGTGGCCGTGCCCGCGGTGGTTTGAGGCAATCAAATCACTGGGCTCGAGCGCGGCACAGACGCCGACTGCAACTGCCTCCTGGCCGATATAGTAGTGCACTGCTCCAACAGGAACCCCGGTCTCGACTAGCCACTTCAATCTCTCTTCGAACTGTCGAATGAGGCTCAGGCGACTGTACATCGAGCAGGCTTGCTCGCGCGACAACAAGCCCAAGTTATGGTCGTAAGCTGCATTCTGTTTCTCGAACATTATTTGGATCTAGGGATGTGTTCTCTTGCGCTTCTGTCTAACATGAAGCGGGCTGGCTTACATTCCGAAGCAAGCCGTGCTCCAGCAACAGATCAGCGACTGATTTAGCTGTCTCAAAAGGGAGATCCGCTCTCTCTGCAATCTCCAGGAGGGTGTGTTGGCCGTCGGCAAGATTCAGGATCCACAACAGGGGAAGTTCACCGAGTTCACTGGAACCGCCACCGCCAGTGGATCGATACAAACCCCGCTTCCCGAGACGTGGTTCGCACTTCGGGTTCTGGTTTCTGTAGATGCAGTTGTTCTCCAGAGTGAAGAAGACTGAAAGGCACTTGGCAAAAGAATCTGCCAGGGAAGCAGGCAACACAAAATCCAAATTATCTGCAGAGGTATGATACTCAGGATACCGACCAAAGGGGGTTCTCATCATGCAACCAACCGGTAAATCAAAACCCGGAGAACAATACTGCCTCTCATCGTAACCATATGGGAAAAAATCGATGATACTGAATTCGTTCCCTGAATGCTTCAAGACATGCGCAAAGACTCGGTCGATCTCAGCAGTGCCCCGCCGGCTTTTCTTATAAGTAACGCTGCCGGCATCCCCCACTCCAGCGAGAACCAATCCATGCTTGATTCTGGTTACCTGCTTCTCATTGAGACAGAGCCACGCGATTGACCCGATAGTTCCCGGTATGAAGAGGAATCGGTAGGAGTAATTCAAAGCCATACATTGTAGTGCCCTTGCCAAAAACGTAGCCACAGCGACCCCGGACAGGTTGTCGTTGCAAAGAGAGGGATGACAGATGTGACACGAAATCAGAATTTCGTCTGCCGTTCTGCCCGGGACAAAAACCTCTCCGTACGTCATATGTCCGTCTTCTAATGTTGCATCGATACAGACGTCGTACGTCCCCTCCCGCAATTCCTGGAATTGTTTATGGCTCATGCATAAGCCCCAAGCTTCCTTGTAGTAAGACGTTCTGTAGGGAACCCATTCAGGGTGATCCGGCAGCGTAAAGAGATGCTCTTTCAATTCAGCCAAGGCTAGCCTGTCCTTTACTGGAGTGCTGTAATTCACCACATGGAGGTTTGAGTGGCGAAAATCTACGATCCTGTTTCCCTGTGAATCCTTTACGTAGGCATCTCGGATATTCCATTCTTTAGGTACTGTCCAATCGAATACCACTGTCCCACTGGGAATCTCGTGCATCGTGACAGGAGCATGTTTCTGAAGGATCTGAAGGCTCTGACGGACACCATTGCCCGAAATACTGCGACAGATCGGATAAAGGACTGAAATGAGATGATGGATCTCTTCACCAGTGCCGACTCGACTGATCGCTTTTCTATACTCCTGCAGAGTCAATTTGTCGGCCTCCTTGCGGCGCGGCAGCATTGCGGTCAGATTTACCGCGGGATGAATTCGAACCGAGGCCAGGCTAGATCCCGAGGCGAGATCTTGCTTACCGGCAGAGGCCAGTTCACGGCGAAGGCTGAATCGTCATACCGGAACCCGCAGGCCGATTCGGAAGAGTGAAACTCGGACATCTGATAAAAAACTTCCACATTGTCCGTGAGAGTTTGAAAGCCGTGGGCCAAGCCTTCAGGAATGTAAAGCATTCTGTAGTTATCTGATGTCAGTTCCACTGCAGTCCACTGCTTGAATGTCGGGGAGCTGGAACGAATATCGATCACAACGTCATAGATTGCACCCCGCGTACACCGGACCATCTTCGCCTCAGCATGAGGTCTACACTGATAATGCAACCCTCGCAAGGTGCCTCTTGTCTTGTTGAAGGAAATGTTGCATTGGACCGCTTTCGAGCTAAGCCCATGAGCCTCGAATTCCTTTTGACACCATGAGCGCGCAAAGAAACCACGATCATCCTCCAGCTTCTGCAGCTCCACGATGTACACACCCGGCAATACGGTCGCACCAAAGATCATCAGAAAACGGCAACCTCGGGGATTGGAACTACAAACCGACCGCCCCAGTCACTTACATATGCCATCTGTTCTTTGATCTCGCCAATCAGGTTCCACGGCAGCACTAGAAGGAAGTCTGGCCGTGTCTCACGAATCCTGTCGGGATGATAGATGGGGATATGCGTACCCGGAAGGAAACGGCCTTGTTTGTTGGGATTTCGGTCGACGGTGTAATCAACAAAATCAGTGCGAATCCCGCAATAGTTGAGGAGTGTGTTGCCCTTGGCCGGCGCCCCATACCCGACAATGGACTTTCCTTCCTTCTTCGCCCTGATGAGAAACTCTAGCAAGGCCCGCTTTGTCTCTTTGATCCTTTCAGCGAAGGAAAGGTAAGTTTCGGGCCGGTGCATTCCGAATGCAATTTCCTTCTGGATCAGCAACTGAACGGCCTGCCCAACTTCCTTCGATCTGTCTGTAGAGTGGCATGCATAGATTCTTAAGGAGCCGCCATGAGTAGGTAATTCTTCAACATCGAAGATCGTCAGTTCTTGTTGTTTGAAGATCATTTCGACAGTAAGAAACGAAAAATACGAGAAATGCTCATGATAGATGGTGTCGAACTGGCTCTCAGCCATCAGTCGAAGCAGATGGGGGAACTCCATGGTTATAACTCCCCGGGGCTTCAACAGTCGCTTTAGTCCCTTAACGAAGTCAGTCGTGCTCGGAACGTGCGCCAGCACGTTATTGCCAATCAGCAAGTCCGCCTGCAGACCTTCGGCGACCAGTTGGCGGGCTCTCTCTTCACAAAAGAAAGTGCTACGGGTCGGGATGCCCTTCCTGACTGCGACTTCGGCCACGTTTGACGCCGGTTCGATTCCGAGCACTGGAATGTCTTTGGACGCGAAGAATTGCAGAAGATAGCCGTCGTTACTGGCCACTTCAACGACTTGACTGGCCCTGGACAGTGGGAAGCGCTCTACCATGTTCTCAACATACGACCGGGCATGCTCCAGCCAACTCTCCGAATAGGAAGAAAAATAGGCGTAGTCGCTGAAGATGTGTTCTGGGCTCCCAAAGTCCTCCGCTTGAACCAAGAAACATTCGTCGCACACCCGCACGCGAAGTGGGTAAAATGGCTCCACCTGGTTGAGTTCATCAGCCGTCAGATAGCTGTTGGCCAACGGCGATACACCGAGATCCGCGAAAACGTGACTCAAGGGAGCACTGCAGAAACGACACTTTAGCGGGGTCATTCGAGCATTGTCCTTGGATGTAGTAGCGACTCTGGCAGCCTTATGTCCAAAAAAGAGATCGGTCCAACTGTCCGGTATGAATGAGGTGTTCGATTTGCTTAAGGCGGGTAAAAGGGCGGAAGGAGAACGTCTCGGGCGTCATACTGATTCTTTCAAACAGCTCTCGGAACTGACGGGCACCGCTCAATGCGTCCCTCTGGCATTCGAAGTTGGGAAGCACCTTCTTGATTTTTTCAAACGAGACGCGGTAACTTCGATTATCGCTAGTAGTGGAACCTACGGTCAGTTTGCAGCCCAGGAACGAGCTCGACACGATCTGTGCGATATCTCGAACCCGGTAGTTCTGTCGCGTGTCTCCCACATTAAGAACCTGGTTGTGCACGACCTCGCGTGGAGCTTCGAGCGCGCAGGCAACAGCCTTACAAATGTCGAGAACATGCACGAGCGGCCGCCAAGGAGTGCCGTCGCTAGTCATCTGGATTTCACCGGTGGTACAGGCCAGACCCGCAAGGTTATTCAGCACGATATCGAATCGCATTCTGGGCGACGGACCAAAAGCGGTGGCATTACGAAGGAAGGTTGGAGAAAAACTATCGTCCGCCAAGTCTGACACGTCGCGCTCCACCAGCAGTTTGCATCGAGCGTATGCTGTCTGTGGGTTGGTTTCTGACTCCTCAGTCTTAATGTCCTCCGAGCCGACACCATAGACGCTACAGGAAGAAGAGTAGACAAACCGCGAGATGCCTGCGGCTTTGCAATTCCTGGCTAACCTCACACTGCCCAGATGATTGATCTCATGAGTCACAGCTTCACGGAGCTGCCCAAGAGGGTCATTTGAGAGCTCTGCAAGATGGACAACCGCATCGAAACCAACCAGGTCCTCAACCGAAATGCGCCTGATGTCTTTGTAGATGCACGCAGGACCTCTTTTGATACCGTTATTGTACAACCAACCTTCTCGATAGAATCCCGTGTCGACTCCGACGACCTCATGCCCCCGGTCAAGCAACGCGGGAGCCAGCACAGCTCCAATATATCCTTCACTTCCTGTCAGCAGAACCCTCATAGACCTCTTTCAATTCTTTAGTGTCAATGCCGGGCCATCGGGGACCGGCTGCCAAATCTTCCAAGGAGCTTCCCCGGAATGCCAGAGCTGTTCGAGATAGTTCCTTTCTTTCAGCGTGTCCATGCAAGACCAAAAGCCGTTGTGTTGGAAAGCCATCAATTGGCCGTCCTGAGCGAGCTCCTCGACAGGATTTCTTTCCCAAATCGTATCGTCGCCAGTCACGTAGTCGATTGCTTTCGGATTGAGGACGAAATAGCCTCCGTTAATCCATCCGTCACTGGTTTCGGGTTTTTCATAAAAATTCACTACTTGATCGCCATCCAGTGCTATGCGACCAAAGCGCTCCGGGGAACGCACAGTAGTCACTGTCGCCAACCGTCCATGTAACTTATGAAATCCGATTAGGGATCGAATGTCGAGGTTTGTGACCCCGTCCCCATAGGTAAATAGGAAATCTTCCTCGGGATCCAGCCATTTTTGAAGCCGCTTCAAACGTCCTCCTGTTTGCGTGTGAAGTCCAGTATCCACAAGGTGGATTTTCCAGTTCGGTTGATTGCCATCGTGAATGGTCGTCTTGCCAGTGGAAAGATCGATCGAGATATCATTGTTGATGGCATAGAAGTTCAAAAAGTATTCTTTGATAATCTCGCCCTTATAGCCCAAGGCGATCAGAAACTCATTGATTCCATGAACGGAGCATATGTTCATGATGTGCCACAAAATCGGACGGCCTCCTATCTCGACCATCGGTTTGGGTCGCAACGCGGTCTCTTCAGAAAGACGAGATCCAATTCCCCCTGCCAAAATCACTGCTTTCAACGGCGATTCTCCTTTACGACAGATTCTGATTACTTTGACGTGTAGTAGTAAGAGGGGTGGTACGCGTAACCGCGATCGTAGGCGGCGTTTTTCGGATTCCAATCATTCAAGATAGTCCCTAGTACTCTGGTCCTATCTTCATTGAAGCGTTGCACGGCAGAGATCGCCGCCTCCTGAGAGGTTTTGCCGGCGCGGATGACCAGAATGACACCATCGGCAAGCCGTCCTACGACACGGGCGTCGGCAAGATGAATCATGGGGGGACAATCGATCAGAACGAAGTCAAATTCTTGTTTGAGCCTTTCCAGCAGTCGAGTCATTCGGTCGGAATGAAGTATGCTCGGAATGCTCAGGGCACTTGGTCCACTAACGAGAACGTTTAGATTTGGAATGTCTGTTTTTCGAGCCAAAGTTTCTTTGGGATAGTCTTCAATGAGGGTCTCTTCCTGGAGCAGATCGCTGAGTCCCCAGCTGTTCGCCACATCAAAAATCTGGTGCTGCCTCGGTCTCCGCATGTCAGCATCGACGATGATGGCTCTCCGATTCATCTCGGCAAGAGCAATGCCGAGATTGCTAATGATGGTCGTTTTGCCTTCCGAGGGCATGGAACTGGTGACCGCCAGAATTCGGCAGGGGCTTCCCTGCTCAGCTGAGAAAAGGATCGAAGTGAGTACCGCTCGGAACGATTCGGCCAAGAGGGATGGCTTGTGGTTCCAGGTGACCAATTCCACGCCCTGAGACCGCCCCTTGTGGTTTGAGCTACCGTTCTTAGACTCCGAACCCGAGGTTGACGGAATCAACCTCTGAATCCGGCCCGTCAAGGGCAGGTTGGATTCGGTGCTGGAGGTTGGGATGACGCCCAACTCCGGAATGTTCAGATACGTTGAGGATTCTCCGGGCACTCGAATGCTGCGATTCAAGTAATCGCGGCCAAGTACGAGCCCCACTCCAGCAAAACATCCTCCCAATACACCCAAAATGAGGTTCACCAAGACGTTGGGTTTGTAAGGCCAACTGCTAGGTCGGGCGGCGTCTACTACGCGCAAATTTGCGGAACGAAGAGCCGAATCAATGCTGGCTTCTTTGCCACGCTGCAACGCGGTTTGATAAAGCTGGCGATTGGCTTCGACGTCTTTCTTAAGCAGGTTGTACTGAATGGTTTTTTCTCCCTGTTGGGAAACGACCTCAGTCTGCCCGCCGTAGTTCCTGGATAATAGCCTCTCGCGCTCCTGGGCCGACTGATACTCATTCTTGAGACGCCTGATGACGTTCTGTCGTTCGCTCACTAATGTCGATTCAAGTTCGGCGATTTGAGCCTGCACACGCATTACTTTAGGGTGGGCTGGAGTGAGCGAGGAGGTCAGCTGTGCCAGCTCACGGCGCAGATCGGCAAGCCTTACCTGGTATTGAGCCAAAGGTCCGTTGTCCAATACCTCGGGCAAAGACTCCGGAGAGCTTGAAACAGTCAGGTTGTATTTAGCCTCCTTCTGTATCCGATCGGCCTGAGCTCGGGTGAGCTCTTCCTGCAATTGTCCGAGCTTCTGCTCAGCAACACTGCGGTCTTCACCCATAAACACTAGTCCCGACGATTTTGCATATTCCTGCAGTTTTTGCTCCGATGCTTCTAGTTTCAATTTCAGCTCTTCTTGCGCAAGCGTGAGCCACTGACCCGTGGTGTTGTAAACATCCCACCGATACTCTAGTCTCTGTTCCATAAACTCAGAGACCAGTGTGTTGACGAAATCAGCAGCGACTTCAGGATCTGTAGAGTCGCAGGTGATGTCAATCAAGCGGCTGTCCTTCGCAGCAGTGACCTTGAGAGTTGACGTGGCCATGCCCAAGGGAGACACTGGCCCTTGGGGAAGAAACAATGCCTTCACCGTTGGCCAGATCGAAACCTTGTCTGGTGGGCGAGGCTTGGCAGGCTTCTTAGGTTTTGGCGGAGCAACCCTGACCTGTGCGCCAACGGGTGTTGTGGTCGACTCGCCCGACTCGAGTTTGCGAATCGTTCGTGCTCTCACGGACCCACTTTGAAGCAGTTTCGCCTGAGTTTGAATGTCGGCACCGTTCGTGACATCGTTATCACGGGCGCCTAAGGTATTACTGGCCCCTTGAATCTCGACTGAAGTTCGTGCACGATAAATAGGAGTCTGGTTTCTGGTGACCAAGACCGCTGCCATCAAACCCAGAATGGTGCATCCCGCGATCAGCTTCCAATGTCGCAAAGCCAGCGTCAGATACTTTTGAACATCGACTGATCCATCATCGTCGCCTAAGTCGTAGTCGGCCCGATTCACCGTAGCCGTTGGATAACGACGTGGAAAATCATCTAACGGGTAACGGGTCAGATCTCGTTTGACTGTTGACAGCTGTTGCTCTTCTTTATCCATGCAAGCTCCTCAAACTCCTGGACTCGCTGAATCTCATAGACTGGTGAGGCTGATGCACAATAGCTTCCATTCTCAGAAGAGCCCGCCATAGATCGCTAAGCTCGTGATGACGGAAAGAGCCGTGTCGGAAACCCGATTCTTCAGGCTCTTGGTGAAGCTGGAACCAATGATCAGGATATCCTCCGGCTGCATGGCTATGTCTTTTTCCTTTCCGGAGAAGATCTTGTCCAAATTCACTGTCATCTTGCTTCGGTCATCTGCGCCTGGTTCGAGACGTAGGATTTCGGCCTTTTTGCGATTTGCATTCGGAAGCGTGCCTTCGGCCATGGCGAGCATTTCGAGAACGGTAGTTGTCTTCTTGTCCTTCATTACGAATCCACCCGATTTCTTCACTTCTCCGATCACGTAAACAAGATCGGCTTTGGAAACTGAGATCACATCATGCGGCCGAACCAGGATGTTCTGCTCAGGGTTTCGCCCTTCCATCAGTCCTTTCAGTTGGAGATCGGCGACGCTAAACTGACCGGAGGCATCGGTGGTAGCACCTAGTATCGGAATCTCACCGTAGTCAAGCCGTCTCGTGATCTTGGCAACTCCACCGGCGTCTGGACGCATTCCCCCAGCCAGCGATAGGACTTCCAACAAGGTTTTTCGACCCTGCACTTGATGGACCCCAGGGTTAGCCACCATGCCCAGAACAGAGACCGGTTGGCTGTGGAACTCGCTGATCGCCACCACCGCGTGAGGGTCCTTGACAAAGGCCTTGAGCTGAGCGTTGAGCTGCGCTTCAAGTTCCTGCGCTGTGAGACCCGCTGCCTTCAACCTTCCGACTAGGGGCAAGTTGATGAACCCACTCGTGTCAATCCAAATTGGTTTGTTTGAAATCTCATCTACGTCCAAGGCTTGGATTGTAATGACGTCGGAGGGTCCCAACACATAGGCCGACGGATCCTGTGATGCTCCCGTGGCTGTTGCTTCATTGGACAACGCCGGCGTGGCCATCAACAGAATCAGGAATGTTACAGCGATCGTCTTTTTCATTCTTTATGCAACGGACTGCACACAGCTCCGCCCTCCCAGTTACAATCAGAAAACTCAATAAATAGTTTTTCTTCAACTACTTATGACAGGCTTACTCAGCTGGACTCAATCTTCCAGCTTTCCAGCTCAACTGACACGGAACGCTGAATCATCTCCACCGAGATGACGAACAGCGAACGATTCTTCTTCCGAACTAGAATCCCTTCGAGCCCTGCTAAAGGCCCGTCTGTGACCCGTACCTTCTTGCCAACCTTCAAATACGGGTGAGGATCGTACTTCAGTCCCGTTTCAATGAAAGTCCTGATCGCCGTGATCTGCTGCTCTGAGACCTCAAGCGGCCCTTCTCCATTGCCGACAATGTTCACAACACCGACACTTTTTTGTACCTCGAGACGCTCAGTTGCGGCAATCTGCACAAATAGATATCCAGGAAATAGGGGACAATGGATCTCCTTTTTTCGGTCCTTCCATTGGCTGATCTTCGAGTACAAAGGCAGGAAGCTGTTGATTCCCCTGAAATCCAGCTGCTTCTTGACAACCTGCTCGAAGCGGCTCCGTGTGTAGACCGCATACCACGCAGGCCAAGGAACACAGGCCCGCTCCCCCACTGGCTCGATCAGCGGCAAATGGTTTCGGAAGCTACGAACTTCACCGACCGGTACCAAAGTACTCAAATCCGGAACTCCTCATCTTCTCAGGGTCAAGAATATTTCTTAGGTCGAAAACTACAGGTCGCTTCAACAAGGATCGGATTTTCTCAAGATCGACATTACGGAATTCATTCCACTCCGTTGTAATCAAAAGAGCATCCGCCCCTTCCGCGGCACCGTAGGCGCTCTCGGAATAAACGACTCCATCAAGAACTCTTCGCGCATTGGCAATCGCAATCGGGTCGAAAGCCCGCACGCGGGCCTCGTGAGCCACGAGTTTCCGACATATCGATAGCGCAGGTGATTCTCGGACGTCGTCTGTATTGGGCTTGAATGAAAGACCCCAGACTGCTATTTGCTTGCCGCTGAGCCCTTGAAGAGCTGTCTCAACCTTTTGCACGACCAAGTCGCACTGGATCTTGTTGACTTCTGCGACGATCTCTACAATTCGCTGCCTGGCACCAAAGCGTTGCCCCATTGCCGCCATGGCTAGCACATCCTTTGGGAAGCAAGATCCGCCGTATCCCGGACCAGCATGCAGGAATTTTGATCCGATGCGGTTGTCAAGTCCCATGCCTCGAGCAACATGATGAATGTCTGCCCCCACCTTTTCGCAAAGATTGGCTACCTCATTGATGAAGGAGATCTTTGTTGCCAAAAACGCATTCGACGCGTACTTAATCAACTCGGCCGTCTCCAAATTTGTCACAACAAAGGGTGTTTCAATGAGGTATAGAGGGCGATAGATGTCCTTCACGATAGCTGCTGCCTGTTCGCTGTCAGCTCCGATGACAACCCGATTCGGTCGCATGAAATCTTCAATCGCTGAACCTTCACGCAAGAATTCAGGATTGGAAACCACGTCGAACTTGACGCTGTGTTTTTGATGTTGTGCGATCAACTGGCGTAGTCGGCGGGAGGTTCCAACTGGTACTGTGCTCTTCGTTACAATGACTTTATATTCATCGACGTATTCAGCGAGCGAAACCGCCACCGACTCTATCTGTGACAAATCGGGCTCTCCATCACGCCCTTCTGGAGTCCCGACCGCGATGAAGACGACAAGCGATTGCTGGACGGCAGACCTCAGGTCTGTTGAGAAAGCGAGGCGGTCGTTCTTGACATTTCTGCGAATAATTTCTTCTAGCCCGATCTCGTAAATCGGAAGTTGGCCCTCACGCAGCGTCCGAATCTTTCGTTCGTCGCAATCAACGCATGTGACGTTAAGGCCGAAATCCGCGAACCCAGCGCCCGAAACCAATCCGACATAGCCAGTACCAACGACGGTCACATGCATTTGAAACGATCCCCTTAGAATTGATGAGTTTGAGCCAGTTTTTCCAGGTGCTGCGCCTTAGTGAATTGGGTGAGACTTGACCCTTTCTCGAAGTCAAGCCGACCCGTGACTCTAGTCCGATCTCTCTGCATTTTGAACAATCCCAAGAACATTTTTGCCACGAAGCAAGCGCATAGCCTCTAAGACCGCAGAGGGCTGCGTGCGCTTCCCGGTTATCAAGACTATACCGTCCACAAAGGACGACAGCAGCTCTGCATCTGGCGCTGGAATCAGCGCAGGGGCATCAAGAAACACCCAGTCAAATTGTTGCCGGATAAGCGCTAGGAAATCACTCATTCGACGAGTATTAAGCAACTGTGTTCGGGTTTCCGTGGCAGCTCCCGCGGTAACGACAAAGAGATTGGGGAGATCTGTTTTGGTGATGGCCTGTTCCGCTGTGGCACTACCCTGCAAGAATTCGGACAACCCGTGGTATCGGCTCAGACCCAAGAACTCATGAATCGAAGGATGCCTGAAATTTCCATCGACCAACAAGACTCGCTGGTCGAACATCCGCGCAATGGCAATGGACTGATTTATCGCTGTGAGAGATTTCCCTTCACCGATTCCAGCGCTGGTTAGCAAGATGCTCGTTACCTCGCTTCCTGCGGCCATGGCATTCGTCTTGATTTGGCGAAGCCTCTCTGCCAGTGCGTCATAGGTATCACAGTTCACCGCTATCAGTCGCGAGTCCAGCGTAGTTTTTCTTGCAGCCACTTCCGCCAAACTAGAGGCGGTTACTATGCCTGCGTTTTTGATTGCATCCGGACTGACTGCATCGGGACGCGCCAAGTCGAAAGCTCCGGCAAGCTTGTGGCGGCCGATTTCTGGAGCTTTGGACGTCTGGAAAGAGGAGCCAACTCGACCCTCTTGTTCGGCCCGCCGCATTGCTTGGTGAATCTTGCTCATGAAGTACCTACTGGCTGTGATCCTTCAACTTGTCCACGAACTGAACAAATAGATCGAACGACTCTGATTCACTCTTGGGTGACCTCGTGTCTGCACTGCTTGATTTCAGATGCGGATTTTCCGATATCTCCCGCGCCGACATTGTGCTCGCGGTCAACGGCGCTTGCGCTCTGCGAGCGATGATTCTCTTTCCATCTCCCAGCTCCAGATCATCGGCGACCTCATAGATCATGTTGACGCCGACAACCTTTGAATCACAGGCATATCCCGCCAACAGAGCATTGTCGCAGATGGAATTAATCAAGCGGGGGATGCCGCCAGAGAAGCGATAGATCTCCGTAATTGAAGAGTCGGGAAAGATCTGCTGATTAGGCTGTCCAGCAATTTCAAGACGGGTCCTGATGTATTCTTTTGTTTCAAAAAGAGTCAATGGATCGAGATTGCAACGCAGACTGACCCGCTGCTTGAGTTGTCTTAACTCGGGAGAATTCAGCTTGAGACTCAACTCAGGCTGGCCCACCAGGACAATCTGGAGCAGTTTTTCTGATGCTGTTTCAAGATTGGTGAGCAGCCTTATTTCCTCAAGAAGTTCGGTGCTTAGATTCTGTGCTTCGTCGATGATCAGCACCGTAGCCTGGCCAGTTCGGTATCTTTCCAATAGGAGTGAATTTAGTTTGATCAGAACCTGACTCTTAGATTTCGTGTCACACCTCAGATTGAGATCCGCGAGGAGGTATTCAAAGAACTCGGCAGTCGAAAGAACCGGGTTAAAGACGAACGCGGAAAGAATTCCGGTTCGTTCCAGCGTGTCCAAGAGCGCACTGATTAGGGTCGTTTTTCCAGTCCCAACTTCACCGGACAATACAATGAAGCCTTTTCGCTCTCGAATACCGTACACAAGATTTGCCAAGGCTTCACAGTGTTTTTCAGTGAAGTAGATAAAGCGGGGATCAGGCGTTAGATTGAAGGGTCTCTCTCGAAGATTATAAAACTGCTCGTACATAACGAACGCTCACCTAGTTGGTTAGGGTCGAAGATCGATGCGAATCTCGATCTGGAACTGGGGTGTTAGGTTGAACACTACCCAACGGAATCCACGGAATTGACGCGAGGACAGGCACAGGCACTCCGGATTGACTAATGACTTCCTCAAGCCTCGCCATCTGCTGCCCTGTCCTTCTCAGTAAAGTAACTAATCCGATTGCGACCAGGGGCCCCCACAGCAGACCAGAGAGCTTAGCCATGAATCGATCGAGGCTATTTGATGGCGTATCGGGAAAGGAAGCAGGTGACAAAACCTGGAAACTCGGATCCATTTTCGCTTTCGCGGCCTTGGCCATCTCGGCCTCATTCTTCTTGGCAAGCAGTTTCTGGTAGTGCAGCTTTGCGTTGTCGTAGTCTCGGACTATCGCGCTCTGGAGCGCCCTGACCTTTGGCGCAGAATCGATCTTGGCTTGATAGACTGCCATCTCCTTGCGAATCTCCGCTTGCTGTCTCCTCCGCTGGTCAATCTCCTTGTTGAACTGATCGATCTTTACTTGCCTTTCAGCGAATGTGAGACCTGAAGGGTTCGATTGCGCTAAGGAACCTGCAGTTTGCGTGCCGACTTGAAGTTTGGAGTCTTGGGGCTCACTAACGGGCTCCGATGAAGGGTGACGTTCCTGCTGTGTGAGGGCTCTTTCCTGAGATGATTTCTGCTCCTGCAGCCCGTTGAGCAAATCCGCATTCGACTGTAGCTGTAAGATGAGCCGATTGAGCGTAGCCAGCGTTGCCGTCTGTCTTTCTAGGTGGCCTCCCAAGAAGCGAAGGTTAAAATCCTTAATCTTCTCTTCTTGCCGTGCTAAATCTGCCTCTGCTTTCTTGATTTCATCTGACAGGCCCAACAGAACACGGTCTTCCTGACCAGGGGCTTGATTCACACTACGTTCGTATTGAGAAGCTAGTTGACTGGTTACTCTTTGAGCAAGCCGAGGATCACTAGCTTGAAAGGCCAAGCGAACGACATCATCTCGCACAACTGAAGTGGAGATATTCTGTTCAATGGCTTTGAGGGCTTCTGCAAGAGACCCGCTTCGCCGTTCTCGCGGATACAAGCCATTGTCGACGATCACTCTTTCCAGAGAGTGTTGTGTCATTCTCTCGCGGACTAATTCCGCTGAACGATCCGAGTTCCGGCTCCCAATTGCAGTACCAGCCCCATATACAACTAGAATTTCGGCTTCGGACCAGTAACGAGCATCCATCAGCATTTCCGCGCCCAGAAAACTTGTCACACACGAAGCCAATGATACGATCAGGATAAATTTGGAGTTCTCCCTCAGTGTCGGAACAAGATTTGAAAATTTGAGATCCTCAATTCTCATGGGAAAAAGGCCCGGCTCACTTTGATTTTATCGACTAAGCCTGAAACCTAGACTGCTCTTCTAGAAGTCTCAAGCATCTCAGATGCTGCGCTCAGCAGATGTTCAGAATCAGTTGCGTGAGTTGGAAAGCACGCAGCACCTACACAGAGCTTTGAACCGGAGATGCCGTCATTACCGTTGGAGCCGAAATACTGCGACGTCCAGCAACTCACCCGATTCGCAACTTCGCTGGTACTGCGCTTGTCACAGTTAAGCAAAATGACTGTGATGGTGTCCTCTTTGGTGGTCCCAATGATGTCTGTCTCTCGTATCTGTGAGCTAAGAGAACTAACAACCCTTTGAAGAAACGAGGAGGTCTTGCTGCTTAGATGAAGTCTTCTGTCTGCCGGAATTTCGATTAGGAGAACCGACGTGAAGCTCTGGTATCGCAGGCTTCGCTTTAGCTCTAATTCCAGCAAGTGCAAGAAAAACTCTCGATCTTGAAAGAAGTTTCGGCTTCGCATCCTTGTCATGAGGTCTGCAATTCTCTGTCACTACTCAAGCAGAAACCCGTCTCTTGCTAATCCCGCTCTGCTTGATTTTGTACAGGAGCGCCTTATAGCTGATATCCAAGAGATCAGCGGCTTTTTTTCGATTCCACCGCGTCTGTAACAAAGTATCTAGAATCAACTGCTTTTCCGCTTCCTGTGCGGCCAGCTTACCGACTTTCTTAAGAGAAAATCTCTGACTGGGGCCAGTTGTGTTGCCATCACCTATGACGTTCGAGGTGGTGACCAGCCCAATGTCCTGAAGAGCGGATTCTTGATTCTCCAGAACAACGATTTTCTTGATGATATTCTCGAGTTCCCTAACGTTTCCTGGCCAATGATAGGAGTGAAATACGCTGAGTGTGCTCTTGGTCAGAGGCACATACTTCTTGTCAAAAATATCTGCGTACTTGTGCAAGAAGAAGTCCGCTAATTCGAAAAGATCCTCCATTCGGTCCCTTAGGGGAGGCAGATGAATACTTACTACATTAATTCGATAGTAAAGATCCTCACGAAAGTTTCCGTTCTGCAATTCCTTCTCAATCTGTCGATTAGTCGCTGTGATCACCCGAACGTCTACCGAGACGTCCTCATCACCTCCGAGCCTGCTGAACTCGCTGTCTTGGAGCACGTGGAGCAGCTTAGCCTGAAGCGACGGATGCATTTCGCTAATCTCGTCAAGGAAAATCGTCCCGTGGTTGGCGAACTCAAATTTCCCGGGTTTTCGGGTCACAGCACCCGTAAACGACCCTCTTTCATATCCAAATAGCTCGCTTTCTAATAGTCCAGAAGGAATGGCTGCACAATTGACCTTCACAAACGGCCTATCATGCCTCTTCGACCGGGCACAGATCTCACGCGCAACGAGTTCTTTTCCGGTCCCACTTTCACCTCGGATCAAAACGGTGATGTCTGTAGCCGCCACTTGATCCATAACTCTCTGAACCTCTCGCATCTTGTCGCTGCTACCCAAGATGATTGGAATCCGCTCTTCAGCGGAAGCAGGGTCAGGGTTTAAGCGGCTCGGTTGGTGCAAGGCAATTGTTGTTTCCATAGAGTCTCACTGGGTCAAGCGGATTTTTTTGCACAAGTTTCTAGTTTTTCTAGCTCGCGCCCAGAGAGTAATGCAAAAAAGTCTCCATACGCTGTTTAGTGCCTTAGGAACAGAGCAAACCGTTGAAACTATGATCGATGTAGAGTGCCAATCACCCGCCTATTATGAATTCAATGAAGCGGAAGGATCTTACCTCAAGCTAAATGTGGAAAATTGGGGATATCGGATGGCACAGTTCTACCACTATTCGCAAATTATCTGCGCTCGGGCGGGCCAAAAGAGCCGCTGGTTAGTCTTGAGGGATTGGTCTAGGTTCTTTCGTACAGCATTTTCGTGAAGCGAACCGAGACCTTCCGATTCTTTGGATTGGCAACGACGTTTTCTAGGCGGATAACCTTGGCAGGAAATCTGAAATCTTGGTCCTGTGGTAAACCGACATCCGAACTCACGGGGGCTGGGATGGAAACCAATAGATCGGCTGAGTGGGCCAGATCTCGTCTGGTTATGAGACAAGCTCCACTGGCACTCACATTCACCGTGTGAGTCAGTTCGAGGAATTCGTCGCCATTCTTATCGATACCCTTGATAAAGATTGGGACTCGAATAGGAAGCCGATAGTACTCTCTTCGCTCCGGAATGGACATCTGCCCACATCTCAGCAGTTACTTTAGGAAGGGGAAACTCCACCATCTGTGTACTGGGGCGGAGTTTTTGATAAGATGCAGTTTCTCTTCCATCCGTGCCAAGAGGGCATCTGCAACTGAGCCTATCAATTTCAATCATATACATCGGTATTGGACTCCATTTTTCACGCATTTCAAGGGGGAGGATGAAAAAACGGTATTCTTTTTCCCAATGACGGTGCTGAAATGGAATCCAAGTACCTATCGAGCTCTGGAAACTAGGACATACTTTGGATAATGGAACGGGTTCGCCCAGTATCATGACCCCCTGGCCTTAACCCGCAAACAACCAGATGAACTGAAGGAGCAACGCCCATATGAAGCCCTATTTCTATATTGTTGCAGTTCTATTGGTAGGGGGGAGCATCGGCTATTTCGTTGGACAGCGGACAGTTGACACCCACACGACCTTTACCCCGTCGGGCAGACTTCCATCTAATGACCGCTCGACGATCGAGACCCTATTGAGCCGCCAAAAGGAAGCCTATGCGGCTCATGATGAGCTCTTGTTATTTCGAGATTGCCTGACTAGCTATGTTGAGGTCAACGCAACCACCGGGGAAACTTACAACCTGCAAACCGCAATCATCCGTCACCATGAACTCTTTCGGCCCGGTAAGACCGTGAGCGTCTTGTTTGGGAATCTTGATGTCAACGTGATGGAGAGCTCAGCTCTCGTTCGTGGAACTTACTCGAAAACTTCAGACCAATACGAACAACAGGGGTTCTCCGGACTCACTGGACAGGTATTGTGGTTGCTGTCGAAGGAGGCGGAGCGATGGCAAATAGTGGCGTCTGCTTGGACCGAAGAGAAGAAGCAATAACAACCTAGATTGCGTAATCTGTATATTCTGGAAGGGGGGGAACCTTGGTAGGCTCGACCAACATTCCGGCGCCGACCGTTGCGCTAGTGGCCTCATCGACAACAATGAAACCACCGAGGCGCCGATTGCGATAGTACTCGTCATATACTAGGGGCGTCGCCGATCGAATGGAGACCTTTCCAATTTCATTCAACCCCAAAACTGAAGCCTCCTCCTCTTCCATCGTCTCAACATTCATGCGGCAATGAATGGATGTGATGACACCTTTGGTCGAGTTCGTCGTGTGCTTGATCAAGTATTTTCTTCCCGGCTGCATGGGCGTTTCATGCATCCAGCAAAGCATTGCCTCGGCTTCTTTTCCAATATATGGGAGGTTCTCAACAGGAACTATCAAATCGCCACGGCTCACGTCGATCTCATCTTCAAGAAGGAAAGAGACCGACATAGGAGCGTGAGCTATTTTCATCGACTTATCCATCAGCATGATGTCCTTGATTTTCGATGATCTGCCGGAAGGCAACACCAAAACTCGATCTCCAACCCGAAAGACGCCACTGGCAATCTGACCTGCATAGGCTCGGAAATCTGGATGTGCGCCGTCTTGCGGGCGGACTACCCACTGGACCGGGAACCTTGAGTCTTGCAGATTCCAGTCGCTTGCGATGTGGACATCCTCAAGAAAAGAAAGCAGGGGCTCACCTTGGTACCAAGGCATCCTAGTCGACCTCTCAACTACATTGTCTCCAAGGAGGCCGCTCGTCGGAATGAAACTAATGTGCTTGATGCGAAGCCGGGTTGAGAAGATTGTAAACTCCTGCCGAATCTTCTCGTAGACCTCCTCAGAAAAGTCGACCAAGTCCATCTTGTTGACGCAAAGGACAAGATGAGGGATTCCCAATAGTGATGCGATGTAGCTGTGGCGTCGAGTTTGTTCAATGACGCCTTTGCGGGCATCGACAAGAACCAATGCCAAGCTCGCGGTCGAGGCTCCCGTCACCATGTTTCGCGTGTACTGTATGTGTCCCGGGGTGTCGGCAACGATGAAGCGTCGTTTCGGCGTCGCGAAATAGCGATAGGCAACGTCAATGGTAATACCCTGCTCCCGTTCGGCTCTGAGGCCGTCCGTAAGGTTGGCTAAATTGACGGAGGCCTCGCCGCGCTGTTCCCGTGCTCTTTCGAGTGCCTGAAGCTGATCTTCAAAAACGGACTTCGAGTCATGCAGCAATCGCCCAATCAGAGTGCTCTTTCCGTCGTCGACACTGCCGCAGGTTGAAAACCGGAGCAGTTCGACCGATTTGCTCACGTTCGCCACTGTCAGAAGTATCCCTCTCGCTTGCGATCTTCCATCGCCGTTTCTGATCGCCGATCGTCGGCTCGGGCACCGCGTTCCGTAATGCGCGTCGCAGCGATTTCCTCAATTATCTCACCCACCGTTGAGGCTGCAGATTCAATTGCGGCTGTCGAAATAATGTCCCCAACCGTTCGAAAGCGCACCGTCTTCCGGGCGACCGCTTCACCCCGACGCAGGGGAAGTAGTTCGGAGCGACTCATCCAAAGTCCTTCACGCTGGAACATCTCTCTTTCATGGGCAAAATAGATACTCGGGATTTCCAAACCTTCGCGCTCGATGTACTGCCAAATGTCAAGCTCAGTCCAGTTGGACAAGGGAAAGACTCGGATATGCTGGCCTGGGGCGATCCTTGTGTTATAGAGATGCCACAACTCTGGCCGTTGATTACGTGGGTCCCACTGACCGAACTCATCACGAAAAGAAAAGACTCTCTCCTTGGCGCGGGCCTTTTCCTCGTCGCGTCTTGCACCACCAAAGGCAGCGTCGAACTTGAACTCTTCAATTGCGCTGAGAAGAGTCGGGATCTGCAGCCAGTTGCGACTTCGGTCAGCGCCGGCCGGCTCGGTCGCGATACCTGCTTCAATCGCATCCTGCACAGTTCGGACGATGAGTCTTTCGCCAAGCTGCGCTGCACGGCGATCACGAAACTCGATGACCTCCGGGAAATTGTGTCCAGTGTCGATGTGAAGCAGAGGGAAAGGAAAGCGCGCGGGACGAAAGGCTTTTTCAGCTAGGCGCAGCATGCAGATCGAATCCTTGCCACCCGAAAACATCATCACCGGGCGACGAAACTCAGCTGCCACTTCCCGCATGATGTGAATTGCTTCCGCCTCCAGCACATCGAGATGGGAGAAAAAGTAATGTTCCATTCCTGCCTCAAGCCCTACTGAGCCCATCCTCAAATCCTCGACAACCAGATCAGGAGGGCCTAGCGAAATGTTCATTCTGAGCTCACTCCACTGACACCCTTGCGGTGCAAGCCACATTCCTTGTGCTCCGGCTGTTCCCACCACCAACGGCCAGCCCGAACATCCTCTCCCGCAGCCACGGCACGCGTGCAACACGAGCATCCGATGCTGAGGAATCCTTTGTCGTGAAGTGGATTGTAAGGAATCTCGTTTTTCCTAATGTGGTCCCAAACCTGCGGTTCCGACCAATTCCAAAGAGGATTGATCTTAATGATTCCAAACTGATCGTCCCACTCAACAACATGAACGCTTTGGCGTGTGAGAGCTTGATCCCGCCTAAGACCACAAATCCAGGCGTCGACTCCACTCAATGCCCTCATTAAGGGGTGGATCTTGCGAATCGAGCAACAGAGTTTCCGATTCTCCACGCTTTTGTAGAACAAGTTAATGCCGTGTTCACTCACCATTGACTCCACTTCTTCGGTTTGCGGCGCAAACACCTCAACTCTGCGTGCGTACTTAGCTTCTGTTTTCTCAATCAGTTCGTACGACTCAGGAAACAATCTTCCTGTGTCTAGAGTAAACACTCGGATGTCAGGCGCTATTTCGGCTATGAGCTGCGTGATCACTTGGTCCTCAGCACCGAGAGAAGTCGCAAAACAGACCCGGCTTCCGAAGAGTCCCGCAGCCCAGCGGACCACTTCCAACGCGCTCATTGTTGCAGCTAGCTCGCGCCAAGCGACCACGGATTCTCGGTTGTTGTGCTTGTTAGAAGCTTCAGAGGCGTTCATTGAGGCAAGAAATCCCGTATAAATCTAAACCTGACTAAACACATAGGCTTAATCAATATATTGACTTCGAGGATGAGAGTCAAGCCCGAAGTCCTGCGTATCTGGTTTTCCCAGTGGAGTTTCCTGTTGACTGGTGGTGGATTCAACCAGTATATTGAGTATCTTGATTTTATTAATCATGTTAATGGATCGAGATGAAGCTCTCAACCAAAGGTGAATATGGATTGCTGGCTGCCATCGACTTGGCTTTGCACTCAGGTCGGGGCCCAGTTCAGAGCGTTCAGATTGCTGAAAGGCAGGACATCCCCAAGCAGTACCTGGATCAACTGCTCCTCATGCTCAAGAAGGCCGGCTTAATCGAGAGCTCAAGAGGCCGTCAGGGCGGTTACCAATTGGCGCGACCCGCACCTGAAATCACTTTGTTCGACATCGTCACAGCCCTTGAAGGCCCGATTGAGAATGTGAACTTCGTCGGGAAATCAAAGCTCGGACAAAACCCGTCTCAGAAAATTCTGAAAGACATTTGGACCAATCTAGTTTCACATACGGTTGAAACTCTCAAAGAAAAGACCCTGGAAGAATTCTGCGACCGACACAGAAAAATTCAAGAGCAGTTCATGTACTACATTTAGGAGCTTGCGAATGGCCCAGATCGCGAACAACGTTTTGGAACTCATGGGTAAGACACCCATGGTTCGTCTAAACAGAATGACGGACGGAGCTGCCGCGACGGTCGTCGCGAAGCTCGAGTCTCACAATCCTGCCGGAAGTGTGAAAGACCGGATCGGGATCAGCATGATCAACGAAGCCGAAAAATCTGGCGTCATCAACCAAGGAACCGTGATCATCGAGCCGACCAGTGGGAACACAGGCATTGCTTTGGCATTTGTTTGCGCGGTGAAGGGATACCGTCTCATCTTGACCATGCCGGACACCATGAGCTTGGAGAGACGAACACTCCTAAGGGCCTTCGGTGCAGAACTTGTGCTGACTCCGGGTGCTGAGGGAATGCGAGGGGCCATCACCGCGGCTGAAGAACTGGCTGCAAAAACACCAAACTCTTGGATCCCACAACAATTCAAAAATCCCGCTAACCCAAAAATCCATCGAGCTACAACGGCTGAAGAAATCTGGAATGACACCGACGGGAAAGTCGACATCTTCGTGAGCGGTGTCGGCACCGGAGGCACAATTACTGGGGTCGGCGAAGTGATTAAGGCGCGGAAACCCGAATTCAAGATCGTTGCTGTGGAGCCGGTCGATTCTGCGGTGCTTTCCGGTGGTCCGCCGGGCCCACACAAGATTCAGGGTATCGGCGCTGGCTTCATACCCGACATTCTCAACGCGAAAGTCATCGATGAAATCATCCAAGTGACAAATGAACAAGCCATCCACACCGCCCGCCGTTTGATTCGTGAAGAAGGACTGCTGGTTGGAATCTCTTCCGGAGCCGCTGTCTGGGCTTCTCTGCAGGTTGCTAATCGCCCTGAAAACAAAGGTAAACTCATCGTGACGGTGTTACCCAGCACCGGTGAGCGATATTTGAGTACTGCGCTCTTTGCAGACTTGAACTCTCCGCAAGGCTTGGCATTGTGAACCAAGAGAACCTGCACGGGCTTGGCCGACGTGCTCACACCCAAAGGTGGGCCCGCGCTCACTGTATCGATGTT
>Ga0180085_1000163_pt1 | contig 23105 bp, 21 predicted proteins | sample EasRiv730_16_10D_FD_123013 | JGI IMG/M metagenome (GOLD analysis project Ga0180085, IMG submission 123013) | Soil microbial communities from meander-bound floodplain in the East River, Colorado, USA - East River metaG ERMLT730_16_10D | ecosystem: Environmental > Terrestrial > Soil > Floodplain ... | reverse complement strand
GAGCGTCTGACGGCGGATCACGGAGTCGACGGCACCGGGAGATCGGGAAGCCCGGCGAGCTGTCGCGCGCGGCCGACCACCCGATCGAGCATCGGTCGCGTGAGACGGCCCGTCAGGGTGTTCTGCTGGCTCGGATGGTAGCTCGCGACGAGCCAAGCGGCACTGCTCCCGATGCCGAGATCGAGGCGGACCTCGGCGCCGTGCGAGAACGCCGCGCGCGGACGCGGGAGCCGGTCGGGGGCGGCGCGTCGGGCTCGCGCCCAGACCGCGTCCCAGGCGATCCGACCGAGCGCCAGCACGACACGCAGAGAAGAGCCCAGCAGCTCGAGCTCTCGATCGAGGTAGCTCGCGCATGCGGCGAGCTCGATCGGAGTGGGCTTGTTCTGTGGCGGGGCACAGCGGCAGGCCGCGGTCACGAACGCGCCGCGCAGCACGAGGCCGTCGCCCCGCTGCGACGATTCGGGGCGATTGGCGAGTCGGGCCCGGTTGAGCGCGCCGTAGAGCCACGTCCCCGAGCGGTCCCCCGTGAACATCCGTCCGGTCCGGTTCGCGCCGTGCGCCGCAGGAGCCAGGCCCAGCACCAAGATCCGCGCCCGCCTGTCGCCGAAGCCCGTCACCGGACGGCCCCAGTACTCCTCGGTGCGAAACGCTCGGCGGCGCACCCGCGCGATCGTGGCGCAATGCTCGCGGAGTCGTGGACACCGCTCGCACTTGACGATCGCGCGCTCGAGCGCGGACCAGGCGGCCCGACCCGCGCGGCCGGTCACGGTGCGGCCCCGGTGCCGCCCGCGAGACCTGCGGTCAGCACCGAGACGCGCCGCGCGCCGGCAACCGCAAGCTCGTCGATTCCGTCCCCGTCGAGGTCCCCGGCCGCGACCCAGTGCAGCTCGGACCAGCGTGCGTGAAACCGGACCTTGCCCGACTCGAGATCGAGCACGACGAGCCGATCGCCCGTTGCGATCGCGATCGCCGCGCGGTCGCGCGAGAAGAACCTGCCCACGGCGGCCGATCGGACGGCAGGCGACAGGACCCCGTGGCCCGGATCGATGGTCCGGGCGGCGATGATCCTCGCCCCGGGCTCGACTCGTCGTGCCTCGTGTGCGACGTCGAGCGACGAGCCGAGCCACAGGAGCCGCCCGTCTCGGGTCACCGCCGCGACTCCGATCGAGTCGTTCCACTGAATCTGGGCCACGGACACGATCGACCCGATGCCCGCGGAGAGTCGGGCGCCGTCCGGGCTGATGAGCTCCACACCGCGGGTGGTCGCCAGGATCCAGCTACCTTGTCCCAGCGGCGACGCGTCGAGGAGCTCCCCCGAGACCGCGATCTCCCTCGTGTCGCGATCGTCCGGCGCCAGGAGGGTCGCGGTGGTGCCACCCGGTCGGAACGCGAGCGGGACCATCCCCGACGTGCCCACGGCGCGCAGCTCGCCGCGGGAGCGCGCTCCCGGCCACTCGCGCGCCGTCCGGCCGTCGGCCCCGAACAGCGTGACGCCGCGCCACAACGAAGCGAGCACGCCTCGCTCGGCACCCTCGAGGACGGCGAGCCCGTCGACGGTCGTCGGTGGATCGCGAGTCCAGGCCACATGCAGGAGGCCGGCTCCCTCGAGCACCGTGGCGACAGGACGCTCGGGCGGTACCTCCTCGGCGAGGAGCTCCCGCACGAGCCGGCCGATCTCGACCTCGTCGCCCACCCGGTAGCCGTCGAAGCGGTGGCGGATCGCTCCGAATCGGTCGGCGACCACGATCGTCGGCAGCGCCCGGCGGTATAGCGCGGGGCGCATCGGCTCTTCGAACCGACCGATCGGCATCGTCAGCCCCATCGCACGGGCCGTGTCGCGAGCCACCTCGGGCTCCTCGAGCACGTTGATCGCGATCGCGCGAAGTCCCGCTCCACCGAGATCCCGGTACAGGCCCTCGAGATGCGGGAGCTCCTGGCGGCACGGGGTGCACCAGCTGGCCCAGAAGTCGAGCACCAGCACCGAGCCGCGCGTGCTGAGCTCGTACGTGCTGCCGTCGAGAAGGGGAATGCTGAGCGCGGGAAGGGCCGGATTCCAGATCGGAGTGGTCAACGCGGGGCCCGAGGCGGGCGCGGCCAGGAGCACATCGGGCGCGATGGAGAATCGCGATGCCCCGTCCGGCTCGTGCCATGCCAGAACCGGGCCCGCGGTCGGGGGCTCGGGAGGGGTCGTGGCGTCTCGAGCGGATACCGCACCCAGCCCGGCGACCCACGCGGTGCCGGCGAGGATCACGAGTCGACTCGCGGTGCGCACGCGCGGTCAGTCTACCCGCGCGGGGCCGAGCCTGCCGGGTTGCGTCGAGCGATCAGGCGGTGGCGTGCTGCGAGCGCCAGGTCGACAGGATCTCGAACGCCTTCGCACTCTCGATCTCGACGAAGCGCCGGTAGACCTTCTGCTTGTTGAGGTCGATCTGGTAGGTTCGGTCGCCGAAGTCGAAGTCCACCATCCGAGCGACCGGCCCGTCCGTCTTCCGCGTGCGCGCCATCGTCGTCCCCCTGTCTCCCGACCACCGAGCGGCTGCGTGTGTGGTTAGGAGTATTCCAATCTCCGTGCCAGTCCTCGGGAGGAGCCGAAGGGGGGCGGTGGGCCACACAAGTGACTCTCGACTCTGAGGTTGAAGACTCTCGAGGCGTCGGGTCCGCATTCCAGAGCGGTTGCCGTTCCTCGGTCACTCTGACAGACTTAGGATTGCAACTCGGCCAGACTGGCCGCTTGGCGCGCTCGAAATGACCGAAGGTCATCCGCAGGGTCCCCACGTCATCCTGATCGACCCCGAGGACGGGTTGCGCCGCCGTACGGAGTCGGTCCTCATCGGTGCCGGATGCCGCGTGACGGCGTTTCCGGATCTCGGCAAGGCGATTCGTCGCCTGGCCGCGAGACGCCACGATGCCCTGGTCGTCGCCCTCACCTGGTCGGACCGCGAGACACCACGGCGGGTCGCCGAGCTTCGCCGGTCGACCGAGGGGATTCCCCTCTTTCTCATGTGCCCCCCCGAGGAAGTCGAACGTGCGGCGAAGGCTCTGCGCCACGGAGCGGACGACTACCTGCTTCGTCCGCCCGACCCGTTCGAGCTTCGCGCGCGGCTCGTCCGCGCACTCGAGCGCCGCGACCTCGCGTCCCGGGTCGCGTACTTCCAGAGCGAGCTCTCCAAGCGCTCGACCCTGCAGAACGTCGAAGCCCGCTCGCCGACGATGCGCAACGCTCTCGCGAGCGTCCTACGGGTCGCACCGACTCGCTCGACGGTCCTGATCGTCGGGGAGAGCGGGGTGGGCAAGGAGCTCGTGGCGCGGGCCGTGCACTTCAACTCGCCACGACGCGATGGGCCGTTCATCGCCCTCAACTGCGCGGCGATCCCGGCCGGCCTGATCGAGAGCGAGCTCTTCGGACACGAGAAGGGCGCGTTCACGGGTGCCCACGCGCGGACCCGCGGCAAGTTCGAGATCGCGGACCGCGGGACGCTGTTCCTGGACGAGATCGGAGAGATGGACCCCAGTACCCAGGCCAAGCTCCTCCGCGTCCTCGAGCAGCGAGAGTTCATGCGCATCGGCGGGGACCACCCGGTCCGAGTCGACGTACGGCTGATCGCGGCGACGAACGCCGATCTCGAGCACCTGGTCAGCGAGCGGGTGTTCCGGCGGGACCTGTACTACCGGCTGAAGGTCGTGACGATCCACGTCCCGCCGCTCCGGGAGCGGCGGGAGGACATTCCGCAGCTCGTAGCGGTTTTCCTCGAGGAATTGGCGCGCGAGAACGCCGTGCCGCGCAAGCGCTTGACCCCCGCGGCCCTCGCTGCGCTCGAGGCCTACCACTGGCCGGGGAACGTGCGGGAGCTGAAGAACCTGCTCGAGAGCGCCCTCGTCTCGGTGCTCGGCACGGAGATCGACATCGACGACCTGCCCCCGATGGTCCGGCCGTCGAGCGCCCAGCCCCTGCCGATCGACCTGGCCCCTGGCACGACGCTCGCCGAGATGGAGCGCGCCATGATCCGCCGAACCCTCGAGCGCACCGGTGGCAATCGAACGCACAGCGCGCAGATCCTCGGCATCGGGGTTCGCACGCTACAGCGCAAGATGCGTGGGTACGGGATCACGATCGCGGCGCGGCGACGGAGGCCGCGACGACGGATCCCGTCGAGTGAGCGAAGTTGAAGGATCGAGATTGGGTCTTGACATGATCTTGCGTCTCTCTCATATTCGTTGCTGCAATCGAGCGAAGGTCGCGTCACCGACCAGGAGAGGAGGTGGTTGATCATGGCGAAGAAGAAGGCGACGAAGAAGAAGGCCGCGAAGAAGAAGTAACGACCGCGCTTGGTCTCGACCAAGCGAGAACAGACATCAGGGGACGCTTCCCGCGTCCCCTTCTTTTTTTCTCCTGATCCGTTCGCGAAGGCTCGAGTCGGATACGACCCGAGCGCGACCGAAGCGACCCGAGGCCGGGCTGGCCAGACCACGGTCCCCGGCCCCACCCCCCGGCCCGTGAAATCCCCTTGACTCCCCGGAGCGACCCTTTATATTGGGTTTACCCGTCGGGCAGGCCCAACATCTGGCGCATCCCGCCAGGAAGGCCCACCGCTCGGAGAACAGAGGAAAGGAGGTGACGACCTTGGCGAAGAAGAAGGCCACGAAGAAGAAGGCCGCCAAGAAGAAGTAGTCGTCTCCTGGAGACGATCAACAGACTTCAGATCGAGAGAGGGCCGGCGCTTCCGTCGGCCCTCTTGCTTGTCAGATCCACGAGTCGCACGCCGAGCCTCTTCGCGACCTCGATGCTCCGCTCATCGCGGTAGAACTCGCCGTAGTAGATGGCCTCGATCCCGGCGTTGGTGATGAGCTTGAAGCAGCTCCAGCACGGGGAAGCCGTCGTGTAGATCTCGGCGCCTTCGATCCGCACACCGTTCTTCGCCGCCTGGATGATCGCGTTGGCCTCGGCGTGGACCGTGGCGACACAGTGGTCGTTCTCCATCAGGTGCCCGACGTCGTCACAGTGCGGCATGCCGCGGATCGAGCCGTTGTAGCCCGTGGACAGGATCGTCTTGTCGCGGACGATGACCGCGCCGACGTGCTTCCGATCACAGGTGGAGCGCGTGGCGGCCTGCCGCGCGATGTTCATGAAGTACGTGTGCCAGTCGACCCGGCTCATGGCCACCTCCGGGGATCGCCCGAGAGGCTACCACGGCCAGGGTCAACCGACGGCCTTGTTCTTGCTCCACCGCGGGTTCTTGATCTCGTACTTCGCGACCTTGTAGTTCATGACCCGCGACGAGATCCCGAGGAACTTCGCCGCGTCCTTCTGCACCCAGTTGTTGATCCGCAGGGCCTCGAGGATGGCCAGCTTCTCCAGATCGTCGAGCAGGATCCCGTTCGGGGGCAGGCGCAAGTTGATCTGGCCGGCCAGCTCGTCCGACGCCCCGCCCTCGGGAGCGAGGTGCAGGTCTTCCTGGCGGATGTACGGGTGCTCGCACAGCAGCACCGCGCGCTCCATGGCGTTCTTGAGCTCGCGGATGTTCCCGGGCCAGGTGTGACGCTGGAGTACCCGGACCGCCCCCGGGTCGATGCCCCTCAGGTCCTTCTTCATCTCCCGCGCCGATTCGTCGATGAAGTGCTTCGCCAGCGGAAGGATGTCCTCCTTGCGCTCACGCAGCGGCGGGACCTTCACCGTCACGACGTTCAGGCGGTAGAACAGGTCCTCGCGGAAGTCGCCCCGCGAGATCGCCTCCTCGAGCTGCAGGTTCGTGGCCGCGATGAGTCGCACATCGACCTTGATCGTGCGCGATCCGCCGAGCCGCTCGAACTCCCGCTCCTGGAGCACGCGCAGCACCTTGACCTGGGTCGACAGGCTCATGTTCCCGATCTCGTCGAGGAACAGCGTGCCGCCGTTGGCCAGCTCGAATCGACCGATGCGCTGGCGCTCCGCGCCGGTGAACGCACCGCGCTCGTGACCGAACAGCTCGGACTCGAGCAGGTTCTCGTGGAGCGCGGCGCAGTTCATCTTCACGAACGGATGATCGGCACGGCTCGAGTTCCTGTGGAGCGCTTCAGCCACCAGCTCCTTGCCGACCCCGGTCTCACCGAGGACCAGCACGGTGGCATTGGAGCGCGCGACCTTGTGGATCGTCTTGAAGATCTCCCGCATCGGAGCGCTCTCGCCCACGATGTTCTCGAAGCGCGGCAGGATCGAATCCCGGTCGTACGCTTCGAGTCGGGCGAGCACGCGGCGGTGCTCGAGCGCCTTCTCGACCTTGAGCTCGAGCTCCTCGAGCGCGAACGGCTTGAGCACGTAGTCGCAGCAGCCTGCCTTCATGGCTTCGACGGCGGACTCGACCGTGCCGTAGGCGGTCATCATGACGACCGCCGTGCCTTCGCTGATCATCTTCGCTCGGCGCAGCACATCGAGCCCGCTTCCGCCCGGCATGCGCACGTCCGTGACCACGACGTCGTACGCCTGCGCCTCGAGCTTCGTCTGGGCATCGGGAGCGTCGCCCGCCTCGTCGACGGACCAGTCCCGGTCCCGGAAGGCCGTGACGATCCCCTCGCGCAGGGTCAACTCGTCCTCGACGACGAGAATCTTCTTCATCGTGATCTAAGCCTCCGGCGGGAGCACCATCGGTAGGCGCACGGTGAAACGTGCGCCACCTTCGGCGGCATCGTCCACGTCGATGAGCCCACGATGGCTGCCGACGATCTTCTTGGCCATGGCCAAGCCGACCCCCGACCCCTGCCTCTTCGTGGTGAAAAAGGGGAAGAACACCCGGCCCTTGTCCCCGTCCGCGATTCCGGGTCCGGTATCGGAGACGCGCACGATGGCGAAGCGATCGAAGCTCGGCCAGGGGTCGATCCGTCCCGGCCCACGCTGCGGATACGGCACGCTCGTCGAGGTCGGAGCCGGGCGCACATCGGCTTCCACGAGCACCGAGCCATCTCCCACGATGGCCTCGAGCGCGTTGAGCACGAGATTCTCGAACACCTGACGCAGGCGCTCGGCGTCCATCCGGAACGGCGGGATGGCCGGCGCGTAGCGACGCACGATCCGGACCTCGGGCCGGCGGCACCGCCCGGTGGCCACCGCGATCGCATCGTCGAGCACTTGTTCGAGCGACCCCGTGGCGAGATCGAGACCGAGCGGCCGTACGAACTCGAGGCTCGAATTCACGGTGCGATCGAGTCGCCGGACCTCCGCCACGACCTTGGCCAGGAGGTCGAGCGAGCGGCTGTCGGCGCGATCGGCGGCTTGCTCGAGCTGGCGGCGCAGCAGAGCACACGTGACGCCAATCGACGCCAGCGGGTTGCGAATCTCGTGCGCCAGGTTGGCGGTCATCTCACCGAGCGCCGCGAGACGATCCTTGAGTCGCTCCTGCTCCTCCGTGTGCTCGATCTGGGTCAGGTCCTTGAAGAACATCGCCGCGCCGAGCGGCTCACCCGTCGCGTCCCGGACGAGCGAGACGGTGAAACCGATCGTCCTCGCATCCGGTGTGCCTGGCCTGAGCTCGATCTCGGCACGGTTCGGCGGACTGGCCATGCCGAAGGACTCGCGCAGGAGCTGGACGATCGGGGGATGAAGGTGGAGCGCATCTTCCATCCGGGCGCCGAGACGCGGCGGCTCCGCCAGGTCGAGCAGCTGCCGCGCGATCTCGTTGAGCAGAACGAGCCGCTCGTCAGCGTCGATCGCGAGTACGCCGCAGCGCATCCCGCACACCAATCCGTTCAGGAACACTCGCTCCACGGCCGGATGCGGTGCAACCGAACTTTGGCAGGCCTTCGCTGACCCGATCACCCGTGCCGACCCCGTCCCCCGCTGGTACGCGGCAAATCTAGGTCCAGCAAGACTTTGGGGCAACCGCGGGCGTTCCCCCCAGATCCCTGCCTCCGACCAGTTGCAGGTCAGACGCCGGTCAGGGTTCCGCCGAAGAACGCGACCCCCGTCTTCGGCTGCGGCGGGTTCTGCGAATTGAGGAGCGCTGGGTCCGTGAACTGAATCGTGGACGATCCAGCGTCGATCACCCGCAGCGTCAGGTGGATCAGCACCGCCGCATCCGGCACGGTAACGCCCACGCCGCCGCTCGTACGCGCGACACCGACGACGACCCGGCCGGGCGACGACGCATTGATCTGGTAGGTGACGGACTGGCCACCGAACTCGAGCACCTGCCCCGCCGACCAGTTCACGAACTGCGCCATCGCCGGATCGAACACGAGATCGAACGAGGCGCCATAGATGTCACTCGTGTTGTTCACGTAAACGTGCAGGGTCACGAGACCGGCGTTCCCGCCGGTCCCCGGCGTGCCGGTCGTGTAGACCGTGTTGGCTCCCGGATTCTGGGCGTCGGGAGTGAACGACCCTTGGAAATTGGTCGACGGGCTGGGCGAGCTTCCGCCGCCGCCGCAGCCTACGACCGCCACGACCAGGACCCACAGAGCGATCGTTCCGAACCGGTGCATCACGGCTCCCCTTCCGCGCCAGGCGTGCTGTTGGAACCCCGTGCTCTCGCACGACAAACGTAGTCCGTGCCGGATCACTGGCAAGCGCTCCCGCTCCACGCGCTGCCCGTCCAGCAACCGCCGAACCGCGTGGCCAGGTAGGCCAGATCTTCCCCGTCGACGAAGCCGTCCCCGTTCAAGTCCGCGTCGGTGTTGTGCTTCGGCTGGCCCTCGCCGCTGCCGAACGAGTAGGCCAGCCATACCAGGTCTTTTCCGTCGATGCGGTCCGAGGTCGCGGCATCCGAGTCGTTGACGTCGGCACGCGCCTCCGCGAACTGCACGTTGAGCTGCGCGGTCGACGCACCGAACACGGAGTCGGCATTCGTCACATCCAGGTTGACGGTGAACGATCCGACCTCCATGGCGCGCAGCCCGGCCGCGGTCGGCTCGATGACGAGCTGGGCCTGGAGCTGGTTGCACGACACGACCCCGACGTTCTCGACGCGCACCAAGGGGTCGCCGGCCAGCGAGGTGGGAAGTCCGACAAGGTCGTAGTCGAGGGCCGCTCCGGGCTGGAAGTTGGCGCCATTGACGTTCAGCGTCAGGCGATCGCCCTGCTTCACGGCCCCCGGCGTGGTCGACGTGATCTCGGGACGCGACCAGCCGACTACCTCGTTCGAGAAGGTCGTCGACTCACCCTGGGAATTGTAGGCCTTGACGGCGATGTAGTAATCCGCGCAGTTGGTGAGGTTCGTGAGCGTCGTCGAGGTAGCGCTGCCCACATCCCGTACCGAGGTGTACGCCCCACTTGCGGTTCCGTAGTGAACTCGGTACCCCGTGGCGCCACCGAGGGAGTCCCAGCGCAGGCTGATGGTCCCAGCGGATATGGACCCGGCGAGCAGGAGACCTACGACGAGCGAGATCGTTGCGCAGGCGAAGCGCTGCAACTGCATGAGCAGGTCCCCACGTGTCCCCCACCCCTGCTTAGGCAACGACGATGCCAGAACTCCCTTCCCCGTACGGACCGGCACCGTATCGCTCCCGTATCGGATGATCTGGGGCATTGGGTCGGTCGAGGACACCGTGTGGGGGCGCGCTCGCAACCGCTTGCGATTACAGGCCTGAAACCCCGGCGCCCCGGTTCGTGAGCGAAGGTGGTCCTCAGGCTCCCGCGGAGCCTTTCAACTCGGATCCCAGCCCGATCGGGAGAGGATCCCGACGCGCGGCGTCGTGTCACGTCCGCCACGAAGGGGTGTCCATCGGACACAGTCGATCCTCTTACGGTCTCTGCCCGCGAATTACCCATTCGAGCTTGCCTCGAACCGCCGTGGGATCGAGAATAGGCCCTCGCGCGGCGGCAACGTGCTGGGCCCGCGTTGATTGCGCAATGGTGTTGGAGGGTGGATCGCGTGGCATGGAATCGGCTACGAGCTTCCCGCGAGCCGCAGCTGGTTCGCCAAGGGACACGCATGAGATCGATATGCAGCGGTCGCCGGGCTCTCGCGTCGGCGATCATCGTCCTGTGTCTCGGGCTCGGTTCCGCGGCCCAGGCTGGCGACCTCGGTTTCGCGTGGAACGCCTCGACGGGCGCGACGGGCTATCGGCTCTATTCCGGCTCGACGCCGGGGAACTACACCGCGAACGTCGACGTCGGCGGCGTCATGCAGACGAGCCTGGCAACCGTGCCGGACTGCACGAACCAGTACTACGCCGTCACGGCCTACAACTCGGCCGGCCAGTCCGGCTACTCGACGGAGGTGGCGAGCTGGCCTCGGCCGCGGGTCACCTCGACGAGCCAGTCGACGGGCCAACGAGGCACTTCCGTCCCTCTCACCCTGAACGGCGCGAACTACCAGGCCGGGTCGACGATCTCGTTCTCGACGGCAGGCCTCACCGTGAGCTCGGTTTCGATCGGATCCTGCAACCAATTGACCCTGAATGTCTCGATCTCGGCCACGGCGGCGATCGGTCCTACGACCATCAGCGTGACGAGCCCGAACGGCGTCGTTGGCACCGCCGCGGGGCTTTTCTCGGTCATCGGAACCCCGCTGCCGGAGGTCCAGAACCTCAGGCGAACCGACGTCCAGTAGCGTCCGCTCCGAGATTCCGGGAAATCGGGGGTTGGGGGCGGCCGAAACGCCCGCGGAACCGCGGTTCCGGCGTTGACAGGGCCCGGAGTCGAGGGTATTCTCCCGTCGAAGCGACTGCAGATTCCCGGACCTTCCGCGCTCGTGCGACTCCTTCCAAACGGAATGAGGTCTGCGACGTGGGTGGGCTCGGTGACGGCGCACGGGACGATCGGGATGGAATCGAAAAACGACGAACGGTCGGATGGAGCTCAGGAGTCGCGGCGTCGATTCCTGAAGGTAGGGCTCGTCGCGGCACCGCTCCTGATGACGCTGGCGGCACGTCCGGCTCAGGCCCAGGACGTGGTGACCGGCTCGCTCGGTGCGTATGGATACAACACCACCGACGACGAGTTCGCGCCGCTCGGAGTGGACGACACCGACGCGTTCGGAGCTCTCTGATCGCTCCTGCCTCCAACCGCGCGAATCGACGCGACGGGTTGGTGCCGTGGTCGACACAAGAGACAGGCTGTTCGTGTGATGGGAACGGCTTGGCGGCTTCCGGACGGCCAAGAGTTGCGTTGGCGCTCGTGGGATGGCGAATACCTGCTCTACCATGCCAACTCGGGCGACACACACCGTCTGAACGCGGTGGGCGCCGCCGTCCTGAGCGGCATCGCAGCCGGCAGCGTGGAAACCGCGGAGCTGGTCGAGCGGATCGCGCGAGAGCTCCAGCTCGAGACGAATGCCATCCACGAAGCGATCGTCGATCTCCTCGCGCGGTTCGAGGATCTCGGTCTCGTCGAGCCCGTCGATGAGCCGGGTCCGCGAGCTGACAGCGCCCGCGATCGCTGATCGTCTTCGAGGACCCGGTCTCGCGCTCGACCTCGGTCCCGTCGTCGCCCGACTCGGGACCACGCTCCCCGAGCTCCTCGATCCCGTTCGATTGCTCTACGGCGGCTTCCCGATCGCCGACCACGAGCCCTTGGTCGACTTCGAGGTCCGGATCGAGCCCGGGCGGATGTTGAGACGCTGGATCGCTCGGCAGGGGGTCGCGTTCGTCGACGGGCAGCGCGCCTTCGCACCGTTCCCGCGCGCGCAGGCCCTGCCGATGCTCGAGTGGGCCGTCAACTGGTGCACCTTCACGCGACCGAACCAGTACCTGCTGCTCCACTCGGCCGTCGTCGAACGCCACGGGAGATGCCTGCTGCTCCCCGGCAAACCCGGGTCGGGCAAGAGCACGCTGACCGCCGGATTGGTCCTGAGCGGATGGCGGCTGTTGTCGGACGAGGTCGCCGTCGTGCCGCCGGGGGCACACCACGTACTTCCCGTTCCGAGGCCGGTCGGCCTGAAGGACGCGTCGATCCAGGCGATCGAGCGGTTCGACGCCGGGGCCGTGATCGGCCCCAGAACGCCGGGGACACGCAAGGGAACTGTGGCGCATCTGCGACCGCCCGACGACAGCGTGGCGCGCAGGCACGAGCCGGCGGGCCCGGCCTGGATCGTCTTCCCGCGGTTCGAGGCCGGCGCGGTGACGGCGCTGCGACCGATCTCGCGTCCCGAGGCGTTCCTGCGGGTGGCCCACGAGTCGTTCAACTACAGCGTCCTCGGCGACGTCGGCTTCGAGACGCTCGCGGAGATCGTGGATCGCTGCTCGTGCTACGCGATGCGCTACGGAGACCTGGCCACGGCGATCGAGGCGCTGGACGATCTCGTCACGGACCGATCGAGCCGCCCGGCAATCGCTGGATCAGAGGCGCCCCGGTGACGGGGCGCACCGATCGTGACCTCCTCCTCGGAGCCCTGCGCGACCCCCTGTGCCTGGGTCGGCTCGAGATCCACGCTTGGAGTGAGCTCCTGCCGGCCGCACGCCGCGCCGGAGTGCTGGCTCGCCTGGCGCACCTCACGCAGCAGCGCGGGGTCGACGACGCGCTCCCACCGCGGGCCAGGCAGCAGCTCGCTGCGGCACGCCCGCTAGCCGAACAGCACGCGCGAATCCTGCGTTGGGAGGTGAGCCGGATCCGCGACGCGCTCTCCGCCCTGGACGTCCGACTGGTCCTGCTCAAAGGCGCGGCCTACGTCCTGGCGGGGCTGCCGGCGGGTCGAGGGCGCCTGGCCAGCGATGTCGATGTGCTCGTACCGCGCGGGCGGATCGCCGAGGTCGAGCGTGCGTTGCTCGCCCGAGGGTTCCGATCGATGAAGCTCCATCCCTACGACCAGCGCTACTACCGCACCTGGTCTCACGAGCTTCCTCCCTTGCGTCACGAGCGCCGGCGGTCGGTCGTCGACGTGCACCACACGATTCTGCCGCTGACCGGGCGCGTTCACCCCGATCCGGAGAAGCTGCTCGCTGCTGCGGAGCCGCTCGCAGAGCCGGGCCTGTGGGTGCTCTCGCCCGAGGACCTGGTGCTGCACTCGGCGACCCATCTGTTCCAGGATGGTGATCTCGGCGGAGGACTGCGCGACCTCCTCGACCTCGACGCCCTGCTGCGAGACTTCGGCGAACGGCGGTCGGGATTCTGGTCCCAGCTCGTGCCACGCGCCGAGAGCCTCGGACTCACGCGACCGCTCTACTACAGCCTGCGCTTCTGCCGCCGCCTGCTCGAGACGCCCGTCCCGGAGTCGACCTGGCGCGCTGCGGAACAGGCCGGCCGACCGCCCCGGCCGCTCCCGACGCTGATGGACGAGCTGGTCCTCCGCGCCGTATGCCCGGACCGGGACGACCGGCGGACACCCGGGGCGCAGGCAGCCCGCGTCGTGCTCTACGCGCGCTCGCACTGGTTGCGCATGCCGCCCTGGCTCCTGGCCTACCACCTGACCCGCAAGGCCTTGCGCGCCTGGGTGCCCGACCGGGACGAAGCCAAGGCGTAGCGCATGGAGAGCTTACCGCTCCGGCTCCTGACCTACACCACGCTGTACCCGAACCCCGCCCAGCCACGCCACGGCGTGTTCGTCGAACAGCGCCTGCGGCACCTGGTGGCATCGGGTTGCGCTACCTCCCGGGTCGTCGCTCCCATGCCCTGGCTCCGTGGAGGCAGGGCCACGCGTCGCGTCCCACGGGTCGAGGAGCGGCACGGGATCCCGATCACCCATCCCCGGTATCTCGTCGTGCCGAAGATCGGGATGTCCGTCGCACCCGTGCTCCTGGCAGCTGGCACTCTGCGCGCGCTGACGAGCCAAATCCGTGCGGGGTACGACTTCGTGGCCATCGACGCGCACTACCTCTACCCTGACGGCGTGGCAGCCGCGCTGCTGGCCCGCAGGCTGCGGCGGCCCTTGGTCGTCACCGCTCGCGGGAGCGACGTGAACGTGATCGCGCGGTACGCCTGGCCACGCCGGCAGATTCTCTGGGCCGCGCGGAGCAGTGTGGCGATCGTCACGGTCTCGCACGCGCTCGAGAAGAGCCTGATCGCCCTCGGGGTGCCGGCGGAGCGGATCACGACGCTCCGGAACGGCGTCGATCTGGACTTGTTCCGTCCTGTGGACCGAGAGGCGACACGGAGCCGTCTCGGATTCCACGGACCGACTCTCCTGTCGGTCGGTCTTCTCACGGAGAACAAGGGCCATCACGTGGCGGTGGAGGCGCTCGTCGCGCTACCCGACGTGCACCTCGTGATCGCCGGCGACGGCCCGGAGAAGGGCTCCCTGCGCGCGCTCTCCCGGGCCCGCGGCGTGGCCGAGCGGGTTCGCTTCGCCGGCACCTTGCCCCATGGCGAGCTCCGGGACTGGTACGGAGCCGCGGATGCGCTCGTACTGGCCTCGAGCCGCGAGGGCATGCCCAACGTGGTGCTCGAGGCGCTGGCCTGCGGCACGCCGGTCCTGGCGACGGCCGTGGGCGGCATTCCCGAGGTCGTGTCGCAAGCCGCGGCCGGCGTCTTGATGGCTCGGCGCGACCCTCACGCCCTCGTCGAGGCGTACGGCCGGCTGTGCCAGTCCCGGCCCGACCGGGCCGCGACGCGCTCGTACGCCGAGCGCTTCGGCTGGCAGCCGACGACCGAGGGCCAGCTGCGGATCTTCCGTGGGCTCGGAACGGCGAGCCGCGTCTAGTACTCGCGCCAGCTCCGGATCTCGAGATCGTCGATCGTCTTGCGGCTCAGCGCCCGCGCCAACCGTTGCGCGACCTGCAGGTTGGTCACGAGCGGCACGCCGTGGTCGACGGCCGCGCGTCGAATCGTGTAGTCGTTGTTCAGCTCCTCGGCCGAGGCGTCCTTGGGGATGTTGATCACGAGATCCACACCGCCCGCACGCACGAGCTCGAGCGCGTTCGGCGAGCGATCCTCGAGCGGCCAGTAGACCTCGTGGACCGCGATTCCTGCCTCGGCCATGAACGCGGCCGTTCCGTGCGTGCCGTACAGCGCGACCCCGGCGTCGGCCATCCGGCGCGTGCTGGCCAGGAAGGCGGCCTTGTGCTCGACGGGGCCCGTGCTGAGCAGCGCGCGTCGGATCGGCAGGCGGAAGCCGACCGACAGCATCGACTTGAGGAACGCATCGTCGAAGTCCTCGCCGATGCACGCCACCTCTCCGGTCGAGGCCATCTCGACCCCCAGCACCGGATCGGCCCCGACCAGGCGCATGAACGAGAACTGCGGGGCCTTCACCCCGACGTAGTCCAGGTCGAACATCGACGTGTCGACGCGCGGGCAGGGTCGATCCATCACCACGCGTGTGGCCACGTCGATGAAATTGATCTTGAAGATCTTCGACGCGAACGGAAACGAGCGCGACGCGCGCAGATTGCACTCGATCACGAGCACGTCGTTGTCCCGGGCCAGGAACTGGATGTTGAACGGACCGTTGATCTTCAACGCAGCCGCGATCCGCGCGGCGATGCGCTTGACCCGCCGGATCGTCTCGACGTACGTGCGCTGTGCGGGCAGGACCAGCGTCGCGTCGCCCGAATGCACGCCGGCGTTCTCGACGTGCTCGGAGACGGCGTAGACGATGATCCGCCCCTCCTGGGCCACCGCGTCGATCTCGATCTCCTTGGCCCCTTCGATGAACTTGCTCACGACCGTCGGGTGCTCGGGCGAGACTTCCGCCGCGCGCTGCAGGACGTCGCACAGCCCGGGCGCGCTCTCGACCACGGCCATCGCCGCCCCCGACAGCACGTAGGACGGACGCACGAGCACCGGATAGCCGACGCCTTCGGCGAAGCGCACGGCGGCATCGGTCGAGGTCACCTCGGCCCAGGCGGGCTGGCTGACCCCGTGCCGGTCGCACAGCTCGGAGAATTTGTGCCGGTTCTCGGCCTCGTCGATGCTGAGCGGGGACGTGCCGAGGATCCGCATGCCGGCGTCGTGACACTTCAGGGCCAGGTTGTTCGGGGTCTGCCCGCCGACCGAGACGATCAGGCCGTACGGCTGCTCCCGCTCGTGGATCTCGCGCACGGTCTCGAGCGTGATCTCGTCGAAGTACAGCCGATCGCACTCGTCGTAGTCGGTGCTGACCGTCTCGGGATTACAGTTGAGCAGCAGCGTGGGATACCCCAGCTCGCGCAGCGTGCGCACCGTGTTGACGCAGCACCAGTCGAACTCGACCGAGCTGCCGATGCGATAGGCGCCCGAGCCGAGCACCATCACGGACCGACCGGGCTGGAACTCGATGTCGTCGCGGTCCCCGTGATAGGTCAGATACAGGTAGTTGGTCGCCGCGGGGTATTCCGCCGCCAGCGTGTCGATCTGCTTGACGAACGGCCGGATCCCCTCGGCCTGGCGCTGTTGACGGACGACGTCGACGGTCGATCCGACGAAGGACGCGATCTGGGCGTCGGAGAACCCGGCGCGCTTGGCCTCGCGCATGCGACCGGGCGTCAGCTCCGCGCCGGTGTGCTTCAGCTCGGCTGCGAGCGCGACGATGCCGCGGATGCGCTCCAGGAACCACGGGTCGATGTGCGTGAGCTGACGCACCTCGTCGACCGTCATTCCCTCCTCGAACGCACGGGCCAGCGCGAACACGCGGCGGTCGGACGGCTCGCGTAGCTCCGCGCGCAGGTCTGCGAAGGCCATCCCGTCGGGCGGGATCACGCCCTCGACCCCGATCTCGAGCATGCGCAGTGCCTTCTGCAGCGCTTCTTCGAGCGAGCGCCCGATCGCCATCACCTCGCCGACCGACTTCATCCCCGAACCGATACGGGTCGAGACCAGGCGGAACTTCCGCAGATCCCAGCGCGGCGCCTTGACCACCAGGTAGTCGAGCGCGGGCTCGAAGCAGGCCCGCGTGACGCCGGTGACCCGGTTCGGCACGTCGGTCAAGGACTGGCCCAGGGCGAGCTTGGCGGCGACGAAGGCCAGCGGGTAGCCCGTGGCCTTCGAGGCCAGCGCCGAACTGCGCGACAGTCTTGCGTTGACCTCGATCACGCGATAGTCGTCGGAGTGGGGGTCGAGGGCGTATTGGACGTTGCACTCGCCCACGACCCCGATGTGCCGGATGACGCGGATCGCGATCTCCCGCAACCCGTGATACTGGGTGTTGGTCAGGGTCTGGCTCGGCGCCACCACGATGGACTCCCCGGTGTGGATGCCCATCGGGTCCAGGTTCTCCATGTTGCAGACCGTGACACAGTTGTCGAACGCATCTCGGACGACCTCGTACTCGATCTCCTTCCAGCCGGTCAGGTACTCCTCGATCAGGATCTGCGGCGCGTGGGCGAAACCCGAAGCAGCCCGCTCGCGCAGCGACTCGGGATCGCGGCACACGCCCGAGCCGAGGCCGCCCAGGGCATAGGCGATGCGCAGCATCACCGGATAGCCGATGGTGTCGGCCGCGGCGAGGGCCTGCTCGACCGTCGCGACCGCTTGGCTGCGCGGACTCGCCACCGCGATCTCGTCGAGGCGTTGCTTGAACCGCCCGCGGTCCTCGGTGTCGCGAATCGCTTGGATCGGGGTCCCGAGCACCCGCACCCCGTGCTCCCGGAGCACCCCCAGGTCATCCAGCGCCACGCCGCAGTTCAGGGCCGTCTGTCCACCGAAGCCGAGCAGGATCGCGTCGGGTTTTTCCTTCTCGATCACCTTGGTGACGAAGTACGGGGAGACCGGCAGGAAGTAGATCTCGTCGGCCATGTAGTCCGAGGTCTGAATCGTGGCGATGTTCGGATTGACCAGGACCGTGCGGATGCCCTCTTCCTTGAGGGCCTTGATCGCCTGGCTGCCTGAGTAGTCGAACTCGCCGGCCTCGCCGATCTTGAGCGCGGAGCTGCCGAGGATCAGCACCTTGCCCGGGCGCGGCGTGTCACTGTCGTGCCTCCGCGAGTCGCTCACCCCAGGGTCTCCACGAAGCGCTCGAACAGGAACCCGGTATCCGACGGCCCCGGCGTCGCCTCGGGATGGAACTGCACGCCGCGCGCGGGCTTCCACTCGTGGCGGATGCCCTCGTTCGTGCCGTCGTTGGCATTCACGAACCACTCGCGCCAGCCGGAGGGCAGAGTCGCGCCTTGGACTGCGAACCCGTGGTTCTGCGAGGTCACGACGCAGCGCCGCGTTCCGACCTCGATACAGGGCTGGTTCTGCGAGCGGTGCCCGAACTTGAGCTTGTAGGTGTCGGCACCGGCGGCCAGCGCCAGGATCTGGTTCCCGAGGCAGATTCCGAATACGGGAACACGCTCGTCGAGCGCCCGGCGCACGAGCTCGATCGTACGGCCGACCATCTTCGGATCGCCGGGCCCGTTCGACAGGAACAGGCCGTCGAACTCTTCCTGGAAGAAATCGTGGTCCCACGGGACGCGCAGGACGCGCGCCCCCGCTCGCACCAGACTGCGTGCGATGTGGGCCTTGGCACCGGTGTCGACGAGCACCACGCGCGGACCGTCGGTGCCGTAGCGGATCGGCTCGGCCACGCTCACCCCGGCCACCAGGTTCTCGAGATTCGGATTGTGCCAGGGGATCTCTTCGCCTTCCGCGACGAGCTTGCCCAGCATCGCTCCCTGCGTACGGATCCGTTGCGCCAGGGCACGCGTGTCCACGCCGGCCAGGCCCGGAACCCCCGATTCGGCGAGCCAGGTGTCGAGACTACGCGTTGCCGACCAGTGACTCGTATCCGACGACAGCGTCGAGACGACCAGCGCCCGAATCTGAGCCCGCTCGGACTCGAAGCGGGTCGGGAGGCCGAACTCGTCCCGCGCGAGCGCCGGAACGCCGTAGTTCCCGATCAGCGGATAGGTCAGGACGAGGATCTGCCCGGCGTAGGACGGATCGGTGAGCGCCTCGGGGTATCCGACCATGCCGGTGTTGAACACGACCTCGCCGGCGATCGGAGTCGGGGCTCCGAACAGCGTACCCGGGTACTCCGAGCCATCCTCGAGGACGAGCAATCCCCGCCGTGCCACCGCCACCTCGGACGCCACGCTGCCTCGGAACGGTCGCTCCAGGCTGGCGGCCCGCACTATCTAGGAGAAAGCGGCGGAGGTTGTCAACCGCTATCGTCCGACGATCTGGCCGCCGAACCAGCTGACCCCGGGCATCGGCTCGGGCTGGAGCTGACTACCGTAGAGCGCGCCGGCCTGGAACACCGCCCCGCTCGCCCCGACGTCGATCACGCGGAATCGGAGGGACATCAGGGTCCGGCTGCCCGTCACGTCCACGGCCGGTACGGGGCCGAGCCGCGTCGCGGACACGACGATCACGCCGGGCTGGCCCTCTTCGACGAGGTAGAAGGGAGTGTGGCCGTCGCTCTCGAGGATCTCGCCCGGCTCGTGGCCGTCGAACGTGGCCATCGCCGGATCGAACGTCAGGTAGAAGGCCGCACCGAAGAGACCGCTCACGTCCGTCACCTGCACACGAACCTCGACGCGATCGCCCGAGGAGCCCGCTTGTCCCAACGACACGCTCGAAGGCCCGGGGGCCGGCTCCTCGGCGGTGAAGCTGGCCTCGAGCCCGCCGGACATCTCGGAGGACCCACCGCATCCGCCGGAGGGCACGACCAGGATCGCCAAGACGGCCAACACGATGTATGTCTGAGCGGAGACCTTCATGGAGATGCCCCAGGCACCGGTGGGCAGGCCGAATGCGTCCACGCCGAGCCGCTCCAGCACTGCCCGAAATTGCTGCCGATCCAGGCCAGCTCCTGGCCGTCGATCCAGCCGTCGCCGTCGAAATCGAGATCGGGATCGTACACGCCATCGCCATCGCGACCGGAGAATCGCCGCGCGATCCACACCGCGTCATCGCCGTCCAGCCGTCCGACGGTCGACGGGACGCTCCGGTTGACGTCGAAGCGCGAAGGATCGACGGCGATCTCGAACGGCCCGGCCGCCATCAGGCCCTCCGGGCTCCGGACTCGAAGCTCGAACGTGCCGACCTGCGCCGGTCGCCGGCCGGCGGCCGTCGGCTCGGCCGTGAGCTCGACGTCGAGCTGCCCGCACGTCTGGGCCACGACGTCGAGGTACAGGCCGGCGCTGTCCACCTCGATGCGCGTGGCGGGCGCGAAGTTGGTCCCGACGACCGTCAGTCCGAGCTGGTCGCCCTGGGTCACCTGCCGTGGACGGAGGGCGTGGACCGCTGGCCGAGGCCAGCTCGAGACGACGGGGGACGGCGCGGACTCGCCGGCCGCGTTGTAGGCCGTCACGGATGCGTACCAGGTCGTGCATTCCGCCAGATTCCGGAGAACGACTCGGGTGGCTCCGCGCACTTCGATCTGGCGGTCGAGCCGCGTGGGGGCCGTGCCGTAGAGCACGCGGTAGCCGGCCGCCCCGGGCGCAGGGTTCCACGCCAGGCCTAGCTCACTGGCGCGAGCGGCGGGCCACACGAGCGCCGCGGCCGCGACGAGCCCTGCGATCCACCATCGGCCGCCTGCTCCGTGCAAGTCACCCCCGAGCGTGCGCAGTACGGTACACCCGGAACGCCCGGTCCGCAGGTGTGGCACAATCCCCCGCCCTGGAGGGCAGACGATGAGGATCAGCGTCTTTGGGCTCGGGTACGTCGGAGCGGTGTCGGCGGGTTGTCTGGCCCGCGACGGGCACGAAGTGGTCGGCTGCGACGTCGACCCCACCAAGCTCACGCTCCTGCGGGAGGGCCGTACGCCGATCATCGAAGAAGGCATGGCGGAGCTGATCGGCCAGGCGGTGGCTTCCGGCCGACTGCGCGTGACCGACGACACCACGGAGGCCCTGCGTGCCACGGACCTGTCGTTTCTGTGCGTCGGCACACCCTCCCAGCCCAACGGCGGCCAGGATCTCGCAGCCCTGCGACGCCTGTGCGAGCAGCTCGGAGCCGTGCTGCGCGAGAAGGCGGAACGCCACGCCTTCGTCGTGCGCTCCACCGTGTTGCCGGGCACGGTCCTCGGCGTGGTGCGCCCGCTGATCGCCGAGCACTCGGGCAAGCGGGCGGGCGTGGACTTCGGGGTCTGCTTCCAGCCCGAGTTCCTCCGCGAGGGCTCCTCGATCCGCGACTACGACCAGCCACCGTTCACGGTCGTCGGCGTCGAGGACGAATGGTGCGCGACGATGCTGCGGGAAGTGTTCGGTCACTTGCCGGCCGAGTTCGTGGCCACGGACATCGGCACCGCCGAGATGCTCAAGTTCTGCTGCAACGCGTTCCACGCGCTCAAGATCACGTTCGCCAACGAGGTCGGTCGGCTGTGTCAGGCCATGGACGTCGACTCGCACGCGGTGATGGATCTGCTGTGCCGCGACCGCCGCCTGAACATCTCGCCGGCCTACCTCAAGCCGGGCTTCGCCTTCGGCGGATCGTGCCTGCCCAAGGACGTCCGGGCCCTGGTCCACGCCGGCAAGCGTCTCGACGTGGATACTCCCGTGCTGGCCGCGCTCCTGCCGAGCAACCAACTGCACGTCGACCACGCCATCGACGTGGTGCTGCGTGCCGGGCGCCGGTCGGTCGGCCTGCTCGGCCTGAGCTTCAAGACCGGAACGGACGACCTGCGCGAGAGCCCGCTGGTCGCACTGGCCGAGCGCTTCATCGGGAAAGGACTGGATCTGCGGATCCACGATCCGTCCGTGCAGGTGGCACGACTGTTCGGCGCCAACCGCCGCTACATCGAAGAAGCGATCCCGCACATCTCGTCGCTGATGCGACTGACGGCGGACGAGGTCGTGCGCGAGAGCGAGGTCGTGATCGTGGGGATCGGCGACGCGTCCGTGCTGGAGAGCGTGTACCGCCATTCCCGCGACGATCAGATCATTCTCGACCTCGTGCGGATGCCCGATCGTGCCCGCGTGCGCGGCCGCTACGTCGGCGGCTGCTGGTGACGTGGAGCGGCGGCCAGCGCGTCCAGGCAAATACGCTCGAACTCCGCGGCGGCACGCTCGGCGGAGAAGCGCTCGCTCACCAGGGCGCGGGCGGAGCGCGACAGGCGCTCCCGCAGCTCGCCGTCGGTGAGCAGGCGCAAGACCGCGTCGGCGAACGGCTCCGCGGCATCGGCACGCAGGAAGTGCGCCCCGCTCTCGAGCGGCAGTCCCTCGATCCCGATCGTCGTCGACACCACGGGACAGCCCAGGGCCATCGCCTCGTAGGCCTTGATCCGCGTTCCGCCGCCCACGCGTAGCGGGATCACGTACGCCGCGCACCCGCGCACGTGGGGGCGCACGTCGACGACGAACCCGGTGAACGTCCAGGGCAGGTTCGCCGCGCGCCGCACCAGCTTCTCGGGCGGGTTCCGCCCGACGACGCACATGGTCGCGCCCGGGCGAGCCGTGGCGATGCGGGGCCACACGTCGTCGAGGAAATAGCCGATGCCGTCCTGGTTGGCGATCCAGTCCATCGAGCCCGTGAACACGACTCGCTCCCCGTCGCCCGGCGCGGACCACGAGAAGTAGTCGAGGTCGACGCCGGTCGGGATCACACCCACACTGCGCACCCCGGGCTGGCCACGGAACCAGTCGGCGTCGTGGTCGGAAACGGCCACGACCGCATCGAAGCGCGGCAGCACGTCGCGCTCGAATCGCTGCATCTTGTGCCATTGACTGCGCCACACCGTCCGACGCGCGAAGCCGCGCGCGACCTCCGCGTGACGTCGGAAGATCACGCTCTCGACATTGTGTGTGAACAGGACCGCGGGCACCGACAGACGAGCCGGCGCGAGCACCGCGGCATGGGCGAAGTCGAAGACGACCAGGTCCGGCTCCCGATCGAGCTCGCGGGCGACGGTCCGCCGGCCCGCCACCGACCGGTCGAGAGCCACGGGCACGGGCAGACGCGAGGCGAGCCGGAGCACGCGCGCGGCGCCGTGCCAGACGCCAGGAATGCGCTCGGGCCAGGACACGAAGCGGTCGCAGACGGATCGGATCTCGTCGCCGAAGCGCGCCTCCTGGCCAGGTCGCACGGGAGAGACCAGGGTGATCGAGAACGAGCCGCCCTTCATGCCCCGTAGGACCTGTACGGTGCGGATCTTCCCCCCCGAGTCCATCGGGAACAGGAAGCGCGGCGAGACGAAGAGCATCTGGCGTCGGGTCAAGGTCGGTCTCCGTAACGGGCGCCGGATGCTAGCACGTCGCAACCCGCGGACCGGGGCGCCCGATCACGATCTGGATCGACGAATTGCAGTCGTGCAATCTGTCGTGTGTGCGGAACGCGCGTCTTGCCGGCCCGGACCCGGGGAGCTATCTATTCCCTGCTCGTCCGGATCCTACGGGACGAGAGGAGCACGAGCATGACCATGCTC
>Ga0180085_1000161_pt1 | contig 23116 bp, 25 predicted proteins | sample EasRiv730_16_10D_FD_123013 | JGI IMG/M metagenome (GOLD analysis project Ga0180085, IMG submission 123013) | Soil microbial communities from meander-bound floodplain in the East River, Colorado, USA - East River metaG ERMLT730_16_10D | ecosystem: Environmental > Terrestrial > Soil > Floodplain ... | reverse complement strand
ATGCCAGATTGCCAAATCACCGATCGAAACTCATTTCGAAGGCCGGCGGTGCCCGGCCTGCCGAAAAGAGCTGACAATCGGAGCCTTTCAGCGGACGCTCGAACTCGCTACACGTACGCCAGAAGAACTCGACATTGTCGTCGAGCAAAGCTGGATTCGGAGCCGCCGGCTCAACACCCCGCCGTTTCGGAAATCCATTCCGCTCCAGAGGATCATCGCTGCCACCTACGGAGTCAAAGGGCGCGAGAGCCGCACCGTACAAAGTCTTTACGAAAAGGCCCTTTCCGGTGATGCCACCGAACGTCAGATCTTGTTTGAGCTCAGCGAGACTGACTTGTCGGGTTTGGTGGGCCAGCAGGTCGCCGAAGGCATCCTTCGAGTGCGCGAGGGTTACTTCAAGATCACGCCGGGCTATGACGGTGTGTGGGGACAACTGGATATCTTTGAAGAACGCGAAACCGCTGAGCTTATCCAGATGAAACTGTTCTAGGACCTGCCAGCCCGACCAGACTGCGAACCCTCAATTCGCTTGACAACTCTTGGCTACAAGTCTATCTTTCAACGGTTTAGACACAGTGAAGCCTCTTGCCTAGGAGTGCTTCCACGACGATGAGTTGAGCTCGCTCGACGCGCCTCAGAGAACTGCTCTCTCAACTCGGCGTTCTGAAACCATCCCTAAGTCATTCCGAGTAATTCGTCGATACGTCACTGTGAAAATCCATCGAAGGAGCCTTATCCAAAATGAGTTCTGAAAGAATGTTGTTCACCAGCGAGTCTGTGTCCGAGGGCCATCCGGACAAGGTTGCGGATCAGATTTCGGATGCCGTGCTGGACGCCTTCCTGGCCGGTGATCCCAACTCCCGCGTCGCTTGCGAAACTCTGGTGACAACGAACTACTGCATCGTTGCTGGTGAAGTGACGTCGAAAACCCCCGTGGACATTGAGAAAGTGGTTCGGCGGACGATTGAACAGATTGGTTACGTCGAACCGGGGATCGGCTTCGACTACAAGAGTTGCCAGGTCGACGTTAAGATTCACCCCCAGTCGCCTGACATTTCGCAGGGAGTGACAGAGGGTGAAGGGCTTCACAAGGAGCAGGGTGCTGGAGATCAGGGGTTGATGTTCGGGTATGCCTGTGACGAAACGGCCGAGTTGATGCCCACGCCTATCGTGCTTTCTCATCAGCTCGTTGAAAAGCTGGCTGAGCTGCGCAAGAACAAAACGCTGGCGTACGTTCGCCCCGACAGCAAAAGCCAGGTTACCGTGGAGTATGTGAATGGCAAGCCCACTAGGATTGATGCTGTTGTCATTTCAACACAGCACCAGGAGGCGGCAGGCCTGGCGCAGATCGAAAAGGACATGCGCGAGAAGGTGATTGAGGCAGTTTTGCCTGCCGGGTTGCTGGATGCCAGGACCAAGATTTACGTGAATCCCACGGGTCTGTTCATTGTTGGAGGGCCAAACGGAGACACTGGGTTGACAGGAAGAAAGATCATCGTCGACAGCTACGGCGGTTGGGCGCGTCACGGAGGTGGTGCATTCTCGGGCAAGGATCCATCGAAGGTTGATCGCAGCGCTGCGTACGCCGCGCGTTATGTCGCCAAGAATCTTGTTGCGGCGGGCCTCGCTCGCAAGTGTGAAGTTCAATTGGCCTACGCGATCGGCGTTGCTCAACCCGTTTCGGTTTTGGTAGACACGTTTGGAACTGGCAAGGTGAGCTCCGACGAACTCGTCCGGATCATTCGCGAGGCATTCGACCTGCGTCCCAAAGGTATTATCGACATGCTCAGTCTGAAACGGCCAATTTACCAGGCGACGGCTGCTTACGGCCATTTCGGACGCCAGCCGTCAGGCGGTGGAACGTTCAGTTGGGAAAAAACGGATAAAGCCGAACAGCTCGCCAAGCTGGCAACTCAAGCAACCGTGGCTGTGCACTGAATCGGACGCGGGAAAAAAGCAAAAAGCCCGCTGACTCAGCGGGCTTTTTTGTTGGTTGGCTCTGAGGGCGCTTCGGATTTCGTAATTCCGGCCAAGCGAAGCGCGAGCAGGAATCCAGTTGTTTCGAAACTATCATTGGATTGCCGCTTTCGCGGGAGTGACGCGGGCTGGTACGGTTTCTTGGGGTGAACGATTCGGATTTCCTTCGATGCCAATCCAACTAAGGTAGCAGACCCAAGACATTGTCCTGATTGCCGACGAAGATGTACCAAGCCGTTGGCGCCACCGCCTGCCATCGCTCAAAAAATTCGCCGAATCCCGTTGTGCCTCGGTTGCTGGCTGCCCAGAAGGCTCCTGAAGGTTGGAGCAGTTTCTCGGACTCGGTTCGATAGAAGCCAAAGCGGGTATTGTCGCCTGCAAGCCAGAACGCCAGCGCCTGCTGCAGTGTGCCTTCGGTCCACACAGTGTCGCGGTCCGTATTCAGATCGAACCCAGTCACTTGTTTTTTCCCGGAGTAGCGCTGCGTCGCCTTGGTATAGGACTCCACCCAAAAACTGCCGTTCCCGTAGCCCGCTCCGAGAACTTGCATCCCCAGCGCCTGAGCGTCGGTCACGATCATTGGATCGTTCTTGCCCGTCAGGAACCGCGTTCCATTCCAACATTCGCGCACCAGGAAGTCCCTAATCTGCGTGGCTCGAATTCCATAGGCGGGCAGATTCTGAACGAGGGCAAGATTGGCGACGGCCGAGTATGCAGCCAGGTTGTTCTCGGTGCTCTTCCAAGAGACGCCAGCCCGGCCAAAAATTCCCCCGTCTGTGCCGTCCTGCAACGTGAGCAGAAAGTCGCCAATCCCGCGAGCAACGCCGTCGTAACGGTGGTCACCGGTTCGCCAGGAGAACAGATTGAGCGCCTGCAGAAGATAGGCATTGTGTCCTGCAGCCAAAGTGCCCCCTGCGCCGGCTCCAGTCGTACGGTAACGATGCAGAAAGCCCCCACCCGCAGCAGGGCCAATCCCAACGAATCCATCCAGCATACGCTGGGCTGAAAGACGCTCTCCAGCGGAGAGAAACGCCATTGCGGCTACAGCATTGTCGTAAGTGTAGGAATAGTCCGTTCTGTCTTCGACGTACGAGTCCAGAAGGCCGGCGGTTCCCATTCGGCTCTTCAAGAAACCCAGAGCCGCCTCACTGGGAGTTGCGCCTAGCAGACCATGCGGAACGGCCATCAAGCCAGCCAAAACGATCGCCGCTGGACCCAAGGCTGGCTTCACAAAACAACGCCGGCTCGTGTTCATTGATACACCATCATTATTAGAATTCAAGCTTCAGAGGGAAGAACTACCGCCAGACGAAATCAGGGTTATGAAACTTGAGTTGCAATCAAGCTGCCTCGGTTTGCGTCACTCCGAGAAAAGAAGAGCACCTCACGGAAAACATTCCAAGTAAGAGAGTTAACCGTATAACACTTCACTGAGCCCAAGGGACCTGCTGATCGGTCAAGAGAAAAATTCTTCCACCAATCTGAACGCGCCACCCATAAAGCAGCCATGGGTCACGAGCGCGGAACACCCGGTCGCACCATCTCAACGTGCGGGATACCATCCTCAATATAGGCAGGCGAGGCGGTCACAAACCCGAATCCGGAGTAGAACCGCTCCAGATATTGTTGGGCGCCGATGCGAATCGCAAGGCCTGGGTAGAGTTCGTCCATCGCCCGGACAGCTCTCTGCATCAATTCCTTCCCCAAACCCTGCCCTCTGAAGTCGGGTGATGTAATGACTCTACCGATCGAAGGTTCAAGATACTTGAGTTTCGGGGGAACAAGTCGCGCATAAGCAGCGAGAGCATTAGTGATGTCCCGTACTTGCCATCCCGAGAGGTGCAGGCAGTGCTGATCCAGGTCGTCAGCATCGAGAAAGGGACAATTCTGCTCGACGACGAAAACCGCCTGTCGAGCTTTCAGAATTGCGTAGATCTCTTTGGTCGAAAGCTCGTCAAACGGCAAGCACTGCCACGTGAGCATGATTGGCTTCAAGGGGAATCATCGAAGCGGGTCCGGCAATGATTCTTCGTCCTTCTCACCGGGAGCCGCAGTGAACGCCATGATACAATGCGCGCGCCTTTCTGCGACCCACAATTATGAATTCAACTCGAGCGTCACGGCTCGTCTTTATCGATTGGCTGCGCGGGTTCTCGATCTTGTTCATGATCGAGACACACGTCTTCAACTCGCTGCTCAAACCTTTTCTCAAAGAAGAAGGCTGGTTTCACCTTCTGAATTTCTTCAATGGCCTGGTGGCACCGTCCTTTCTTTTTGTTTCCGGATGGGCCTTCGTTGTTGCCAGCACGCGAAAGCTCAAAGACCTCCACCAGTTCGGATCTGCTTTTTGGCGGCAACTGAAACGCATTGGTTTGATCTGGATTCTGGGTTACATGCTTCATCTGCCCGGTTTTGCCCTTAGCACATTACGGCGGGCCGGCAACGCTGCGGCCTGGCAGACTGTGCTACAGGTCGACATTCTGCACTGCATTGCCGCGGGCCTGTCGGTGCTCTTCGCGATTCGAATGTTGGTCAAGTCTGAACACCGATTCAGCATGCTGCTTTGGTTGGGTGTTCTGCTTGTCGTTCTTCTGACCCCATGGGTCTGGGCGAGCGAGTGGTTCGAACGCTTGCCCCTCGCTGTTTCTGGCTACTGGTTGGAGCGGGCGTACACGCTATTTCCGCAATTTCCCTGGCTGGGATTCTTGCTGCTGGGCGGTGCCTGCGCAACAACCTACAGCCATGCAGACGAAAACGGGAGAACGGTGGGCTTCATGAGTCGAACGGCGATATTGGGAATGGTCCTGATCGCTGTAGGTTACGCGTTCGCCCATTACGGCTTTCCCTGGCCCTACGGCTCCAGCAGCATTCGAGCCCATCCTGTCTTTTTCGCCCTGCGTGTCGGCTATGTCTTTCTCTGGGTCTGGGTCTGCTGGCAGTTACAGAGACACCCGGCAATTCCATCAGGCTGGATCATGACCCTAAGCCGCGAATCACTGTTGGTCTATGTGGCTCACATTGTGTTTCTGTACCATTTGCCCCTGGGCAACGCGAGTCTCGCACGCACCTACGGCAAGTCACTGTCGCTGTGGGGGTGCGCGACCGCCACTCTTGCTCTGATGTTCCTGATGTGGGCAATGGCGCTGGGCTGGAGTTTGTTGAAATCTCGCCACAAACAGGGATCTCAATACCTGGCCTATGCAGCCGCTGCGGGAGCTGCCGTGCTGTTCCTAACTCGATAGGTCGGTGATTGCAGAGCCTGCCACGCTTGTCCTAGAGAACTCCGTAGTACCGCGCCATCCAGTAAGGCAGGATGAAGTCGATACCGGAGCCTTTGATGGTTCCAGCGCCACCACCGAAAAGCAGGAACGGACTGCGCTGCCAGAGAAAGTCTGTGCGGACACGCTCCGTCACTGGAACGACGGTGCATCCGCGATCGTCAGGAGGGGGACAGGCGGGATGGTTCCAGGGGGGCTGGCGCAGATCAATGAATCCATCATCGTCGGGACGCTTGAGCCAGTCGTCCAACAAACTAACGGTTTCCTGATCGCGAACTGGATCCGCACCATTCAGTGCCCGGTCGATCATGTTGAAATGGGCATTCCCGTGGTCACGCACCGCATTGCGCAAGATGCCATAGGCGTGGCGGTAGTGGCGCAGAGAGCGGGAACGAGTCTCCTCAAGGCGAACAAGGTTATACAGATTGATCGCAGCCAAATTGAACTTAAAGTAAGAGCCGTGCGTGTCGAGCGCCTCCAGCGGCAGCTGAGAGAAAGCAAAGGCCGCGAAGAACGTCCGAAATTTTCTATACTCGCCCGCAAAACGGTCGGGGTTGACATGCCTGCCAATCTGCAGGAAGTTCAACTGCTGTTCCGGCCGGCCAATGAACGTGGTGCTGATCGCTCTTCCTGGGCATTCGGGAAGCGAGCCGTCAGGCATGACGACTGTCCACAGATGTTTCAACAGGAATTCCAGAAGCTGTGTTACCAGAGTTCGGATTGAGCCGCGGAAGACTTCATCGTCAACCAAGTCATACGCAGCCCCCAAGCCAAAGAACACGCCTGAATACTGATCACGGGACGTGTTCCCCACCCAGAGGTACCTCTCTCCATTGACTGTTCCACGGCGAATTCCGTGACGGCATTCCTCCCTGATTGCCGCGGCTGCAAACTCCCAGCTCTCTGGGAACAGACAGCGCGCAAGCAGACCCGTGCCGGTGATATCCACGAGCGATCGGAGCCCCTCCAGGGTTCTCTGCAGGTTCGTGAGCGCTGCATCGGAAGCAGTCACTTTGTATCGGAAAGCTTCTGCGGCCAGGTAGTGCCCGGTCCAGATCGCGGAATCACCCGCCCGAGCATAGTGTTCGAGTACCGTGGAAGTCGGTGCAGCGTATTGTGGATCCAGAATGGTCTTGAACGGGGTGTGTCTTTTCTGGATGTCGTCCGAAATCTCGCCTGCCTTTTGTTCCCAAGTCGCTGTGTCCGGCATGGCCATTTCCAATCCAAGCCTAGAACCACCCAAAGAGCCGGGGCACCTGAGAAGCAACGCACTACGCTAGGTTCTCAGCAGCCCCTGCCGCAGCTCCAGCATCCCTGTCGTCCCAATCTGCCTCAGTTTCACCTGAGAAAGAGTAATCCCGGAGGGTAGACTCGCAAAACGATTACTCCACGATCGCCGCAGCAGCCATTGCCTTAAAAGCATTGCTTTCGTCGGGCGCACCTCCAGCACTTCGCTGGATCAAGAAGACTCCAACCAGATCCTTCCGAGGATCGACCCAGCCCTGCGTGCCAAAGGCGCCACCGTGGCCATAGCTCCCTTCCGACTGAAGCTGTAGCGTCCCCAACGGATCCCTTACCACGGTCCAAGCCAGACCATAGCCCATGCCAGTGGAATGGCCCGCCGGCTCAATGCTACCTGTGTGCAGCACCGTCATCAGGCTGACCGAAGCACGGGAGAGCAGGCGCTTGCTATTGTAGGTTCCTCCATTGAGCATCATCTGATAGAGCGCAGCCAGGTCCGACGCCGTCGAATACATACCGAACTCAGGTGCTGAGTATTTCGAACCTTTGCGGTAATGTGACGGATCCCCTCCCAGGATGTCGCCTCCTGAGCGCTGCAGCTTCCCATCCACTCGCTTGTAGACCATCGCGATGCGATCGATTTTGTCCTGCGGCACGAACAGAAAGCTGTCTTTCATTCCCAATGGCTGGAAAACCCTCTCGGAAAGAAATCTCTCGAATGGCTGGCCGGAAGCCACCTCGATCACACGGCCAAGCGTCGCAATGCCAGGATTACTGTATTGCCACTTGGTGCCCGGCTCGAAATCCAAGGGTTGCTGTGAGTAAACAGTTACTGCTTCAGCCAGCGTCAAATGCAGCTTGGTGTAGAGTTCGCCGATACCTTCTGGAAGGCTCGCAATCATCCCTGAAGTATGCGTCAACAAATCGCGAAGCGTAATCGGCCGGGGCGGGCGAATTTGTCGGCGCTCTTTTTCTCCAGGTCTGGATGTGTTCATCCACAACCCGCGAAACTCGGGCAAGTGCTTTTCCACCGGATCGCTGACGGCGACCTTTCCCTCCTCCACCAGCATCATGATGGCGACTGCGACGACCGGCTTCGTCATTGACATGATCTGGAAGATTGAATCCGTCTTCATCGGTTTCTTCGTTTCCAAGTCCTGATAGCCAACAGCGTCCAGGCTGGCGATAACTCCGTGCCTCGCTACAAGTGTCACGACACCAGCTACGGTACCCTGGTCAGCAAAAGCCTTCATCCGAACCGGAATTCTCCCAAGTCGTTCAGGATCCATTCCTGCCTTGGCGCCGTTGCCGTGGACCAGCAACGAAGACGAGAGTACGAGAACTGTGATCACGAGAAAGGCCACTCTCCTCTGCATCCGGGTCATCATGAGCTTCACCTCTATTCGTTTGAGTTTCTGGCAAACATCGGCGGGTAACAAGGGCAATGTTGAGTTTTCAGCAGGTCGTAGATTCTGAACCGATTCAGAATTCTCAGAAATGCCTCGCGAAACAGAGAAGATGTGCGATCAAGAAGCGGCGGGATTGACTATACGAGAGGAGATCCTGATCTACAACTCAATGGGTACGAAGATGGCAGCGGCATCTTGCCGCTATGAGTACTTTCGAAAGCCGCCTAAACCGCTCCGGGAGCACAGACGTGACAGCGGCTGAAAACCGCTGCCACATTGGCCCCCGACACTTGAACACGCGATCATGAGTAACCGCGTCCTGCAACCGGCCAGACAGCCACGACCTTGTCTCCGCGCACACAGAAGAAACGATCGTGCAGGTTTACATTCGGATCGCAGTGGGGAACGATAAACTCCAGACGGTCGCCAAGACGGATTTCGCGACTCGGATTGTTGAGCAACAATGCGCCGTGCTCGTCGCCGTTAAACTGATATTCGACTCCGGTCACACCCTTGATCTCCGGGCCGAACTTGCGATCCGTGGCGAAGGCCTTGAATCCGGCATCTACCGTCGCCCGATCGGCGTGGTTCTTGCTAATTACTGTCGCCAAAACGCTGAGCGACGGCGCGAAGTCTTCGTACACGGCGCCACTCTTGCCGCCAACGCGGCGATAGTCCACGTCCATAAAGACATAGGAGCCTGTCTGCAGCTCGGTCATGCCCTTCAGGGCCGTGTCGATGTTGTAGGTGCCGGTGCTTCCCCCAGACATAATTTCCACCGGCATGCCAGCCTTGTGCATGCGAACGAAGGTCTCCAACGGCGCTTGCATCACTCGATGTGAATGTTCCTGGCGCGCTTCAAAGCCAGTGACGTGAGAGGACGCACCCGAGTAAGAATGCACTCCTCGAAGCTTGAGCTGGGGTAACTTCATGATTTTTTCCGCCAAACCAAAAGCATCGTCTCCCGGCAGGATTCCCGTGCGGCGACCGATGGGGTCGATGTCGATCAGCACATTCAGGGTGAGCTTGGCCGCCGCAGCCGCTTCGTTGAGATGTTCGGCTTGCTGGGCATTGTCCACGACACTCATCGTGCCGGGCTGCTTGCCGGCTAGCCGCAGCAAGCGCTCCACCTTGTTCTTGCCGACTAGTTCTGAAGTAATCAATAGTTCCTTGATTCCGGCTGCGGCCATCACTTCCGCTTCGTGAATCGTTGAAGTACAAACTCCCAGGGCGCCCGCCCTAACCTGAAGCCGGGCAATTTCCGGACACTTGTGTGTCTTGGCGTGTGGCCGTAGTTGAATCGAAGACGCTTTCGCGTGCTGACTCATCTTCGCAATGTTCGATTCGAGCAGGTCCAGATCAACCAGCAGACTCGGCGTCGGCAGGTCATCTTTGGTCATTCCTTCAATTCCTTTGCCTGAATGCAGCCGCTTCTCTACTTCGCCGAGAGAATATCCAGACCGCGGCTTGGCACTCAACCAGGTGGGGGTTGTCGCCAACGAGAGCGTCATACCGATCCAGGACCTCCGTGTGACCTTCATCGCAAGTTCCTCAATAGTTCAAACGCGGTCAAATACTAATCTTCCGCCCGTTGGAAATCAACACTGGGAACAACCACTCGGGATCACGGCCTTCTACCAAGCGCACTCTATTCGACTCTAAAAGCCCTCACACCGCCTCTTTGCGTTTTCAGATGTGTCGCCGCGTTCCCGGCTTGCGGGCACGAACGAAAGCGCTCATGAATTTCCCGTCAACCTGTTGAGCCGCAGCCGCCGCATCAATACCTGCGTCGGTCAAGAGCGCAACCGCATCAGCCGCCCGATAAATCCGCGTTGGCTCAAGATCAATTGCCTCGAAGCCGGCGTTGGCAAGTTTCTGGCGATATTCCGACTCCTCCAGTGCGCCGGCAACGCAGCCAACCCAAAGCTCGATGTTCCTCCGAAGATCGGGCGGCACGTCGCCCCGAACCACGATGTCTGAGACAGCGAACCGGCCTCCAGGACGGAGCACACGAAAGGCTTCGGCCAGCACCCGGTCCTTGTCGGCAGAAAGGTTAATGACACAGTTGGAAATGACAACATCCACGGAAGCATCAGGCAGCGGAATGTGCTCAATCTCGCCCTTCAGAAATTCGACATTCGGCAGCCCGGATCTGCGCTGGTTCTCACGGGCTAAGGCCAGCATGTCGTCGGTCATGTCCAGGCCATAGGCTTTTCCCGCGGCCCCAACTCTCCGGGCCGAGAGCAAAACATCGATGCCTCCCCCGGAACCCAGATCCAACACCACTTCGCCCGGATTGAGTTGTGCTAGCGCAGTCGGATTGCCACAGCCTAGCGAAGCCAGCACTGCCTCGGCAGGCAGCTCAGATTTCTGAGACTGTTCGTAAAGGTTTGAAGTAACTACATCCGTCGATGCAGACTTGGCCTCTGCCCCACAGCAGGAAGGAGCGCAACAACTGCTGGACCCGCCTGAACTAATCTGCCGGGCAGCTTCTCCGTACTTGCTTCTGATTTCGTCCTTCAATTTCGCTGCGTTCATAGTTTCTCCTATATTTCTATATTTATCGAATTATAACACAAAGAAGAGGCGACGCTTGATCGCAAGCGTCCCCTATTGGCCTGGTTGAATCGTGACGAGCTGGGAACTGCGGCTGCAACAATCCTGCCACAGGAAGTTGAATAGCTCCTTGAGCACGCCAAAATTCACCGAGTAGAAAATCCATTGCGCGTCCTTGCGGGAGTTGATGAGTCCAAAACGAGATAACGTCTCCAGATGATGAGACAGGGTTGAAGCAGCGCAATCAATTTCCTTCTGGATATCCGTCACACAGCATCCGTCGTCCCCATGCTGGATCAGCAAGCGAACCACGCGCAGCCTCGGCTCGGATCCTAGAGCTTTGAGCATCCCGGCAAAGTATTCGTTGCGTTTGTCGGCCGTCCGTCGCGTCTTCATATTTCGAAGAATATCGAAATACAAACCATTGTCAAACGAATTTTTTGGCGCCGCTGTCACGGTGCTATACTGCGGGCCCGGGAGGGGAAACCGCCGGCCTTGGCTCCCAGCCAACCTCTGTCTCTGAATGCGTTACTCCCAGCCACCCCAATGAGAATTCGATTGCTCCTGATGGTGACGCTGGCGCTTTGCGCATTCCTGCGATTTTATCATCTGGATGGGTATGGTCTTTGGTCGGATGAGTTCGTGACACTGCTGATCGTATCTTCGAAATCCTTCAAGGAAGTCATCCAGACTTGCTTTGAAGTCCCGCAGCCCATACCGCCTCTCTATTTCCTGGCAAACAAATGGATCTATGGCTTTTTCGCGCCCGGAGAGATTGGCTTGCGGGTTCTCTCTGCCGCTGGAAGCGCCCTGGCAGGCTATTTCCTGTTCGCCACCGGTCGGACGCTCTTCAGTGCCGAAGTGGGGCTCTGGAGTCTGTTACTTTTCGCGGTGAACTCGACGCAGATTGTCTACGCCCAAAACGCCCGCCCGTATGCCGTAGGCTTGATGCTAAGCGCCGCCTCGATGCTTTGCTTCCTGAAATGGCAGAGGCAGCCTTCCCGGGCCTGGGCAGTTGGCTATGTCATTTCGACCGCGCTGCTGCTTCACGTCCACTACATCTTCTTTCCGATACTGCTGGTCCAATGGCTCCACCTCATCATGGGTCGAGGCTCGCCGGCGGGAGCTCCGCCGCATGTTCCGCGATGGAATGGCTGGCTGGCATTGCAGGCCAGCATTGCCATTCTTCTATTGCCGCTGTATCCGCAGCTGTGGCGCATCGTTCAGGCCCGACACAGCCTGAACTGGGAAAGCAAGTATCCCGCCGCGAGAGATCTGTTCGTGTTCCTTGAGCCGCGACTTCTGTTCTGGGGTGCGGCCGTATGGTTCGGACTTGGCGTTGTCGCCCGGGTTGTCCAACACGCCTCGGCCATCGCCCAGATGAGGGCAGTAACTCCAAACGACGGCCGCTGGAATCCGAACGGACTGGTTCTATTGGGATTGTGGTACCTGTTTCCAGTAGGTTTGTTCCTTGGGCTGGCGTATGGAAATGGGCTGAACCTCTTTGTCGAGCGCTATCTGATCTTGGCGTCGCTGCCTGTCTTTCTAGCTATACCCGCACTTGCGCTCACGGCCGGCCCAAAGTGGATCGGGCGGGGCGCCTTGTTGGTCTATTTGCTAGCTTATGTGTACACCGTGCCCGCGGCCTACTTCGCGCAAAAGGGCCAGTTTTCTCAGGGAGTGCCCGGCGGCAACGAATGGCGCGAGGCGCTGCACCAGTTGGCCGAACCGAGGTTCCGGTCTCCTCTATTTCTCTTTCAATCACCGTTTATCGAGTCGAACCAACTGGATTTTGCGGACAAACCGCTCCTGGCTCGATATCTGTGCGCACCGTTGCATAGCTTCTACGTAAAAGGTCCGGACGTGCCATTCGTGCTTCTGCCAGTGCATTGGTGGATTGAGAACACAGCACACCAGGTTCTTAAATCTGAACTCCATTCCCGCCTGCTGGTTCATAGAGACTTTACTTTGCTGGCAACCCAGGAATTCTTTGACTACTTTGAACCGTGGCTGAAGGGGCAGTCTGGTCTTGATGGTGAATGGCAGGTATTGGAGAGTTTCCGGTCCACGGGAGCGTTGCGGTTGAAGCATCTGAGACTGACTTCCCGGCGGCAGCCGTCTTCCTAGACCTCACCTAGGGATGTGTCTGCCACTTAGAGGTAAATACTTTCCAGAGACACGAATCGACGTCAGTTCATAGTGTTGATTCCAGGAACGTTTGCCCAGCTCATGTCGTGGAACAGAACATGCCAACAGAATAGCAGTAGGTTAAAGGCGTCTCGCAGCGCCTTCTCTCCTTCGCGTTTACGGGGCCAGCCTTCCGGTGGGTGGCCCCGTGAATGTTTGGCTCAATAATTCAATTAATACGTCATAGGTTGAGTCTCACAATCCAGAAACCCGGCAAATCCTTCCAACTTATCCATGATTTTTTCAGCTACAATGCTGACCAATGTCTTGGGAGGTTGGCATGTCATATTATGGGAGTCAAAGAGCTGTCCGAGAACCAGAGTCTTCCGCGCTGGTGATCTCAGGTGTTGATGTCACCGGAGCCAAGTTCCAGGAAGAATCGCAAACCATCGACATCAGCGAAACCGGCATCGCGTTTTACCTAAAGACCTCGGTCTGGATGGACGCCCATCTCAACCTCGAAATTCTTTCAAGCCCGTCGTTGGGACCGAAGTGTCTGCTAAGAGCGAAAGTAGTCCGCTTCGGGACACTGGCTGGCGGCAAGCAACTCGTTGCTGCCCGCTTTGACTAGGCATCGATCTTGTAGTTCAGTAGGCAGCTGCGCTGGAGACGACGACAGGTTGCTTTCCGCAGGCAGCGCTTGGAGTTTCACCGTTTCTTCGCCACCTCAACCAGAGCCCCGTCTTGACAAACATAGCCGCACGCGTGCATCACGTCTGCACTGCACACCACTCGGACGCTCTTGGTATCCCCGCGCAGGCTGGGGGCTTGAGTTCCGAAGTCAGGATCAGTTGGATCGACAGGCCACACAATCTTCCCCGAAAAATTCACTACGACTTCCAGAGCCGCACCACACATCCGGCAAACCACTCGCTGCTCGTGGTCGCTTCCCGGGAAAGAATCTGGATCCTCATGAATCATGGCGAGAGTTTATGCCTCACAGGGGTTGATGGCAATCACAGTCCCGCTTACATGTGCGGGGCGTCCAGCAGTTTTTGAGTTCGGGACACCTGCGATCGATTGTATCCACTGAACAGAGGCGGGAAGCATTGACCAGCCTTGCCGTAGTTATGCTATATTGCCGCATCTTTTCGGCTCAGCAATCCAGCCAACTTCGCTGAACGGTAAGCCGGAAAAGAGACGATGTTCCCTAAGGAGGATGGATGCTCCCACTGGATACCATTGCGACGCTGGAGAAATGCGAACCGAAGTCCGAGGGCATCGACACACCTCGAAAAAAGAAACCGAAGGAGATTGCGGTCATTACGGAGTGTTGCACGGGCTGTGCCGGTTCCCCAGCCTGCGTCCCATATTGTCCGGTGTTCGACTGCATGTTCTGGGTCCCAGACGAAGAGCACCCACCGTTTGGCCATATCGAGGTCGATCCCTTTCTCTGTATCGGGTGCAAGAAGTGCACCAGCAAAGGACCGGATGGCGCCTTCCTGGACGGCTGTCCTTGGGATGCCATTGAGATGGTTCCGACCGAACAGATCGAGGCAGTCGTTGGAAAAATGAAGGTTTGATTTCGTTCTGAACGCAGCAGCTTCACCCCTCCAATCCGTTAAACTCTAATTCGCAAAGTCCCTTTCGCGGTCGATCCCGCTGCGCTTGTTCGTGCAGCAAAAGCAGGATGCGCGGCAACAGTGGGTCGGCTGACTCGAGGAGAAAGCTCATGAACGCTCGCATCATCTCGCAAGCCAGCCTCCTCGCGGTGTTTGTGTTGGTTTTCGTCCGTGAGGGTTTTCCTCAGGGACTTGAATACGTCAAGGGACACTACACCAAGCACGAGTACACCATTCCCATGCGGGATGGCATTCGGCTGTTTACGGCGGTCTACATTCCCAAAGATCGAGCCACAACCTACCCCATTCTTCTCAAGAGGACGCCCTACAACGTCGGGCCCTATGGCGCAGACCGGTACACCGAGAATCTCGGACCCTCACCCCTGATCGCGAAAGAGGGCTATATCTTCGCCTACCAGGACGTGCGCGGCCGCTGGATGTCGGAGGGAGAATTCGAGCATGTTCGGCCACACCGCCCCGCGAAGGCAGCCAAAGAGATTGACGAAAGCACTGACACCTACGACACCATCGATTGGTTACTCAAGACCATTCCTGGCCACAACGGACGTGTAGGTATCTGGGGAATTTCTTATCCAGGCTTTTACGCGGCAGCAGGAGCAATTGACGCGCATCCCGCGCTGAAAGCCGTATCGCCTCAGGCACCGGTATCCGACTGGTTCTCCTCCGACGACTGGCATCATAACGGCGCATTTCTGCTCGCTCACGCTTTTGGTTGGTTTTCTGGCGCTGGATGGCCGTTTTCGAAGCCATCGACGGTAGCCCCTGGGAAGCCCGTCTTGCGCGACCTTGAAGATGGCTACGAGTTCTTCCTTCGCCTGGGCCCCATGAGGAACGCCAATGAACGCTATCTCAAAAACGAGATCCCGTTCTGGAATGAGATGATGAAGCGGGAGGCTCGGGACGACTGGTGGAAAGCCCGCAATATTCGTGCACACTTGAAGGACGTCAAACCAGCCATGATGACCGTAGGTGGCTGGTTCGATGCCGAGAATCTGTTCGGTGCACTGGAGGTTTACCGCGCCATCGAAACGCAAAGCCCTAATGCCTTCAACATCCTAGTGATGGGACCCTGGGTACATGGGGGATGGGAGGGCGAGAAGAAGGGGGATTCACTAGGAGACGTCCGCCTCGATGCCCAAACCGGAGATTTCTACCGAGAACACATCGAATTACCATTCTTCAACCATTTCTTGAAGGACAAAGGAAAACAGGAATTGCCTGAGGCCTATGTGTTCGAGACCGGAACTAACCAGTGGCGCAAGTTTCAAGTCTGGCCCCCGAAGAACACGGTCAGCCGGTCGTTGTATCTCCACCCAGGAGGAAAACTCGTCTTCGATCAACCCCCGGTCAGTCCGGGCGGATTCGACGAATACATCAGCGATCCCGCCAAGCCTGTGCCGTCAACCCCGGGTCTTGCTCCCGGCATGGCGCAACGTTACATGGTTGACGACCAACGCTTCGCCGCCCGCCGCACCGATGTATTGGTTTACCAGACGGCTGTGCTCGAGGAAGACGTGACGGTGGCGGGTCCCGTTGTTCCCAGCCTCCATGTTTCCACCAGCGGCACGGACTCGGACTGGATCGTCAAGCTGATCGATGTCTACCCGGATCTCTTTCCCGACGGGAAAGGCGATGTAAAGAATGCGCTAGGGGCATATCAACAACTGCTGCGGGGGGAGGTCATGCGTGGCAAGTTTCGCAATAGCCTCGATCGACCGGAACCTTTCGTCCCTGGGCAGCCAACTCGTGTGCAGTTTGCAGTCTCCGACACGTTTCACACCTTTCGCCGAGGGCACCGCATCATGATTCAGATCCAAAGCAGCTGGTTCCCGGTCATCAACCTCAACCCACAGAAGTTCCTTAATATCAACGAGGCAACCGAAGGCGATTTCCAGAAGGCTCAACAGCGGGTTTATCGCTCACCCTCTCTGCCATCGGCAATTAAGGTGGGAATCTTGCCACCTTCCCACGTGGAGTAGAAGGCACACGGCAGGATCGCAATCAATCAGCACTGGCGGATATCTGCCTGTGTCGGTGTGCCTTCTGCGGCCAACGTCCTTCGCCCATCTTCCGCCAACCAGACCCCCGTTAGGCTGGTCGCGACCCCTGAAATCCGTTAGAGCCACGAATGACGCTTCCTGTGTGGCATTCCAGCCATTTTTCACCTTGACATTTGTTGCTGTTGGATTTTAGATAGCGGCATCTTTTTACCGATGGTTTCACCAAGTTTCCAAAGCGTATCTCGCTAGCGCAGCGCCCCGGCGTTCAGACATTACTTTCAGACCGAAAAGGAGGATTGAGCGTGAATAGTGACGATCCCGACTTTCCAGTTGATCCCGAGGAAACGGATAACGACATGCATCCGGGTGACGAGGACGAATCCTTGATGGATGATCTGCCGCTTCCCGAACCAGTCGCAGCTCCCGTGGAGCCCGTGGTTGTTCCCCCTGCTGCGTCGGTACCCGCGGCTCAGTCGCCTGCTCCTGCCAGGAAGCCTAAACCAAAGCCCAAAGCCAAGGCGAAAGCAAAGCCGAAGGCTGCGAAGGTGAGTGCTGCGAAACGCGTGGCCAAAAAGGCCAAGCCTGCCAAGAAAGCGAAACCGGCAAAGAAGGCCAAGCCCGCTAAGAAATCCAAGCGAGCCCCGAAGAAGGCCAAGGTAAGCTCGAAGGCTAAGACAGCCAAGAAAGCCGCGGGTAAGAAGGCTCCCAAGAAGTCTGCCAAGGCAAAAGCAAAACCGGCAAAGAAGAAAGCAAAGAAGAAATAGTCGACTCTCGAAGTGCAGACAGCCACCAAAGCCTGCCTGGCCGAAAACCAGGCAGGCTTTTTTTTTCCGGGCACTGGGAAGCTAGACTCGTCTGGGTCATAGAGCCAACCCTCACTGGAGTCCACATTGCTTTCCGTGGTGACAAATGGTAGCTTCCCGGTCTTTATCATCTTGCTGAGGAGAGAGTTGCCATGAAGAAAGTTGTGAAAACCGCCCAAGGCCCTGCTCCGCAGGCACCGTATTCTCAAGCCATCATTGCCAACGGCTTTGTGTTCGTTTCCGGTCAAGGTCCCATCGACCCGCAGTCTGGCAAGCTGGTTCTCGGGGATATTAGAGGCCAGACACGGCTCGTGCTCGACAACATCAAAGCTATCTTGGAAGCCGCCGGTTCCTCTCTCGACAAGGCTGTAAAATGCAGCGTGTTTCTGCGCGACATTAACGATTTTGCCGCCATGAACGAAGTCTACAAGACGTATTTCAAAGAAAACCCACCTGCCCGTACCACGGTTCAGGCCGGCGATATCTTTGCCGGCATTGGTGTCGAAATCGACTGTATTGCCACCCTGGACTGACGAAACCGTGGGGCAACTGCATGGAAAAGCCCATACGTTGGGGACTTGTCGGGTGTGGCGATATTGCTGAAAAGCGGGTGGCTCCAGCCCTTCAAAAGGCGGCCGGTTCTAAACTTCTGGCTTGCTCCCGAAAGCAACCCGCACGGCTCTGGGAGTTTCAAGAGCGGCATGGCATCCCCAAAGGGTGCCCGGACCCAGCTGAAATCTTTGCCGATCCCGAGATCGACGCTGTCTATCTCGCCACGCCGGTCTTTCTGCATTGCCTCCACACCATCGAAGCGGCCGAACACGGCAAGCATGTGCTCTGCGAAAAGCCGATGGCCATCGACGCCGCGGAATGCCAGCGCATGGTGGATGCCTGTCGCAGCCATGGCGTCAAGCTCGGAATTGCCTACTACCGTCGGTTCTATCCGGTCGTTCATAAGATCCAGGAACTGTTGAGAGTCGGAGTTTTAGGCAAAGTGATCCTGGTTCGGACGACCCTGGTCGAACCCACGCCCCTGGAACCCGCAGCATGGAGGTTTGTGCCCGACCAAGGCGGCGGGGGATTATTGATGGACATGGCCAGCCACCGGCTCGATCTCTTGTGCATGCTCTTTGGTGAGCCGCTTTCTGTCTCGGCACTGACGGATACGCGGGAGCTGAACATTCCTGTCGAAGACACCGGGAGTCTCTTGATTCAGTTTGCCGGTGGCGTTCAAGCCGTTGTTTTCGCGAGTCATTGCGTTCATGCCCCGATGGACGAGTTTGAGATCTACGGCACTCGTGCGAGCCTGCGGATCAACCCGCTGAATGGAAGCGAACTGCGGCTCTTTGGCGACCCTGGTGAGGCCTTTCATCTACCCAAAGCAGACAATGTCCACTTGCCACTGATTGAAGACTTCAACCAGGCGATTCGAGACAATCGGGAGCCGAAGGTTTCGGGCGAAGAGGGGATGAAAACTTCCGTTCTTCTCGAAGCCGCTTACCACGCGGCTCGTGAAGGGAGAGTCGTCTGGTTTGCGAGTGCGACGAGGAGTAGTGGATAGGTGGAACATTCGCTGGATTCCGGCTTTCGCCGGAATGACGATGAAATCGAATCGGGCGTCGCCTCCATCTTCAATCTTCCATCCTCAGATCTGCGGAGCAACATCATGTCTGAAATCGGATTCGGCATCATTGGCTGCGGAAACATTTCGACCATCCATGCAAAAGCGATCCAGGCCATTCCCGAGGCGCGTCTGAGGGCGTTTCACAGCCACAGCCAGCCCAAAGCTGAAAAGATGGCCCAGCAGTACGGTGTCGAGTCTGAGTCTAATATCGACCGCCTCCTGGAGCGCCTGGACATTCAGGTTGTCAGCATCTGCACGCCCAGCGGAACTCATGCGGAGTTGGGGATCAAAGCAGCAGCTGCTGGAAAGCACGTCGTGGTGGAGAAACCCATCGATGTGACACTTGAGAAAGCACGAATGCTGATTGATGCCTGCCAACGAGCTCGCGTCAAGCTGGCCGTGATCTTTCAATCCCGGTTTCTGCCTGCGGTTCAAATACTCAAATCAGCCATCGACCGAAACCGTTTGGGACGGATCCTCGTGGGAGATGCCTACGTGAAATGGTACCGCACGCGCGAATACTACGAAGCGGCCCGGTGGCGCGGCACACGGGCGCTGGATGGCGGCGGTGCACTCATTAACCAATCGATTCACACCATCGACCTGCTTCAGCACTTCGTTGGTCCTGTAGCGTCGGTGTTCGGGTTTGCCGAGAAGAAACTGCACCCCTACATCGAGTCTGAAGACACAGCGGTGGCGGTAGTGAAATTCAAGAATGGCGCGCTGGGAGTCATCGAAGGCGCGACGTCGATTTCTCCGGGTTTCTCGCGCCGGGTTGAAATTCACGGGGAAAAAGGCAGCGTCATTCTCGACGGAAACGATCTTGCCGCCTGGAACCTGGCCGACACGGGTGAAGAGGAAGAAGCGCTTTCCCGCCTCAAGGAGCGCGACCTCTCCAACGGCGCATCCGACCCGATGGCTCTGGACACCAGCGGGCATCGCCGCCAGATGGAAGATCTCATCGCCGCTATTCGACAAGACCGTCCTCCCATGATCGACGGCACTGAGGGGTTGAAGGCTCTGGAGCTCGTGTTGGCTATCTACCGCTCGGCTCGTGAGAAAACGCTAGTCGAACTGTAGGAGCGAAATACTCTCTCCCCCTTGCGAAGCGCATAAGGGGGAGATCAAGAGGCGGTCTTCAGTCCCCCACCCCGCCGACGAAGCTTGCTGAACGCTTCGATTCCCTTGGAAAGGGAGGGACTCGTCGCACTCGGCATTTGTCGACGACGAGGTACGATTTTCAAGTCAATCGATCAGCAGGAGCGAATCAAATGCCGAAGACAATCGGATTCATCGGACTTGGCATCATGGGGAAACCCATGGCCAAACATCTCATCAACGCCGGCTATTCCCTGGTGGTGTACAACCGCACCGCCAGCAAGGCTCAGGAATTGGTAGCTATGGGAGCGCGCCAAGTCAATTCACCCAAAGTAGTGGCGGAGAACTCTGAGATCATCATCACGATGGTGGCTGACTCTCCCGAAGTGGAGCACGTCATTCTCGGTCAGTCTGGAGTCATTGAAGGTGCCAGACCGGGCAGCGTTGTGATCGACATGAGCTCCATTTCGCCCATCGTCACGCAGCGAATCGCCGCCGAGTTGGCGAAAAGGAAGTGGCGATGCTCGATGCGCCGGTCAGTGGCGGAGAGGTAGGCGCGATTCAGGGCACGCTCTCGATTATGGTGGGTGGAGATGACGCAGTCTTCGCTGAGGTTAAGCCCGTTCTGGAGAAGATCGGCAAGAGCGTGGTGCGCGTCGGCGCTGTGGGAGCCGGAGGTTTCACCAAACTCTCCAACCAGATCATCGTGGCGGCCGCTCTGCAAGCCATTTCGGAGGCTTTGGTACTGGCTCAAAAGGCGGGTGTCGATTTGTTACTCGTTTACGAAGCCATCAAAGGCGGCATGGCAGGCGGTCGAACGCTGGATATGAAAGCCCCGAAGATAGCCGAGCGTTACTTTGAACCCGGCTTCAAGATGGACCTCCATATCAAAGACCTGAAGAACGCCCTTCAAGCCGGCAAAGCCCTCGGTGTGCCGCTACCCTCCACCGGTCTCATTCACGAACTCTTCAGTGCTTGCAGCGCCCAAGGCAAAGGACAGAAAGACCACTCGGTCATCTTCACGCTCATCGAACAGATGGCCGGAATGAATCGATAGACTGTTTTGCAGTTCCAGCCTCACCTGGCAATCACGTGATGGTTGACGTCAATTCCGGGAGGACGGTTGAGTGTTTGATAAACGACGCAATATCGCTCGGTCAGACGGATTAACGTCGCCAACTGCTCTTCGTTCGCATCGGTATCCAGGTCAAACGCAAGCCGAATCTTCTGAAAGCCAACGGGGACCTCTTTGGAAACCCCCAGCGTGCCGCGAAAGTCGATCTCGCCTTCCGCCCGAACCGTTGCGTCTCGCAACTGGATTCCGAGTGCCGTCGCCACGGCCCGTAATGTGACACCCGCACACGCCACCAGGGCCTCCAGCAGCATGTCGCCTGAACAGGCACTGGCTCCGCTTCCTCCGGTCGCGGGATGCAAACCTGCTTCGACGAGCGCTTTCCCCGTTTCCAGTTTGCAAAGAATGCCTTCCCCGACACGTCCCTCTGCCCGGAGCGTGATCAACGCCGCCTCGGGATGCTCCCGATACTGCTGTTTCAGAGGCGCTTGCTTCGCTTTCAATTCTTCCGCATTCATCGATACCTCTTCTTACCCTGAAAGCATGCCGCCCATCGGAACTCATCAATCTTAGCAAGGCTGAGGTTCGGGCCGGGCGAGACGATACAAGACGTGCCGCCGGAGTGGATGGCCTTCGGCCAGCGCGGAGTGATCGAAGTCGTCCGCCGGATTTCGCGTCATGCCAAGCCGCTCCATCACCCTGAGCGAGCGCAAGTTGCCGGGCACGGTGAACGACACGATCTCAGCAAGACGCAGTTGCTCAAAGCCGAAGGCGAGCACCGCCCGTGCACCCTCCGTGGCGTAGCCGCAGCCCCAATACTCTGCAGCCAGACGCCATCCAATTTCAACACCGGGAGTAAAGTGTGCCTCGAAGCGTGGAACAGAGAGCCCAATGAATCCCGCAAATGGCGCAATGTCCACAATCTCGACGGCCCACAGCCCAAACCCGTATTGTTCAAAGTGGCTTTCGATCCGCGCAGCCAAGGCATCGCTCTCCTCGCGCGACAACGCAGCCGGAAAGTACTCCATCACCCGAGGATCTGCATTCAGCGCTGCAAATGGCTCGCGATCAGAAGCTCGCCATCGGCGAAGATACAAACGATGGGTTCGCAGCTCCGGTGCTAAATTCATGAGGTTTCGGGTGCCAGGTTTCAGGTGTCAGGTTCGAGGTGTTAGGTTTCAGGTTTCACGGGCAGCGCGGCTTGGGACACCGGGGCGAATAAAGTATGCCTGTGTCTTTTGGCAGAAACCATCGATATGGCAGGACTCAGTGGAATCCGATTGCTCGACTTACGACCCCCTGACACCTGAAACCATGAAAGCATTGCTTTCATCCCGGCACCTACTCATTAGTCCGGTAGCTGCTTCACCTGCACGTTCTTGTACAACACTTTGCTCTTTGGGTCATGCCCCTGGAATGCAAACGTCCCACTGGAGAGCACTCGCTCGGCATGGTTCGCGGGTGGCTTCACATTCTCCGGCTCGGTATAGTCAACGATGAGCTTGTCGTTGACGTAGGTCCGAATGCGTTTTCCCTGCACCACAATGCGTTCCGTGAACCACTGGTTGTCGGGAGCCGGAACGTCCCGGACATCCTGGATGTCATAAAGGCCGCCGGTTCGCTTCCAATCGGTATGGCTGTTGTTCACCTGAACCTCGAAGCCTTTGTCGGGGAACCCTGTCTCCTGATAAGCCGTGTGAAAATAAATGCCCGAGTTCGAGCCCGGTGTCGTCATCACGTCGGCCTTGAATTCGAAATTCTTGAAGTTGTGGTTGGCAACTGGTCCTACGTAGTAAAGATGCGAGCGCGGACCGAAAACCACAATCGCTCCATCCTGCACGCTAAACGTGCCTTGGCCTTCGCTGGCCTTCCATCCATTCAACGATTTGCCGTCAAACAGCGAAACCCAATCGTCCGCCGCATGGGTTCTGCTTCCAAGCCCCACCAACATCGAAAGTGCGATCAAGAAGAGAGAGCCAAAGCGTTTCATCGATATTCTCCTGATTGCCAAACTGAAAATAGTCTCGACGCGGCCTTTGCCGTCGCCGTGAAACACTATCACGCGGGAATCTGCAATCGCTAGATCCAGCTTGAATCGTTCACAGTCTCCCTAAGCTGCCGAACAATCGAGCAACCGCCCGAAACCCGTCCCCCCTTGCAAAAAGGGTGTATGGACCGGGGACATAGGTAACACCGTTCGGGGACATGGGTAACACTTGGACAATGGCATGCAAACCTTCTCAAGGAGGAAGAGCATGCCGTGGAAAGAGTGGTCGCTTATGTTGCT
>Ga0180085_1000160_pt1 | contig 23122 bp, 17 predicted proteins | sample EasRiv730_16_10D_FD_123013 | JGI IMG/M metagenome (GOLD analysis project Ga0180085, IMG submission 123013) | Soil microbial communities from meander-bound floodplain in the East River, Colorado, USA - East River metaG ERMLT730_16_10D | ecosystem: Environmental > Terrestrial > Soil > Floodplain ... | reverse complement strand
TGGCGCCGATATTGAGCGCCAGCATGAGTCCGTCGCGTGCGCCGTTGCCGATGGCCTCGAAAATGTTGACCGGACGCTCGCCGTCAGTGAATTGGGCGCCGTCGAGCTTCGGGTCACGATAATCGGTCTCCGGCATGACGATCTTCGCCATCAAGAGCCCGCCCGGCGCGCCCATGACGCTCGCCGTGATCAGGTATTTGAGCTCGATTCCCATAGACGCGTAGCCCGCCATGACGGCACCGGCAATCGTGGCCATGCCCACGGTCATTACGGCGAACAGCTCCGACTGCGTCATGCTGGCGAGATAAGGCCGCACGACCAGCGGCGATTCGGTGTGGCCCACGAAGATATTGGCGACGGCCGACATCGACTCGGCACGGCTGGTCTGGAGCAACTTGTGGACGCCACCACCGAGAATCGAGACGACTTTTTGCATCACGCCGAGGTAGTAGAGCGTTGCCATCAGGGCGGCGAAGAATACGATCACCGGCAGCACATGAAATGCGAAGATGATCGCGCCGGGCTTCTTCTCGCCCAGCTCGCCGAACAGGAACCTGATCCCCACGTTGGCGTAGTTGATGACGTTCTGAACGGCGTTCGATACCGTATTGAGCGCGGCGTCGCCACCGGGGACGTAGAGGATGAGGGCGGCGATCGTGACCTGAAGCGCAAACGCCGTCCCGACTGTGCGAAAATTGATGTGCTTCTTGTTGTCTGACAAGAGCCAGGCCAGACCAAACAGCGTGACGATTCCGACCAGGCTCATCATTATTCTCATCGGTGGCGCCTGAAACCCAAGGAGATTTGTAAGTTACTACAGTTCCTTGCAGGACGGTCAGCAAGTCGCCAGAGCCGCGATGCAGCCGGTGCCGGCTATCAGCCGAGGACGAATCGCGGCCGACAATTCAAGAGTCGGTCCAGTTGATCTCGAATGCTTCCTTCGCGGCAACCTGTTTGAGGTGCTCGGCGACGATTCCCTTCAGCCGCTCCAGGGCGGCGGCGTCGCCAGCCTCGATGCGCATATCCAGCGTTGCGGCTTGAGCGTGAAGGGAGCAGGGCGCATTGGGGAACTCGATTCGGGCGCGATCTCCCTCCCGATGCACTGGCACGCGATGCGCAAAATGATTGCACAATCGGACCATATAGCGCGCCGGGGTCGGCATGATTACATTTGCGTGGGCAGTGAACATGCGGACGGGACCCTTCGATGAATGCACACGGTTGGAACAGGTGAGAGAATAGCGTGAAAACCCAGGTTGCCATCATTGGCGCAGGACCCTCCGGGCTATTGCTCGGACAGCTGCTGCACAAGCAGGGCATCGACGCGGTCGTGCTCGAGAGGCGCAGCCCGGAATACGTATTGAGCCGGATCCGTGCCGGAGTGCTCGAAAGCGTCACCGTCGAGCTGCTTGATGCAGCCGGCTGTGGTGCGCGCCTGCACCAGGACGGGCTGGTGCACGAGGGCATCGAGCTCAGCTTCGAAGGGCAGCGCCATCGAATCGACATCCGGCGGCTGACGGGCGGCAGGATGGTCGTCGTGTATGGGCAGACGGAGGTCACGCGCGACCTGATGGAGGCGAGGTCTGCCTGTGGGGCCATGACGGTGTATGAGGTCGAGGACGTGTCGATTGACGACGCAGACACGGCCAGGCCGCGAGTAGAGTTCGTTCATGGCGGAAAGCGACAGACGATTCGGTGCGACTTCGTCGCCGGCTGCGACGGCTTTCATGGTGTCAGCCGCGCGGGCATTCCGGCGGAAGTCCTCAAAACCTACGAGCGCGTGTACCCATTCGGCTGGCTGGGCATTCTCGCTGACGTGCCACCCTGCAACGACGAACTCGTATATGCCAACCACGACAGGGGATTTGCGCTCTGTTCCATGCGTTCCCGGTCGCGCAGTCGTTATTACGTTCAGTGTGCAGCCGATGAGGACATTGCTCAATGGTCCGACGAAAGATTCTGGACGGAGCTCAAGAGCCGACTGGACGAAAGGACTGCCGCAGGCATCGTGACGGGCCCATCGATCGAGAAGAGTGTGGCGCCGCTGCGCAGCTTCGTGGCCGAGCCCATGCGATTCGGGCGACTATTTCTGGCGGGCGACGCCGCGCACATCGTGCCCCCTACGGGTGCGAAGGGCCTCAACCTTGCCGCGAGTGACGTCGGTTACCTTTTGCAGGCTCTGGTGGAATTCTACAGCGAGCGATCAGAGGCCGGGCTCAACGACTATTCCCGCAAAGCGCTGGCGCGTGTCTGGAAGGCCGAACGGTTCTCGTGGTGGATGACGTCACTTCTGCACCGTTTCCCGGAACACGGCGAATTCAATCGCAAGATCCAGCTGGCGGAACTTGAATATCTGGTCGAATCGACGGCGGCATCCACGGCCCTGGCTGAGAACTATGTCGGCTTGAAAGCCTAGAACTGCTCGCGCGTCGCAAGCCGAGCGTAGTTCGATTGCCTGGGCTTGACCCGCTGGCGGGACCAAATGAGGTCACGCAATCTCCGGCGCGCGCTCCTGCCGCACCCGGAACATCAGCGCAAATCCCGCGGCCAGCAGAATAGTGAGTGAGGCAAAGCCTGCGCGCTGGCTGTCGAACGCGCGCGTGAAAGCCGCCACCAGTGCATGGCCGAGAAATGCCGTCGCCGTGCCGGACAGCGCGTAGAGACCGAAGAACTGGCTCATCATCGAGACCGGGGCAATGCGCGCCATCATCGTGCGGCTGGTGCAGAACGCCGCGGTGATGGTGATGGCGAGCAGCATGAACGTCATCAGGTAGATGACCTCGGGCAAGGTCCGGAAATAGGGAAATGACCACAGCGGTTCCGCGACCGTGGCGTCATACGGGAAGACAAACAGGATCTGATCCGGCGTCGTGGACACGGCGCCCAGCATCCCGACGCACGTCAGCCCCACGCTGATCTGGATGGCTCGCTTCGAACCCAGCGTATTGTCGAGCCAGCCGCCGATGAAACCGCCCGAGATGGAAAACGGCGCCAGCAGCAGGGCAGACAGGAGCAGCTCGGCGAGTTCCCAGCCGAACACGCCGGCGCCATAAATGCCGGCGTACGCCAGGATCGCCACCTTGGCGTCCGTATACAGCATGCGCGCGAGCAGGTAGAGGGCGACATTGGATACGCGCCGCGCGCGCTTGATCGTCAGCCAGAGCTGTTCCAGCCCCTCGCGCACCGCCCGGCGGGCCGAAATACCGGTGGCCGGACGGTCAGGCGTCCACAGCAGCAGCGGCACGATGAAGATCAGAAACCACACGCCGGCGACGGGTCCCGCGATGCGGCTGTGTTCGTGCGTCGCGGGGTCGAGCCCGAACAGGGGTCTATCCGGCAGCAAACCGCCCAGCGTCATTCCCGACGCTGGCAGCGCGACGCCGAACAGCATCACAATCATCGCGCTGAGAGTGCCGAGATTGCCGGTTGCGATCCCGAGTCCCGAGAGTCCCCCGACGCGATCGGATCTCGCGATCGAGGCCAGCATCGCGTTGTGAAAGACCTCGGTGAACTGGAAACACGTCGCCAGGATGATGACCAACAGCAGAATTGCGTTCACCGGCAGCCCGCCTTGCGCCCCTGGCATCGCGAACCAGAGCGCGATACAGCTCACCGACATGATGAGCGCGACGGCGGCGAGCCAGGGTTTCCTTGGCCCGGTCCGGTCGGATATCGCTCCGAGCAGCGGTGCCAGGAGCGCCACGCAAATGCCGACGATGGTGTTTGTGAGGCTCCAGGCTTCCTGGCCGCGCACGGCGTCGCCGATCACGACGTTTGCAAAATAGGGCGGGAATACGAAAACGTAGACCAGGCTGATGTAGGGCGAGCGCGCGAACTCGAACAGGGCCCAGGAAATCTGGCCGCGCCGATTCGCAGGTGTCTCACCGGTCGTGGAAAGCTCTTTGGCGGCGCCGCGGTGAGACACATCCGGCGAGTCGATCGCGGATGTCACGGGCAGTCGCGGTCTCGAGTCAGAGGTAACACTCGCAGCAGGTCTCTGGAGTCGGACGGGTCACGACAGTCGCGCCTGCCGGCGGGGAATACCGCGGCGAACCACGGTATCTCCCGCCAGGTTGGGGGGACGCTCAGAAGTTGAACTTGAGTCGGAGCCCGTACTGGGCCGGCGGCGCAGCGTAGTAGAGGGTCGCGTTGTTCTGGATGCCCGCGATGTATTCCTCATCCGTCACGTTCGTGCCCCAAAGCACTGCCGACCATTTGCCCGAGTCGGCTTCCAGCGCGATCTGGGCGTTGAGCAGGTCACGAGCTTCGAGAGTGACCAGTGGCGAGTCCCACAGTGCCGCCTGTGTCTCATCGACGTGGGAATAATCCACGCGGGGCGTCAATGTCAGAGTTCCTAGCTTGAATTCGTACGCGAGCCCGATGTTCCCGGTGAACTCCGGTGAGAACGGCACGGTGGCGCCCGAGAGATTCACGACGTTATCCGGAATGCCGTCACCGTTCGCGTCGCCAGCAGGGCGGAAGGGATCGATGACATCGGTGAAGTCACCGAGCTCGCTGTCCGAATACGCCATGCCGAAATCCAGTGCGAATCCGCCGACCCGCGCCTGCCCGCTCAGCTCGAGCCCCCAGACGGTGCTCTCGGTCTCGGCGTTTCGGTTCGTGGGAAAGTTTAGCCCCGCGATGGTTTCGGCAAAATTCGCCTGGTAGTCCTTGAAGGTTTCGTAGTAGACGGTGAACTGCGTGTGGAACTGGTCATCGGCCAGGCGAGACTTCCAGCCAACCTCGTAGTTGATTACTTCCATCTCATCGTAGATGACGAACGGCGGAAAGATATTGATGCCGCCGCTGATGTGACCCCTTGAGATGAGACCGTACAGGTACTGGTTCGGGTTGACATCGAAGTTCAACGCCACCTGCCAGTCAAAGGAGTCTTCGTCGATGCTCTGCCGGTCGCCTCCCGGAGTCGTTCCCGGCCAGGGCGTATCCGGTGGCGTTGCGCCATCGTCGAGAATCCATTGCGTGAACTGATCCCTTTCGTATTCGCTGTAGCGGACGCCCGCTTCGAGCTCGACCTTGTCCGTAAAGCGGTACGACGCATGCGCGAAGGCGGCCCGATCCTCCTCCTCGTTTTCCCAAGGACTGGTGGCCCAAGGGTAGGTTGCCGGAAACACAAAGCCGATGAAATTGAACCCGCCTTCCTGCCATGGCGGCAGCTCCGAGTCCTGTTTCTGCCAGAAGAGTCCCAGCGCCCACCTGAAATCCTGATCGTCCGGCGAGACCAGGTTGATCTCCTCGGAATAGAACTGGGCGTCGATGCGGCTGTTGAACTCGTAGTAGAGGGGTACGGTTGCGTTGAGGTCGAGGTTGTTCACCGATTCGATGTCCTGGTAGCCGGTGAGCGAGCTCAAGGTGACGCCATTTGCAAACCGGAACTTGAGATCGAGCACTGTGCGCAACGATTCGTCCGTGTAGACAAAGTTGGCGTTCTGCACGACGTCGCCGAGCGGCTCCTCGCCATAGACGGTCGTGACATTGCCGCCGAAATCGAGGTCGTGATAATCGACCTTCAACACGCCCGCGAAACTTTCGGACGGCTCCCAGAGGAAGCCGAGCCGGTAGCTGTTGTTATCCACTTCCCCGGGGCTGCCGGTGTAATTCCCCGTGATGGAATCGTAAAAGTGATCGCGCTCGGAATGGCGGTAAGCCAAACGCAGGGCAGCCGTGTCGCCCGCCGGAATGTTGACGATGCCGGTCCCCTCGAGGGAACCGTAGTTGCCGCCCCCCAGCTCGATGCTGCCATTGAGATCCCTGAGAGCCGGATCATTGGTGTTGATGAATACCGCGCCACCTGCGGCGTTCTTGCCGACGAACGTTCCCTGCGGCCCGCGATAGACCTCGATCGACTCCATGTCGAAATAGGGCTCGTTCTGGAAATAGCCTGCCAGGGTCGGCGTGCCGTCACGATAGATAACGACGCCGGACGGGACGTCGATGTCGACCTGGCTGCGGCCGAGGCCACGGATGTTGAAGACGTTTGCCGAGCCGTACTGCGTGACCGTTATTGCGGGTGTAGCGTACTGAAGGGCATACAGGTCGACGACTCCCTTGCTTTCCAGGAGATCTTGCGTCAACACCGAGGCGGAAAGGCTGGCGGTCTGGATATCCTCGGTGCGTCTCTTGGCCGTCACGACGATCTCCTCCAGCGCAGAGGAATCCGCGGGCGGTGACTGCGCCTGGGCGCACTCAATTGCGAATGCAGCTGAGCATGTCAGCACGACAATCGAAACGCGATTCCAGCGTGAATTAGCGACTCTCATTGGAATTCCCCCCACATCTGAAATCCCCAGATCTGCGTGGCCGTTTGTCGACGGCCTCCTGGCGATGCTAACATGTTAGCGTGAGGCGATTCAAAGGGTTTGAAGGTCCGCCTCTTTCGGCCAGCTATGGAGGCGGGCATCGGAAAATCAGGGGCGCATGTAGCCGCGGTCGCCTGCACGCCCTCGCGCGGTGCCTCGACGCAACCTCGATCGGCGCCTGCTGTGGGGCAGGAAATGCGGCAATTACTGCGGAATACGCCCAGCCAGTCGTGCTCGCGAGACATCGCCTGGTACGCCAAACAACCGGTGGTCATGCCACCCGGCCGGAAGCCAGAGTCTCAGTCACGCTGACTGTTGAATCGTCCGCAGGCGCTAAGTTGTTCAATGCTAACATGTTAGAGTCTGGAAGTGCCGAGCACTCTCCATGGACGCTAAGATACATGCGGTCGGCCAACCGCCTGCCGCGGCGCCAACTTCCAAGGTCGAAACCAGAACGATGAGCAAGGGCCGACCCGCCGCCGATTCTTCCGCCGAACACACGAAGGCGGAGCGCGTCTACCGGGAATTGCGCCGCCGGATCAGGGAGCTCGATCTGCAGCCCGGATCGCGACTGCAGAAAAACGAGATTGCGCTCGAGTTCGGCGTATCCAGGGCGCCGGTGAGCGAGGCCATCGCGTGGCTTCAGGAAGAAGGGCTCGTGGATGTGTATCCACAAAGTGGAAGCTTCGTGGCGCCAATCCGGTCAGAGGACGTGCGCGAAGCGCTGTTGATCCGCACCGGACTCGAAGTCGAGGCCGTGCGTCGTGTCGCGCAGATGGCCGACCCGCAATTGTTGGAACGGCTCGATGCGAATCTCGAGGCCCAGGCCGCAGCAGTCAGGGCCAACGACATGGCGCGGCTCGATGATCTGGATGAGGCCTTCCACGCCATCATCATTGGCGGACTAGAGTCGCCGCGCGCGCAGCGCCTGCTCGACGCTGCTCGGGCGCTGCTCGACCGGCCGCGGTTTCATGCGTTGCCCGAGGACGGCCGGCCCTACGCGACACTCGCGGAACACCGCCGCATCGCGGATGCGATTCGAACGGGTGACCCTGAACTTGCCGGCGCTGCAATGCGCGTGCACATCGCGATGGTAGCGCGCGCCATCGAGCGGGATGCGGCTGAAACAGCGGGCCAGGCGAGGCTGAAGAGCGTCAAGTGACCGAGGCTCCGCGGACTCGGTGTGGAGCACATGAGTCAGACAACAACATGAAGGTCACCGGCGTAAAGGTGACCCCACACGCTAACACTCTCTCCCGGCGCATGGGCGAAGCCCACGCGCCTGCCGGCAGGCTGACGGAACGCTGCTGCGTCGTCGAACTCATGACCGACGTCGGTCTCACGGGAATCGCCATTGGCGATGAAGCTGCGATCACATCGATCGAGGGCCTGGTAAGAGACGTGCTCGTCGGGGCGGACCCGTGCGGCGTGAGATCGCTCTGGCAGCGGATGGCGGATGTGCAGATGGCACAGCGGCCCGGGCCTCGTCTCCACGACGCGATCGCTGCACTCGATGTAGCGCTCTGGGATCTTAAGTCCAAGGCCAACGATGAGCCATTATGGAAGACCCTGGGTGGCACGCGACCGAAGGCCAACGCCTACGCGAGCGGGATCGACCTGGCTTTGAGTGACGAAGAATTGTCCGCCTGGTATGCCCGGATGGCACGCGATTACGGTCTGCGCGGCGGCAAGCTGCAGGTAGGCCGTGACCAGATCAGCGATCTGCGGCGCCTCGGGCAGATGCGCGCGGCATTGATGCAGGGAACGCCGGAGCCGGTATTGATGATCGACGCTGACGAGTCCTGGTCGCCGAAAGAGGCGATCTGCAGGACGCGCGAGATGGAGGAACACTTCGATCTCGCGTGGATCGAGGGAGCCGCGCGCGGCTGGGATTTCCCTGGACTGAAGCAGGTCTCGGGTGCTGTTCGCGCTGCCATATGCGTAGGCGAAGGATTCGCGACAGTTGGCGAATTCCTGCCCCATTTCCATCACCGCTCCGCGGATGTGATTCAGATCGATATCAGCGCCATCGGGATCACGGGTGCGCTGCAGCTTGCGGATGCCGCGTTCGGGTACGAGCTTCCGGTCGCGCTGTCCGTGGCACCCGGCAACATTCATGCGCATCTCGCCGGCGTCATGCCCTATTTCATGAGCCTGGAAGTCATCGATCCGATCCCGGCGGCGCAGTTCTACACCACCGACGTGCGGATCGAGCAGGGATGGGCGATTGCGGGCGACGCGCCGGGCAATGGACTGGCCGTGACTATGAAGGCGATGACCGCCACGGCAACTCGCGCGAAGCAGATGAAATGAAAATCACCGGCTACAGGGTCGAGCAGTACCTCATGAAGATGGATCGCCTGGTCGGCGACGCCAATCTTCCCAGCGGCGTGGAGATGCTGCCGGGGTCCATCCTGTGGCTCGAAACCGATGAAAACGTCACTGGCAGCTCCCTCGGCTACGGCGGCGGCATCGAAAGTCTGTTCGGCGTCATCGAGGGCGCGGATCCGCGCGAGGTCGTTGCGCACTGGATCAGGATGAACGATCACCTGCACAAGGGAGGCAACGAAGGCGCGGCCAGTGCGGCCTTGAGCGCCATCGACATGGCGCTTTGGGACCTGAAGGCGAAGCTTGCCGATGAACCGCTGTGGAAAACGCTCGGTGCGACAGCTGGCCGGGTGAAGGCCTATGCCAGCGGCCTCGATTACTGCCTCTCGGACGAGGACCTGTTCGCTTTTTATCGTCGCATGGCGGAGCAGGGGATCGACAGCGGCAAGCTCAAGGTGGGGCTTGACCTCAAGGCGGATCTGCGCCGGCTCGGCATCATGCGCGATGCTCTCAGCATCGCCTCGCCGCGACCCGGCCTCATGATCGATTCAAACGAGTATTGGTCGCCGAAGCAGGCGGTGCGTTACATCCGGCGCCTGGAAAAGGACTTCGACTTGATCTGGGTTGAGGAACCCGCGCGGCGCTGGGATTACGATGGATTGAGGCTCGTTTCGCAGCAGGTGTCTGCGGCAGTGGCCAGCGGTGAGAACCTGCACAACCTGGCAGACATCTACCCGCTGATCGCCAATCGGGCCGTGGACGTGATCAACGTCTGGACGGGGCAATCCGGAGTGACGGGCTTGATGCAGATCGCGCACATGGCCCATGCGCATGGACTCCAGGTTTCAATGATGAACGCGCAAGCAAACTACATGGCCCAGATCGCGGCCGCACTGCCCAACCACAACATGATGGAAGTGGTGGATCCGGGGCGCGAGCATTGCCTGAAATGGAATCATCGTATCGAAGACGGATACATCGTGTTGAGCGATGACCCGGGATACGGGATCGAGATCGACGAGGCGAAACTGAAGAAATTGCAGGCCAATCCGCCGACCGGCAGGGGCAAGTTTCCATTTCCGCGCCGCGAGGGCGCCGGCCGTTACATCGTGCCGCCCGCACCGGGTGAGGTGCCGTGGCGCTGATCTGCCCGAGTTACGTCTGCGGGGCGAGCGACAACCCGCTGCTCTACCGCACGGTGGGCGATGTGCTTGCGGAGGCCGCCACGCGCTTTCCGCAGCGGGATGCCATCGTTGTTCGTCACCAAGGTATCCGCTGGAGCTTCGGCGAATTCGATCGACGGGTCGATGCTGTCGCGCGAGGCCTGCTCGCAAGCGGTCTGGAGCGCGGCGAGCGCATCGGCATCTGGGCGCCCAACTGCGCCGAATGGGTTCTCACGATGTTCGCGGCCGCCCGGGCGGGATTGATCCTCGTCAACATCAATCCTGCCTATCGCCTCACCGAGCTCGAGTTCGCGTTGGGTCAGGTCGGCTGCCGCACGCTGATATTCGCGCCGTCCTTCAAGACCAGCAACTACCTCAGCATGCTGCGCGAGCTGATCCCCGAGCTCGAGCATGCGCGCATCGGCGCTATGAACGTGGCCCGATTTCCCGAGCTGCGGCTGCTCGTGCAGCTCGGGGCTGAAAGGAGCGCCGGGTGTCTGGCATTCGAGGACTTGTCGGTGATGGGACGCGAGCTCGATGCCGAGGCGCTGCAAGTGCGTGCGCGCGAGCTCGATCCGGATCAGCTCTACAACATTCAGTTCACGAGTGGTACGACGGGCACTCCCAAAGGTGCGACGCTTACGCACTTCAATCTGGTCAACAACGGCTACTTCGTCGGCGAGGGCATGCAGCTGACGCAGGAGGACCGGCTCTGTATTCCCGTGCCCTTGTACCACTGCTTCGGAATGGTGCTCGGGGTGCTCGCGGCGATGACACATGGGGCGGCGAGCGTCTTTCCGAGCGAGGCCTTCGATCCGCTTGCGGTGCTCGAAGCAGTGGCAGTCGAGCGTTGCACCGCGCTCCACGGCGTTCCGAGCATGTTTATCGCCGAGCTGGAGCATCCGCGCTTCAGGGAGTTCGATCTTGGGAGCCTGCGCACCGGCATCATGGCTGGCGCGCCGTGCCCGATCGCTGTCATGCGCCGCGTGCTCGAGGAAATGCACATGCCGGAAGTGACGATTTGCTACGGCATGACCGAGACGAGTCCGGTGAGTTTTCAAACGCATTACGACGATCCGCTCGAAAAACGTGTGACGACGGTCGGCCGCATTCACCCGCACGTGCAGATCAAAATCGTGGATCAACAGGGGAAGGTGGTGCCGCGAGGCGCTTCGGGCGAACTGCTCACGCGCGGCTATAGCGTCATGCGGGGCTACTGGAACGAGCCCGAGCGCACTCGCGAGGCCCTTGATGAGGCCGGCTGGATGCACACGGGTGATCTCGGGGTGCTCGATGAGGCGGGCTACTGCAATATCGTCGGGCGCGTAAAGGACATCATCATCCGCGGCGGAGAGAATATCTCACCGCGCGAGATCGAGGAGTTCCTCTACCGGCATCCCGCTGTTGTGGATGTCGCCGTGGTTGGAGTACCGGATCCGAAGTACGGCGAAGCGGTGTGCGCGTGCATCCGGATACGCGATGGCGCAAGCCTCGTCGCCGAGGACATCCAGGAATTTTGCCGGGGACAGATCGCGCACTACAAGGTGCCACGCTACGTGCGCTTCGTCGACAGCTTCCCGTTAACCGTCACCGGCAAGGTACAGAAATATCTCATTCGCGAGCAGCTCTGTCGCGAGCTGGGGCTGCGGGAAGAGGCGCATGCGTGAGAGCTGATCTCACGTGTTCAGTGGAAGACCATCGGTATCGACGTCCAGGATCTGCACCGAACCCGTCTCGACCTCCGTAACATAGATCTTTTTCTCGTCCTGCGGACCGAATGCGAGATTCGTCGGCATTGACCCATTGGTCTTGATTCTCTTGACCGCCTGTCCGTCCCGGCCCAGCACCGTCACGTCACCTTGGCCGAAGACGGCAATGTGAAGATTGCCGTCGGCTCCAAATTTCATTCCATCGGGGCCCTTGAGCTCCGCTGGATTGAAGTGCTCGATCGCGTTGCCGAACAACTGCCGCTTCCCGGTCACCCGACCCCCGCTGTACTGGTACGTATAGATATTGCCGCTGAGGGTCTCCGCGACATAGAGGTTTCCGTCCGGCCCGAACGCGATGCCGTTGGTGAACAGCAGGCCCCGGTCGATGCGCTCCACGGCATGAGTCTTTGCATCGATGCGGAATACGCGACCGTCATACTTCAGCTTGCGGTAATCCGGATTGAGCTGGCCGCCGGGCGCAAGCTCCTCGAGCTCGATCCCCGAGTCGGTCAGGTAGACGTCGCCGTTGGGCGCCAGCGCCACGTCGTTCAGGAACAGAAAGGGCTCACCGTCACAGGCATTCGCGATGACCTCGTACTTTCCGTCCAGGCTCATCCTCAAGAGCGAACGCATCGCTGTTTCCGCAACCCAGAAGTACCCGTGGCGGTCCGGCGCAAGCCCGTTCGGCCGGCCAGTCTTCGCCAGCACGGAACGCGACTTGCCGTCCTTGCTGAAGCGGATGACCCAACCTTTCGCGGGATCCATTTCCACGAACAGGAAGCCTCCATCCGGCAACAAGACCGGGGCCTCCGGAAAACCGAGCTGATCGGCAAAAATTCTCATCGCGGTCACCTGCGTTGCTGTCTTGTCGAGCCGCGCTCAACTAACGCGAAATTGTTCAAACGCCCGGCTCGTGAATTCGGTAGACGCGCCAGGCTCGGTGGGTGTGAGGCATTTCCCGTCCTTGAGCCTGATCTGATGCTTGAACGGACCCTGCTCCCAGATCGGGATCACTTCGAGCAGCCAATGGTTCGGAATCACCTTGACCATGTGCTGGTGCACCTGCATCAGGTCGCCGGCATGCGGGCAGACACGGAGGTTGAACGCGTTCGCCATCGCGGCAACCTCGAGCCATGGCGTGATGCCGCCGATCCGGCAGACATCGACCTGGACCACGGCCACCGCGTTGTTCTCGATGTAGTCCCTGAATGCCTGTGTGGTATAGACGTGCTCTCCCAGCGCAATGGGAATGGAGGTGCGCTGGCTGAGTACGCGGTGCGAGCGGATGTCGTCCGGATGCAGCGGTTCCTCCAGCCATGCGAGGTCCATGTCCTCGAGCAGGCGGGCGGCGTGGCTGGCCTGCATCAGGTCCCACTTCTGGTTGGCATCGACCATGAGCAGCACGCCGTCGCCGATCACCTTGCGCACGGCTTCGACGCGGCGCTGATCCTCGCGCGAATCGGCCAGGCCCACTTTCATCTTGAGCGCGGTGTATCCCCGATCGATCAGCTTGAGCGCCTCCTCCCTGAGCTGATCGATCGAGTAGTTGAGCCACCCGGCGTGCGTGTTGTAGATCGGGATGTCGGCAGGCCGCGCACCGCCCAGCAACTGCCAGAGCGGCAGTCCGGCCGCTTTGGCATTGATGTCCCAGAGCGCGATGTCGGTGGCCGCTTGAGCCATCGTCGTTGCGCCGGCGCGTCCGATCCAATGAGACTTTCCGAAATAGAGCTGCTGCCAGATCTCCCGGACGTTGCGCGGATCCTTGCCCACGAGATCGTCGATGAGCAGCGTGTCGATCACTTTCTGGATCACGGCGCCGCCATGCCCCACGGTGACGGTGTAACCGGTTCCGGTGATTCCCGCGTCGGTGCGGATCGTGAGCCCGGCGAACTCGAGCTGCGTCACGAACTGCATGCTGTCGGCGATCCCGGAGCCGATCGGGACGCGCAGGACGAAGCTTTCCGCCGCAGTAATTTTCATCGGTCAGCGTTTCACTGGCGGCGGTGTCATGGGATAGCCGCGCGCACCATAGTCGAAGTTGCCGATCTCGTGATTGCGCCTCTCGGTCGTCGCCGGCGGACATGAATAGTAGGCGCGGATCTCGCGAATCAGGCCACTCTTCGAAAAGATGTACCACTCATCGCCACGCAGATGCACACCCTGTTTCGGCTTGAAGTGCGTCCACTCGATCACGGCTTCGAGCCCTGGAGCGTCGACAATAATTCGGTCTATGGTCCAGACAGAACCCAGGTTTCTGACGGCATTTACCCATCCCGCCGCGATTGCCTTCGCGCCGACAAAGGTTCCCTGCGGCGCGCCTGCCGGAAAATAGTGCACGGCATCCGGCTCGAAGCACGCGCTGATCTTGCCGGTATCGGCTTCATTGCAGGCGTCAAAATACTCGCGGATGGTCGCTTCGAGCCCGGCAGCCGTGGTGTCTCGCATGGTGGTCTGCTCCAAAATCAGATTGCACGCTCAGCACGTGGCGAGCGTGTCTATGCGCCCCTGTTCTTCGATGCCGATGGCGCGCCGGCCAGCTGCAGACTGACCTCCCCGAGACCCGCAATACGGCCCACGGTCCGGCGATGGCCGCCGATGCGCACCGAACGCGTGCAGGTCCCCGGCAGGACAACGTGCCCCGGCTCCAACGCGAGGCCGAATTCCGCAATGCGGTTGGCGAGCCAGGCGATGCCATTCGCGGGGTGGCCCAGGATTGCGCTGGTGTTGCCGGTTTCGACCACGGCACCATCCAGCTCGAGCTCGGTCGCCATGTCGTCCAGCCGAACGGTGGACGGAGCGACCTTTTCTGCGCCCAGGACGACGCGCGCGCTCGAGCCATTGTCGGCCACCGTATCCTGCAGCTTGACGCGCCAGTCGGTGATGCGCGAATCGATGACCTCGAGGCATACGGAGACGTATTTCGTGGCGGCCAGCACGTCCGCAATGCTCACGCCCGGTCCCTGCAGTCGCTTGCCGAGAACGAACGCGGGTTCGACTTCGATCTGGGGATCGATCAGCGCGCTCAAGTCGAGCGGCGTGCGTTCATCGTGCAGCATCGTATTCATCAGGTGGCCGTAGTCGGGCTCGCTGACCCCAAACAGTTCCTGCATAGCCTTCGCGGTAAGGCCGATTTTGTGGCCGACGATGCGCTCCCCGCGCGCGAGACGGCGTTCTACGTTGGCTTGCTGAATTCGATAGGCTTCCGGCACGCTGAGGCCGGGAAAGGTCTTCGTGAGCGGCTCGATCGAACGCCGCGCCGATTCGGCCGCGAACAGCTCAGCCGCGCATCGGGCAATGACGTCCGCCGTGCTCGAGCCCGGGGCCATGCACCACTCTCCACTCAGGCATTTCGATCCTTCCAGCGCATTGCGAGTCTTGCTTGAGTCACGACCGAGCGCGCGCCGTTCGACAACATGCGGCCGTCAAAGCTCACGCATTGCAGCGCGAAGCGTCGCGCGGCCCATTCGGCGCACTTTGCCGAATCGTCGATATAGATCCCCAAGCCCAGACTGCCTGGGACAGCGCTCGCCAGCTTTTCGGCTGCCGCAATGACCTGCGGGCTCCCGGGAGGCACGTTGAGCGACAGCGCGAGATCATAGGGTCCGACGAACACCGCATCGATCCCCGGAACTGAGGCGATGTCGGCAATTCTTGCGACCGCGTTCCGTCCCTCGATCTGGACGACGAGATACGTTGAATCGTCCAGCGCCTGCAGCGGTTCGCCCATCGAGTCGTACTTGATCAGCGGCGCGAAACCGCGGTTGCCGAGTGGCGCGAAGCGCACCTGTTCGACGATCGCGCGTGCGAGCTCCGGCGATTCGACGCGCGGCGCCATGATGCCGTTCGCACCCATGTCGAGGATCTTGCCGATGAGCCCGACTTCGGCTCCCCACGGGCGAACGAGCGTCGCCAGGCCCGCGGCCTGGCCCGCCGCGATCAACGGTTCGAGCCTGGAGAAATCGACGGATGAATGCTCCATGTCGATGACGACGAAGTCGAAGCCGGCGAGCGCCAGACTGTTCAACGTGGCGGGGACCGGAGATTCGATCACAAACGTGCCGAGAGCCCAACCGGCGGCTGTCTTGCGGCGCAGCTCCGTGCCCCGCGTCAGCGACCGCGAAATTTTTTCGGCGCCGGCGTTGTCGACGAATTGCGGATTTCGCCACTTCTTTGCGTCAGGCTTGTCGCTCATCGGCCGGTCAGTCCACAGCGGTTGTTGATCGGAGACGCGCTTACCCGATGCCCGTTGGGGACTGTTCCCGACCGGGCCCCTTATTTGGCAAATCGAGGCGACTTGCTCGGATACTAACATGTCAGCTCGAAGGCTATCAATTCCTGAAGCCTCCCGTTGGCGCCCGCCAACTCACCGCAGCCAGGTACGCCGCGGGCAGCTGATTCAAACTGACGACTTCGTGTGATCGGGTCGTCCACCGCATTAACGCATAAAATACAGTAATATCAGTGTGTTACAATTTTTCCCTTGCATCGGACAAGTCGAGCTGCGATGGGCGTCGGTACGCACGCGGTGATCACCCTTTCGACTCTTCGCCGCAGGCTGGTCGTCGACCCGGCGCCAATCTTGGTTGCGCAATACGAGTGACATGTTAGATAGTAGCGCGAAAAGCAGGCGGCCACTCCCATAAGCCTTGGGGGCGATCGGCGACACCAAGCGAATCGAGGTCAACCCATGACTGACAAATTACGCGCAACCGGACGGCGGCGCTTCGTGACGCGTGCGGGAAAAGAGCTGAACTTCACGGCAATGGGCTTCGGCTCGGCACCGCTCGGCAACTACCTGCGTCCGCTGAGTGAAGAGGATTGCGATCGGACGCTTTCGACCGCGTGGGAAAGTGGCATGCGCTACTACGACACGGCGCCGCTCTATGGCTTGGGTCTGTCGGAGATGCGAGTCGGGCGCCTGCTCGCCAAGCGCCCGCGAAAAGATTTCATCGTCTCGACCAAGGTCGGGCGTCTGCTCGTTCCCTGCAAAAAGGATGAAGTGAACGGCCTGTTCTTCGTCGAGACGCCGCAAGTGCGCTTCCATTACGACTATTCCTACGACGGCGTGATGCTCTCGTACGAGGACAGTCTCAAGCGCATCGGCCTGGATCGGGTCGACATCCTGTACGTGCACGACATCTGCGCATTTGCTCACGGCGGCAGGGATGGGTCCGAGGCCCGCATTCGGGAGCTGATGGAGACGGGAGGCTGGCGTGCGCTGGCTGAGTTGCGAGACAGTGGCGAGGTATCGGCGATCGGTGCAGGAGTCAACGAGTGGGAACCGTGCGCCAGATTGCTGGAGCTTGCGGATCCGGATCTCTTCCTGATTGCCGGTCGATACACGCTGCTAGAGCAGGTGCCGATCGATACGCTGTTTCCGCAATGCTCCAAGCGCGGCGTCGGCATAGTCGCCGGCGGCCCATACAACTCCGGAATCCTGGCCGGCGGTACCACGTACAACTATTCAGATGCCCCACCCGAGGTCGTGGCGCGGGCGCGCGCCATAGACGCCGTGTGTCAAACCCATAAGGTCAATCTTCCGGCCGCAGCTTTGCAATTCATCCTCGCCAACCCCCTGGTGGTGAGTGTCATTCCCGGCGGCCAGAACGTGAAGGAGACGAAGCACAACGTCGCCGTGCTCGATGAGCCCATTCCGCCCGCCCTATGGAAGGAATTGAAAGACCGAAAGCTGCTGCATCCGCAGGCACCGACGCCTGCCTAGGAGGCGCCCATGTCATCAATCAAGAATGCGGCGATTGCCCTGGTCTCCGGTGCACTCGCAGCGTGTGGCGCCGACGCCCCTCCTGCGGTGGAGTCGACGGTTTATCTGGGACCGTTCACGGGCGATGGCGCCCAACTGCACCCCGACAACCTGGCGCCCCATCGCATCGAGTATTACGGGACCGACCTCGGATGGAGCTATGAGCACGAGGGCAAGCTGCACTTCCTGTTCGGCGACACGTGGGCCACCGAAGCCTACGCGCCCATCGAGGCCTCGACCGGTGCTCGCTTCGACGATGGCTTTGGCGCCATCGATCTCAGTAAGTGGCCGGATCCGTCAACGATCACGCCCACCAATATCCCGCTGATCAAGCTCGGACAGAATCCGGGAAGCGCCGAGATGTCGGCCATCGATCCCGGGCACGCGATGGATCTGGGCAAGACGCCGATCGGTGGCTTCAGCAACGGCACGCGTGAATTCGGCATCTTCAACATCGGCAAGCCGCAGGGCTGCACCAAGGACGCAGAGTGCAGCAATGGACTGGCTTGCGATGCGACTTTCGGTTACCTCGGCAGCAGATACTCCGAAGAAGCGAATCTCACGCTCGGCTGCCGGGACGGTACTCCGGGTTGCACGCCCGACACCATGGTTGATGTTGCTGGCGCGGCGGTCCCGGGGAGCGGATTCTGCGCCGACGAAACGAGCGTGCTTGGCGGCGACCGGGTCTCCAATCTGCTGAGCAACATCGGCTTGAGAGTTCTAATCGGCATTCGCGATTCAGACGTGCCAAAGAAGTACGGTGACATTCACGAGTGGCTGACGAACAAGTTCATGAACGTCACGGTGCGCACGGTAGAGGCCTTCGACCCAGCCGCGAATTCCGCAGCGCAGAACTTCACTCCCGCAAGCGGTGCGGGTGGCAAACGCCGCGTGTTCCTCTGGGGGCGCCCGGGCTTCATCGGTGTCGCCAAGAATGGGCGCAGCATGAGCCTGTACTTTGCGTACGTCGACATGCCGGCCGGTCCTGGCTTTGCGTGGCAGCCGAACCATTACTCCGGCACCGTGAACAGGGTTGCCCAGTTCAGCCCGAACGAGCGCGACGCCGTACCGGTCGATCTGGACTCGAGTCGCGAGGGCGTGCAGGCGGACGAGGTCCACGACATCACCAACCAGGTCAGCGTCGCTTGGATCGCGCCGCTCAAGAAATGGGTCATGCTCTATGGCGGCGGATTGTCCAGGCTCCCGACCGCCGCACTGCCGAACTGCGGCGTGCTGGAGCTCTTTACCGGCGCAGAATGCAAGGACGTGAACATGGGCAATGGGGCCGTGCGCATGCGTACCGCGGACGATCCCTGGGGACCGTGGACACCGCCGCAGGATGTGATCGTCGGCGGCGATCCCGCAGCCGGGCCTCACGGGCAATTCGGTCCCGGCGGCGCGCTGCGACACCCGGGCTGCACGGATCCCAGCTGTGCGCCACACAGCGACATGTTCGCCTACCAGGCGGAAGAGCACGGCTTCTTCTATAGCGCGAACATCATCGAACAGTGGACGCGCCCGGTGGATGGCGGTGTGGAAATTCTCTGGAACGCTTCGACCTGGGATCCGTATCGCGTGGTCCTGCTGCGAACACGAATAGAGGCGCGGCAATGAGAAGAGTCCACGTGTCGGGTGTCTCGTCGAGGGCGCTCTCGGCGGGCATGATCCTGACGAGTCTAGTGAATGCCAGCGCCGCGGATCTGTCGGTGGGCAAGACGACCGTTTTGGGCCCCTTCACCGGCCACTACGCGCCTCTGCATCCGGACAACCTCTCGCCGCATCGCATCGCGTATTACGGCACCGACCTGGGATGGAGCTACGAGCACGAGGGCAAGCTGCACTTCCTGTTCGGCGACACCGCGTCAACCGAAAAGGGCGCGATGATCGACGTGTCGAACCAGGGCATTTACGACGATACATTCGGAACGATCGATCTCGCCGAGTGGCGGGATCCTTCGCGCATCAGGCCCGGCCAGATTCCGCTGATCAAACTCGGACAGAATCCCGGCACCAGCGAGATGTCGGCGATCAATCCGGGGCACGCCATGGAGTCCTTCAAGACCCCGATCGGCGGATTCAGCAACGGCCGGCACGAATTCGGAATTTTCTACACCTCCAAGCCGCAGGGCTGCCGCGCGGATGCCGACTGCAGCAACGGTTTCAGCTGCGACTCCGGACTGGGATTCGTCGCGGAACGATATGACAACGAGAAAGGGCCGACGGTGGGCTGCATCGATGACGCCCCCGGATGCAACGCCGACACGATGTTCGAGCAGGGCGACAAGCCCGTGGCGGGCAGCGGCTTCTGCACCGATCCGTCGAGCTCGGCTTGGGCAAACACCGACGTGGGCCGGATCAGCAGCATGGGACTCAAGAACCTGGTCGGAGTACGCAGCCCATCGGATCCGAGGCGTTACACCGATACGAAGGCCTGGTTCACGAACAAGTTTGCGAACGTCACACTGCGCACGGTCAGAGATTTCACACCGGCACGCGGTTCGGGCCACGTCAATCAGGACTACGGGATCGCTGATCGTGCGGGCGGCAACCAACGCGTTTTTCTCTGGGGCCGCCCGGGCTTCATTGGAGTGAGCGCGCGCGGGCGATCGCTCGGCCTGTACTTTGCCTATGTCGATATGCCCGCCGCGCCGGATTTCCGATGGGACGTTCACTACTACACGGGTAAGGATGCGAAAGGCATTCCGCAATTCAGTGCGAATGAACTGGACGCCGTTGCCGTCGACCTCGATTCCACGCGCGCAGGCATTCAGTCCGGCGAAGTTCACGACGTTGTCGATCAGATGAGCGTCGCCTGGGTGGAGCCGCTCAAGAAGTGGGTCATGCTCTACGGCGGGGGCATGATCAAGTTGCCCTCGCCGATTCTTGCCAACTGCGGTGTGCTGGAGTTCTTCACGCGCTCGGAGTGCAGGAACGTGGTTATCGGCAATGGCGCGATCCGCATGCGCAGCGCCGACGATCCGTGGGGACCCTGGAGCCCACCACAGGATGTGCTCATCGGCGGCGACCCGGACAAAAGCCCGCCGGAACTTTTATACGCACCCGGCGGCATTCTGCGTCACCCGGACTGCGTTGAATGGAACTGTGCCGGCCACACCGACTGGGAAGGGGTTAACCCGCGCGAATACGGCTTTCTCTACGGCGCGAATATCATCGAACAGTGGATCCGGCCGGCGGGCAACGGCGTGGACGTCATCTGGAATGCATCGACCTGGGATCCGTACCGCATCGTCCTGCTGCGAACGCGAATGAACCGTTGAGCGCAGTTCCCATGCATCCACCTGAAGCGAGTCGACCGAACGCCCAGACCGCCTGCGGCCGCTTGCTTACCCACTGCTTCGGCATTGCCGTGTTGAGTACGGCGCTTGGCTGTGCCGCGGCACCGCATCCGAAAGCGACTGAAGTGCTCGGGCCGTTCGCTGGTTTCGATGCGGTGCTGCATCCGGACAACGTCCAGCCGCACCGGATTGGCTTCTACGGCACCGATCTGGGCTGGAGCTACGAGCACGGCGGGAAGATTCATTTCCTGTTCGGCGATACGCACGGCAGCGAGAAGGGCGGAGGGATCAGTCCGACTCACGATGATTCGTTCGGCACCATCGATCTCGCCGAATGGCCCGACCCGACGCGGATCACCGCTGCGAACCTTCCCCGGCTGAAGCTGGGACAGGACCCGGGCAGTTCGCAGGCCTGGGCGATCGATCCTGGCCATCCCATGGAGGGACTCAAGACGCCGGTCGGCGGATTCAGCAACGGCGCTCGGGAATTTGGCTTGTTCCTCACGGCCAAGCCGCAGGGCTGTCGCGTGGACGCGGAATGCAGCAATGGTCTCACCTGCGACGCGGGGCTGGGTTTCCTCGGTGAGAGACCCGACAAGCGCGAGGGCCTGACGCTTCCGTGCAGCGATACTCTGCCAGGCTGCAATGCCGACACCCTGTTCGACGCCCCCGGCGCACCGATCCAGCCCAGCGGCCTGTGCAGCGACAGGACGAGCTCGATCTGGGCGGACACGGATTTCGGGCGCGTCGGCGCGTACGGCATCCGGCATCTCGCGGGGCTTCGCAGCACGACGGATCCGCGCCTCTACACCGACACGCGGGATTGGCTGACCAACAAGTTCACTAATGTCGCTCTGCGCACGGTCTCGGATTTCGTACCCGAAAGGGGTTCGGGTCGCGCAAGGCAGGACTATCGAAGTACAGGCGCCGCGGGAGAGCGCCGGCGGGTGTTCCTGTGGGGGCGCCCCGGTTTCATCGGTGTCAATGCAAAGGGCTCGACGTTGGCGCTGTACTTTGCCTATATCGACATGCCCGGCGGACCGGGATTCTCGTGGGACGTGCACTTCTACACCGGTACCGGCGCCGACGGCGTGCCTCGCTTCAGCAGCGAAGAACGCGAAGCCGCAGCCGTCGATCTCGACGCTTCGCAAGCGGGCGTTCAGCCACAAGAAGTCCACGACATCGTCCAGCACATGAGCATCGTCTGGATCGAGCATCTCAAGAAGTGGGTGATGTTCTACGGCGGCGGCATCAGCAAATTCCCGATCCCGCAGTGGGCGCCCAATTGCGGTGTGCTCGAGATCTTTGTGCGCACGGATTGCAGCAACGTCGTCGTCGGAAACGGCGCTATCCGCATGCGCACCGCCGATGACCCGTGGGGCCCATGGACGCCGCCACAAGACCTGATCGTCGGCGGCGACCCGGATGAGCGGCCTCTCGCGGGCCAATATGCGCCGGGAGGCGCGCTGCATCATCCGGCCTGCACTGGCGATAAATGCCAGGCGCCGTCGGCGCAACTGCAGAGAGGCGACTACGGCTGGCTGTATGGGGCCAACATCATCGAGGAGTGGATCCGACCCGCGGGCAAGGGTGTCGACGTCGTCTGGAACGCATCGACGTGGGACCCCTATCGGGTAGTTCTGCTGCGCACGCGCATCAATCCATAGCTTGATGGACGACGATCCAGGTCAAGCCGACCGCCATCAGCACTTGGAACACAAACGTCAGCCACAAGAATACTCGCGCTGCCGCTGATGGACGCACGCGTGCATCCAGCCGGTGCCGTTGCAGCCAGAGCGTTGCGCCGCTCTGCATCGGAAGCAGGAGAGCGCCCATCAGCGCCCCGATGATGAGCAGCGCGACCGGGCTGGGGAGAAACAGATAGAACAGCATGCTGGCGATGGGCAGAACACCTCCGCAAACGCGGATCCACCGGATGCGCTCCTGCAGTTTTGCGCGATCGAGATATCCAAACTCGATCAGGTAATCCGGTGCGAAGCGGCTGATCCCGCCGAAACCGGCGACGACGCTCGAGAACAGGATGCAGAACGCCGCACTACCGAACAGCCCCAGCGACCAGCCGCCGAGCGTCTGGGTAAACATTGCGGACAGGACATGAACGGTCTCCAGCCCCTGTGGATGCTGGTCCGTGGCATGAAGAATACCGGCGCCGAGCAGGTAGAACGGCAAAGTGGCGCACGTGAGAATCGCGAGCGTCACCCAAACATCGAGCTTGAGGAGCCTGATCCAGCTGTGGGCGCGCGACGGCCAGGACGGATCGTCATGCTGGCGGCCGATGAAGTGCGGGTATCCCTTTTCAATGCACCAATAGGTGTACGTGGAAATTTCGGCGGAGTTGACGCCGGTCGCGCCGTAGACGGCCAGTGCGAGCACCAGATGTTCCGCTGGAAAATCGAACGCGAAACCTGCGGCCGCGTCGCTCCATGACAGGCGGTACTCCGTGAACTGCATGGCGAACACCGAGACCACGGTCGCGAGCGTGAAGACTCCCACCAGCGCCAACATGGTCTGCTCGAGGCGTCGGTAC
>Ga0180085_1000159_pt1 | contig 23127 bp, 12 predicted proteins | sample EasRiv730_16_10D_FD_123013 | JGI IMG/M metagenome (GOLD analysis project Ga0180085, IMG submission 123013) | Soil microbial communities from meander-bound floodplain in the East River, Colorado, USA - East River metaG ERMLT730_16_10D | ecosystem: Environmental > Terrestrial > Soil > Floodplain ... | reverse complement strand
GGGGTTCGAGAGGTAGATCGCCCACGCCAGCAGCAGCGTTGCCAAGCCGACGTACATCGGATTGCGGGTGAAGCGGTAGATGCCGCTGGTCACGAGGGCCGACGCGTTGGCGGGCTTGAGGGGGTTGATAGTCGTTTTGGCGCGCAGGAAGTACGCCAGGCCGGCGAGGTCGAGCGAAGCGCCTGCCGCGGCGACGATCACCGAGATCGGCACTCGCCACGGCAGCTCGAAAGTCAACGCGGGCACTATCCACGCCGCGGCGAGCATAAAGGCCGCGGTGCAGGCCGCCACGATGGGAGGAGGGATGCGGTGCTCGAGCGTCATGCGTTCAGCCAAGCCAGCCGCGCGAAGCCGGGCTCGCAGTCCCATGGTATGGCTTGTTTTTCGAGAAATGCTGTTTCCCATGGGTGGCCGAGCAAACGCTCGAGTCGCGGCTTTTCGTTCCGCACGCCCGCATGCCACTCGGCCATGTGGCGCGCCTCGCCGGCGTCGAGCCGGAAGCTGAAGCCGTAGCCGGTCTTTCCGTCCTTCGTCAGCACGCGCGCGACGAGCGCCTCTTGGCCGCTCTGCAACCGCATCGATTGCACGTGGACGAAGGCCGTGGTCATTTCTGCGAGCGGAGCGATTCGGCGACCTTCTCGTAGATGCTGCGGCGCTCGCCCACGGCGAAGATCCTGACGGTATTTCCGGGGCGCTTGATCTGGTAGACCACCCGGTATCGACGAACCCGAAACTTCCAATACCCGGCGAGCGCCTCCTCCAGTGGTTCACCGGCAGACGGGTTCTCCCCGAGCGCGCGAATCGCCGCCTTGATCGCTCGCTTGATGTCGGGAGAAAGGTGCCTGATCACCTCCGCGACTTCGGGAGGTACGACCGGACGCCGGCCCGGCATCAGCGCCGGCGCTTGCGGCGCGGCGCGAGCGGCTCGCCGAACACCTGCTCGAACGACAGGCCCTTCTTCCCGGAACGGAAGTACGCCTCGCTCTGCCGGATCTGCCTCATCAGGTCGGGGTCGCTCAGAACATCGAGCGTTTCCTTCAGCCGCTCATACTCCGCGTAGTTTACGAGCCGGGCAGCGGGCTTGCCGTTGCGCGTGACGATCACTTCTTCCTCGCGCTCCTCGACCGCCGTGACCAGCTCGGGAAGGCGTGCCTTGACTTCGGAAATCGGCAGAATCTTGGCCATGCGCTATTTGACCAGAATTCTGGTCATGTGGAAAGAAGCGGGTTCAGTCCGCTGCGCGTCACGCGCCCGTGGAGCTCGCGCCCGAGCGCCTGCTCGCAGAGCTCGGCGGTTTCGAGCAGCCCGTCGACGTCGATCCCGGTGTCGATTCCCATCGATTCGAACAGGTTCACCAGGTCCTCGGTGCAGACGTTGCCGGTAAAGCCGCCGCCGTACTTCACCTTCGCGGGGTGCCCGCCGACCCCGCCGAAGGACGAATCGAAGTGGCGCACGCCGGCTTCGAAGGCGGCGACGTAGTTCACCAGCCCGGTGCCGCGGGTGTCGTGAAAGTGGGCGATGGGAATCACGTCTTTGATTCTCGAAAACAGCCCTCTTACGGTTCGGGGCGTCGCCATGCCGGTCGTATCGCCGAGCGCCACATGCTCGACGCCGAGCTCGCGAAACCTCTCCACGTCCGCGATCACGCGACCGGCATCGACCTTGCCCTCGAAGGGGCAGCCGAACGCGACCGAGACCGTGCCGACCATGCGGAAGCGGCCTCTGGCCGCGGCCGCCATCGCGGCGATGTTCTGCCACTGCTCGGCGCGGCTGCGGTTGAGGTTCTTCTGCGTGTGCGACTCGGTGGCCGAGACGAGCAGGCTGATCTCGTTCGCGCCGTAGCCGGCGGCGAGGTCGGCGAGCGCGCGTTCCACCGCCTTTGCGTTGGCACACGTCGCCTTGTAGAACACTCCAGGCACTCTGCGAATTGATTTCAATACTTCGCTCGCGTCGGCGAACTGCGGCACGACTTTCGGGTTGGAGTACGAGGTCGCCTCGACCCGCGGGAAGCCGAGGGCGGCGAAGCGCTCGACCAGGGCGCGCTTGGCCGCGGTCGGCACAAGCGCGGGCTCGTGCTGCAGCCCGTCGCGCGCGAAGCACTCGCAGAGCGTGACGTCGGACATAGTTGACATCATCAACTACCTGGTTTACGGTGTCAACGAATGGCGATTCTCATCGACCGTCGCGATCCGCTGACCCAGGCGCAGGGCGTCGAAGCCGGGTACGCGCAGACCGCGCGCCGCTGGCCGTCGCAGCCGCTGGCGCGGCGCCCGCACACGGCCGCGGAGCTCTCGGGGCCGCAGCCGGTGGCGCGGCGCCTGCCGCCCGTGAGGGGCGATCTTGCCGGACATGGCGCGAAGCGGGCGATCGGGCAACTGATTCGCCTGCGGGTGCGCGTGGTGGACGAGGATGGCGCGCCGGTGCCGGGCGCGGTGGTGGAGGCCTGGCACTGCAACGCCGCGGGCAAGTACATCCACCCCAACGACACGCACGACGCGCCGGTCGACCCGAACTTCTACGGCGCTGCGCGCCTGATCGCCGGCGACAGCGGCCTCGCCGAGCTGCGCACGATCAAGCCGGGCGCTTATCCGGTGCCCGAGTCCGACGGCTGGTGGCGGCCGCCGCACGTGCACTTCTCGGTCTGGGGCAGGGTATGGCTCTCGCGCCTGGTGACGCAGATGTTCTTTCCCGGCGAGCCGTTGAACGACGCCGACGCGATCCTGAACGCGATCCGCGACCCCGAGGCGCGCGGGCGCTGCATCGCGCGGCTGATCCCCTCCAAAACCCAGGAGCTGGTCTACGAATATCAGCTCGTCGTGCGCGGTCGGAAGAGCACTCCGGGCACCCCATGAAGCGCCTGGTGCCCACCGCCGAGATGACGCTCGGGCCCTTCTTTCCCCGCGAGTTCGCGCAGGGCGTGAACGATCTGGCTTCGGGCGTTGCGAATGCGATCGAAATCACGGGCCGCGTCACCGAGCTGGACGGCAAGCCGCTCGACAACGTGATCCTCGAGATCTGGCAGGCCGACGGCGCCGGGCGCTTCGACAGCAAGGATTTTCCCGGCTGGGGCAGAGCCGCGACCGATGCGCGAGGCGAATACCGTTTCAGAACGATCAAGCCCGGCGCGCTGCCGGGGCGCGCGCCGCACATCAACTTCCTGATCCTCTACTCCGGTCTCATGCGCCAGCTGCAGACCGTGATGTTCTTCGAGAATTCGGCCGATCCGGTGTTGCAGGCAGTGGCGCAGCCGCGTCGCGCCCGCCTGGTCGCGCATCCCGTCAAGCCAGACTCTTTGCGCTTCGACATCCGCCTGCGCGGCGGCGAAGAGACGCCGTTCTTCGATGACTGAGATCGCGGACCTGCTGTCCTATCGTGTGCACATGGTCGCGAACCTGCTTTCGCGCGGCGCCGAGCTGCGCTACCGGCGCGAGTTCGGCGTCAGCCTGTGGGAGTGGCGCACGATCGCGCTGCTCGGCGCGGCCGAGGAGCCGCTCTCGCTCGGCCACCTCGCCCGCGCCGCCGGCATCGACAAGAGCCAGATGAGCCGCGTGGTGTCGGGGCTCGCAAGGCGGCGCATGGTGCTGCGCGAGGCGCAACCCGGCGACGGGCGCGGGGTGCGCTTGACCCTCACCAAGAGCGGCCGGAAGGTTTACGACGGACTGATCCGCGCCGCCGGGGAACGCGATACCGCGTTGCGCAACTGCCTCACGAAGAACGAAAGACAAGCCTTTGATCGCGTGCTCACGAAGCTCGCCGGCCAGGCGCGCGAGCTCATCGAGCACGAGAAAGCCCTCAAGTGAAAACGCGCATCACCGAGCTCCTCGGCATCGAGCACCCGATCTTCCAGGCGGCGATGAGCTGGGCGTCGTCGAACGCGCCGCTCGTGATCGCGGTGTCGAACGCGGGCGGGATGGGCGTGCTCGGCGCGGGGCCGCTGCGGCCGGACGATTTCTCGCGCATCCTCGATCAAATCCGCGCGGGGACGAAGAAGCCCTTCGGCGTCAACATTCCGCTGAACGGCCCACGCGCCGCAGAGCTGCTTGATATTTCTCTTCGGAAAAAAATTCCGGTGATGGTCGCGTCTCAGGGCGGGCCGCGCGAGCACCTCGCGCGCTTCCGCGCCATCGGCACCAAATGGCTGCACGTCGTGGCGTCGGTAGAGCATGCGAAGAAGGCCGAGGCGGCCGGAGTCGATGCGCTGGTGGTCGATGGCGCCGAAGCGGGCGGCCATCCGCCGCCGTCGGGCGTCGGCACCATCGTCCTCGTGCGTCGCATCGTGCGCGCGACGCGGCTGCCGGTGGTGGCGAGCGGCGGCGTCGCCGACGGCGCAGGCGTCGCCGCGCTGCTCGCGCTCGGCGCCGAGGCAGTGCAGCTCGGCACGCGCTTCATCGCCACGCCGGAAGCGAGCGTGCACGAGAACTACAAGCGCGCGGTGCTGGCCGCCGACGTGCACGATACCTGCCTCGTCGGCCCGCCGGCGCTGCCGATCCGGCAGCTCAAGAACGCGTTTACGCGCAAGTTCGAAGCCGCTCCGGAGCACGAGCGCGAAGCGCTGTTCAAGGCGTCGTCCCTGAAGAAGGCCGCGCTCGAAGGCGACGTCGAGTGGGGCAAGGTCGAGGCCGGGCAAAGCGCCGGGCTCGTGGACGAGATCCTGCCCGCCGCCGAGGTGATGAAGCGGCTGGTGCAGGAGCTGGAACAGGCGCGAAAGCGGCTGGCCTCGCTATGAGCGTACTTCTTGTCGAGAACCGAGGCCCGGTCCGCATCCTGACGATGAACCGCCCGGAGAAGCGCAACGCGCTCAACTCCGAGCTCACCCAGGGCCTGCTCGACGCGCTGCGTGCTGCCGACGCGGACGAATCGGTCGGCTGGCAGGTCCTTACCGGGGCCGGCCCGGGCTTCTGCGCGGGCGCGGACCTGACCGGGTTCAAGGACCTCGGCGCCGGCGTAGCGGGCGAGAACCGCGCCGAGCTCACCATGCAATTGCATCTGGCGTTCCCCAAAATAAGGCTGCCCGTCGTATCGGCGATCAACGGCCATGCGATGGGCGGCGGCGCCGGGCTCGCCATCGCCGCGGACATGGCGGTGATGGCCGAGGGCGCGAAGCTCGGCTACCCCGAGCCGAAGCACGGCATCGTGGCGGCGATCGTGATGGCGAACCTGGTGCGGCAGGTGGGGCGCAAGGCGGCGTTCGAGCTGGTCGCGCTCGGCGAGCCCGTCGACGCGCAGCGCGCTCTGCAGTTGGGGATGGTGAACGGCGTGGTTGGGCTTTCAGACTTGATGGGTGAAGCCATGGCGCTTGCGGAAAAGCTCGCTGCCGTGAAGCGCGTCGCCATGGCACAGACCAAGCGCCTGTTCCACGAAGTCGCCGACCTGCCGCTTGCCGCCGCGCTGGAGCGAGGTCGCGACACCAACAAGCGCATGCGCAACTTCGAATTGCTGCGCAAGAAATGAAGCCGCTCGACGGGCTCGTGATCCTCGACCTGTCGCGCGTGCTGGCGTGCCCGTTCGCGTCGATGATCCTCGCCGAGCTGGGCGCGCGGGTGATCAAGGTCGAGCAGCCGGGGAGCGGCGACGAGACGCGCGGCTTCGAGCCGCAGCTCGCGCGGGACAGCGCGTATTACCTCGCGTGCAACCGCTCGAAGGAATCGATCAGCGTCAACCTGCGCTCGGACGAAGGCCGCAAGCTGATCCGCAGCCTCGCGCAGAAGGCCGACGTGCTGCTGGAGAACTTCCCGGTCGGCACCCTGGGAAGGTATGGCCTCGACTATGCGACGCTGTCTTCCTTAAACGAAAAACTGATTTACGTGTCCTGCACGGGTTTCGGGCAGACCGGCCCGTACGCGCAAAAGAAGGGCTACGACACGGTGTTCCAGGCGATGGGCGGCATCATGAGCCTCACCGGCGAAAAAGGCGGCGGCCCGGTGAAGCCGGGGCTGCCGGTCGCCGATCTCACCTCGGCACTGTGGATCGCGATCGGCACGCTGGCCTCGCTCGAGGGCCGGAACCGCACCGGCAAGGGCTGCTACGTCGACTTTTCGATGCTCGACGGGCAGGTGTCGCTGCTGACGCTCGCCGCGGCGAGATATTTCGCGCTGAATGAAATCCCGCCAAGGCTCGGGACCGAGCATCCCGGCCGCGTGCCGTCGGCGACGTTCCGCTGCAAGGACGGCAAGTACGCGCACGTCACGGCGAGCGACCAGCATTGGAGGCCGCTGTGCAAGGCTTTGGGGCTCGCCCAATGGGGCGAGGCATTCCCGGACAATGCAGTGCGGGTCGATAAACGCGACCACGTCATGCAGGTCCTGACCGAGAAAATCTCGTCCATAGAGCGCGCGCGCCTGCTTGCCATGCTCGACGAGGTCGACGTCCCGGTCGGCCCGGTCAACGACGTCGCCGAGATCCTCGGCGATCCGCACGTGCGCGCGCGCCGCCTGGTCGGCAGCTTCGACTACCCGGAGGTCGGTGAATTCAGGGCGCTGGCCATCCCCTACAAGTTCCTCGGCTGGGACAACCCCGAGATCGGCCGTCCGCCGGCGCTCGGCGAGCACACGCAGAGCGTGCTGGCCGAGTTACTTGGTTTTTCGGAAGAGAAGATCGCTTCCCTGAGGGCGAGCAAGGCGATATGACGCTCGAGTACTCGGTCGCCGGCGGCGTCGCCACCATCGCGCTCAACCGCCCCGAGGTGCGCAACGCCCTCGACCTCGAGATGTGCAACGAATTGGTTTCTGCAGCGGAACGTGCCGCATCGGACAGTTCCGCAAGACTCGTATTCATTCGCGGGAACGGCCCGGTGTTCTGCGGCGGGGCGGACCTCAACGAGCGCAAAGGGAAGAGCGAGCAGTGGATCCGCGCGCGCCGCATGCGCGCGTTCGCGGCATACGGCGCGCTCGAGTCGCTGCCGATGCCCTGCATCGCGCTCGTGCACGGCGCGGCGATCGGTTCGGGTGTCGAGATCGCGGCGGCCTGCGACTTCATCGTGGCGACGCCCGACGCCACGTTCCGCACGCCCGAGGCGCAGCGCGGCACGGTCGGCGCCACGCAGCGCCTGCCGCGCATCCTCGGCAAGCGGCTGGCGAAGGACATGATGTTCACGGGCAGGGCGCTCACCGCGCCGCAAGCGAGGGACGCGGGATTCGTTTCCCGCATCGGGGATCTGGAGACCGAGAGGAGCGCGATTGCAGAAGCGATTCTCAAGGCCCCGCCGCTGGCGCTGAAGCTCGCGAAGCGCACCATCGACCGCGGGGTCGAGCTCGATCCGCAAGGCGCGCTGCACGCGGAGCTCGAAGCGATCGAGGAGCAGCTCGCGAGCGGCCAATGGATGGGAAAGGCGTGAGCTGGCCGAAGCAGACGCTCGGGCAGGTCCTGGCCAACAGAACCGGCGAAGCGCTGGTGACGCGGACCGGGCGCTTCACCTACGGGGATCTTCTCGAAAGCGCAAGGCGTGCCGCGGCCGCGATGCAATCCCTCGGCGTCAGGCACGGCGACCACGTCGGCATCCTGATGGGGAACGACGAGCACTGGCTGTCGCTCTTCTACGGCGCGGCGCTGATCGGGGCGGTCACCGTGCCGGTCAACACCCGCTTCAAGAGCGCCGAGATCGATTTCTGCCTGAAGCAGGCCGACTGCCGGATCGTGTTCTACGTCGAGCGGTTCCTGAACATCGATTTCGGCGCGATGGTTCGCGCAACGGGCTTTGGCAACGCCTTCGAGATCTCGAAGGGTTTACCCCAAGGGCCGTTCGAGCCGGTCGAGGTCTCTCCCGAGGACATTCTTCTCATTCAATTCACGTCGGGCACGACCGCGTACCCGAAGGGCGCGATGCTCACGCACGACAACATGCTGCGCGATGCGCGGGCGGCGGGAAGCCGCGTCGGCATCCGTCCCGAGGACCGCTATTTCAACTGCCGGCCTTTCTTCCACGTCGCCGGAACGACGCTCTCCGCGCTGATGGCGCTGGTCGCCGGCGCCTGCCTGGTCACGCTGCCGACTTTCGAGGCGGGCGCGGCGCTGGAGATGATGGAGCGCGAGCGCTGCACGCTGGTATCGGGCAACGACACGCTGTTCCAGATGATGATGGGTCACGAGGACTTCCCGAAGCGCAAGCTGCGGCTCCGCGGCGGCTGGGCGGCGGCCGGGCCGCAGACCATGCGCGCGATCATCGACAAGCTCGGCGCCAGCGCGATCTGCGCCGCGTACGGGCTTTCCGAAGCCTCGCCCAACGTGGTGATGAGCGACTGGCGCGATCCCGAGGAACTTCGGGTTCAGGGACTCGCATTGCCTCTACCGGGCGTGCAAGTTCGAATTTCCCCTGAAAAGGAAATTCAGGTGCGCGGCTGGAACGTGATGCGCGGCTACTACAACAACCCGGAGGCGAACGCCAGGGCGTTCACCGCCGACGGCTGGCTGCGCACCGGAGACCTTGGCGAGCTCACGGCAGACGGCAGGCTGCGCATGTCGGGCAGGCTGAAGGATGTGTTCCGCGTCGGCGGCGAGAACGTCGCGCCGGCCGAGGTGGAGGAGGTGCTGCTGGCGCACCCCGCGGTCGAGACGGCACAGGTCATCGGCGTGCCGGATCAACGACTTGGCGAAGTGCCGTGCGCTTACGTGACTCTCAAATCGACTGCCACGGAAAAGGAGCTGCTCGACTGGTGCAAGGCGCGGTGCGCCAACTTCCGCGTGCCGCGCTACCTGAAGATCGTCGAAGACTTCGAAGCCATCGGCATGACCGCGAGCGGCAAGGTGCAGAAAGCGAAGCTGCGCGAGCACGCGTTGCGCGAGCTCAAGCTTCAATAAAAGAAGGGCTTCTACCGCTTCGTCTCAAGTTGTACCGGAAGAGACGGCGCGAAGGTTCTAATTGCGTTATCGAAGCGCGTTGTGATGCCTTGCGCTCCTTCGGTAAGAAAAGTTTCACTTTTAATAACGAAGGTTCACGTTTATCCTCGCATTCGGGGAAGCCTTTTCAGGTTCAGGGACGCGGGGAGAGGGGCGGGGGAACTTCGGGGAAGCGTTCCCGTTTGTTTTTCTAGCTGGCTCGACCTTGAGTTGACCCACCCGTAAAGCGGGGGGCGAAGCAGTGGGCGGGCGGGACTGCGGCTGCAACAAGAACAGCAGGTCCAGGTTGGCGTCGGCGGTCGCGTGAACGCGCCCTACGAGCGCCACCTTTTCCGCGCCGCCCGCGCTCCCCGGCGCTTCTTCCGCCGCAAGGTCCGGTTCGAAGCGCTCGAGCAGCGCCTGCTGCTCTCCGCGGACGGCGTCGCCCCCGAGCTCGTCCAGACCTCGGTCGACAGCGACAACCTCACCGCTGCGCTGATCCAGGAGGCGCACGCCAGCCCGAGCGTCATCGCCGAGGCGCTGCGCGCCAGCTTGCGCGCCGCGGTCTGGGCAAACGAGCCGATCGACAGCGGCTTCGTCGAGCTGGACCAGCTGTTCGTCATCGACGCCGACGGTGCGACCGGCGTCGACTACGACGGCCCGGTCAGCGTCGCCGACCTCGACATTGCCGCGTTCTCCGCCCCCGAGGAGCTCGCCGGCAAGGAAGAGGAAATCCTCGGTGCGCTGCTCGGCGAGCTGAACGCGCGCCACGAAGGCAGCGGCATCGAGTTCACCTATACCGCCCCCGCGGACGGCGAGTACTCGACTGTCTACCTCGGCGGCGACGATGCGGCGTTCGCGCAGTGGGGCCGTTACTTCGGACTGGCGGAGACGACAGACACCGGCAACGCCGATCACTCCGATGAAGCGCTCGTCTTCATCGGGAACATTCCGGCGCTCGGTCTGACGGCCACCGAATACGGCCAGCTCCTCGCCGAGTTCGTGGAACACGAGGCCGGCCACCTGCTCGGATTCGGGCACGAGGGCGATGAGCGCGACCCGCTGGCGGAGGTCGCTTCGGTCGCCGGGACCTTCAGCGGCGCGGTCTCGCTCGTGCAAGGCGCGGACGTCAACGTCAGCAAGCTCACCGGCAGTCAGACCGAGACGGCCATCGCGATCAATCCCGCGGTGCCGAGCAACCTGGTCGCGATGGCGAACGGCGGTGCGGCGCCCGACGAATTCAGCGCATTCAGTGCGAACGGCGGCGGGCGCTGGACCACGGTGAACATCGGACCGGCGCAGGACGGCATCGCCGGCGCCGGCAGCCGATTCGATGGCGCAACCGCAATCGACACGTTCGGCAATGTCCACGTGGTCTACATGCAGCGTCCCGCCGGAGCGACGCCTACCACGCCGCGCGCCATCGTCTACGCGATGAGCGACGACGGCGGACGCACCTACGGCACGACGGTCACGCTGGCGAGCGCTGCGGGGGTGGACAAGCCGTGGGTGGCGGTCGGTCCGGATGCAAACAACGCGGCGAACCAGGTGGTGGTGGTGACGCACCGCGACTCGAACTTCGACATCCTCGCCTACGCCGCGACGGTGAGCGGGCGCGGCGCCGTCGGCACGTTCACCGCGGCTGCTCAGGTCAACGATGTCTCTGGCGGTAACAACTACGCGGTGCCGGTGGTGGGGCCCGACGGCGAGATCGTGGTGACGTGGCAGAACCCGGCCACGGGCCAGAACCTGGTCAACGTCCGTCTGGATCGGGACCTGAACGGGCTGGCGGGCGGGTTGACCTTCGGCGCCGATACCACGCCCACGACTTCGAACGGCGGCGGCTTCGATTCCATCCCGGCGACGCCCGATCGCCAGACCTTCGCCAGTCCGTACCTCGCCTACGACACGAGCCACGGCCCAGACCGCGGCCGGCTCTACCTGGTGTACGCGGACGAAGCTCCGGACGAAAGCGACGACTTCGACATTTTCCTGCGGCGGTCCGACAACGACGGCGGGACCTGGAGCGCGCCAGTCCAGGTCAACGAGGATCCCGGCAGCCTCAGCCAGTTTTTCCAGGCGGTCAGTGTCGATCCGGTTTCGGGTGCCATATTCGTCTCCTGGTACGACGCGCGCAACGACCGCAACGACGGCAGCGGCGGCGACATCGATACGGACGGCGCCGTCAACAGCGAAGTCGAATATTTCGCGACCGCGAGCATCGATGGCGGCCTGAACTTCCTGCCCAACGTGCGGGTGAGCGAAGGCGCCTCCGACGAAGACCTCGCCGACCCCGACGGCAACGACTTCGGCGACTACACCGGAATCGCGGCGTTCGGCGGCGAAGCGTTCATGGTCTGGCCCGACAACTCCGATTCGACCAGCGACAACCCCGACGGCCAGACCACCTTCGACGTCTACTCGGACAAAGTCCGCCTGACCTCGGTCGGCGGCCTCACCGTCACCGCCACCGGCGGTTCGGGCGCCGACACCTACGTGGTGCGCACCGACAGCAGCGGCGAGTTCCTGCTCGTGTACGAGAACACCACGAGCGCCGTGCCCACCTATGCGGCGCCGCTCATCTCGGTCACGTCCCTCGTCATCAACAGCGGCGGCGGCGACGACACCATCGTCGTCGAATCGCTCGGTTCCGACTTCACCGGGACCATCACCGTCGATGGCGGCGCCGGCGTGGACACCTTGTTCGACTCGCAAGGCATCCCGGGCGGCAACATCTCGAACATCGAACTGCAGCCGGTGGCAGTGCCGTCGTGGATCGAGCAGGGGCCCGGGCCGATCAGCAACGGCAACGCCGTGGCCTCTCCCGCCAATCGCGTCGCCGGGGCGATCAACGCGGTCGCGGTCCACCCGTTCGACCCCAGCCTGATGTTCGTCGCCACGGTCAACGGCGGCATCTGGCGCACGAGCGACCGCACGGTGAACTTCGAGTTCGACCAGGCCACCTTGACGGCCGACGCGCAGAGCGTCCTCAACCAGTACGCGGAGTTCCTGCTCGCTCACCCGGAGCTCACCGTAGAGGTCGGCGGCCACACCGACAGCGTCGGCGACCCCGGCTTCAACCTGACGCTGTCCCAGAATCGCGTGCAGGCGGTGATCGATCATCTGACCGGCCTGGGCGTGCCGGCCGCCCAGCTGCACGGCACCGGCTTCGGCGAGACGCGGCCGATCGCCGACAACGCCACCGACGCAGGCCGCGCCGTGAACCGGCGCGCCGAGCTCATCACCAATCACTGGCAGCCGCTCACCGACCAGATGCCCTCGCTCGGCATCGGCGACATCGCCATCAGCCCGCTCGACTCCTCCGGGAATGCCGTGACCGCCGGGACACCGCTCGACGAGCTGGTGCTCTACGCCGGCACCGGCAAGTTCAGCAGCTTCGGCTCGGAGGGCAGCTTCAACGTCGGCCTCTACAAGTCCACCGACGGCGGCGACACCTGGGACGTGCTCGCGCAGGCCGATCTGGACGGGCTGGACATCAACGCCGTCGTGCCCACGACGTTGACCGACTCGGGCCAGCAGATCGTGCTGGTCGCCGCAACTTCAGCCTTCGACGGGTCGGGCAACGTGGTGAACCAGGGCGGGGTGTTCCGCAGCATCGACGGCGGACTGAGCTTCAACCGCATCGTCGCCGGCGAGGCGACCGACCTTGTTGCCGACCGAGGCAACGCCGATCGCTTCTACGCCGGCGTGCGCGGCCAGGGGATCCTGGTCAGCACCGACGGCGGGCAGTCGTTCAATCCCGCGGCTACCCAGCCCGCGCTCAACGCCGACGGCGCCGACAACGACGGCGATACCACGAACGACGATGCGGGTGAAGCCGCGACCGGCGCGCGCAGAATCCAGCTCGCGGTGCAGGACGCAACCGGCGGATCCAACGCGGTGTTCGCCGCGCTGATCGACAACGGCCGCGTCTACGGCGTATTCCGCTCGCCCGACCAGGGCGGAAACTGGGTTCGGGTCGGCAACAACGCCAACAACCCCGCCGCCAACCCCGGCGGGCAGGGCGACACCCACTTCGCCATGGCCGCAGACGCGTCCGGCACGCGCGTCTACCTGGCCGGCGACACGAACGCCTCGGGCAGCGGCAACGTCTTCCTCGGCAATTCGGCCGCCAACACCTGGACGCAAGTCGTGCTGGCGGGCGCCAACAACACCGCGCCCCATGCCGACTCGCGCGACATGGCGTTCGACCGCGCCGGGCGCCTGATCGAGACCGATGACGGCGGCATCTTCCGGCTGGCGACGCCTTCCGCCGGCACGCGGACCTGGACTTCGCTGAACGCCGACCTGCGCATCACCGAAGTCCTGTCGGCGGCCTATGACCCGCTAAGCAACATCATCTACAGCGGCAACCAGGACAACGGCGTGAGCACGCAGCGGCCGCCGCTCGGGCTGCCGCTCGACGCCAACGGCGACGGCGCTGCCGACGATGCGGCGACGCGGTTCGACTGGACCATCGTCTCGGCGCCGTTCCCCAACCAGCCGGTTAACGGCGACTTCAGGTTCGCCGGGGACGGCAACCACGAGCTGACGGTGCCGGTGGATACCGACAGCGACGGCGTGCCCGACCAGGTGCTGCGCTATGTCCTGGGGAACAACTTCCAGGCCATGGTGGTGCGGATGTTCGACGCGGCGGGGAACGACATCACCCCGGCGCCCACGCAGGCCGGCGGAAACTTCTTCAACGGCGCGGGCCACCCCGGCGCCGGCCACATCCTGCTCGACATCGGCAACGCGGCGACGCCCGGTGGCTTCCTTATGCCGGTGGGCTCCGTCGGGCTGCGCTCGCCGACCGGCAACGTCGCGAACAATCGCATCATGTCCGGCCTGGATCCGGTCGACCAGGCGATGGTGCGTGCCGGCTTCTTCAACCTGATTCCGTACGTTGCCAACGCGATCGACAGCAGCAAGATGCTGATCGCGCATTTCAGCCTGTACGAGTCGAGCGACCGCCTCGAGACCATCAACAGCATCCTGCCGAGCAGTCTCGGGGCCCCGCGCTTCAACTCCGGCGACTTCTTCTCGGCGCTCGCCTACGGCGGAAAAAAGGGCGCGGTCGAGCACGAGGACGTGATCTACGCGGCGAAGGGCAACCGCGTCTCGGTGCGCGTCGCGGGCGCGGCAGCGAATACCTTCCAGACCTTCACGATTGCGGGCGCATCGCAGATCCGCGACCTGGTGCTCGATCCCGACGACTGGGAGATCGCGTACGCGGTCGACAACGACAACGTCTACAAGACTACGGATCACGGCCAGCACTGGATCGTCGTTTCGGACACCCTGCCGGCGGGCGAGCTGCGCTCGCTGGAGATCGTCAAGACCGGTCCGAGCGCCAAGACGCTGCTCGTCGGCACGCCGATGGGCGTGTTCCGCGCCATCAACCCCGACGAGGACGTGATCTGGTCGCAGTTCGGCAGCGCGCTCCCCAACGCGCCCGTGCGGGACATCGACTTCATCGACCAGCCGGGCACCGCCAACGATCTGCTGCTCGCCGGCACGCAGGGGCGCGGGGTCTGGACCCTGCAAGGGGGCCTGACTGCGGCAGCGGCGGTCGGCTCGACCCTCACGCTGAACGGGACCGGCGCCGGCGATAGCTTCACGCTGCGCTTGAGCGGGAGCAACAACGAGCTGCTCGAAGTGCTGTTCAACAGCGTCACGCCGGTCTTCACGGCGCCTTTGACCTCGCTGCAGCGCATCGACATCAACGGCGCCGGTGGCGAAGACACGCTTACGGTCGACAGCACCTTTGGCTCGGTGAGCCTGCCGGAGGGCATCCACTTCGACGGCGGCGCCGACGGCGATACCCTGATTCTCAACGGCGGCGCGATCGATTCCTCCACGACCACGACGTCGGGTCCGGATACGACGCTGACCACGCGCGACAGCGTGACGGACACCGACCAGGTCATCGTCTACCGCAACGTCACCACCGTCACGAACAACCTGACTCAGGCGCCCGTGCTCACCCAGAGCGGCGGTGCGCTCGAGGACTTCTTCGACTGGCTCAGCCAGGTGGGCGACCCCGGCGAAGGGGCGGATGTCATTCTCGCCTTGCTCGGTGGGTCCCTGCCGCGCGCGCTGACCAGCGAGCGCCCGGGAACCGGCGAGATCATTGGCGGCGACGGCGGCGGCGAGGAGGCGGGCGAGGCGTTCGCCGGTGAATCGGGTACGCGCAAAGGCTGGAGCCAGCTGGTGCAGAGCGGGACGGGCGCCTTCAAGCTGGACGACGTCGGCGCCGATACGGCCCTCGACGCGTTCGAGGAGCTCGAGCAGGCGCTCGAGGGCCTCGACGACGTCGCCGACAACGTGTCGCTGACCAATACCGCCACCTTCAACGGCGACAACTCGCAGGTGACGGCTGGCGAAGTGCGCTACGACGTGCAGATCGTGAAGCGGCTCAGCGGCAAGGCCGACTTCGACACGATCTTCTCGCTGTTCGGCGGCTCGGTGGACTTGCTCGGCGAGCTCGACGTCAGCGCCGAAGTCGTGCTCACGGTGAGCTTCGGCTTCGACACCGGCGGCTTCTTCGTGAACACCGCGTCGAGCAGCCAGGAGCTGCTGGTGCACGACATCGAGCTCTCCGGCGAAGGCGAGGCGTCCGGCCGCTTCGGCTTCCTCGACGTCGAGATGGAGGTCGACCAGCTCACGGTCGATGACGACGTCGGCTTCAAGGTCAACCTGCAGGAGCCGGGCGGCGACGGCAAGCTGCGCCTTTCCGACTTCGCCGCCGGGCTGGGCGACCGGGTCGACGCCGACGTCACGGGCGACCTGGCGCAGGATGACCTGGCGCTGCGGCTCGACGCCGAAGCCTCCGCAGTGGTCCCGGGGCTCGGCTCGATCGACCTCGGCGGCGCCCAGCTCACGCTGACATGGGCGGACGCCGCGGTCCCGGCCGGCGTGACGGTCACCGCCAACGCCGGGCTGGCGCAGGACCTGATCGACTTCCTGCGCGTAGACGTGCAGGAGGTCCTCGACCAGATCGAGCAGCTCGACCAGATCGCGGACGCGCTCGACGGCTTCGACGTGCCACTGCTGCAGGACACGCTCAGCGCGCTGGCGGATGCGGCCGCCTTCATCAGCGACAACATCATCGAGCCGCTGACCGGCGGCGTCAGCGGCGAAGCCAATTTCGCCACCATTCAAAACCTCGTCACGCGCCTCGCGCGGGCGATCGGCGTGGACCCGTCCGAGCTCGGGCTCGCCTACGACAGCGCCACCAAGGAGCTCACCTGGCACGTCAGCCTGGAGACCGGCTTCAGCGCTTCGGACGAGTTCGACCTCGGCTTCCAGCCGAACTCCACCGGGCTCGCGGATCTCTCCGTCGACGTCGACGCCGACGGCAGCATCGAGGGCACGGTCGGGTTCGAGTTGACGCTGGGCATCGACCTCGGCGCGATCTTCGGCGGCGAAGACGCCGACCACTGGTTCTTCCTGCGCGACCCGTCGGCCTCCGCCACCCTCGACATCGAGGCGACCGCCATCAACGCCGCGGCGCGCTTCGGCTTCCTGTCGATCGAGATCGTCGGCGGCACCGCGGAGGCGGAAATCGCCCTGCTCGCGACCCTGAACGATCCCGGCACGCATGCCGCGGACGGCCGCATCGACCTCGGCGAGCTGCTGGACGGGCTGACGAGCCTGACCACCTTCGTCAACCTGGATCTCACCGGCCTCGACGCCGAAGGCAACGCCGATCCGGCCACGCACGCGAACCTCGCCCTGAGCCTGCCGCTGGTGATCGATTTCCTCAATGTGCAGATCGAGGACAACCAGGTCATCGACCTGCTGTGGTCGAACCTCGAGGACCCCGACAGCGTCACGCTCAGCCTGCCGACCGACCTGGAAAACGTGCTGCCGGACTTCACCAACATGGATGCCGGCACCTTCGTCAGCCTGCTCGGCACCATCTCGAACTGGCTGGAGGACTTCCGCCGCAGCTTCGACGCCGCGAGCATCCCCTTCATCGGCCCGGCGCTCGACGAGGTGCTCAAGTTCGCCGACATCTTCTCCGACACGCTGCTGTTCGACGATCACGACGACGAAGACGACGCGACCGGGACGAACAAGCTGCTCGACGCCCAGAACCGCCCGACCTTCGACTCGGTCGGCGAGATGGCCATCGTGCTCGTCGACATCATCGGCCTCGACCGCGACGGTGATGACAACACCCTTAACACCGACGACGACGAGATCCGCTACGACGCCGACGACGACACGATCTACCTCAAGCTCTCCATCGGGGACCTCGACAGCGCGACGAACTTCGGCGTGCTCGACCTGCCGATCCAGTTCGACCTGCTGCAGGCGCTCGCGCCGGTCGCGGAGCTGTCGAGCGACAGCCACATCCAGCTCTCCGCGGGCGGCGGCATCACCCTCACCCTGGGCATCTACCTCGGCAACGCCGGCGCGATAGAGCTCGAGAACAGCACGCCCCTATCGACCCTGAAGGGCGGCGACGGCATCGTCTTCAGCCAGGCGCGCGTGGTCGCGGGCCCGAACGAGGTGACGACGAAGTACGGGCGCCTCTCGGGCAACGCCAAGTTCAAGGTGTCGCTCGACGGCGCGCCGCCCGTCGACGATTACGAAGTCGAGATCGATAACGACGACACCGAGAACAACGGCACCGGGGCGAACGGCGGCACCCTCGACGGCGTCAACGACCTGCGCCAGGACCTGATCGACGCGCTCAATGCCGCCGGCTTGGGTACCAAGATCACCGCCGAGCGCATCGGCACCACCAACAAGCTCGCGCTCGTGTCGCTGGACGGCAACCCGTTCGAGGTCAAGATACAGAACGGCGACCCCTTCCAGACGCAGATGGGCTTCCGCAACGGCACCTCCGCGGAGGATGAGGCCGACGGCGACAAGCACAAGGTGAAGGCACAGGCCGACGTCGCCGGGCTGGTGGGCGCTTTGTCCGGCGACGCGACCCTGAACGTGAGCCTGAACGGCGCGGGGCCAGTCGCGGTGACGATCGACGCCGACGACACCCTCGCCAACCGCAACATCCTCGACGTCGTGGTCGACGTGCAGCGCGCGTTCGACGACGCCGGTTTCGAGGACCAGATCGAGGTCACCTCGCTCGGCAAGAACCTGATCTTCAGGACCCTCCAGGACGGCGCGACCGGCCTCACCATCACCGTGGCGGGCGGCAATCCGGGGCTGCAGCTCGGCCTGCAGACCTCGAACGTCGGCAACTCGAACGACCTCGTCATCACGACCTCCGACGGCGTGCACCACGCGATCACGTTCGACCCGAGCGTGGACACGCTGGGCGAGGTGCTGAGCGCGATCAGCTTGCAGACCGGCGGCGACGTCACCGCCGCCTTCAGCGACAACGACACGCGCATCAAGCTCACCGACCACACCGCACCCGCCACCACGGCGGTGTTCCGGGTGGACAACGCCATCGGCTCGACCGCGGCGTTCGACCTGGCGATCTGGGGCTTCGACACCGTCGAGCCCGAGCCCGAGGATGACCCGCGCGACTACGAGATCGAGGGCGGCCTGCTCGGCGGCGTCGACCCGCTCGATCGCCTGCGCATCTCGAACGCGGAGGCCAGGGCCACCGCGGCGATCGTCACGCCGCAGAAGAATGCGGCAGGCGTGGTCACGGATACCGATGGCGACGGCTCGACCACCGACGGCCTCGAAGCCGACGCGCGCTTCGGCTTCGTCGGCATCCACGGCCACGGCGGCATCTCCAACCTCGCCGGCGACGGACCGCTGACGGTTTTCGTCGACGTCGGCCTGAAGCCGGCGGAGGCGCCGGACGACTTCGATCCCCAGGAGGACGACGACTACATCTCCCTCAAGGACCTGATCGACAACATCGGCAACATCGACGACTTCTTCGTCGGCCCGACCATCGACGGCAGCGGCAAGCTCGAGGTGGCGGTGTCGATCACGCCCGCGTTCAACGATATCGAGACCGGCGCCGAGCCGACCCTGACGGTCGAGCTCACCAGCCTGGCGGAGATCATCGACGGCGACGGCGACGGCGACAAGGGCTACAACATCACCACCGAGAACTTCGAGGATCTGCTCAGCTTCGACGACCTCGGCTTCGACGACATCATCGCCGCGCTGCGCGCGCTGGTGGACTTCCTCGAGCAGTTCGAGGAGTTCGGCTTCCTCAACGAGGACATCCCGGTCATCGACATCAGCATCAACGACATGCTGACCTTCGCGGAGGACTTCGCCGCCGCGGTCGAGGAAGCCGCGGCCAACCCGGGCGGCACGGTGCAGGTGCTGGAAGACAAGCTGAAGGAGGCCTTCGGCATTCCCGAAGCGAGCGATCTGCTGAAGCTGGCGCTGGTGCGGGAGAACGGGCCCGACGGCCTACCCGACGCCGACGACGATCCGAGCCCCGACGACGTCAACATCCTGCGCATCGATCTCGACTTCTCGCCCGAATTCTCCGAGTCGCTGCCGATCAGCCTCTCGCTGCTGCCCGACGGCACGCTCGATCTTTCCGGCAACGCCAACCTGCACGCCGAGGGCACGCTCGACATGCACCTCGCCATCGGCATCAACCTCGATGGCGTGTTGAACGACGCGCCGTTCGACATCGAGGACGTGCTGTGGGTGTTCGAGGACACCGGCATCGACGGCTCGCTCAGCGCCGGGGCCGACGACATCTCCTTCACCGCCGCGCTGGCCGGCATCGGCGCGCGCATCGTCGACGGCCATGCCGAATTGAGCGGCGAGTTCACCCTCGGCCTGCTCGAGGGTGCGATGACCGCGGGCACGATCGAGAACCAGGGTCAGCCCGACGAGGTCGACAACCGCCGCATCTCCTTCGTCGACCTGATCGGCAGCCTGGAGGACGCGGTCGACTTCAGCATCGAGGGCAGCATCGACGCCGAGCTGCCGGTGTACTTCCCGAACGAGTCGAACTTCCGCGGCAACGTCGCGGTCGGCGGCCTGATCGAGTTCGACCTGAACGCGCCCGACGGCGAGCAGCTCGGCTTCGGCGGCACGCTCGACCCGACTACCGGGGAGAACGACTTCGTCATCGATGGCGGCGACACGTTCGTGTTCGTGCCCGCCGACATCCTGTCGGTCGATTTCAGCCAGTTCAGCGCGCTCGACAACCTGCTGTTGATCATCGACGGGGTCGACGGCTTCCTCGGCCTGCTGCAGGACCTGTTCGGCGGCGAGGTCGCCGGCTTCACCCTGCCGCTGATCGGCGACCAGCTCGGCGACGCCGCCGACGTGATCGGCGACTTCCGCGAGGACTTCATCGCCGGGCTGCGCGACGCGGTGGCCACCGCCGCCGATCCCGACCAGAACTACATTTCCGAGCAGCTGTTCAAGCTGCTCGGCCCGAACACGCCCGCCAACCCGCTCGGCCTGGGCATCCTGCTCGACGGCAGCGACCCGGGCAGCGACGTCACCGTCTCCGACATCCAGCTGCTCACCAACGTCGACCAGAGCGGCCCGGATGCGCCGTCGCTGAACGAAATCTTCATGCAGTGGAACCTGGGCCTGGGCGGCACGCTGCTCGACGCCGGCACCGGGCTCGACTTCGACATCGGCATCCCGGGCCTGGGCCTCGAGACGCGCGGCGAGATCAACGTCGAGATCGACTGGGAGCTCAAGTTCGGCTTCGGCGTGGGCGTCGAGCGCGGCGGGTTCTACATCGAGACCGCCGAGGAGAACGAGCTCGAGCTGAACATCGACGTCACGCTGCCCGACGCCGGCATCACCGGCCGGCTGCTGTTCCTGCAGCTCGACGCCGACAACAACGACGACAACACGCGCCTGGGCGCGACCTTCGGCGTCGACGTGTTCCGCAAGAACAACGAGGGCAACCCCGACACCACCAACACGCTACTCGGCATCGCCGAGCTCGGCGAGCTCGGCATCGACATGGGGGTCGCGGCCGAGGCGATCGTCGACCTCGGCCTCGAGCTCAAGCTCAACAGCGACCTGGTGCCGAGCGCGGTCAGCAAGGTGTTCCCGAAGATCGTCGGCGACTTCTTCCTCGACTGGCATATCGGCAACCGCGCCGAGGGCGAGCTGGTCGGCTTCGACCAGATCGTCAACTCGATCGCCGAGGGCCTGCACGTCGTCGAGTTCCGCGACGTCGGCCTGGATCTGGGCAGCTTCATCTCCGACTTCATCGGGCCGATCGTGAGCGAGGTGAAGCAGTTCACCGAGCCGTTCCAGCCGGTGATCGACGTGGTCACGGCGCCGATCCCGGTGGTCTCCGACCTGGCCGGGCGCGACATCACGCTGGTCGACCTCGCCGGCATGACCGGGTTCGTCAACCCGGACCTGATCTACGCCATCGCCGACGTCATCGAGTTCATCAACAGCATCCCCGAGATCGACCCGGACGACCCCGCGCTGATCCTGCCGTTCGGCGATTTCACCCTGTTCGAGCGCACGCCCGAGTTCAACCCCGATACCGCCGACGGCCTGTGGAACGGCGATTTCGACCGCAGCCAGATCGAGCTGCCCGAGATCGACGCCGACGACATCTCCGCCATCCTCGACGGCCTTGGCGAAGGCGCGCCCGCGTCGAGCCAGCAGACCGCCGAGTTCACCAACGGCATGGCGGACGGAGACTTCGGCGACTTCATCACCTTCCCGCTGTTCCAGAACCCGACCGAGATCTTCAGCCTGCTGATGGGCGAGGACATCTCGCTGATCGAGATCGACCTGCCCGAGTTCTCGTTCCAGTTCAGCTATTCGCAGTTCTTCCCGATCTACGGACCCTTGGGCGTCGCGCTCGGCGTCTCTGCGGGCATCGTCATCGACCCGCCGGCCTTCGGCTACGACACGCTCGGCCTGCGCCACTTCTTCGACAGCGGCTTCCGCGACCCGCTGGCGCTGTTCGACGGCCTGTACCTCGACGCGGAGGAAGCGATCCTCGAGCTGACCGCCAGCATCTCGGCGTCGGCGGAGCTCAACGTGGTGTTCGCCAAGGCCGGCGTCGGGCTGCGCGTCGGGTTCGAGACCTTCATGTTCCTGCACGATCCGAACGAGGACGGCAGGATCCGGCTGTACGAGATCGCCAACAACTTCCTCAACGAGTTGAGGTACGGCGAGCCGGTGCTCGCGCCGCTCGCGATCTTCGACGTGCAGGGGCGCCTGTTCCTCGAGCTGTTCGCGTACCTCGAGATCAACCTGGTGCTCACCACGCTGTCGTTCGATTTCCCGATCACGCCCGAGATCGAGCTGCTCAACTTCGAGATCCCGTTCACGCGCGTGCCGACGCTCGCCAACGAGCTCACCGACGGCGTGCTGCGCCTGAACATGGGCGAGTTCGCCGACCAGCGTCTCGAGGGCGACGAGAGCGACCACGGCGAGACCTTCATCGTCAAGGACGGCACCGACGCCAACCACGTCTTCGTGTGGTCCACCCTGGTCGACGGCCTCGGCGACGGCGACGGCGAGTACGACCAGGACGAGGCCCAGGAATACGAGGTCACCAGCAAGATCATCGCGCTCGGCGGCGAAGGCGACGACGTCATCGATTTCTCGGCGCTGACCGCCGAGATCGAGCTCGAGATCGAGGGCGGCGTCGGCAACGACCAGATCAAGGCCGGGCTCGCGAGCCGGGCGCGGATCAACGCCGGCGCCGGCGACGACGACATCGAGGGCAGCGACCTCGACGACATCATCTTCGCCGGGCTGGGCAACGACACCGTCGACGGCAAGGGCGGCAACGACCTGGTGTTCGCCGACAACGGCGAGATCGAGGAGGACGGGCTGTCCTTCAAGTCGTCCAGCTTCGGCGGCGGCGCCGACGCGGTGACCGGCGGCGACGGCAGCGACGTGATCGTCGGCGGCGGCGGTGACGACGAGCTCGAAGGCGGCCTCGGCAACGATGTGCTCATCGGCGACGGCGTCCTCGTCACCCTCGGCGGCGCCAACCAGTTCACCAATATCACCGCCATCGCCGAGACCAGCAGCGCGACCGGCGGTGCCGACGAAATTTTCGGCGACGACGGCAACGACGTCATCTATTCCGGCGGCGGCGACGACACGGTCGAAGGCGGCGCGGGCAACGACCAGATCTGGGCCGAGGCCGGGTTCGACAACGTCAAGGGCGACGCGGGGACCGACACGATCCGCGGCGGGACGCACGACGACACCATCGAGGGCGGGGACGACGCAGACAGCCTGTTCGGCGAGGACGGCAAGGACCTGATCCGCGGCGGTACGGGCGGCGACACGATCTTCGCCGGCGCCGGGGTCGACACCGTCTACGGCGAGCAGGACAGCGACACGATCCACGGCGAAGCCGACAAGGACTTCCTCTACGGCGGCGGCGGCGGCGACACG
>Ga0180085_1000158_pt1 | contig 23242 bp, 20 predicted proteins | sample EasRiv730_16_10D_FD_123013 | JGI IMG/M metagenome (GOLD analysis project Ga0180085, IMG submission 123013) | Soil microbial communities from meander-bound floodplain in the East River, Colorado, USA - East River metaG ERMLT730_16_10D | ecosystem: Environmental > Terrestrial > Soil > Floodplain ... | reverse complement strand
TTTCAACGGGCTCCTTTTGTAGCCCGCATCCGATGGACAACATCCCATGAAAGTGTTACCCATGTCTCCGAACGGTGTAACCCATGTCTCCGAACCAAACAAGGGGGACCACAGGGGGTGTGGCACGAACTAATGAAGACCCCCTGCCGCAAGAACGCGGCGTCCCCCTTGGAAAAGGGGGACAAATGTAGAAACTCCAGTCAGCGGCTGGAAGCCGCTGCCACACCGAAGTTTCGACCCCGTGTAGTTGCGAGAGCATTCAGATTAGTTTTTACATTTCCATGACACACATGGTGTCGTTCTCCCGTTTAATCACGACACTTCAGCGTGATCAGAGGGGCAACACACGGTTTTGAGTACTTCGACATTGCGAAATTGCGCCCGTCTGTCAGACGTTCAACGTAACGCGTCCGGTTTTGCGAACGCGATTTCCCTGACCGATGCATTCCCGATCTGGTGCCATTCAAATCTCACACAGTCGCCGCTGCAGGCGGTGCTACCTTAATGCGAGGATCGAAAGACGATGAATCGAAGTCGATGGCATGCGAGCATAGTGCTGGCTATTTGTTTGACGTTGTTGCGAACCAACGGAAGTGCCCAGGACGCCACTGGAAAGATTGAGGGCATCGTTAAGGATCCCCAAGGCGCTGTGATTCCGAATGCCAGGGTGACTGTCACTCATCTCGGAACCGGGGCCGAGAGGGACGGCAAGTCAGGCAGTGGAGGCACTTTCAGCTTTGTGCTGTTGCCCATTGGCCAATACCGCTTGACGGTGGAAGCCAACAATTTCTCCAAGCACGTGCGCGAACCGATTACGTTGAATGTGAACGACACACTGCGACTGGCAGTTGACTTGAAGCTTGGAACGGGTCAGGAAACTATCCAGGTAAGCGACGATGCGCCTCTGGTCGAGACGCTGGGAAACACGCTAGGAAAGGTGACCTCGGGCCGGGAGATTCTCGACTTGCCGCTCAACGGACGGAACTTCACGCAACTCGGCCTGTTGCAGGCGGGTGCCGCTCCCATGACCCAAGGCCTGGCGCAGGCGGGAGGATCGCTGCGGGAAGGACATGCCTATTCGGTGAACGGCCTGCGTCCCGAGTCAAATAACTTCCTGATTGATGGCGCTCGTAACATCAACAACGTCGATTCTGGGTTCGCTTTGAAGCCGCCAATCGATGCGATCGCGGAATTTCGGATTATCACCAGCGGTGCCTCGGCTGAATTTGGAGAGAGTCTCGGCTCGAACACGAATCTGGTGATGAAGTCGGGCAGCAACGAACTGCACGGCAGCGTGTATGAGTTCTTTCGCAACGATGTCTTCGACGCTCGAAACTTCTTTTCCCGTGACGTGGAACCGCTCAAGCAAAACCAGTTCGGGGCCACAGCTGGGGGCCCGTTGCGCAAGGACCGGACATTTTTCTTCGGCTACTACGAAGGGTTCCGAAATCGACAGGGAATCACGCGGACGACAACCGTTCCGAGTGACCTCGAACGCGAGGGTGACTTTACCCAATCTGTGGATGCCACGGGACAAGTTCCACCGCTGATTAACTTTCTGTTTGGCCAGCCTGTGCTGGGGAACCGCATTCCGTCCCAGCAGATTAATCCAGTGGCTAGAAATATTCTGAATTTCTATCCGAGACCCAACGTGGGACGCAACCTGTTCACCAGCTCGCAGGTTCAGGAAAACGATACCAATCAATTTGGAATTCGACTAGACCACCGCTTGACGCAAAGCGATGAGTTTTTTGGGCGCTATCTTTTTTCGCAAGCCGCGGTTCTCAATCCGCTATCGATCAACGGGGCTGATGTGCCGGGATTTCCGGTGGCTGACGCCATCCGGACACAGAACCTGATGGTCGCCAACACCCACACCTTTGGGCCCGCCCTCGTTAACTACTCGCGGTTTGCTCTATTTCGAAACCGGTTTGACTTCGACAAGAGATTCAATAACACGCTGCCGTCGTCGCTGGGTTTTCGAATTACTCCTTCGTTTGACTCTGCAGTGGGCCCGCCATTCATTCAAGTGAGTGGTCTCGCCAGTGTCGGCAATCCGATCACCGGTCCGCGCAACACGCTGCAGAATTCCTACGAGTTCAACGACAGCCTGAGCTGGATTCACGGCCGGCATCAGTGGAAGTTGGGAGCGGAGTATCGACGTACTCAAATTGATGCTCAGCAAGGTATTGCCAGTAATGGGTTCTTTGTCTTCGTTGGTTTCCCGATGAGTAACGCCATTGCCAACCTCCTGCTGGGTGCTCCAGTCGTATTCCTGCAAGCTGGCGGCGAACTTCCGCGCGATCTGCGTAACCACGACTTTTCCGGCTATGCGCAGGATGAGTTCAAGGTGTCGTCCAGATTGACTCTGAATCTGGGACTACGGTACCAGATTAATACGCCGTACACGGAGGCTAACGACAGGTTGGCAGGCTTCAGACCTGGTGTGAAATCTCAGGTGCAACCCACCGCTCCAGTGGGACTCGTTTATCCGGGAGATCCGGGGGTTCCCGATGGGTTGGTTGCGACTTATAAGAAGGGCTTCTCTCCCCGCTTTGGACTGAGCTGGGATCCGACAGGAAGCGGCAAAAGCTCTGTTCGCGCGGCTTACGGGATTTCTTTCGAATCGATGGCAGCCGGCCAGGGAGGCATTCTGCAAGCTCCCATCAGTGCCCCGCCTTACCTGCAGACACGTCAGGTGGATGGGATCTTTCTCTCTGCCTTTGGTATTCCGGGCCCCACATTCGCCGATCCGTTTCCGGGCGTCACGAATGCCTTCCCGCCAGGCAGTTTCCCGTCGGGGTTGACGCATCTGACGCTAGACAATGATCTGCGGCCTCCCTATGTGCAGAACTGGAACCTGGCGCTGCAACAGGAGCTGGCTGGAAAGTATCTGGTTGAGGTTCGATACGTGGGAACCAAAGGGACTCGTTTGTCGCGCCTGGTTGAGGGTAATCCACCCATTTTCAATCCGGCGCAGAGCAACATCGACCGCCGACGCATCTACGCGGGCTGCCGCGGAGATACCGGTCCTTGCGACTTCAAATCCGTCGGACTGATCTCGAGCCTCGCCAATTCCACCTATCACGCGATGCAGTGGACCCTGAACAGGCGCTTCACGAACGGCTTCTACTTTACAACGGCCTATACGCTCTCGAAGTCGCTGGACTACGTGTCAAGCTTGAATGAGACGGGTTCCGGGCCAAATGGCGCTTCGGGCGAAACAGACATCGCGCAGAATCCTTTCAATCTAAGATCGGTGCATGGCCCTTCGATTTTTGACGCGCGCCACCGCTGGGTGATGAGCGCGTCCTGGGAATTGCCCTTCATGAAGCATGCTGACGGAGTGGCCAAGGCACTGCTGGCAGGCTGGCAGATGAACGGCATTGCCAACTTCAGCTCTGGCACACCCTTCACGGTGTATGACAGCGTGGATTTCTCCCAATCGGGTAACGCACCCGAGATTCAAGGATTCGCGGCCAACCGGCCGAATGTGGTTTCCAACCCCAACCGGGGACCGCGCACCGTGGAGCGCTGGTTTGACATCAATGCGTTCCAAAGGCTCAGCCCAACCCTCAACGCGGGCCAATTTGGAAATGCCGGAAGAAATATTGTTCGCGCCCCTGGATATAGCGGATTGGATTTGTCGCTCTTGAAAAGCTTCCAACTTCAGGAACGCACCTCCTTACAGTTTCGCGTCGAATGTTTCAATTTTCCGAACCATGCCAATTTCTTTATTCCCGAAAATGATGTCGGGTCGCCGAACTTCGGCCGTATTCTGCAGGCTGGTCCCTCAAGATTGTTGCAATTTGCGGTGAAGCTGTTGTACTGAGAAAGCGCGGGGCGCCTGCACTTTGGGTTACTAAGTGCGTCATTCCCGTGAATGAACTTCAGACAAAGTTGGGTGCTTCGTGCTCCTTGGACGCGCCGGCCAGAGGCGGGTCGGTCGTGCGTTCCAGCAAACGGACGCACCCTGCTACGCCCAAGCCATGTTTAGTTCCTGCCTTTCCGGATTGAGGCATTGGCCTCGGCCCTTGAAGGAACACCGAAGGAAGTTGTCATGAAAAAAGTGCTCAGTGGCGTGCTGATACTGCTCATTGTCGCGTCCTTTCTGGTTGTCTTCATCCCCGCTTATCTTATTCGACCGTTTGCACCCCAGACGGCATTGGACTTGGAGGTTTCCTACGCTCTGCGCAGTGTGAGCCCGCTTCTGACACTGGCTGCGCTGCTTCTGGGCTTCCTTTGCGCATTCCTTCTCTGGAAATCCGCGAGTAGCCGGCTTCGCAAGTCCGGCCTCGCAATTGCCGGAGTCTTGCTGACAGCGCTGGCAGTTCTGGCGCGGCAGAATCATTTTGAATGGATGTTTCATCCTCTCCCACAACCAGGCTACGTCGAGGCTGCAAAGGCAAGCCACGTTAACGACGGTGACATGGTGTTAAGCCTGGAGATGCGCGGTGAGGCTCGTGCGTATCCCGTTCCACTCATGGCCTACCATCATTTGGTGAATACGACGGTGGGAGGAGAACCCATTGTCGCCACTTACTGAACGCTGTGCCACACCGGTCTGGTGTGGAAATCGACCGTGGATGGGCGCGTCCTTCATTTCCGGCTCTTTGGTATTAATAACCAAAACTTCATCATGCGTGATGAAGAGACCGGTAGCTGGTGGCAGCAGATTTCCGGAAAGGCTATCCAAGGGCCACTTAAAGGAAAGCAACTGGAGTCGGTGGCATTTGACGAAGTGAGCTTCGCGCTCTGGAAGCAGGAGCACCCGTCGGGACAAGTCTTGTTGCCCGATGGGAAGTATCAGAAAAAGTACGCGAAGGCGGATTGGGAGCTGCGGATGCTCTCCAACCCGACGGTGACAGTCGCCGATCCAAAAGATCGCTTGAAGCCCCGCAGCTTGGTTATCGGCGTTCGCATTGACGGAGTCTCGAAGGCGTACCCAATGCAACAGCTGTTGCTCGAGAATCCCGTTGCGGATACGCTAGCCTCCAGACCGATTCTGGTGGTGACAGGACCCGACGGACGATCGGTGCGGGCCTTCGAACGGTCGGTGGGCGGGCAGACGCTTGACCTGTACTTGGAATCGGACGGCACTGCTTTCCGCCTCGTTGACGCACAGAGCGGCAGCCATTGGGATTTTTCTGGCAAGTCCATTCAGGGATCACTAACAGGCAAGCAACTTGTACGGATTCAAACGTTGAAGGACTATTGGTTTGATTGGAAGCTCTACAATCCCCAGACTTTGGTCTATCGGGCAGGAAAAATGGCAAAGACCACAAGCGAATGACCGATTGAACTACCATTGGTTTCGTCAAGCAATGATGGCAGCAGAATGACTGCAGCAGAATGACTAATGACTAAGCACGAATGACGAAAGAAATCCAAAACCCGAATGACCAGGGGTGGATTTAGGCATTCAGTCTTCGTCATTAATTCATTAATTCGTCATTCTAGCTTCGTCATTAGTCATTCTCATTCGAGAGCACTCAAGTCTGGAGGTTCTTGAGCCGTGGAAAAAAAGATCGTGTCCGATGGCTCCCAAAAACAAGGCTGGATTCAGATGCTCGGCGTCCACGAAGCTGAGGGCGCGCTCCGGGAAGTCTACGCACAGATGAGAACCAACATGGGTTCTCGGCCATCGGTCTATAGCACCCCCACCGGCGATGCCCCAAACATCGTCAAATCGCACAGCCTGGAGCCGGAAGGATTGCGACTGGCGTTCAGCATCAGCACTGCAATCCACTGGAGCGACAAGTCCCTGCCTTGGGCAAAACGGGAGATGATCAATACCGTCACGTCCCGCGCCAACAACTGCTTTTATTGAGTGTCTGCTCACGCAGAGTTTCTGCGTGCCGCCTCGAAGGACGCTGACCTCGCCGCTCGCCTCAAACACGACTATCGCACGGCCGACCTGACCGAACAGGATCGCCGAATGCTGGAGTTTGTCGAGAGACTCACGCTTTGTCCGTGGCTCCTCGCGAAGGCAGATGTGACGGGCTTGCGGAATGCCGGGTTTCCGGATGTGACGATCCTGCACATCGTTTTGGGTAGCGCTCATTTCAATTACCTGAATCGGATGGCGGACGGGATCGGAATACGATTCGAGTACCGAACGGAGATTCCAGAAGTAGTCCAACGCTCTTCCAATCCAAACTCGTCTGGGGTCGCCACGCGCGATCGCCCCTTACGCGAGCCTGAATCGTCTGGGTTCGGCTGGATTGACTTCACAGAATCAAACAATCCGCCGAACGAAACGGATGGACCCCAGAACCTATACCGTGTGATGTCACCCAACCCAGACGCGCGTGACCTCGCTCGCGAGTGGCGCAGCTACCAAATGCGGGGGACCATGCAACTGAAGGCCAAAACTAGAGCTCAGTTAGCACTTTATATTTCTGGATTGAACTACTGTGAATACAGCTCTTACTGGCTTAGTCAGAGTCTCCAAGAACTCGGGGAGCCACGCTCACTTTGCGAGCGACTTGCTTCTGGAGAACCTCCGCCAGATGTTGGGTTACGCGAGCAGTCGCTCTTTACGCATGCGCGGCGACTGACACAAGAGCCATCAAGCACGAGGGAGGAGCACATCCGGCAACTGCGGCAGTCAGGCTTTGACGATCAAAGCATCCTGCAATTGACAATGCTTTGCAGCTATTTCAGTTTTGAAAACCGGGTCGCCCTTGCTCTGGGTATTCCAATCGAAAGCGAAACGTAGCTGGAGCGGATCGGTTCGTTGTGACGGCAGCACCTTTGGCGCAATCAATAATTCGATAGACTCATTCTCTACGGAGCGGCCTCGATGCGATTTCCAAACTCTCAGTCCATCTTCCTGCTTGCAACCCTCAGCCTACTAGGAAATACCTTAACTCTTCGATCACAGGTTTCGGTGGCTGGGCATTGGCAATGCACGGGAACCGGGTTGGAAGCGGAGACAATAAGCTTTCGGTTGGAGCTCACCCAATCAGGCGCCACTGTAGGCGGAGTCTGGATCATCGGTAACGATGAGATCCCGATTCGCGAGGGCAAAGTTCAGGACAACCGAATGGAGCTGATAACCTTCGCCGACGACAAGCAGTTCACTACGGTGGCAGTGGTTGAAGGGAATGAGTTGAAGGGAACCTGGAAAGACGATACAGGTCGTTCGGGAACGTGGCAGGGTAAGCGCCAGTCGGCCGGATCGAAATAGGCTGGAAGAGTGGGCTCCCGCCACCGGCAGTAGATCAACTGCTCTGAGAACCAGAGGGTGCCTATAGAATCAGTTGTAAAGGCACCCTAAATTCAACAATTCGTTTACTTCTTGCCCTTCTTCTTTTTCTTGTCTTTCTTACCTTTGCCGGCCCCCTCCTTAAGCGCAGCTCTGGCTGCGGCCAACCGGGCGATAGGAACTCGGAAGGGAGAGCAACTCACGTAGTCTTGGCCGATGTTGTGGCAGAACTCGACACTGGAGGGTTCACCGCCATGTTCGCCACAAATGCCGATCTTCATTCCTGGTCTGGCATCACGCCCCTTGGCAACCGCAATTTTCATCAGCTCGCCCACGCCGCTTCGATCGATCGCTTCAAAGGGATCCTTGTTGTAGATGTCCATTTGAACGTAGGGAACCAGGAACCTGCCTGAATCGTCTCGGCTCACGCCTAACGTGGTTTGCGTGAGGTCGTTGGTGCCGAAGCTGAAGAACTCTGCCACTTCGGCAATCTCATCGGCCGTGAGCGCACCACGCGGAACCTCGATCATCGTTCCAACAAGGTAGGAAAGCTTCACCTTTTCGGCTTTCATCACTTCGTCCGCTACGCGCCGTACAATCGCGGCCTGGTGTTCGAGTTCCTTCACATTTCCAACCAGCGGAATCATGACTTCGGGTTCTACCTTCCCGCTCTTCTTGCGAACGTTGGCGGCGGCCTGAAAGATGGCTCGGGCCTGCATCTCGGTAATTTCCGGGTAAACAATCCCAAGGCGGCAGCCGCGAAAACCCAACATCGGATTGAATTCGTGCAGTGACTCCACCTTTTGATGCACCTTTTCATAACTTATACCCATCTGGCTCGCCAGCTCGCGTTGGGCCGCTTCCTCATGAGGAACGAACTCGTGTAGTGGCGGATCGATGGTGCGGATGGTCACGGGCTTGCCATCCATTGCTGCAAAGATACCCTCGAAATCGGCACGCTGCAGCGGAAGCAATTTGTCGAGAGCCGCTCGGCGCTGTTCGACGGTGTCCGCCAATATCATTTCGCGCATCGGACCAATTTTGCCTTCCCCAAAAAACATGTGTTCCGTGCGACAAAGACCGATGCCCTCGGCTCCGAACGAAATCGCCGTGGCAGCCTGATCGGGCTGATCAGCGTTGGTGCGAATCTTCAGGCGGCGATGTTTGTCGGCCCACTTCATGATCTTGGCGTACTCTTGATAAATGGGAGCCTGTTTGGGATCGAGGGTCTTGTCGAGCAGCACCTGCAAAACTTCCGAAGGTCTGGTGTGAACCTCACCGAGGATGACTTCACCGGTTGAACCATCGATGGAGATATAGTCGCCTTCCTTGACAACACGATCGCCGACACGCATTTCACGCTTGGCATAGTCGATGTTCAATGCGCTGCAACCCGCCACGCACACCTTGCCCATCTGCCGTGCGACCAACGCCGCGTGAGAGGTGGCGCCGCCGCGGCCTGTGACTATACCTTCCGCCGCGTCCATGCCTTTGATGTCTTCGGGCGAAGTCTCAATGCGGGTCAGAATCACCCGCTCGCCACGCGCTTTCCACTCTTCCGCGTCGGGCGCATTGAACACAACCCGACCGCTAGCAGCCCCTGGCCCCGCATTCAGTCCCTTCGCCAGCAGCCGGCCGTCGTCGATTGCTCTCTTCTTTTCTTTCGTGTCGAAAATCGGACGAAGCAACTGGTTGAGCTGGTCCGGCTCAATTCGCAGAATTGCATCTTTCTCGGAGATCAGCTTCTCTTCAACCATGTCAACTGCAATCTTGATGGCCGCGAAAGCCGTGCGCTTACCTACCCGACACTGGAGCATATAAAGCTTGCCTTGCTGGATGGTGAATTCCACATCCAACATGTCGCGATAGTGCTTCTCGAGGATTTTACGCACCTTTTCCAGCTGATTGTAGATTTTGGGATTTTCCTCCGCGAGCTGGGCGATGGGTTCCGGAGTACGCGCGCCGGAGACAACGTCTTCACCTTGCGCATTAATAAGGTACTCACCGTAGAAAACGTTCTCACCGGTGGCGGCGTCGCGTGTGAAGGCAACACCCGAACCTGAGTCGTTGCCCATGTTGCCGAACACCATAGCCTGAATGTTAACTGCCGTACCCCAACTGGCCGGGATGTCATTCATCTTGCGGTAGGCAATAGCGCGATCGTTCATCCATGAACCAAAGACCGCTCCGACTGCCCCCCACAGCTGTTCGAAGGGATCGCTGGGAAAACTGATCTTCAGCCGCTGTTGGATGGCCTGCTTGAAGCGACGGACCAGTTCCTGCAGATCAGAAGTTGTCAGATCGGTATCCAGCGCGACGCCCTTTTCATGCTTCACCTGTTCGATGATGTGCTCGAACGGATCGATCTCGTCTTTGTGCTGCGGCTTCAGGCCCAATACGACGTCTCCATACATCTGCACAAAGCGGCGGTAGGAATCCCAGGCAAAGCGTTCGTTGCCGGTCTTATGAATGAGACCTTTGATGGTATCGTCGTTCAACCCAAGATTCAGGATGGTATCCATCATTCCCGGCATCGAGGCGCGCGCGCCGGAGCGGACGGAAACCAAGAGGGGATTCTTCGGATCGCCAAACTTCATACCCACTGATTTTTCCACTTTCTGGAGAGCGGCCTTCACCTGCTTTTCGAGTTCCTTCGGATATCTTCTCTTGTTGTCATAGTAGGAGGTGCAGACCTCCGTCGAGATGGTAAACCCGGCAGGCACGGGCAATCCAATGTTGGTCATTTCTGCCAGGTTGGCACCTTTACCGCCCAGCAATCCCTTCATCTCAGCTTTACCATCCGCTTTTCCACTTCCAAAAAAATAGACGTACTTGCTAGCCATGCAGTGGTTCTCTCCTTTTTAGTTGTGAGGACATGAGTCTGGATTTGAAAGATGAGGCGCCTTCATCAAGGTCGACGCGCCGACAAGCTAGGCCCCTTTGGAGGCGGGCACGATTTCAGAGACATCAGCAATCTTGAGGAAGGTCTGCAGAAGGCTCCGGAGTAGATTCAGCCGGTTGGCTCTGACCTTCGGATCCTCAGCCATCACCAACACCTTGTCGAAAAACAAATCAATAGTTGGCCGAAGGGAGGCCATCAGTTCAAATGCGCGAGCATAGTTTCTCGCTCGTACTGCATTCCTGACTTTCGGCTGAATCGCCCGCACAGCAGTTGCGAGAGACCGCTCTTCGTCGCTTTCGAAAAGGTCCAGATCAATCGGCGGCAATTCAGTCGACATCTCAAGGTCAGCCTTCGACATGATGTTCTTGATTCGCTTGAACCCTTGAGCGACAGCTTCGAAGTCCGCACCGCTGCGAATGGAAGCAATAGCGCGCAATCTCTCCAAGCAGTCGTATGGGTTATCGAAAGACATCTCAACCACTGAGTTAATTTCGTCGTAGCGGAATCCCTGCTCGCTAAAAATAAACCGCAACCGATCCTTTACAAAAGTCGCGACATCCTGCCACGTTTCTTCTCGGGTGCGAGTCGCCTTCCTCTTGAATAGTGCGAACGATTTGAAGAAGATCTTCTCCAGAGATAGCGAGATCTGCTTATCAAGTAAAACTTTAATTAGCCCGAGCGTTTGACGACGCAAAGCTAACGGATCCTTTGAGCCGGTTGGAACTTGGCCTATGGCGAACGCTCCCACCACGGAGTCCAACTTGTCAGCGACGGAAAGAATTGCCCCAGGCAGCGTCCGCGGACTAACGTCCTCAAGAGTCTCTGGGCGATAATGTTCGTAGATCGCGTCGGACACTGCGACAGGCAATTTCTCAGCGCGCGCGTACAAACCTCCCATGATGCCTTGCAGGTCGGTAAACTCCTTCACCATGTCAGTGATCAAATCCGCCTTGCTCAGCCGCGCGGCCTGCTTCGCCTCATCAAGATTCTTTACCCGCAGTGTCTTCCCCAAGAAACCCGTCAGCATAACCAAACGCTGCGTCTTCTCCAACATCGTTCCCAGCTTCTGTTGAAAAACGACGCGGTCGAGTTGTTGAGCGCGATCCTCAAGCTTTACTTTACAATCAACGTCCCAAAAGAACCCAGCATCCGCCAACCGGGCTTTGAGTACTCGTTCGTGGCCAGCACGAATCTGTTCCGTATGTCTTCCATCAGAATCGACTACCGCAAGGAAACGTGGAACCAACCGGTCTTCGGCATCCATCAACGAGAAATACTTCTGGTGCTCCCGCATCACCGTGACTAGAACCTCCTTCGGAAGACGAAGGAAGCCTGGACTAAAACTTCCGCACACCACAGACGGATGCTCGTTCAAGTTCACAACCAAGCTCAGGAGTCCAGCATCAGGAATCAGTCGCGCCCCTATTTTGTCCGCTTCAGCAGTCAAGGCAGATTTGATTGTGTCCAGTCGGTCCTTTGCTTCAAATTGAACCTTATGGTTTCGGAGTTCATCCCTATACGATTGAAAAGAAGTTATATTTATCTCTCGATTCTGAGAAAGAATGCGATGCCCGTAGGTCACGCTGCCCGCGGCCACGCCGGCAACGCTAAACGGCACCACTTGATCACCCAGTCGGCACAAGATCCAGCGGATAGGCCGCACAAAAGGAAACCGACTCGACTCCCACCGCATACTCTTCGCAAAACTTACCGATGCCAGAACCAGGGGAAGCTCGCGACTCAGTAGTTCCAGAGCACTCTTGCCAGGAGTTCGCCTCTCAAAGCCCAGGTATATCCCTTTCTCAGTTTGAACACATTTCAATGTGTCCACAGCCAATCCATGCTTGGCGGCAAAGCCACGTGCCGCAGGAGTCGGGTTATTGGCCGCGTCGAACGCGGCAGATTGTGGGGGACCGGTCACCAGTTCCGTGCGATCCGCTTGTCGCTCCTGCAGCTCGGGTGCGACCAGAACGAGGCGACGAGGCGTGGCGTAACCTTGTATGGCCCGGTGCTCGAGTGAACAATCCAGGAATTTCTTCGCTAGATTCTCGCGAAGCTGCGAAAGAGTGCTGTCAATATACCGAGCCGGGATCTCTTCACAACCAACTTCGATAATGAATTCTAAAGGCAATTATTACAGTCTCCTAATTCAATAACTCTAAACCATAACATCATATATGGCGGCTGCGGGCTCCGCAGGTTGGGTGGACGATCTTGCATATCCGGCAGCTATTTGGCAGGCCAGAGTACGGACCCTTTGGATCAAGCGAGCGCGTTCAGAGACACTCACGGCCCCGCGGGCATCCAGTACATTAAAGACATGGGAACATTTGAGACAGTAGTCATAAGCAGGCAAGAGGAGGCCAATGCCGATCAACCGCAAGGCTTCCCGTTCAAAGTCGTTAAACCACTTGAAGTGGAGCACAGGGTCGGCCTCTTCGAAGTTGTACCGGGAGAATTCTACTTCGTCACGCATGCGGATCGCGCGATAGGAAGTGCTGGGACTCCACGCCAGGTCAAAGCAACTATCGGCATTGTTGAGAAACATTCCGATTCGCTCCAGTCCATAGGTAATTTCCACAGAGCACGGATCGAGGTCCAGTCCACCAGCCTGTTGAAAGTAAGTAAACTGAGTGATTTCTAGTCCGTCCAAAAGCACCTGCCAGCCAACGCCCCAAGCACCAAGGGTCGGGGACTCCCAATTGTCCTCCTCGAAGCGCACGTCATGTTCAACTAAGCGGATACCAATCCGCTCCAAGCTCTGTAGATAAGTGAGCTGAATATCAGGCGGCGAGGGCTTCAGAAGAACCTGCAACTGGTAGTGTTTTTGAACGCGATTGGGATTCTCTCCGTAGCGCCCATCCGCTGGGCGGCGACTGGGTTCAACATAGGCCACCGAGTAAGGGTCGGGGCCCAACACCCGAAGAAAGGTCTCGGGATTCATCGTGCCCGCCCCTTTCTCAATATCATAGGGCATCTGGATTACACATCCACGATCAGCCCAAAACCGCAGCAACTCCAGAAAAAGATCTTGAAACCTAACAACCATAAGCCCTCAGGCCCGTTGGCAGATGAGCTTCAGCGAGCGAAACGACCGCTCAAAGCTTTGCTGCAGAAGAGATTCGGTGATGGTGCGCAATTCAATGATAGCTGCAGGTGTAAAGTAACTTCTGAAGAGGCTGGCCAGGTGCGAGCGTCCAACAGCATCCAGCAACGCCAAAGCATCCAACGAAACGCTCCTGTCACCTGTTTGGCATCGGCTACAGACAAAGAGACTTCGACCTACACCGACGAAAACCGCGTCCTTTTCCTCCAGTGCGCTTTGACACTGATGACAGTAGCGGTGCGCCGGATACAGGCCAGCCAGCTTCAGGTACCAAACCTCGAGGTATAGCTGAGCCAAGTCCGCAGTTGCAGGCTGAGTTAGATGCGGCAAAACCAGCAGCGCAAGGCGAAACACCGCATCGCTTGGCTCCCGCTCCGGAGTCGTATCTGCCAAGAGCTCGGCCAAAAAGCTTAGCTGTAACAAGCAGCGATAATCGTGGGTACGCTGGGAAAACGAGTCGATCAAGTCAGCGCTGTCAATCGTGACCAGGTCTGAGCTCTTGCTACCAAAGAAAATCACCTCAGTCCAGCTCAGCGGCTCGAGCTTTCCAGCAAAGCGACTCTTGCTGCGCCGGGCACCACGCGCCACACCACTAACTCTCCCGTACCGACGCGTATACAGAACTGCAATCAAGTCGCTCTCGCGGAGAGGATAACTCTTAAGCACCACCGCTTCGCTGGAACAAAGACCGTCAATCACCACGTCACCAAAGATGTCGTCGTGCCGACATCCAGAGCCCGCCTAAAGCGCGTCAGGTTAGCACAAGCGTGACCGATTTCAAAGTGCAAACACTTGATCCAGCGACAGATTCTGAATTACTCAGAAGTCATTTCAGGCGCCGCCACACCCCAAGGAAGAGTCTTCAAAAAGAAGGATCATATATATATGTAAATAACTTACATATAGATACATCTTTTAAACTTTAGGTTTTATATTCCAATATATTTATTATAAACACTATATATACTATTTTGTATGGCAACTCATCAAATCTCGGGGCAACGAATGCGCATCCAGCATGCGGCCCATACTGACAACGGTCGACCGTCGAGGTCCGATCTCGACCCTACACCTATGAGTTTAGTCTGAATTAAAACATTAGAATATTATGTCTCCATATCGTCGGTTGGTTCTAGCACTCAAAACATTATCAGACACGACCTGTGTCGACGCGTCGACCTTGACGCGGTTCCAAGATTCTGTGTTGACCCTGGCTCATCTCCCTTGCTAAGATGACGTCCGCTCTGCCTCCCTTTTAGCCGAACTTCATTTCCCCGTTGCCCGACATGTTTTCTCTTTCGCGCCACTTCCCTCCTGTGCGACTTGGACTGCGAACCAAGCTCATGCTGCTAACCAGCACAGTTATGCTCTTCGTTGTCGCGCTGGTGGTCATAATGGTTAGTCGCAACATGCGGAGCGTGATCCAAGATGAGACCCTCAAGCGCAGTCTTGCGATTGCAAAGTCATTTGGTGCGAACAATCTGGAGTTTTTTCGCACGTACAGTTGGTTCAATGTGCAGCAGAATGCCAGAAATGCGCGCAGTGACAACGAGCTCGCCTACTTGGTCGTTTACAACAAAGAAGGTCTTCGGGTTGCAGATACTGACGACCCACATGTGCTGGCTCCTCTGCCGTCTGACCCTGGAGTTCGAAGCTTGCTCGCTCAAGGGTCTGTCGTGTCTCGCGAAATCGAATTCATATCGGACACAGTGGGATCTTTTGAGAGGGTTTTTGACACCTTTGTGCCGATCACACCCAACGATGCTTCCAGGCCTTGGGCCACGGTGCGAATTGGCATTGCCACAGCATCGATGGCGCGCTCGCTACGGGAGACACAACTTCATATTCTCCAGATTGGGATGGTGTCACTCCTGATAGGGCTCCTTGGTGCAGCCTTCCTGGGAGCACGAATCACAACACCTATTATCCAGCTTAAGGAAGGCTCGTTGCGTGCAGCGTCTGGGGATTTATCTTCAATCATTCAGGTGCAATCGGGCGACGAGCTGGAAGCGCTGGCGAAGAACTTTAACTACATGATGGCGCAGATCAAACAGCATCAAGAGGAGCGCATCCGTGCCGAAAAGCTCGCTGCAGTAGGATATATGGTTAATACCGTAGTGCATGACTGCCGAACCCCGATCGCAGTTATCAAAGGGTTTGCCTCCGTGCTGCAGGAGTTTGAAACCTCGCCCGCGCAACAGCGTGAATATCTCGATTTCATTCAGTTCGAGGTTGACCGGATGGAAAGAATGTTGGATGAAATCCTGCAATACGCGGTCGAGCGCAGAACGTCCTTGGTGTTTCGCGAAGAGTCGTTGGACGATTTTATCAAGGAATGTTGCACTGAGATTAAGGTCCTCCTGAAGACAACCCAGATTCAGCTATCGAGCGATCTCCACTGTGACGCCGTTGTCCGGGTTGACAAAGACAAGCTTCGCAGGGCGATCTTGAATCTCGCTGCCAATGCAAGGGAAGCGCTGAGAGGTGAAGGTGAGATTCGGCTGAAGACCGAGTCGATCGAGAGCCAAGCCGTAATTCACGTAGAAGACACCGGAAGTGGAATTCCTGAAGATCTCAGACAGAAGATTTTCGAGCCGTTCTTTACTCACGGCAAATCACTCAAAGGATTTGGCTTGGGGATGTCTATCACACAGCGAATCATTGCCGATCACTCTGGCAGGATCGAACTGCACAGTGAGTTAGGCAAAGGAACAACGTTCTCCATCTGGCTGCCCCTAGCCACTGCGAATCCGCGTGCCAGCGCGGCCGTTGGCTAGGATCGCGGATGGTGTCGCTCGTAAATTCCCCGGAGTCGTTCTTTGAGAATATGCGTGTAAATTTGCGTTGTGGATATGTCGGAATGACCCAACATCATTTGGACTGATCTGAGGTCGGCACCACGCTGCAACAGATGGGTCGCGAATGAGTGACGCAATAAGTGTGGCTTGAGCGGAATCTCAATCCGGGCCTTTTTTCCATAGTTGACAATGATCTTCCAGAATCCTTGACGAGTCAGTCTCTCACCATGCCGGTTGAGAAACAGCCAATTCGACGTCTTCCCCTTCAAGAGTCCCAAGCGACTGTGCCGTAGATATGATTCCAAGGCGCTCAAGGCCGATCGTCCCAGTGGCACTACACGAGCCTTTCCACCCTTCCCGACACAGGTAACGTACCCTAGCTCAGAATTAACAGCTTGAAGTTCAAGGGAAGTAAGCTCAGAAACTCGCAAGCCAGTTGCGTACAAAACCTCTAGCATTGCTTTATCTCTTAATCCATATTTCATTGTTAAATCAGGCTGTATAAGCAATTCATCGACCTGAGTTACGCTGAGCACCTTGGGCAACGTCTTCGTTCCTTTTGGCCCTTCCACATTCAAACAAGGGTTTTCAGGCAGGTCGCGATCGAAAACCAGAAACTGAAAAAAATTGCGAAGAGTGACCAAAATCCTGGCCACCGTGCGTGGATTGAGCTTTCGATCCTGCAGTTCAGCGAGAAAGGCCTGTACCAACTCCCTGCTAACCAGAGAAAGCTGAACCTTCGGAGAATCCAGGAACTTCGCAAACTTCTCCAAGTCCCGTCGATAGGCCGATTGAGTATTCAGGGCAAGGCCTTGTTCTACAGTTATATAATTGAGAAAACTAGATATTTCACTTTGCATCAGAGACCCGCGTCGCAGAGGAATCGCTCGGCTCAGGTGTTCAGTTCAATGTGCGATGCCCTTCTTGACACCACCAAACCCTTTATATAGCATCCTTGCGCCACCAGGAAAGACTTGTTCCATCGACAATGAAACTTCAGGCCATTGCTGACCGACTCAGCTGTCAACTCGCCGGGGATGGCTCCATCGATATCCATCGGATCACGGGTCTCGAAGAAGCTGGACCGGGTGATCTGACCTTTCTTTCCAATCCGAAGTATCAGTCGCGGCTTCGATTGACCCGAGCTTCCGCAATCATTATTTCCAATAGTGCTCCACCGCTGGAAATTGCTACCCTGCGAACCGCGGATCCGTACCTCACTTTCGCCCAGGCGATAGATCTGTTTTACGCCCCGCCCGAACCCGAGCCTGGAATCCATCCCACCGCCGTAGTTGCCAGGAGTGTCCGCTTCGGCAAAAATCCTCGCATCGGGCCCTTCTGTTTCGTCGATGCTGGCGTCGAACTCGGTGACAACGCTTTGCTGTACTCCCATGTCTCGATCTATCGCGGCGTCCGCATCGGTCGTGATTTCGTCGCACATTCGCATGTCTCGGTTCGGGAGTATTCGGACATTGGCGACCGGGTTAAGCTGCAAAACGGAGTGGTCATCGGCGCCGATGGTTTTGGATTTGCGAAGACGAGTGACGGTAGCTATCAAAAAATAACCCAGTCTGGCCGAGTCATCCTCGAAGACGACGTTGAAGTTCAGGCGAACGCAACGATCGACCGAGCTGCGATAGGAGAGACCCGCATACGGCGTGGTGCGAAGATCGATAACTTGGTCCAAGTTGGTCATGGCTCGTTGGTGGGAGAGAATTCGTTGCTTTGCGCTCAAGTAGGCTTGGCCGGCAGCACGAAGGTTGGGAAGAACGTAATCCTCACCGGCCAAGTCGGTGTCGCAGGTCACTGCACGGTCGGAGACAATGTCATCGCTACTGCCCAAACGGGAATTCCCTCGGATGTCGAAGCTGGCTCGATGGTATCGGGCTATCCAGCCATGGACAATAAACGCTGGCTCAAGTGTTCTGTGCTTTTCAGCAAGCTACCTGAAATCAATAGATCAATACATAAACTTCAACAAACACTAGATAATTTGGTCGCCAAACGCTCCACCGACTGATTCGTTCCCACCGCTGGTCTGAACCCCACACTTGATGTCACAAAGCAGCATACAAATCGCTAAGTCAGCAGGGGTAATGAGTGTCGCCACGATGCTCAGTCGAATCCTCGGTCTCGTGCGCGAGCAGCTTATCGCCACACTCTTTTCACGAACGGCAACCGATGCTTTTTATGTCGCATTTCGCATCCCCAATTTGCTGCGTGACCTGTTTGCGGAAGGTGCCATGAGTTCCGCTTTCGTCCCGACCTTCATGGAGTACTTGAAGAATCGAGGAAAGAAAGAAGCTTGGGAACTCGCTTCGAATATCCTGAACCTACTTCTCATAGGCCTCAGCTTGATTGCACTCCTGGGGATTTTGTTTTCAGAGCCGCTGGTTTCGAAGTTCGCTGGTGAGTTCAGGACAACGCCTGGGAAGTTTGAATTGACTGTTCTATTGACGCAGATCATGTTCCCCTTCCTGCCGATGGTGGCATTGGCGGCAGTGCTAATGGGGATTCTTAATTCCCACGGGACCTTCTTCCTCCCTGCGCTGGCTCCCGCCTTGTTCAACATAGGTTCGATCATCGTGGCACTCTGTCTCTACTTCTGGCTTCCTGAGTGGGGCTATGATCCTGTTCTTGGAATGGCTATCGGAACGCTTTGTGGTGGTGCATTGCAGTTGCTCATTCAGGTTCCTCCGTTGCTCAAGAAGGGCTTTGCGTACTCGGGCTCGCTCAGTTTCCGGCATCCCGGAGTGCGACGGATTCTTTTGCTGATGGGGCCGGGAACCATCGGACTCGCTTCGACCCAAGTCAACATCTTTGTCAATACTTGGCTAGCCACCGGCCAGGGAGAAGGTCCGGTTTCTTGGTTGAACTATGCATTTCGTCTGATGCAGTTTCCGCTTGGAATTTTTGGCGTCGCGATCGCCTCTGCCACACTTCCCACAGTTTCCACGCACGTTGCAACGGGAGAACTCGAAGGACTCCGTAAGACTCTTTCATCTGCGCTGCGCATGGTTCTCGTCATCAATATCCCTGCAAGTTTGGGGCTGATCTTCCTAAGTCGCCCGATCATCGCTCTGATTTACGAACACGGAAAATTTAAACAAACAGATACGGTTTCGACCTCTAAGGCACTGATATTCTATGCAATAGGATTGTTTGCATACTCCGGAATCAAGGTTGTGGTTCCAGCGTTTTACGCTTTGGGGCGATCCCGGGTTCCGGTGATTATCAGTACGATTTCTGTTGTCGCGAACATCGCGCTCAATCTGTGGCTGATCGAACCCTTCGGCTATCTGGGGTTGGCTCTCGGAACCTCGCTGACGGCGATTGGGAATTTTGGCCTGTTGTTCTGGCAGCTTCAACGCTCTGCGGGATCTCTTGCAGCAACAGACATATTTACCCTGGGTCTGAAGATGGTGACCGCCTCTGCGATCATGGGTACTGTCTCCATGAAGTCTCATGCCTGGCTTATGCCGTCGGGCGCGCACGTAGGCTTGGCCCTTGAAGTGTGGCTGCTCGGCCTTTCGATCAGTCTTGGTTTGGCTACGCTCTACGGAGTGTGTCGGCTGATGGGAATCGAAGAGATTGAGATAGCCACAGGAGCCGCGCAAAGGAAGCTCAGTAAGCTCTTGGGAAGATCCTGACTGTAGGCCGACGTCTCGCTGATGTCGGCGCACCGACATTCTTCAACAATTCCCTGCGCTACCACCGCCAACGAATTGAACGATTTCCACTTTATCGCCATCCTCGAGTGCCTGGGAATTCCAGCGATCTCGCTTGACGATCTTGAGGTTGTGCTCCACGGCTAGTCTCTCCATTGGCAGGTTGAGCGACTTCAACAGGTCTAGAATGCTCTGTCCTGGGGCGATTTCTTTCGGTTCACCGTTCAGTACGATTGCTATCACAAACCCTCTACCTCCGCCGTCGTACCAAATACTTCACTTCATCATTTCCAATGGATGTTGAAACTTGGATGATCAGGGCTGCGCTGCCACCGGAGAAAGTCGGCAGACTGAAGTTCATACGCAGGCAACCGAACCGATCTGTCTTGCCAGCGTAAAGCCTGGGAGAGAAGGTTGTCCCGATGAGCTTGATGACCACTTGTACGTTCTCAAGACGCATGCGTCCCTGTTTACTTTGAACGTATAGCTGCAAATCAACCTGCTCTCCCGCTACATAATCCTTCGAGCCCTCAACACAGATCTCAATGCCTTGGTCTCCCGACACCTCGCTGATGTCCACCGCCAAAAGACCCTGAGAAGCGCTCGCCTCTCGCTCTGCAACCTGAACAGAACTCAAACTGGGTCGGATTCGATGTGGCGCAGCAGGCAATACTGTAGGAACGTTGTCATGAGGGGGCGGGCTTGCCGGCGGAAGCTCGGCCTCGGAAGCCTCAACTCCTGCCGGAGGTACGGGAGGAGGGGTGGACACCGCTGGGACGGCCGGTTCAGGCTTGCGTCCCGTCGTTGGCTCTGCGACCGAAGTGAGACGAAAAACGAAATCGCCCTCGACGAAGTCTTCCAGCGCCATCCCCTTTTGATATTTCCCACGCTTGATTGCGCTCACAATCTGGCGATGTTGAAATTCCAGGATCTTTTGAAGCAGCGCCTCGCTGAAGCGATCTGATTCCAGAAAATCGTTATATCGAATGCGAAAGGCATCCAGGATTGTTCCCTTGACGTAGATCAACGACAAGATCAGAGGGTTCTTGACTCCTTTGTCTTCGGTCTGAACGTGATAGACGGTATCACCGTGTTTTACATCTGTGTTGAATCCAGTGATCATAAGAGCCAGACAGCAAAGGCTGGTCTCGCTACAGGAGGCAGCAATTTCGGAAGTTAAAGGAGACTCTGAAATCCAAGGACGGCTAGTATACGCAAACTCTCTCTGAGATTAAAAAAATGTTGACAAAACCCACGCTGCTCGTTATGTTTGCGCCGCTTCCGACAGGCGGTATCTGTAAGATTCATAGAAATTTGGTCCCGCATCTCCCGCATTCTTGAACACTCAAATAACAGACACCCTAAAGCTTTTCGTCGGGTACGATCTCAACTTTACAGAACGAGCTAGTCCGCGGGTGCATCGCGACTCCAGTCTTGTCCTGAAGGCACGAACGTTCAGAGGTCCAACTGGTTGCGGCAGCCGAGAACTCGACCGTTGCCTCTCCAGCCTGCAGCCACCCGCTTCTCCACTCTGAGAGCCTGTTCCATTTCATGATTTCCGATCAACTTCTTGCAAAATTCGACGCGATCGTCCACAACTATCCGGTCAGACGTTCGGCGCTGATTCCGATTCTTTTGACCACGCAAGAGCATCTAGGGCATCTGTCCGACGAGTCCATCGCCGCAATTGCGCGTTACCTCGAGTTGCCTGAGATCGAGGTGTACGAAGTCGTCACGTTCTACAGCATGCTGCGACGGCAGCCAGTCGGAAAGCATCACATTCAGGTTTGCACTAACATCTCGTGTCTGCTACTTGGCGGTGAGGAAATCTTTGACCACGTGTCGAAACGACTCGGCATCAAGGAAGGTGAGACGACCGACGACGGACAGTTTTCTTTGACTGAAGTCGAGTGCCTTGGAGCTTGTTGTAACGCGCCGGCGATGCAGGTGAACTACACATACCACGACGATCTCACTTTCGAAAAAGTGGATCAAGTCCTCCAGGAACTGAAGAAGCGGGCGTAGCAGCCCGCCGTGCCATCGTCGCACCCCCTGGCTGAAAACATGGAAATCGCAATCTTCCTTCTTTTTGCCGGCGTTGCCATTGTCTCGGCTGCCAACATTCTAATTCAGCGCCATCCCATCTACAGCGCGTTGTCACTCATCGTCACTTTCATAGCACTGGCGGGAATCTACATCCAGATGCACGCGGAGTTCATTGCCGTGATGCAGATCGTTGTCTACACAGGCGCGATCATGGTGTTGTTTATTTTCGTCATCATGCTGCTGAACGTCGGCGCTGAACAGCGCGTTCCCGACAGGGTTCACGTCGTGAAGTATTTTGGTTTGCCGCTGGCGGGTCTCCTGGTTGTGGAAATCGGCCTCATCGTCTCGCATGCCTTTTCGAGTGAGGGGATCTCCGTCGAATCCGCATCCATCAATCTCACTGGCAATGCGCAAATGATCGGCAAGGCTCTCTACACGCAATACGCACTCCCTTTCGAGGTTACTTCGATCTTGCTCTTAGTCGCAATTGTCGGCGCCATTGTCATGGCGAAGAAGGAGCTCTAGTCCCTCATGATCCCGCTTGGATTCTATCTTGTCGTAAGCGCAATCCTTTTCGCAATAGGCGCTTACGGGTTTTTGATCAAGCGTAACATCATCACCATTTTCATGTGCATTGAGTTGATGCTGAATGCCGTGAATCTCTCCTTCGTCGCGTTTGCACGGTTTTATTCGTTGCTTGATGGACAGGTGTTTGTGTTTTTCGTCATGGCAGTGGCAGCGGCGGAGGCAGCCGTCGGGCTTGGCATTATCGTGGCGCTGTTTCGCAATCGTCAAACATTGAACGTCGACGAAACCAATCTGATGAAATGGTGAGTCAGCCCCTTTGTTTCTGTCTGCTGGATTCTCAATGAATCTCTCCAGGATTCTTCTCACAATTGTTTTGCTTCCGCTGGCTGGTTTCGTGCTCAACGGCCTTTTGGGCAAAGGGCTGTCGAAACGAGCTGTCACGCTAACGGCGTGTGCGTCGACGGGACTATCGTTTTTGCTCGCGCTGCTGGCTTTCTCGCAACTCCTCAAGACTCCGGTCGAAGAGGTGCACCAGCTCAGCTTTAACTACTTCCGCTGGATCCAGGCAGGTGCCTTCATCGCCAATTTTGGCTTCATGTTCGATCAGCTCACCGGCGTGATGATTCTCGTCGTCACCGGCATCGGCTTCCTCATCCACGTATACTCAGCAGGCTACATGGCGCATGAAGAGGGCTACTACCGCTTCTTCACCTATCTCAATCTGTTCATGTTCTCGATGTTGGTGTTGATTCTCGCCAACAATTTCCTCCTGATGTTTGTGGGTTGGGAAGGCGTGGGACTCTGTTCCTACCTGTTGATCGGTTTTTACTGCCGCAAGAAGAGCGCCGCAGATGCGGGTAAAAAGGCATTCATCGTCAACCGCGTGGGCGATTTCGGATTCACGCTGGCGGTCATGCTCATTTTCTGGACGTTCCGCAGTATCGATTTCCAAACTGTTTTCAACCAGGCGAAAACCTACCCCTT
>Ga0180085_1000157_pt1 | contig 23287 bp, 24 predicted proteins | sample EasRiv730_16_10D_FD_123013 | JGI IMG/M metagenome (GOLD analysis project Ga0180085, IMG submission 123013) | Soil microbial communities from meander-bound floodplain in the East River, Colorado, USA - East River metaG ERMLT730_16_10D | ecosystem: Environmental > Terrestrial > Soil > Floodplain ... | reverse complement strand
TCTAGTTGGAAGTTTCATCAGCCTGGCGGTTCGAACCTTTCTTCCAGCCCTGCCCTCGGAGGTTTCGCTGATCTGGGTGATTGCGGCTTTCTCGGTTTCGGTGGGCGTTGGTTTGTTTTTCGGAATCTACCCGGCCAAACGCGCTGCGGAACTCGATCCTATTGTGTCCTTGCGGCATGAGTAAAAGGACGGGGCGTCCGACAAGTCAGCGGGCAGTTGGACCGTGGCGACCAAGGGTGCCGGGAGGGATTCGCTATACCTGGATAATCTTCAAGTCCTTATCCACTCTTAGTCCAGCCTCGGTATACCGGCACACATCGTCTACGGAGACTTCAGGCGCAACTTCTCGTAGCACGAGGCCTTGAGGCGACACATCAATAACGGCCAATTCCGTGATGATGCGATGGACGACACCCAGTCCAGTCAGAGGCAGGGTGCAGTTTCGCAGAATCTTGGGTTTCTTTCCCGGCGTCGTGTGTTCCATCGCCACCACCACTCGCTTGGCGCCACAGGCGAGGTCCATGACGCCTCCCATCCCATGCACGATTTTGCCCGGCAACATCCAGTTGGCCAGGTTGCCTCGCTCGTCAACCTGGAATCCGCCCAGAATACAGAGATCGAGATGACCGCCTCGAATGATGGCGTAGGCATCGACGCTCGAAAACAAGCTGGCGCCCGCCGTCAGAGCAATCGGCTCCTTGGCCGCGTTGATCAGGTCGGCATCGCCCCTGTGCTTTGGGGGCAGCGCGCCGAAGCCTTGGACACCGCTTTCTGAGAACAGAACAGCATTTACCCCCTCTGGCAGAAACTTTGCTACCAGCTCAGGTATGCCCAGCCCCAGGTTGACGCAGAAGCCGTCCTCAATTTCCCGTGCTGCACGACGGGCGATGAACTCGCGCTTGTGCTTCCTCACCGTCGGACCTCAGGTTTGCAGGGGTTTCTCATAGTGCGATCCCTGAAGAATCCGCTGAATGTAGCTTCCCGGCGTGTGAACGTGGTCCGGATTCAAGCTGCCAGTCTCGACCAGTTCTTCCACTTCGACAATCGTCACGTCGGCCGCCGTGGCCATGACCGGATTGAAGTTTCGGGCCGTGGCTCTGTAAACCAGATTGCCGAGCGGATCTCCTCTCCAGGCCTTCACCAAAGCGAACTGCGCGCGCAACGGCAGTTCCAGGACGTAGGGCCGTCCATTCCAGGTTCGCGTTTCTTTGTTCTCCGCCGCGATGGTGCCGTAACCGGTCGGAGTATAAAAACCGCCAATTCCTGCACCGCCGGCTCGAATGCGCTCTGCCAGAGTTCCTTGTGGGCTCAATTCGATTTGCAGTTTGCCGTTCCGTACGAGCTCTTCAAAAGTGCGATTTTCTCCGACGTAGCTTGCAATCATCTTCTTCACTTGCTGATTACGCAGGAGGAGCCCGATGCCAAAGTCCTCCGTGCCGGCGTTGTTGCTGATCACCGTCAGGTTCCGCACGCCCTTGTCGCATAGTGCTTGAATCAGATTCTCCGGAATGCCGCACAATCCAAAGCCACCGATCATGATAGTGGCGCCATCTTGAATGTCGGCAATCGCTTGCTGAAGATCAGGGATGACTTTGTTCATCCTAAAACCAGGAGTTCAGAGAACCGCTGAGACGCGGAGACCCCGAGAGAAATAGGACAGGGTATGGCGTCTTCCATTTTCGCTCAGCAAAAGGGTGACTATGTGGTTACACCGCGTGCGAACGCGGACAATCCGGCTGGTCTGGTTAGAAGCTCTCTGCGCCTCGGCGTCTCTGCGGTTGGGGCGAATTCGCGAAAATCAACAGACCTGAGCCGTTGTGTGCGCCCATCAGTGCGATGTGTGTCCCAATGTTTCGCGCAAATCTTTGCCGTCTCAGATTCTTCTGCCTAGCACAGGAGCAATCTGTCCGAGCTCATTCATCAGTTTCTCGAACTGTTCGGGAAACAGCGTCTGGGCACCATCGCTGACCGCCTTTTCCGGATTCGGATGAACCTCAACCAGCAATCCGTCTGCTCCGGCTGCGACGGCAGCCCGGGCCATCGGAGGAACCTTGTCGCGGCGACCCGTGCCATGCGACGGATCGACCACAATGGGAAGATGGGAGAGTTTCTTGACGACCGGGATCGCCGAGATGTCCAACGTGTTGCGGGTATAGTTCTCAAAGGTCCGAATACCGCGCTCGCACAGAATGACCTCATGGTTTCCGCCGGCCAGAATGTACTCGGCTGAAAGTAGCCATTCTTCGATCGTTGCGGCAATGCCTCGTTTGAGCAGCACCGGTTTGCGCACCTTTCCCAGCTCGCGAAGCAGATTGAAGTTCTGCATGTTGCGCGTACCTACTTGCAGAATGTCGGTGTACTCGAGGAGCAGCGGAATCTGAGTTTGGTCCATCACTTCGCTGATGACGAACAATCCATGACGATCGGCTGCCCGGCGCATCAACTGCAGCCCCTCTGCACCCATTCCCTGAAAACTATAAGGCGACGAGCGAGGTTTGAAAGCTCCGCCGCGCAGGATCGGGGCGCCGCAGCGCGCAACGATCTCGCTGACGGCTTCCATCTGCTCCTCACTTTCAACACTGCAGGGCCCTGCCATCATGACTACTTGATCGCCGCCGATCTCGATATCGCGCTTCGCATTCCTTAGCCGAATGCGAGTCCCTTCCGGATTGAACTGGCGGCTGGCGAGCTTGTAGGGCGCGGTGATACGAACCACCTCACCAACGCCGTCGATGAGTTCAATCTCACGCGTATCGACAATTTTTCCGCCAACAACGCCCAGCACGGTTCGGCTGACACCGGTGGAGCGATGGATGTCGAATCCAAGCGCCACGAGTCTTTCCATCACGTGCTGAATCTGCGCCTCACTGGCGCCTTCCTGCATCACAACAACCATTTGAACTCCCTAAGGAATCGTCCTCGTCGTCGTACTCGCTCTCGTCCTCGAATGCCCACGAAACACACGAAAGGACCGTCTTACCGGAAATTTCTAGTCGCGCAACTCACCGACTTCGACCCTGCCTTTAGACTCTTCTACGATTGCTCCTCCAGAACCACCCTCTCCACTCGGCGCGATTCGTCGAGAATCCTTTCAAACAGCCTTCGCAGTGCTTCGTTTTCCAGCGGCCCGCGATTGTTGCGCGCGAGGCGTTCGAAAATTTCCTTCTCCCGCTGAGGATCGTAAACGGGCAATTGCTGCTCCCGCTTGATCTTTCCAATTTCGATGACGCAACGGGATCGTTCGCTTAACAGTTCCGCCAGTTGGCCATCAATCTCGTCGATCCGCTTTCGCCAGTCGCCGATATCCATAGGCTAAATTCCTCCTCTGAGCCAGCGGGTGAACTCTCCCACCTCCTCAACCAGGCGAGGGTTTGTCAGGTTTTGTTCAATGCAGCCTACCAGGGCGCTGCCGACAACGGCGCCATCAGCCTGGCTGCAGATCTCTGTTACCTGAGACGGCTCGGAAATGCCGAATCCAACTGCCACGGGCAAGTCAGAATGCCGGCGAATACGCTCAACCAGCGGTCGAACCTCATCCGAAATGGATTTCTGCGCGCCTGTCACGCCGGTGCGGGACACCGCGTAGATGAAGCCGGAGGAGAAGCGCGCAATCTTTTCAATCCGATCGTCCGTGCTGGTGGGCGCAGCCAGGAAAACGGTGTCGAGAGTGGCCCGCTTCAACAGGCTCACTGGCCCGGCTGCTTCTTCAACAGACAGATCGATGATCAACACCCCGTCGATGCCGCTGGCCCTGGCGTCTTGTGCCAGTCGCTCCAAACCATAAGCGAACAGCGGATTGTAGTAACTAAACAGGAGAAAGGGTACGTCTGTCTGTTTGCGTAATTCGGCAACGGCTTTCAATCCAGACCGGAGCGTGAATCCACGCTGCAGGGCCCGCTCAGTGGCTCGCTGAATGACCGGTCCGTCTGCCAGCGGATCAGAGAAGGGAATACCCAACTCGATGACGTCAGCACCTGCCCGGCTCAGCGCCAGGATTATCTCGAACGAGGCCTCCAAGTTGGGATCCCCGAGCGTGATGTACGGGATGAATGCCTTCTTGCCTTGGCGTTTCAATTGGTCAAACTTCTGTTGGATTCGGGTCATTGGGGAATCGGTAGCAGACGGTAGCGTGTGCTGCTTTGTCAGCGCACCGCAGCGAAAGTCAGGGCGCTTAGAGTGGAGCGAACCCTACCCGGAGCTTGCTGCCACAGTCTGAACATCTTTGTCCCCGCGGCCGGAGAGATTCACGATCATCAGGTGTTCGCGCCCTAACTTGGGCGCTTGGCGGACAGCTTCGGCGACGGCGTGAGCGCTTTCGAGTGCTGGAATGATGCCCTCGGTGCGGCTCAGCAAATGAAATGCCTCCAACGCTTCACGGTCATCCACTGAACCGTAGTGAATCCTTCCGACATCGTGCAGGTACGCGTGCTCTGGTCCGACGGACGCATAGTCCAGGCCGGCGGATACCGAGTGGGTGTTGGCAATCTGGCCTTCCTCGGTTTGCAGGACATAGGAGTAGGTGCCCTGCAGAATGCCTGGTTTGCCGCCACTGAAGCGGGCTGCATGGTTGCCGAGTGCTGGTCCGCGGCCGCCCGCCTCAACGCCGATCATGGACACTTTGGGGTCATTAAGGAACGCATGGAAAAGGCCGATGGCATTGCTGCCTCCTCCCACACAGGCAACCAGCGTGTCCGGCAGGCGACCCTCTTTCTGCAGGATCTGTTCGCGGGCTTCGCGGCCGATGACCGACTGAAAATCTCGCACCATCATGGGATAGGGATGCGAACTCAACACCGAGCCTAGCAGATAATAGGTGTCCCGAACGTTGGTCACCCAGTCGCGGATCGCTTCGTTGATGGCATCCTTCAATGTCTTGCTGCCACTGGCTACACCGTGCACCTTGGCGCCCAACAGACGCATGCGGAACACGTTCAGCTCCTGGCGGCGCATGTCTTCTTCGCCCATGTAGACTTCGCACTGGAGGTTGAGCAGGGCGCAAGCCGTAGCGGTGGCCACACCGTGCTGACCGGCGCCAGTTTCTGCGATGATGCGTCGTTTCCCCATGCGCTGCGCCAGCAAGGCTTGTCCCAGACAATTGTTGATCTTGTGGGCGCCGGTATGATTCAGGTCCTCCCGTTTCAGATAGATTCGGGCGCCACCAAGATGCCGCGTCAGTCGTTCAGCGCAGAACAAAGGCGTCGGACGACCTGAGTATTCACGAAACAGCCGGTTCAGCTCGGCTTGAAACGCCGCATCGTGCTTCACTTCCAGGTAGGCCTGCTCTAACTCCTCCAGGGGATGCATCAAGGTCTCGGGCGCAAACTTCCCGCCGTAGGGACCAAAATGCCCCTGTGCATCCGGCCATTGGTCAAACAGACGAGCTTCCATAAATCTCCCTTGAGAATCGACGTCCTCCTCGTGCTCGTCCTCGGAGAAATGCCGAGTACGACGACGAGGGCGAAGATCCATTTTCATCCGTCGTGGTGCCACCTGAAGGCCTGCTACAATCGGCGGGATACTAGCCGGCCTGGCTGGCCAGCAGTGAACGCACCCGGTGAACCTCACGAAAAAGTGCTTCCATCTTCTGAAAGTCCTTTTTGCCTGGCTCACTCTCAATGCCACTGCAAACGTCAACCGCATAAGGTCGCACTTGGAGGATGGCTTCAGCGACGTTTTCGGAAGACAGCCCGCCCGCCAGAATGACCCGGCCATGTTGCTTGGCCTGTACAGCAACATCCCAGTTGAATGTTTTTCCAGTCCCGCCCAATTGCGTTGCGTCGTACGCGTCCAGAAGATAGGCGCCGACCCGAAATGCGGCCAACTGCGTCAAGTCAAAATTCTCACTCACCCGAAATGCCTTGATGATGCGAACCTCGCTAATCTTTTTGACGTATTCAGGAGACTCCGAGCCATGAAGTTGAATGGTTCCCAGACCAATCGCATGCGCAATGCTGCGGATGCGTTCGGGGCTGAACTCGTCCACAAAGATACCCACAAGTGAGATGAGCGGAGGCAATGCTTCGATGATCGGCTTGGCGTTCGCGGGCTCGATATAACGCGAGCTGCGTTTGTAAAAGTTGAAGCCCAGCGCGTCGGCACCCAGCTTGATTGCCTCTTGCGCATCCTCCAGATTCGTTATGCCGCAAATCTTGACGCGAACCATGCTCATATCACTTGAGAAGGCGAGTTGGTGGTTGCCCTCTCTCTAGTTCAGGCTCCGAATCATTAGTTCTCTCAAAGCACGTCCAGGCTTCTCGGACTTCATGAACGCTTCACCGATCAAGAAGGCATCGCATCCGACGTCCCGCAGCATGCGGATGTCGTCAGCAGTATGGATGCCGCTTTCGCTGACCAGAATGGCGGCATCGGGAACGTGCGGTGCAAGCTGCAGCGTGGTATGGAGGTCTACTCTGAACGTTTTCAGGTTACGGTTGTTAATTCCGATGATCTTTGCCCCGGCGCCTAGTGCGATGTTTAGCTCCTGGCGGTCATGCACTTCGACTAGCGCATCCAAACCTGTTTGTTCGGCCAACTGAATCAGGCTTGCGAGCGTAGCCGCATCCAGAATTGCCACAATCAGCAGGATGGCGTCCGCACCCGCTCCAGCGGCTTCGTAGACCTGATAAGGATCGAAAATGAAATCCTTGCGCAACAACGGTCGGGAAACATTGGGGCGAACACGCCTCAGATGCTCGAGAGAACCCAGGAAGTGATCTTCCTCGGTCAGAATCGAAATCGCGGCTGCGCCGTGTGATTCATAGTCGATCGCAATTTCCACAGGATCATATTCCTCCCGCAGCAAGCCTTTCGAGGGTGATGCCTTCTTGATCTCGGCGATCAGGTTGAGCCGGTCGTCGCGATCCAGGGCATTATAAAATGACCGCGTCTTGATGAGCGTCGTTCGGCCCACAGAGCTCTGCACCGCGTCGGCAGGGATGATTCTCTTGAGCCGCTCGAGACGCGCCTTCTTGCTTTCGACAATTTGTGCCAGCCGATTATCGTCCAAGTGTCACCTGCGCAATGGCCTTTGTGCGTCGTGGCACAACCCCGTGTTACAACGCCGTCTCAGCCAACGAGTGATTGCTCAGCTTCACCAACAGCTCCAGCTTGCTGCGTGCCCGCCCGCTGGAAAGTGACGCCCGGGCCAGCGCCATGCCATCCGCAACAGATTGTGCAGCCCCAGCGACATAAATGCCTGCTGCGGCGTTGAGCAAAACAATGTCTCGTTGGGCTTCGCTGCCGCGATTCTCCAGAACATCCCGCAAGATGCGCGCGTTCTGTACGGCATCCCCACCCTGCAGTTCGTTCCGGTGTCGCCGGGTTATCCCGAAATCCTCCGGAACAACGAATTCCGTCTTCAGTGTCCCGTCCCGCAACTCGGTTATCTGGGTCCGGCCTTCAATACTCATCTCGTCCAAGCCGTCTTCTCCGGAAAAGATCAGGGCTTGTTCGCAATGCAACTGACGTAGCGCCTCGGCAAGCTTCTCCGTCAACGCGAGGGAGAACACGCCGAGAATTTGTCGCCGCGCGCCCGCTGGATTCAGCAACGGACCGAGGAGATTGAAGACGGTACGAACACCCAGCTCGCGGCGCACCTTGCCCACCGTTTTCATCGCCGGGTGAAACAGCGGCGCGAACAGAAACGTGATGCCGCCTTTTGCCAGGCAATCCTCAAGCACGTTCGGAGGCGCTTCGAGGTTGACGCCAAGGTGGCTCAGGACATCCGCGCTACCGCACTTCCCCGACATGGCGCGATTTCCGTGTTTGGCGACCGGCACCCCGGCCCCCGCGATCACAAAAGCGGCAGCCGTGGAAATATTGAATGTTCCAGAGTTATCGCCCCCGGTCCCGGCGGTGTCGACGAGGCGTTGCTGGTTGTGTTTCAAGGGAACCGCAAAGCGCCGCATACCGCGCGCAAATCCGACGATCTCTTCGACCGTCTCTCCTTTGGCCGCCAGAGCGCTCAGCAATGCCGCCATTTGAATCTCGCTGAGTTGCTGATCGAAGATGGCTTGCAGCAATTGCTCTGCCTCATCACTGTTGAGATGAGTGCGGCTCTGCAGCTTCTTGAGGAGCTCGATGCAAAGAGTGTGTGAAGCCATGGTCTTTAACATCCTGCGCTGGTACCACGAGGGGAAGCGGGGAGCCGGGTATCAGCCCAGCCTCAAAAAGTTCTCCAACAACTTCTTCCCTTGGCCTGTCAGGATCGATTCGGGATGAAATTGCACGCCTTCGATCGGGTGTTCCTTGTGCCGCAAGCCCATGATGAGGCCGTCCGTCGAAGTTGCCGAAATCTCCAGACACTTGGGCAAACTCTTCCGCTCTACCATCAACGAATGATAGCGCGTTGCCTGGAATCGGTAGGGGAGGCCCTCGAAAATCGTGCGGTTGTCGTGACAAATCTCACTCGTCTTGCCGTGCATTAGATAGGGCGCCGCGACGACCTTTCCCCCAAAAGCCTGGCCGATGGCTTGGTGGCCGAGGCAAACTCCGAGAATGGGCTTCTTCCCCTCAAAAGCCTTGAGCAGCTTCAGAGTAACACCCGCCTGATCGGGATTCCCCGGTCCGGGTGAGATAACGATCCGGTCAGGATTCATCGTTTCGATGGTCGTGACATCAATCTTGTCGTTGCGATGCACTTCGACCTTTTGCCCCAGCTCCCCGAGGTACTGAACCAGGTTGTAGGTAAAGGAGTCGTAATTATCGATGACTAGAATCATGGAGCTTTAATTGTGGTTTGATAATTGTTAGTTGTCAGCTAAGCGCTTACAACTATCAACCGACAACCATCAACGCTCAGAACCCCCGCTCCGCCATCTCCACGGCTTTGACCAGGGCGCGGGATTTGTTAATGGTTTCCTGAAACTCCTTCTCCGGGACCGAGTCGGCCACGATGCCACCGCCAGCCTGGATGAAGGCTTTGCCATCCTTGACCAGCAGAGTCCGAATCGCAATGCACGAATCGAGATTACCTGAGAAGTCCAGATAAAGAATCGCCCCAGCGTAGACTCCGCGACGCGTCGGTTCCAATGCATCGATGATCTCCATGGCGCGCACTTTTGGGGCGCCCGTCACCGTTCCTGCGGGAAAGCAGGCCATGAGAGCGTCGAACCGGTCAAGGTCCTTCCGCAGGTCGCCGCGCAGGCTTGAAACCAGATGCATCACGTGTGAGTACTTCTCGATGAGCATCAGATCCAACACTTCCACGCTTCCAAATTCGCAGACGCGCCCAAGATCGTTCCGTCCGAGATCGACGAGCATAATATGTTCAGCCTTCTCCTTCTCGTCTGCCTTTAGCTCTTCGGCCAGCAGTGCATCCTCGTCTTCATTGGCGCCGCGCGGGCGCGTCCCGGCGATGGGCCGATAGTAGGCCTTGCCGTTGACAATGCGCACGAGCATTTCTGGAGACGAGCCGATCACAAAAGCCTCGCCCAGCTTCAGAAAAAACATGTACGGAGAAGGATTCACGATGCGAAGGGCGCGGTAAATGTTAAACGGGTCGCACGTCACTTCCGCCGTGAACCGCTGCGAGAGCACCGCCTGAAAAATGTCACCAGCTTTGATGTGCTCCTTGGCTTTATCTACTGCAGCAAGATAATCCGCCTTCGAAAAATTCGATTGAACGCGCCCGCTGCCCTCGGCCGCCTTCCCAAATGGTGGAAGTGTCACGGGTTGGTTGAGCAATGCCTCCAGGGCCTCGATTTCAGCGACAGCTTTCTGGTACTTGGCTTCGAGCTGTGGTGCGCTTTCATCGATGAAGGCATTCGAAATGATCAAGATTTGCTGCCGGGCGTGATCGAAGGCCAGGATGGTGGAGAAAAACATCATCATGGCATCGTCGACCTTGAGATCGTCTTCCCCGGTCTGCGGAATCGCTTCCACCCAGCGCACGGCATCGTAGGAAACGTAGCCTACTGCGCCGCCAACGAAGGGCGGCAGCCCGGGCAAGGTGACCGGGCTATAGCGCTCGGTGATTTTGCGCATGACGTCCAGCAGCTGACCCTTGCGCTGCATCCGTTCACCCGCTCGAACAATCTCGATTGTATCGCCGCGCGAACTGATGGTCAGATACGGGTTGCAGCCCAGGAACGAGTAGCGGGCAATCTTTTCGCCTCCTTCAATGCTCTCCAGCAGGAAGGCGTGCGGGTTCTCGGCCTGGACCTTAAGGTACGCGAGCACGGGCGTAAGCAAGTCCGCGGTCACCGCCTTGTACACAGGGATAATGTTGCCTAGCTTGCTGGACTCTGCGAACTTTTCAAAAGTGGGTATGATCATTGTCTGTCGCTGACAGCCAGCCAACCGATTCTATGCGGTTCGTTGTTTCGCACACTGTGCGCTGTTCTTGGTTCAGCCCTCTCTCAGGATTCAGTTTTCCTTTTCTGTGCGCGCTTTTCGAGTTCTGCCAACACAGTCTCAACATCCAGCCCCTGATTCACGAAGAGGACCAGCAGATGATACAAGAGGTCTGCCGACTCCAGGGTTAGCTCCGATTTGGATTGGTTTTTGGCCGCAATGATTGTTTCGGCAGACTCTTCGCCAATCTTTTTGAGAATCTTATCAAGACCCTTGCTGAACAAATAGGTTGTATAAGACCCCTCCGGCATTTCTGCTTTGCGGGTCTTAATGACCTCGACCAGGCGCTCGATGGTCGTCAGAAACCGCTGTTCTCCCGGCGGTCCGAAATCAGTTTGAAACTCTGCGCCAAACAGGTTGTTGAAGAAACAACTGTCGTTGCCGGTGTGACAGGCCGGACCCTGTTTCTGCACGTACACCAGCAGTGCATCGCCGTCGCAGTCTGATTCCGCTCGAAGGATCTCCTGGGTATTTCCCGAGGTTTCGCCTTTGTGCCACATCTTCTGACGGCTGCGGCTCCAGAACCAGGTCTGCCGCTCTGTTAACGAGCGCCGCACCGCCTCCCGATTCATGTAGGCAAGCGTCAGGACTCGGCCTGTGACTGCATCCTGGACAATGGCCGGAATGAGACCCTGGTCATCAAACTTCAGCTGGCTCAGAATTGCTGTGATCTCGGTTTCAGTCATCAGTGTTGGCGTCACCTCACCAGCACGCCCCGTTCACGCAAGTAGCTTTTGGCCTGCTGGATGGTGAACGTCCCAAAATGAAAGATGGAGGCGGCCAGCGCGGCGCTCGCACCTCCTTCGGTTAAGCCCTGGTGGATGTGCTCCAGAGTTCCAACGCCGCCAGACGCAATCACGGGCACTCGTACTCTGGAGGTGACAGCCTTCAGAAGTTCCAAGTCATAGCCGTCCTTGGTACCGTCACGATCCATGCTTGTTAGCAGGATCTCGCCTGCACCCAGTCGCTGGGCTTTTTCCGCCCATTCAATCACGTCCAGCCCGGTCGGCGTGCGTCCTCCGTGCACGAAAACCTCCCAGGAGGGGCTTGTCTCTCCAACTGCTTGTGGACGGCGTTTGGCATCAATGGCAACGACAATGCATTGAACGCCAAACTTTTCGGCGCCATTTGTGATCAATTCGGGATTCCTGACGGCAGCCGTATTGAGTGACACCTTGTCGGCGCCGGCCCGGAGGATCTCGCGAATGTTTTCGGCAGTACGGATGCCGCCACCCACTGTGAAGGGAATGAAAACCGTGTCGGCCACTCGCCGCACCATGTTGGCGACAATGTTGCGAGCATCCGAGGAAGCCGTGATGTCAAGGAAAACCAGTTCATCGGCGCCTGCCTGGTCATAACGTTTGCCACACTCCACCGGGTCACCAGCATCAATCAACTCGACAAAGTTGACGCCCTTGACCACCCGCCCACGATCCACATCCAGACAGGGAATAATCCGCTTGGCCAGCATAAGATGTGATTCTAAAAGAAAGACCGACTCAACAAAATGACGAATTACGAAGCTCGACTCGCGAATGACTAATGACGAAGCCCTAATGACGAATGAATGACTAATGACGAAGGCCCAATGATTCGTCATTGGAGCTTTGGGCTTCTTTAGTCAGTCGTGCTTAGTCATTCGTCATTGCGGCTCCGCAGCCCGTCTCAATTGCCTCCTTCAGCGTGAATCGCCGCTCATACAATGCCTTGCCCACAATCGCGCCTTCGACTCCAATGGTCTCCAAAGCATGCAGAGCCCGCAGATCGTCCAGCGACGCGACTCCGCCCGAAGCAATGACTTTGAGCTGGCTGTCAGCGGCCAGCCTGCTTGTCGCTTCGAGATTCGGACCTACCAGCATTCCGTCCTTGGAAATATCGGTGTACACGACCCGCTGAACTCCGCTTCGTGCCAACGTTTGCGCGAAAGCCACGGCTTCCAGCGAGCCGACGTGGTGCCAACCATGCGTTGCCACGTGTCCGTCGCGAGCGTCGATTCCGACAACGATGCGTTCGCCGAAGCGTTGCACCGCTTCCGCCAGAAACTCCGGGTGTTGGACAGCCGCCGTCCCCACCACGATGCGGGCCGCGCCCGCATCCAGAATCTCTTCCACATCTTCCATTGAGCGCACCCCGCCGCCAAACTGGACAGGGATTCGCAGCGCAGCGAAGATTCTTTTCGCAATCGCTCGATTTCCGGACCCCTCGGACATCGCTGCATCCAGATCGACGAGGTGCAACCAAGCGGCGCCCTCCGCCTCCCAGCGCTGTGCCACGGCGACCGGGTCTTCGAAGTAGACCGTTTCCTGTTCCGCACAGCCTTGCAGGAGGCGCACGCATCTGCCCTGACGCATGTCGATGGCTGGAAAAATGATCATCCCTGGGCCCCCAAGATCAAGAGGTCTGAAGTGTGATACAAGACAGAAATAGTGTGCGAGGGAGAAATTAAGCGGGGGAGCCCCCCCAATGGTGGGGCCGACGCCAGAGGGAAACTCGATGAATACGGGTGAAAACAAACTTCATAATGGCAGCAAGATTAGCACACCCAGAGCGGGGGATAAACGAAATTTTGGGTGAAAGCGAACCGCAGAGGCGCTGAGACGCAGAGAAATGCGCGTTGGACGCAGATTTTGCCGATGAACGCGGATGATTTGAGATCGCGTAGTTAAGAGAACTGGCGTGGTATCTCAATCGGTGGCTCGCGAGAACCTCGATTGTGGCTTGAGTGGCCACAAACCTTGGCTCACATTCCAGCCAAATGAGGAATTTCTGCGCAGGCATGAACCAACTCCATCGACGGGAAGTGATTGATCTGCGTTCATCTGCGAGATCTGCGTCCAGTCTGATTTCTTGTCTCAGCGCCTCTGCGCCTCAGCGGTTCATCGTCATTACACCTTCACCCACTTTTTCTGTTTCGCGCTCCTCATGATGGCCTCACAGATCAGAATTTCACAGTGCCCGTCCTCGAAGGTTGCGAAGTCGGCCTGGCCTTTCGCAGGAACCTTTCCCTCTGCGACCCATTGATAGAAATTCCGGAAGAAATTCTTCGGCCCGTCCGGATAACCCTCCGGGTGGCCACCCGGGTAATGGGCGTAAGGCTTCGCCTGGGGATGCAACAGCGACGGATCCTTCACCAAGAGTTCGTTGGGACGGTCACGATAGCCCATCCACATCTCTTCAGGCTTCTCCTGGTCCCAAACCATGGAGTGATAGGAACCATCAATCTCGAAGTAGAGCCGGTTCTTCCGGCCTGGGCTGACCTGCGAAACCGTGAAGACACCACGGGCGCCACTGTCGAATTGGAACAACACCGAGGCATAGTCTTCAGTGGCGATCTTCATCTGGTCATAGTCCGACGGCTTTAGCGCTTTGCCGGCAAAGGTCTCGATGGTGGTTTTCGGCTTCTTGCGGACAGGAATAACGGTCGATAGGTCGGCCATCACTTCAACGATCTTCAGGCCGGTCACGTGCTGAATGAGATCACACCAATGCGAACCAATGTCTGCCACGGCGCGCGACTTGCCGCCCACTGCCGGTTCCAGCCGCCAGTTGTAGTCCGTATCGAATAGTAACCAATCTTGCAGATACGAACCGTGAACCAGGCGCACGTCGCCGGCCCTCTTGTCTGCAATGAGGGCGCGGGCGTGCTGGATCAGAGGATAGAAACGATAGTTGAAATTGATGCCGTTCAGAACCCCTGCCTTCTTCGCGAGGCGCATCAGTTCTGCCGATTCTTTGGAATTCATGGCCAGCGGCTTTTCCGAAACCAGATGCTTGCCAGCAGCGATCACGTCTTTATTGATTTTGAAGTGAACGAAGTTGGGTGTGCAGTTGTGGATGGCTTCGATGCGACTGTCCTTCAGCAGATCCTTGTAGTCGCCATAGGCTTGCGGAATGCCCAGTAGTTTGGCCTTCTCTTCCGCCAATCCTGCATTGCTCTCGGCCAAGCCCACAACCTCGACGGATCCGAGCCGCCGCAGTGCTTCGACGTGCGCCGGCCCAATGAAGCCAGTCCCGATAATGCCCACTTTGATCGTTCGCATGAATGGCGTCCTCTCTCGGTTTAGGTACGGAATGTGAAGTGCGAAGTTCGAATGTCGAATTGCGAATGTCGAGGTGCGAGTGTCGAAATACGATGCACGGCAAACCCCATGTCCTGAGTTTCTGCAGATGAGCCGCCCATCTTTGTCTCGCTGTGCGCCAACACGAAGTCGAGAGAAGCCAATTCAGAAATTCATGCTTGATACTTCGGCTTTCGACCTTCGCACTTCGAAATTTCCTACATGACTGCAAAGTTCCTCAGCATCCGCAGTCCCACGTCCTGGCTCTTTTCCGGATGAAACTGGGTCGCCCAGACGTTGTTGCGTCGAGCAATGGATGGAAACTGAATGTCATAGTCGGTTGTCGCCAGGACATCCTGACGATCTTCGGGTTCCGCGTAGTAGGAGTGTACGAAGTAAACGAAGCTGTCTTCGCGAATCCCATCCAGCAAAGGGTCGGAGCGCTGCAAGTGCAGTTGGTTCCAACCAATGTGAGGAACTAACATGCGATCAGGCAAACGTTTCACCTTTCCGGGTATGAAATGGAATCCTTCAGTACGCCCGAACTCTTCGCTCTCACTGAACAGCAGTTGCAAGCCCAGGCACAGGCCCAGCAACGGCGTCCCGGAATGGACGCTCTCGCGGATGGTCGAGACGAGATTCTTGGTCTGTAGGTTATTCATAGCGTCCGCAAAGGCACCGACGCCAGGCAACACCAATTTTCTTGCCTTCCGAATCTTTTCCGGGTCATCGGTAACTTCGACCGGAATATTCATGCTCACGAAGGCCTTTTCAACGCTACGCAGATTGTTGATGGCATAGTCGATGATTGTGACCATCACAGCACTCCTTTGGTTGAAGGGACGCCGGCAACCCTCGGGTCTTTGGTTACCGCGATGCAGAATGCCCGGGCTGCCGACTTGAACATCGCCTCTGCCATGTGGTGCGAGTTCCTGCCGTACAGCACCTCGACGTGCAGGTTGACGCGGGCGTGCACTGCCAGAGCGCGAAAGAATTCCTCGACGAGTTCCGTGCTCATGGCGCCGACTTTCTCTGAAGGGAATTCTGCGTTGCAGACCAGATAAGGACGCCCGGAGAAATCCACGACGGTACGGCCCAGCGTCTCGTCCATTGGAACATAGGCCGTGCCGTAGCGCGTGATGCCTTCCTTGGATCCCAGCGCCTTATGAAAAGCCTCTCCCAAAGCAATGCCGACATCCTCGACGGTGTGATGGCCATCGACTTCGAGGTCTCCGGTGCAGGCAATCTCCACATCAAACAGGCCATGCTTGGCAAAGAGCGTCAGCATGTGGTCGAAAAAATGAATGCCCGTGGCAATGCGAGACTCGCCCTTGCCATCAAGGGCGAGCTTTACAGTGATGTCTGTCTCTTTGGTCTTACGGGAAACTTCTGCAGCACGTTTCTTGTTCAAGAGGCACACCTCGATTGAATGGCTTCGCCATTCAGGGTTTCGCTGCCAGGAAGCTGCGCAGAGCTTCCAAGAATTGATCATTTTCCTGCGACAGGCCAACGCTAACGCGGAGGAAGTTTTCGAGCATAGGATAGCGGCTGATGTCCCGCACCAAAATACCGCTGGAGTAAAGGGCGTCAAAGACCTGGGCTGCCGGGTGTTGTGTCTTGAAAGCGATGAAGTTCGCTTGCGACGGATAGGCCGTCACACCTCGCGTTTGCTGCAGTTGACAGAGCAGCCGCTCACGTTCCTTAATCAACAGCTCAATTTGTGGCTGGAGCAACGAAAAATGCTCCACCGCGGCTTCGGCGGCAGCCATGGAAAAAATGTTCAGATTGTAGGGTAGTTTGGCTTTCGCGATCTGTTCCACCAACGGCGGATGGCCTAGCAGATACCCCACGCGCAGACCTGCCATTGCCATGGCTTTGGAAAAGGTTCGCAGCACGACCAGATGCTCAAACTCGTGAAGCAACGGCACGGCCGACTGCCGGCTGAATTCATGGTAAGCCTCATCGATAATCACCAAGCCGCGGGCCGCCTTTAGAACGCTTCTCATCGCATCCAAGCTCAGCATGCTACCGGTCGGATTGTTCGGGCAGCACAGCAGAGTCACGTCAGCCTGGGAGGCAGCCTCGGTTATTCGGGGCACGTCGAAGCTCAGAGTCTCCGTCAACGGAACCGGTCGGGACTCGCCGCCCAGAATGGTCGTAAGCATCTGGTACAACGTGAAGGTAGGCTGTGGAATCACTACGCGCTTGCCAAGTTCGACAGTTACCATCAGGACAGCTTCAATGAGTTCGTTGGAGCCGTTTCCCACCAGAACGCCGTCGCTGCGCCAATTCGCAAAGTGAGCCAGGCGGACCGACAGCTCGGTGGGCACAAACGCGGGATAGCGACACCACGTCCTCTCCGCCATCGCCTTGTGTACTGCGGCTTTAACCGCGATAGGCATGTCAAACGGATTCTCGTTTTGATTGATCTTGACCCGTGCCTCAAAATGCTTCAACGTGTAGGCCTGAAGTTGGCGCACTGCCGGTTTGATTGAAGAAAGAAGATCCTTCATAGAGCACGACGGATGAAGCCGGGTCGATAGTCCCAGACGCAGGACGTTCAAAAGAGGACGGATTCTACCGGAAAAGGTAGAAAAGATAAACCATGCGCCGGCCCCTTTGGTTTTCGGGCGTGGGGCACTTCAAAGGGGGGCAAAATCTCTTTGGAGGCACTTTTTGATGATAAGATCGTCGTTGCAGGCTGTCGTTCTGTGTCTGTTCCTCGCAGGGACCTGCTCACATGAAAGTTTAGCTGCCGACATTACGTTGTTCACGGGAGTTCAAAACCCAGGCAAGCTCACAATCAACAACGTGGTCAGGGACACGAAACTGGGAGGAGTTTTCGGTGCACGGTTCTCTGGTGGCCAAGTCATAGGCTTTGAACAAACCTTGGCCTACAGCCCAAACTTTCTGGAATCCGGCCGGCGAGCATTCAATACGCAATCCAATTTGCACGTTGGAATTCCGGCGGGAGGTGTAGTGCCTTATGCTACTGCGGGCGTTGGTTTCATCACCACGTTTGGAGATTCGCTTCTCAATTTCGGAGATATCGGCACGAAGTTTACTGTGAACTATGGAGGCGGAATCAAGTTTAGGAATCTGGCCGGGCCGCTTGGTGTGCGGTTTGACGTACGCGGCTATTCAGTGCCGGGTGTTTTCAGCCAGACGTTGAACTTTGTCGAAGGCAGCGTCGGACTGCTCTTTTCCTTCTAGATCATCACAGCATCAAGTTGTTCTTTCGGCCTCGGGCCGAGACAAATGCGCCAGCCCGCTTCATTGCGCGAACCAGGCAGCTTCTGGAAGTCGTTGTGGAAGTCGCCGGATCAGTATCTCATTGAGGCGGGCGCTGCTGGTGAAATGCTGGTCGCTCGCATTCGCCTGCTGCTTACCAGCATCCTGCTGGTCATACCTCTGATAAGCCTCTGGTACGAACAGGAGACCTGGGAGAATCTGGTTGGGCTGGCGGTGACGATCACCGCCTTTCTGGTGGCTCTGCTCTGGTTCTGGCTGGTGCAGCAGGGCATTTACCGCCATTGGCTGGGATTTGCCAGCAGCCTGCTGGATGTCACGTTGGTCAGTTTGGCCCTGTTCATTTTCGTCCTTCTCGATCGCCCGCATACGGCCGTCAATAGCAAGGTGACCTTCGAAGCGTATTTTCTCGCTATCGCTGCCACTTGCTTGCGACACGATGTTCGCATTTGTGTGCTGGCCGGCCTCTCTGCCATCGGCCAATACGCGCTCATCGTTATCTGTGCCACGACGATGTGGAACCTCAACTCACCTCAGTTTTCCCCCTTTGCCTACGGCTATTTCAACTGGAGCGTCCAGATTTCCCGCCTTGTGTTGATGCTCGTCGCAACCGTACTCGGCACGACGGTGGTCTTTCGAGTGCAGCGGTTACTGCGGCTTTCCACTTGCGACCGGATGACCGGTCTCTTCAACCGGGGGTATTTTGATGAACGGGTCCTGGAAGAAGTCAGCCGTGCCAGCCGTTACAATCGCCCGCTGACCCTGGTAATGATCGACATCGACCATTTCAAGACTTTTAACGACAGTCATGGTCACTCAGCGGGAGACGAAGCGCTGCGGATTCTGGCTTCGATCATGCGATCCTCATTTCGTCAGAGTGACATCACCGCGCGCTACGGAGGCGAGGAGTTCGTGGTGATCTTGCCGGAGACAGATGCAACTGTGGCGACGGAAAAGGTCGAGAAACTTCGCCAATTGATCGAAAGCACCCCGATCCCGGTTTCCGGCCATGGTGTCGTTGAGAAACTGACCATCAGTGCCGGGCTGGCTTGTTTTCCTGAAGACGGTCCGAGCGCAACTCAGATTCTGGACGCTGCCGACCGCCGCCTGTTTGCAGCCAAACGCCAGGGACGGAATCGCATCGTGTCCAAAGAGCGAGTGTTGGCTTCCTCTACTTCAAGCCCCGCTGCTTCGTAATTCGATGCCAGGCTACCGAAGCCCGGATCCAGTTTGGTGGCCTGTTCGCCTTCTCGTGAGATATTGGTCTCTCCTCTTCGAATGTCGTGACGCGCTCCAGAACTACAATCACGCTCTTCTTGATTCTCTCGACACGTCTTCTAGCGGACACGCCAGAGTCGAACCTGAAAGCGCTCCTTGACTCCCACAAGTGGTTCGAACTTCGCGACGCTGTGAGCAAACCTGGAGCTTCGGCGCTTTACAAGTGTGCGGTTGCCTGTGCGTTTGGCGATGTAAAGCAAGCGCTCAAAGAAGCCGATTCGGTGATCAAATCTTCACCAAAATCCGAGCAGGCTTATCAAGCGCATAATCTTCTGACACATCTGTACTATCGAACCGGACGGTATCGCCAGGCGCTGCAGCAACTCAACCAGATGCTGGCGATCAAACCAGAGAATGCCAGCGACCAAGCCGGGCGCAAAGTTTTCCAGGCTCTCGGCGGCTCTCCTGAACAGTCCGTCAGCCGTCGCGGGTTTTCAAGGATGCATTACGAAGTGAAGCTTGGCAACCCGTTCACGACGCTCTCAGTCAATGGCAAGCCTGCCAAGTACATGCTCGACACGGGCATGAACGTGAGTGCGATGAGTGAATCGGAGGCCAAACGAGTAGGTTTGGCTTTTCAGCCGCTTGCCGCGGATGCTCCCAAGGCTCAGGGTTCGGCCGGCCTGTTTGCTAACTACCGAATTGCAGTTGCCAATCTCATCAAAGTGGGCAACTTTCACATCCGGAATGTAGCCTTCCTGGTGTTCCCAGACGCTCAAGAGCCATGGGGAGATTTGCAGCCTGGAGAGCGAGGGGCGTTAGGAATCTCCGTCCTTCACGCCATCCAGACGGCCAGGTTTAGTAAGGACGGAACCCTCGAGATTGGGTTCCCCTCGAAAGGCGGAAGTGTTCAGCAGGCGAACCTTTGCTTTGAGGGCGCTCTCCCCCTCGTGGCAGCCGAGTGCGGGGGACGACGGGTCACCCTGGTGCTAGACACCGGAGCGGAGGAAACCAGCCTGTGGCCGATGTTCGCGAAAGACTTTGCCAGTGTGATCGATGCGTCTGGCAAAAAAGACTCAAAGGAGATTAGAGGTGTGGGTGGTGCATTGGAGATTGAGGCCGTTACCCTTCCCGAGGTGATGCTCAAAATCGGCGCTTTTGAAACAATTCTTCGGCCAGCTCCTATCCTGCTCCAGGAAACCCTGCCGGCGAGCAAAGATTACCACGGGCTTTTGGGGTGGACGCTCCTACAACAAGCCGGTCAAGTTGCATTCGATTTCAAGTCCATGAAGCTCCCTCTTGAATAGGCTCAACATGCGAAGTTGCCAGAGAGGGGGAGTGCCGCTTCTCTGGCGCGGGCGCCCAATTTCTTAGACCTTTGGAGCGGGCGGCGGCAGCGCGCGCGCTTTGATCTGTGACTGGAATCCTACCTTGCGGTGACTGCCATCGCAGAAGGGCTTGTTCTCGGAATGCCCGCAGCGGCAGAACGAGATGATCTTTCGCCCCGCAAGATCGAAGGCATTGCCCTCCACGTCGTACACTGTAAAATCACCCTCTACTTTGCGTGAACCGTCGTTATTGACGATAATCTTGGTATCTGGCATTGAACTCTCCTTGGATGGGATGAATCATAAGGTAAGACAGCCGGGGCAAGAATGACACAACTGGCGCGAACCGATCAAGAAACCCTGCCACGGGCGCTGGACATCGAGGTGTCCCGGCCTGGCGTCGGGCTGCTGGCTGCGGTTGCGGCCGCTCACCTGTGGGCTGTTTCCGGGGTGTTCGGCAAGATCGTCATGACTGGTTCGTTGTCACCGGCCCGGCTCGTGTTCTATCGCTCCGTGCTCAGCGCCTTGATGCTGCTGGCAGTATTGCTCTGGCGCGACCGCAGCTTGCTCAGGTTGAGTCGGAGGGATCTACCGTTCTTTCTGGCTATGGGCATGCTCGGCCTGGCGCTGACACAGTTCACCTACTACTCGGCCATCCAGTCACTCAGTGTTGGCATGGCGATTCTGCTCCAGTATCTTGCGCCTCTGTGGATGCTGCTGTTTGAGAGGTTCTGGCTGAAAACTCGGCTGACGCCAGCGCGGCTTGCAGCGCTGACGCTAGCGCTGGCGGGATGTGCGATGGTCTCGGTCGAAACAGAATCGACCCGGCGTTGGGGCAGCGCGGGTGTTCTCCTCGGTCTCACCGCGGGCGTCTGTTTTGCGTTTTATACACTCATGACCCGGCACGCTTTGAAGTCGTATCGCGATCTGACGGTCCTCTTCTACAGTTTCCTATTCTCCGCTTTGTTCTGGAGTGCCAGCCCGGATTCTTGGCAGCCTCTTTCCCAAATCGAGTCGTTCAAGATTTGGATGATTCTCTATGTTGTAGTTTTCGGAACGGTCTTCCCCTATTTGCTCTTCATGCGTGCCATGAAGCATCTTTCAGCCAGCCACACCGGAATCATCAGCACGCTGGAACCGGTGGTAGCCGCTGTGATCGCCTGGATTTTCTTGCAAGAGAATCTCACCGGACTGCAACTCTGTGGTGGCTTGTGTGTGCTGCTGGCCATTGTGATCCTGCAAAAGAACACTTCGAACGCGGAACTTCAGGCAGCAGGAGAGTTACCGCAGCGACGCCAAGGCGCAGAGGCCCCCTTGAAGGGTAGGATCCCCCCGGGTGACGACGAAGTTTAGAGACTCGGATGTTTCGGCACACCAGCTTTAGCGGAGTGCCATGATTGGCAGGGCAAGGCTCAGCGGGGAATGTGTTGGCGGTCAAGGGCTCGGCAAAGAAGAGCAGACCATAGAGTTCCTCGGAGCACTCCGAAGACCAGACCACTCACTTCACCTTTTGCAGCGTCTCGATCTGCTTCTGAATGAGGTTATTTTGCACATCATCGGGATGCAGCTTGAGAAATTCCCGCAGTTCCTGAAGCACGAGAGCCAGCTTGTTTTGGCGGTTGTAAATTCCGGCAAGGGCCAATTGTGGGTAAGTGAAATGGAGTGGGTCCAGTTCCTTGGTGCGGATCAGATACTCCTCAGCCTTGCCATCATTATTCAGACTCAGGTAGTTGACGCCCAGTTGCGCATTCGCCAACGCGTCGCGAGGTCGGACCGTTACTGCGTGTTGATTGATCGTCAGCGCCTCTTCAAATTTTCCCATGGCAAGCAAGCTTCCACCCAAGTTCACCAATGGAGCGTATGAGTTCGGATCTATTTGCAGCGCCTCCCGAAAGTACATCTCAGATTTGGGAAAATCCTTTTGCATGTGAAAGACGGTACCAATGCGGTTGATCGCCGCCACGAAATGTGGCGCGAGGTTTACCGCACTTTCAAGAAGCGCAATGCCCTTCTCAATCTCGCCTTTCGAGAGTTTTTTCTCTGCTTTCAAATAGAGGCTACGAGCCTTCTCGGGAATCGATAGCTCCCGGACCGAGACCACGTCGGGTCTTTGCTTGACCGCCACAGACTGGGTGGGTTCCACAGTAATGATTTGATGAATCCGGCCTTTGCGATCCGCCAAACTTGGCGAAACTTCGACAGTCAAATGCTTATCCCCGCGACGGCGCACTTCCACTTGCAGTGAGTAGGAACCGGGAGGTACTTTCTTGAACTTGAACTTGCCCCCAAAGTCAGTCCAGGTGTGGACGGAGTAGGGCGTGGTATTTCCATTCAGTGCCACATAGGCGACCAGCCGGCGGGGCTTCAGCGGTGGCGCAAGCCGAACTTCGCCCACCAGCTCGAACTTCGCCGAGGATTTGCCTGCATCCACGGCGAACAAAGAGCCGCCTGCCAATGTCGAGACCAAAACGCAGCACTGAACTCGTTGTAAGGTTGATCGTGTCATCTCAGACAGAAACCAGTCGAACGTTCTTGTGCATCCTGGACAGTCTATCCACAGGCCGTGGTTAGCGGACGCCGCAAAAGCACGCGGACGCCTTCGCGCCAATTTTCATTGATCCCCACCTGGACCGTTGGTATGGATGGGTCAAGCTTCCCGGCGGTTGCCGGGAAGCTGCTATGATAACGGAACTGTGGGCAAACGAAGTACAGCAGTGGCGGCAAGGGGCTGAGCGTGACACCGGGAAAGTAACCGCGAGCCTGAAACTCGTTTCTCGCATTATGCCAGCGAACCCTGAGCCAATAGTCGAGGCCTTGCATCGGTAGTTCAATGTCCTCGCTGACTTTGAGTTCCAGGATCACCAGACGGCCTTCACTGGTGACACTCAAGATGTCAATCATCCCGCGATCACCGCCAAGGAATGCGGGAACTTGCGGATAAACAAAACGGGGATCGAGCCGTGCATCGATCACCCGAATATCCCGCAGGAGCAGGCTTTCGAGCCAACGCTCTGGCTGTGGGGTGCACTTCGAATTTCCCGCTCGCAAAGGTGTGCCGTGCTCTGCCAGGATTTGTTCGAC
>Ga0180085_1000156_pt1 | contig 23299 bp, 12 predicted proteins | sample EasRiv730_16_10D_FD_123013 | JGI IMG/M metagenome (GOLD analysis project Ga0180085, IMG submission 123013) | Soil microbial communities from meander-bound floodplain in the East River, Colorado, USA - East River metaG ERMLT730_16_10D | ecosystem: Environmental > Terrestrial > Soil > Floodplain ... | reverse complement strand
GCGCCAGCTCGAGCGTGATACCTTGCCGGATTTGCGGGTCGGTCTGGTATTTGAGAGCTCTTTCCAACGAGGCAATCGCCGCTTCAGGGGATCCCTTCTTCAACCAGACTCGGCCGAGCAACTCCTGGATCGAGGCATCCTCTGGAAGTTTGATGGCCAGCGGTTCGAGCAATTCAGCGCTCTTGTCGGTCTCACCTTTTTGAAAATACAGCCGGGCCAGTTCGAGATCGATAGCTGGGTCGGTGCCGTGTTGTCTGGCGGCCACTAGGTGCTTTTCGGCTTCCTCCGGAGAGCCGGCTTTGATGTAGGTGGCGCCCAGCGATGCATGCACTTCGAACTTTGCTGCACTGTCCTCCGCCAATGGCAAAGCTTTGAGGCCTGCTTCGGCCGACTCTTTCCACCGGCCGAGGGACTCCAAGGCCTTTGCCACAAAGAACCCAGACTGAAAGTTCTTCGGGTTGAGTTCGAAAGCCTTTTGGAAGTGCGGCAGCGCCTGCTCGAAGCTTTGCTGATTCATTAAGAGCATTCCCAGGTTGGTCTCCGCTTCCCAAAGCTGAGGATTAATCTTCAGCGCTGATTTGTAGGACAGCACGGCCTCCTTCGCCAGTCCAGCCTGCGTTTGAGCCAGCGCCATGCCGAAATAGGCTGCTTCGTTCTCCGGGTGGTCTTCCAAAGAGCTCTTGTACTCGGCGATTGCCTCAACAAACTTGCTTTCCTTCAGAAGCGTTTCAGCTCTCTCGTAGTGTGACGGCAGGTCGGTGCGTTGACTGGCGGGAACCTTGCTTGGCGGCGTCTTCGGCTTTCCGTCGACAGGCTTGGTTTTCGACTGGGAAAGAGCGGGGGAACAAAAGAGAAGAAAGATCAGAAATAGGACTGGAGGGCAAATGGTCATCTTATGTCAATTTGAAGCTGGAAGCAGCCTGGGAGCGCGGGCGTCCCGCCCGCACCGGCCTGGACCAGGGCTCCGGCAAAGTCCCCCTTAACAAGGGGGACAGCGATTTCGCAGAAACCGCGCAGGGTTGTCGTGCCCCCGGTTCACGAAGCCAGGACAACCCCCAAGGCCTGCGGCCTTTGCCCCCCTTTGTTAAGGGGACTTCCTCCCTGGCCCGCGGGTCCAGGGTTCTCGGCTCTCCGAGAACGGACTCTATGGGAGCACGGTCTGCAAATACCTCCCCGTGTAACTTTCCGGCACTCGGGCAATTTGCTCGGGCGTTCCAAACGCGACCACCGAGCCCCCCTTGTGTCCACCTTCCGGTCCGAGATCGATGATCCAGTCAGCCGTCTTGATGACATCCAGGTTGTGCTCGATGACCAGCAGTGTCGCCCCCGTCTGCAGCAGCTTCCGGAAGGCTACCAGCAGCTTGTGAATATCATCGAAGTGGAGGCCGGTGGTGGGTTCGTCGAAGATATAGAGCGCGTTTTGCGTCGTCTGCCGCGAGAGGTAAGACGCCAGTTTGATGCGCTGGGCCTCGCCGCCCGACAGCGTTGTGGCTGACTGTCCGAGCCGCAGATAACCCAAACCCACTTCCTGAAGCGCCTTGAGCTTATTGGTGATTCGCGGAACGGCTGAGAAGAAAGAGAGGGCCTCGCGAACGGTCATCTGCAGGACTTCATAAATGTTCTTCCCTTTATAGCGAACCTCGAGCACACCGGGTTTGAACCGCATTCCCTTGCACTCTTCGCAGACCAGTTCGACATCTGCCAGAAACTGCATCTCAACGGTCACGGTGCCATCTCCCTCGCACGTTTCGCAGCGGCCACCGGGGATGTTGAAGGAGAAATGCCCGGCCCCGTAGGAATGGCTGGCTGCCTCACGCGTGGAGGCAAAGAGATCGCGAATCGCATCGAAGGCCTTGGTGTAGGTGACCGGGTTTGAGCGCGGCGTTCGCCCTATCGGCGACTGATCGACCATAACTGCTTCCGAGATCCATTGGCTCCCCTCCAGGCGATCGTAGTTGGAACGCTCGGGTGATTCACCGCGTTCCGCCTGGAGCGCCGCATAGAGAACGTCGTGCACCAAAGTGGACTTCCCAGAACCTGACACTCCGGTGATGCAGGTCATCATGCCCATCGGAACGGATATCTCAACATTCTTCAGGTTGTGCTCGCGAGCGCCATAGATCGTCAGCCACTGGCCGTTGGGAACAAGCCGGGCAGTCGGAACATGGATCTTCAACTCTTCCTTCAGATATTTTGCAGTGAGAGAGCTACCCGATCGCAGAAGTTCGGCGAACGTCCCTGAAAACATCATCTGTCCCCCCTGCTCGCCTGCTCCGGGCCCCAGATCGATGATTCGGTCGGCCGCCTTCATCATGGCGGACTCGTGTTCCACTACCAGAACGGTGTTGCCCATGTCGCGCAAGCTTTTCAAGATTTCAATCAACTTCTGGTTGTCGCGCGCGTGCAGGCCGATGGAGGGTTCATCCAGTACATACAACGTTCCAACCAGTGACGAGCCCAACGAGGTTGCGAGTTGGATGCGTTGCGCTTCTCCTCCGGACAATGTGGAAGCCAGCCGATCGAGGCTCAGATACTCCAGGCCCACGTTGTGCAAGAACGTGAGGCGCGTGCGAATTTCCTCAAGAAGCCTTTCTCCAACGGACAGTTCGAACTGCGAAAGTTGCAGCTTGCGGAAAAACGTGCGGGCATCTTCCACCGTCATCGCCGTGACTTCGGTGATTGCCAAACCACCAATCTTCACTGAACGAGCTTCCCGGCGCAGCCGCAGCCCCAGACACTCTGCGCACTGGGTATAGCCGCGATACCGGCTCAAGAAGACCCGAATGTAAAGTTTGTATTTCTTGGTTTCCAGATGGTCAAAAAAGCGCTTGACGCCGATGAACTTCTCGTCACCGTTTAAGATCAGGGCTTTCTGTTCGGACGAAAGTTGGCGATAGGGCACGTCGAGCGGGATGCCCTGCTGTTTGGCGAATCGCTTGAATTCCGCTGTTAGTGCGCGGTATCTGGGCTTTGTCCAGGGCTCAATAGCCCCTTGTTGAAGGCTCTTATCCTTGTCCGGGATCACACGGTCCAAATCGAAGTCGATGGTGTTGCCGAAACCCTGGCACTTCGGACACGCTCCGAAAGGGTTGTTGAAGGAAAAGAGGCGTGGTTCGGGCTCCTCATAGGTGAGCTTGCATTGCCGGCATTCAAATTTTTCGCTGAACGTAAAACGATCGCCTTTCTGGACCTCTTTGTGAACCTTCCGGTAGAGAGGGACTATCGCAGGTCCTGTTCCTTGTACAAGGAGGAGGTTAGAGGAATGGGCGTGAAGGTTCCCACTGTCACCCCCCTGAAGTCCCCCCTTGTCCAAGAGGGGACCATCGTTTTCATCCGACGTGGCGCTGCGCCGCATGAGCTGTTCTCGCGAAGCCTGGTCGTCAGCCAAGCCTGCGATCTCGGCGACGGCACGGCCGCCGCCTTCGCGATAGCAAGTCTCCACCGATTCCATGAGACGTTGCCGAATGTCTCCTTGGATCACCAGCCGGTCAGCTAGCACAAAGAGCTCTTCGGAGAAGTTCAAGGACAGCAGAGCTTCTGCATCGGAAAGTTCGACGATCTGCCGGTTCTGATAGAGGCGGTTGAATCCGTGCTTACGCAAGTCGAGCAACACCTGCCGGATGATGTCGCGCTCGGCGGTCTGGGGTTTCCGCCTTCTGTTTTCTTTTGTCGCCCCACTCTTCAGTTCCAGGTGTTTCCGGTAAGTGGCAAACGGAAAAAGAATGTAGAGTCGGGTGCCTTGCGGCAACGAGAGCAGGAGCTGTACGACATCATCCGGACTGTCTTTCTTGATTTCCTGGCGGCACTGCCAGCAGTAGGTCCGTCCTACGCGGGCGTAAAGCAAGCGCAGGTAGTCGTAAATTTCAGTCACCGTGCCCACAGTAGACCGTGGATTTCGAACGGAGTTCTTTTGTTTGATGGCCACTGCCGGGGCGATGCCGGTGATCTCATCGACTTCAGGCTTTTCGATCCGCTCCAGAAACTGGCGCGCATAAGCCGATAGAGACTCGATGTAGCGTCGCTGGCCCTCGGCATAGATCGTGTCGAAAGCGAGACTGGACTTGCCTGAACCACTGACGCCGGTAATGACGGTCAGGCTGTTGTGAGGAATCTCGCAAGTGATGTTTTTCAGGTTATGGACGCGGGCCCCTTTGATGAGGAGACTTTCGTCAGGCTTTCTGTCGGTTCTCGTTGTCAACTTCAAACCTCTTCTCTGCTGTTTCACCCGGAGGATCTGTGCGGTAAGCGCGCCAGACTCATGCACCATGTCATGAAGCGGTTTGTAAAGCACGAGTTGCTTATGCAGCCCGCCCAAACAAGGGGCAAGAATTATAGGAAACGATTTGAAGCTCTGTCAAAACTTGTAATATAGTCGCTGCTCGCCATGCGCTCTGCGCCTCAGCTTTCCATCATCATCCCGGCTTATAACGAGGCGAAACGCATTTCGCGGACTCTTGAAACGCTGCAAAAGTATCTGACAAGCCAAGACTGGACGGCCGAGGTTATCGTTGTCAATGATGGGTCCTCCGATGAGACCGTCTCAATTGTTGAATCTTGCCGGAGCCAATGGAACGCTCTGCGGTTGGTTGACAATGGCCGCAATCGGGGAAAGGGCTTCAGTGTCCGAAACGGCGCGCTGAGTGCCCAAGGCGACGTCATCCTGTTCACAGATGCCGATCTCTCGGCTCCGATTACCGAGGCACCCAAGCTGGTTGATCCCATTGCGAATGGAGAGTGTGACGTCACTTTTGGATCGCGAGCGGTGGATCGTTCTCTTATTGGCGTACATCAGTCAGCCTTTCGCGAGACCTCAGGCCGGATTTTCAATTTGTTCGTGCAGGGATTAGTCGGTTTGCCCTTTAAAGATACGCAATGTGGATTCAAGGCCTTCCGCCGCAGTGTCGCAGGACCGGTGTTTGAGCGCCAAACGATCCTGGGATTCGGTTTCGACCCCGAAATCCTGTACATAGCCAAGAAGCGAGGTTTGCGACTCCGCGAGATCCCGGTGCGGTGGGACCACGCGGAGGGCACCAAGGTTCGATTCTTGAAGGACTCCTGCCGGATGTTTCTTGACCTTCTGCAGATCCGCTGGAACGATTTCTGCGGGAAGTACGAATAAGGTGTCAGGTTTCAGGTGCCAGGTTACAGGGAGCGGAGTGCCTGAAACCTGAAGCGCATCCTTAATCCGTAGCCTGTCCCCTGTAAGCTGTAACCTGTAATCTCGCCATGACCAAACTTGGAGTAAACATTGATCACATTGCTACTTTGCGGGAGGTCCGCAAGACGAATGAGCCCGATCCGGTTGCGGCGGCAGTTATAGCAGAACTGGCCGGATGCCACGGCATTACAGTGCATCTCCGGAGCGACCGGCGTCACATCCAGGACCGCGACGTGGAGTTGCTGCGGGAGACTGTAAAGACACGACTCAACCTCGAAATGGCGGCTACGGAGGAAATGATTCGTTTCGCACGCGAGGTTAAGCCGGATACCGCGACCTTGGTTCCTGAGTTTCCTGGGGAACTCACAACGCAGGGCGGATTGGACTGCGTGCGAAACTACGACATCGTCTCAGCTGCTGCCCAGGAGCTGGAAGCCGCCGGCATTGCGGTGAGTCTCTTTATCGATCCGGAGAAGCAACAGGTGGAAGCGGCCCAGCGCATCGCTGCTCCGATCATCGAACTCAACACCGCGAGTTACGCCGATGCGTCGCTCTATCTCACGCTAAAGACCGAAGTCGCGGCTGCTGAGGCCCTGGAGGAAATCAAAGCCGCAGCGATTCTGGCGGATTCATCGGGAATCCGAGTTCATGGCGGACATGGACTGACCTATCGGAATGTCCGCGCTGTCAGCCAAATTCCGGAGATCGAGGAGTTGAATATCGGCCACAACATCATTTCTCGGGCAGTACTGGTGGGACTGGATACCGCAGTGAGAGAGATGCTGGCGTTGCTTAGCGGTGAGTGAGGCCGGGCTGAAAGACCTTGTCTACGGCTGCTGTTGGCACAATACAGTGTTCGAGCTGCTGGCTTTCGACCAGCCGGATGAACTCGTGGGTCAGTTCGCGGTCGCGCCACCCGTTCTTCGCCTCTTCGTTGATCTGTTGGAGTACCGCACTCACCGAGAATGGTGGCTTGTAGGGCCGCTGAGAGCATAGCGCATCGAAGACGTCAACAATCTGAAGGATTCTCGCTGTAACAGGGATTTCTTCGCCGCGCAACCCATCTGGATATCCGCCGCCATCCCACCGCTCATGGTGGTAACGAATAATCGGAAGAACCTGACCGAATGACCGCAAGGGCCGACAGATGCGTTCCCCAATCAGCGTATGCTGCCGCATCACGACCCATTCATCGCCGGACAGGGCGTTGGGACTGAGCAAGATGGCATCCGGCACCCCCAGTTTGCCGATGTCATGCAGAATCCCGCCTCTCTGAAGAGCCTTCAGAGCGTTCGCTTCAAGGCCCAATCTTTCTCCCAGCTTCACAGAATAACGCGCGAGCCGCTCGCAGTGGCCGATGGTATTTGGATCTTTGGCCTCGACTCCCAGTGCCAGGCTGAAGAGGACGGTCTCGGCGTTCTCCAGTTCGTCAGTGATCTGTTTCAAGCGGAGCAGCGACCGCACGCGGGCGGCAAACTCGGCGAGATTAAAAGGTTTGTTCAGGAAATCGTCGGCACCGACCTCAATGCCACGAATTTTGTCCCCAAGATCGGTCAGGGCCGTGATCATCACCACAGGTATGAGTTGGGTGTCGCGGTTCGCTTTCAACGCGTGGCACACCTGGTAGCCATCCATCTCCGGCATCATCACGTCGAGAAGCACCAAATCAGGCTGATGCTCGAACGCCAAGTCCAGTGCTTCCTTTCCATTCCTGGCCAGAAGCACTCGGCAGCGCGGTGATTCGAGGATGTCTCGAATTAGAACGAGATTCTCCGGCAAATCGTCTGCCACCAAGACGGTGAATATGCGGTCGAAGCCTTTGAAAATGTCCAAGCGAACTCCAGCTGTGGGGGATCTTCAAAACAACGGGTGAATCCAGTTTAGCAATCCTTCTGCCAATGGGTACTTCTGTGCTCGCGGATACCAGTATGTGCAAATCCCAAGACTTTTCATAGTCTTTCGCACGCTGTGTGCCTTGCGGGAACTGACCAGGTTGCCTTCCGAAGCTTCCTCTCAAGAAATTCTTACCCTATGGTGCTCCAGAGTTACACCAGCACCCAGTCTCTGGCGGCTGAAAACAACACTGAGAGTGTCACAGGTGAACTTGTCTTGAGCAATGGGAAATCTGGAGGGGCCAGCAACAACATCTCGTCCATTCCTTCGCCAACAAAATAATAGACCGTATTCCGCCTGTACTCCGGATATTTTTCGAATTCCATCCAGACGTAGTGGTTCAGTACTTCCAGATCGACATAGGAGCCGAGGGAATCAACCTGTGTGGGGACCGGAGTGGTCGTCTCCTGCTCGGTGTAGATCAAAAGACTGCTGAAGGGCTTGATCTTGTTGCGGACGCCAAAGGAAACTACCGCGACCGAAGGCTTGGCGCGACGCACGGCTTGAACCGTAGCCCACTCCACAAAGGTATTGTTGATGAGCAGGGTCCCATTGCCACTCAGCAGGACTGAACGCATGAATTCTGCCAGTACCTGATCGGCAGCGGCTTCGTTTTCGGAAGGCAGCACGCGGAGTTGCTTCAGCTTGGCGCCAAGCTGTCGTGGACCGGGAATCTCTTGTGTCTTGAGCAGCTTATCCACTTCCTTCATCAGGCGCGTCCGGTATCCTTGCAATGCCTCGTAGCTCAGCTTCACCAGGCCGGGGGGCGACGTCACTGTTAGAGCAGAGAGTGCATTCCCCGCCTCGACCATCCAGGCGTCGTGCGGCGATTTGGCTTTCCTGACGGCGTACAACTCTGGCAATGTCTTCTGCCGTGCGCTCCGCCCGTCCCCGGTCAACAGTTTGGCCAGGAAATCCTCATCTTCGCCGGCCTTCAGATCAAGCCGGACCATCCTGCCCTGCGCCTTGAATCGCATCCACATGCGGTCTGGTCCGACAGGCAGCTCCGCAGGGCAAGTGACAATCACGAGCCGGGGACGGCCCGCCCGAACGACTTCTTCATCCAGCAACGGGTTGAGCCGAGAGAAGATGTCTGCGATGACACGGCGCCATTCAGGATAGTGCTCCGACCGATTGAGGAAGTCCACCTGGTCGAGGGTGAACTGCCGTTTAGTCCAGATCTTCTCATTGACTCCCATCTTGCGCTCGACCACCCGAAGCCGCTCAAACATCTCTTCAACCAATTTCTGCTCGGACCGGCCCAGAAGACCGAAGAGCCTTTCAAAATAGTTTTGTTCCGCAGCAAACAGGAGCTCCCATTCCTTGATTTGATCGAAGCAGTAGGTGGAGAAGGTCAGCGGGAGGCGATCAAAGAGGCCCTTGTCGAGGAGTTCTCTAATGGCGGGGGAACCTTGCATCAGAATCAGAAAACGGAGAGCAAGTACAAAGTCCGAAATTCGAAGTACAGTGTGGTTGCTTCCCAGTTCGTACTTCGAACCTTCAACTACTCTGCCCTGCGCCGCGTTAGCGGCAGTTTGAATGTAACCGTGGGTTTCAACCCACGGGGCGGGCTGAGTAGTACCAGTTCGATTACACCAGAATCTCCTGGATTGGCCTTCCAGCCATTTTGCCCGCTCGGGCTCCCAGGATGGCGGCCCCGGTGGCGGCGACATCGACATGCTGGATCGGGCGATCGCTTTGTCCCGGCTGAATTCCAGCACCCAAGGCCAGCAGCCAGACATTTCGACATGACGGGTCACCGCTACGATGATTCAGAAATCCGTTTGACGCGTTGATGTCGCCGTCCCGGCCTAATTCGGGCAGCACGAGAAATGTGGTCTTGTCCTTGTATTGCGGGTTCGACTGGACCTCGTCCCACAACATTCCAACCAACCGGTCGGTGCGCGTGATGGCCTGTAAATAGAGCGAATAGGAGCCCCAATGGGCCACATCCATATCCCAAAAATTGACCAGGATGAGCCGGGGACCGAACTCGCGCATCACCTCACGAGTGATGAAAAACGTCAGCTCGTCACCCGACGTTGGTGACTCAGGTCCGTTGATGTATTCAATCAGACCTCGCGTCAAGGTGTTTCGAACCGCCTGGTCAAGCTGGCGACCCGCTTTGAAAATCGTCCAGCCTACACCTTCATATCCTTCATTGAGGATATTCTCCAACTGGCGCAGCACGTTCTCGCGGCTTGCGACGCCCATCTCCGGCTTTTTTTGAATCACTTCCCCGACGGCCTCCAAAAGCAGTTGCTTGGGAAGCACAACATTTGCGCCATAGGGCAGCCCCCAGTCCCGATTTGACCCTGCTCCCATGGTAGAGAAACTCTTGTTCGTTGCAATCGCCCAGGCGTCCGTGGGACTTGCTCCAGTCTGCTTGCGGAAGTACTCAAAAAGCGTCGGACTCGCAGGCTGTTGGAAACCAAAGTCATCCACCCGCTGCCAGTTGCCGGTCACGATGCTGGCCGTCGAATTGAAGTGCGACAAGACACCTGCATTAACACAAGTTTTGAAGAAGTGTCCCTTCGGCTGCAGTGCTGCGAGTGCGGGGATGTTGCGCAGACCATCGGGGGCGAAGGTTTCCGAGTAACGCACGCCTCCACCAAAAGTGACGATAATGACCTTGCGCTTTGCATCCTGGGTTGGTGCCCACGGACGCGCCCAAAGCCAGTTCGGCAAGATGCGGTGGGCAATGCTCAGGCCCGCGAGTTGGACGAAACGGCGTTTGTTCATAGGTGACAGGTGTCGGGTTTCAGGTGCCAGGTCTCAGGTCTGAGACTTCTTAAGACCGGATCTGGCTGCCAAGCCGTATGGTTTGCTCAAGGGAAGACCTGTGCCCAGTCGACTCAGCCGCCAGATCGGTTGCGTTCTGCCAACTAACAGCTCGGGCTCTGGTAACACGCGTTTCCGATTTCCGCCTGAAACCTGAAACCTGGCACCCGAAACCTGCTAATACTCCGTAATCTCTCCACCCTTTATCTTTTTCCGAACCTTTCCGCCCAGATCCAGCGGGTGGTCGTATCCAGGCAAGATCTCACCGCTGGGGCTGTAGTAGGGTCCCAGATCGCAAGCCATGCTTCCTTTTCCTTGGGCGACAAATTCAATTGATGTGATTAGCTTCGCCGACTTGTAGCCATACTTTGAAGGATCGATAAGACGCAACGGCGCTCCGTGACGATTGGTCAGAGGCTTGCCTTCCATATCAAGAGACAACAACGCTCGAGATGAAAGCATTTCTTCCAGCGACATGTATTCGTACCACCTGTCAGCACAATCGATACGAATCGCTTTGGCTGTCTTGAGCGGTCTCACCGCTTCGATCAAGTGACCAAATCGGAAGCCTCCCCAGGTGGCACGGGATGACCAGCATTGCACACATTTCATCCGAGAGTTCTGGGCTTCCTGGGGAAATCGACGCAATTGTGCCAGTGTAAGCGACTGGGGTTTTTCCAATAGACCGGTGATCTTGAGGCGATAGGTCGCTGGATCGATCGGTCGCACCGGTACATACCACATGATACGAAATCCGAATTCATCGGGCACATCGGATGGAACAAGGATCTCGTTTTGGTTTGCCTGCGTCACCCGGCTCAGACCCAGGTTTACAGTGGAGCCTGCTGCAGCAGCAAGAAAACGGCGTCGATTCATGGAAATTCTCAATACTACAAAAGAACAAGTAAACCGCAGAGACGCTGAAAACCTTTGGACGCAGATTACGCAGATGAACGCAAATCAAGGAGCGGTAAAGAAGAGCTCCTTCAGCAGAAAGCCAGCAACCTCATCGGGCACCAAATCAGCGTGCATCTGCGTAATCTGCGTCCAAGAATTCCCGGGCCTATTCAGCTCATCAGCCTTCCTGTTAACCTCATTTTACCACCAGCTCCAAACGCTTGAGACCGGCCGCATGGGTTTCAATGGCGGTCCGTTCTTCCATCGTCAGCTTCTCATGCAATACGCGTTCAGCCTGCGCCGCCTCAGCCTTTCCCAGCCGGTCGTAAACCCTTGCCAATCGGTAATGTGGCGCCGGCGTCTTCGGGCTCAGTTGAATTGCCCGCTCCAGATGCTGTGCTGCGACTGTGAAATTCTTCTTGCCTTCCAATAAGGTGCCAAGCTCAAACTCAGACTCCCAGAAAGTTGGGTTTAGCAAGATCGATTTCTTGAGCAGCCGTTCTGCTTGGTCCGCCAGCTCCACCGAAGGAGAAGGACCCATCTGTGCGATTAAGCCCTTGGCATGGAGGAAGTGCCCCAAGTAATTTCTTGGATTGGCTCTAGCAAAGCTCGCGAACTTCTCGGTGATCTCTTCCAACCGTCCTTCAGCATGGCTGATGATGCGTCCCAGAAACACGTAGGGTTGCTCGATTTTCGGCGCAAGTTCTGCGGTCCGAAGAAACGCGTCGACGGCCTCGGCAAACTTCCGTTGGCCATAGTTGGCGATGCCAAGCGCTAATTCGAGTTGCGCGCTTCGGGCAAAGATCTTTCTGGCAGACTCGAGAAGCTGAATTGCCACGTCGAAATTTTGGTGTACCAGGAGCACATAGGCCAAGTCGAAAACATACGATTCCTCACGCGGGGCAAGCTGGATGGCCTTCTGCAGTTCAACAATCGTATTCTCGAACTGTCCGTCGGCTTCGTACGCCTTGCCTAGCAGATTGTGGAGGTCAGCCCTTTTCTCCTTGGCTAGTGCCTTCCCGGCCAACTCGATGGCGGGTTTAGGTTGGCCAGCCTGCAGATAGAACGATACCGCGCGCGCCGCTGCGTCGCGGTCACCGGGAGCGAGAGTCGCGTAACGGCTTTCGAGACCTGCTGCCTTGGCCCAGTTACCGGTTTCAGAGTGAAACAAGGCCAGGCCGTGCAGCATGACCGGATCGTTTGCCGCCAGACTTTCTGCTTTCGCTGCTGCCTCCGCAGCTTGACTTTTGTTTCTCATCTTCCGCTGGGTTTGTGCAATCGCCAACCAGACCTGGGCGTGAGTGGGTCGCAGTTGCGATGCCCGATTCAAGCTGGCTGCAGCAGCGGAAAGATCCTGGGCGTTAAGAGCTATCAGGCCGAGCCGGAAATGGGCCTCAAAGTTAGCGGGCTCGGCTTGGGCAATTGCCTCCAGCATCCGCCGGGCCTCGCCCTGCTTTCCTCCCGCATACAGACGCATGGCCTCTTCCACACTGGCTAGACCCAGGAATGTCGCCAGAAACAAGACAGGAAACAACGCGATCAAATCTCCCTCTTAAACCTCAATCAAAACCTGAAGCGCCCACTTTATGGCTCCTCTGAAAATCCCCCTTACCAAAGGGGGAAAAGAAGGCGAAGCCTTCAGGGGGTTGTGATGAAGGTTCCGAAGAACCCCCCTGAAGTCCCCCCTTGTCCAAGGGGGGACGCTGTTTTCATCGAACGTGGCGCGCCGCTCTAGGCGGCATGAAAAGCTCCTCTGAAGAGTCGATCAATGGATACCACACACTCTCCTCTCCAGCAAAGCCAATGACTCAGCGCATGCAAAAAAAAATCGGTTCCCCTTTACGGAGGAACCGATGGAAGACCGGGCCGCGATTGTGAGTTGACGGCCTCAATTGAAAGCGCCAAGCCGCTCCCAAATGGTCGCGGCCAGGCAAAGACTAGAACTGGAACCGCAACGCGAACTGAATATGTCGTTCGGTCCCCGGAAGGGTCTCGTTAATTCGTCCGAAATTGCTGGCTCCTTGTTGCGCAGCGATCGAACCCACGTTGAACTGAGGAGTATTCGTTAAGTTGAAAAACTCGGCACGGAGCTGGATCCGGTATCGCTCTGTAATTGGGACGTCCTTAAAAAGAGAGAAATCCAGATTGGCAGTTCCAGGACCATAGTTACTGTAGTTCCCCAGATTGCCGTACGTGCCGGGCGTCGGGCGTGTTACGGCAGTGATGTCAAACCAACGGTCTGGAGTTCTTCCTCCTTGAGGAGCTGCGTTCGGATCCTTGCCAGCGACCAGATCCGGGCGCACGGTACCGCCGCAGCTGCAGCTTTGCTCGCGAGTTGTCAAATTGAACGCAAAGCCAGAGGAAAGGGCCAGGATGCCATTCGCTTGCCACCCACCGACGACCAGATCGGCCGCTTTGTTCATGTTGCTGCCGAACTTCCTTCCTCGGCCAAATGGCAATGCCGCCGTTGTGCTGTACACAAAGCGGTGCTTCACATGGAAGTTGGCGTGGGCATACTCTTGAGTCCAGTTAAGGACATCACGCGTGCCCGGTCCGCCAGCCAAAGTGGTGCCCACATTCGTCAGTGCGTGCGACCAAGTATAGGAGCCAACAAATGCCATACCATTTGAAAGAGTCTTCTCCAGTTTTGTGTACAAACCATGGTAACGAGAGAAGCCATTCGAGTTAGTCGTGTTGGTGCCCTGATCCAGGAAGGTGAGGCGCCGACGCGGGCCGGTGGGAAGTCCAGGCGTGGCCGCATTGACAGGCTGTTGCGGATCGTTCAGGTTCACGAGACGCTGTCCTTTTGAACCGATATAAGCCACCTCCAGTGACGTGTGGAAGCCCAATTCGCGCTGAATTGCAAAGTTCCATTTGTGCACCAGCGGATTGCGGAAGTTTGAAACGATGGTGCGGAATGAAATCGCGGCCGGCAGCGTGAACACATTCGTCGGGAATCCATCGGAAAACCGATTTAGGCCAGGAACCAACGCAAAATCGCCTCCGGCCCCAGTTTCCAGACGCTGCTCAAAATTGAAAGGCGCGTTCTCACCGCGGTTGGGGTTGCCTCCCTGGTTTTCTTCGCCACCGTAGAAGATTCCGTAACCAGCTCGCACAACAGTCCGATCCACGGCTTCCCAAGCAAAGCCGATACGAGGCGACCAATCTGTCTTATCCCAGGGAACCATGTATTTGTCTACCTGGCCGCGTTCTACCTTGATCTGAGGGAAAGCTGTAGCAAAGTTGGGAGGCAGCGGCGCATCCTGGTTAGGACCTTTCGGAATTACCAAGGTGAGCCGGTCCTGATCGAACGTTGATTGCCGTCCCCAGGATTCCCCAATAGGTGAAAACAGCTCGTAACGCAATCCCAAGTTAACCGTCAGCTTAGGACTCAGTTTCCAATCGTCCTGGAAGTATCCTGCATAGGAGACCTTGTCCGAGGAGACGAAGTTGCCTGAAGTGATCCGGCTGTTGCCCGGGTAGCCGAGGAGCCAGCCCGCAATGCCATCCCCTGTTCCGCTTGGGAACTCCGGACTCTGGGTGCGGTTCCTCTGGAATCGCATGGTGCCGCGCGGTGATGGCACTTGGAAGAAGGGGAACCCGATGGGCCGGTACTCGAATCCCATCTTGTAAGCGTGATTTCCCTTGTTGAGCGACACATTCTGAATGAAGTCCCAAACATTTGAGTACTCCAAAGTCGGCAACCACTCGGCACCACCGGGCGCCGCGCCGCCGTCGTAGCCCTCGGGCACAATGGTGGGCAACCCGCCATTGAGGTCCGAGAAAGTCTGCAACCCGCCAATGCCAAATTCCTTCTGGAGATCCTTGGTGGCATTAGCCTGAACACGCGAGGTTACCAAGCGAGAGAAGGCAATACGCGATTCAGTGATAAGGTTTGGACTCCACACCCGTGTCCAACTCATCATTGCATTCCTACCCAGGTTCTTCTCGGTTTCACCGGCAAAACCGGCCCCGTCCAGAACCGGAAATGGCGGAGTGTTGAACTTGTCTTCATTGGACCAGCTGAGGTTTCCAAAAAGGCTGTCCTTGTCGCTTAACTTGTGGTCGATTCGAATATCCCACTGATTGACGTCTCCACTGCCTGACGTCAAAGCATAAAAGTTGTTGCCCGGAATACGGTCATTCAAGTTCTGGTTGGGATTGGGGTAGAGATCAATCAGTTTTTTGGCAGCCGCGTCAAACCGATTCGTCGGAATGATGTTGCCGGGAAAGGCATCTCGCACCAACTTGCCGTTGACCGTTCGGTTGGTCGTGATGTCGTAAATAGCACCCTCCATAACGGGGCGCCCCAAAGCATCCGTACCCAGCACATTGCCTGTCAGCAATCTGGAGAAGTTGCCGTTCTTGAATTCAGGATGGGGAACGGTGCGCGTGAAGGTGTTACCGATGCCCGGGACCGCACCTCCTGTTGATGTGATCCGGGTACCTTGATAATCAGCAAAAAAGAAGGTTCGATCTTTGATGATAGGGCCACCTACCGCCGCACCAAACTGGTTTTGCTTAAAGGGTCCCTTTTTCACCCCGGCGCGGTTCGACTCCCACTTGTTGGCCGCCAGCGCGTCGTTCTGAAGAAACTCGAAGACGGCGCCGTGAATACTGTTCGTACCAGACTTGATGCTCACATTCACCACACCCCCAGCACCACGTCCATATTCGGCGTTGTATCCGTTCGTCATGATTTTCATCTCCCCGATCGCTTCGATCGAGGGTCCCACGACGTACGCTGTCTGATTGATGAAATCGATCACATTGACGTTATTGTCGACGCCATTGAGAAGGAAGTTGTTCTGACCGTTCGAACGGACCCCGTTGGCAGAGAATCCACCACCCGCACTGTCACGTGCACCGGGTTCCGCTGGCAGGACGGCTGGCGCAGTGCGGGCCAGAAACGAAAACTTACGCTGGCCGCCCAGCGGCAAATTGACGACCTGCTGCGACTGCAGCGTTCTTCCCAGCTCAGAACTCTCGGTTTGAAGGGCTGGAGGCGCCTCGGTGATTTCGATTGCCTGAGTAACTTCTCCGACCTGCAAAGTGACGTTGATTTGGACACGATCTCCGGTATTGAGTTGCACATTCTTCTGAACCGACTTCTTGAAACCAGCCAACTCCACCTCAATTGTGTAGACGCCGGGCTTTAGCAGAGGCCGAATGTAGTTGCCGCTCTCATCTGTTGTCAGCGACACGCTCGACTGGGTCGCGTCTTCCGTCACGGTTACCTTGGCACCGGCAACGACGGCGCCACTGGGGTCGGTTACCGTTCCAAGCACAGTTCCCATGTCGCGCTGGGCCCAGACCGGCAAAGCTAAACATAGGCTGATCATTGCTGCGATGCACACACGTGATACGTGGTGTGTCATGATATTCTCCTCCTGAATGCACATTGGTGAGTTCATAAAACGGTAGTGCTGACGCAGTGATTTTTTCGTTGGTCTGATATGTCAAAGCAAGCTGGGTTCCAACCGAGGCAAGGTCGACACCAGAATTCCAACATTGATCCTTAAGCACTTACAGGACTCATGAGTCTGAACAAGCGGCTGGAGGTCATGAATAAATACGAAATTCTATTTTCCGTATACGAAAGCTGAAAGCGCTTGCATCAAGGGGCCCTGCTGAATAGTTCTGACGATCACTAGCTTGAGCGTCAAAAACCTTGGCTGTATTCTCCGATGCCTGGCTCTGATACTTCACCATGGTTCTTCGCGTATCCTTTCTGCTCCTGATGGGTCTAACCCTCGCGGCGCTGTCGCAGTCCAACTCGCCGACGGCGCCAATCTTGAACCAGTCTGCCACCCGCATTCGTTACTCGGACTTCGCCGGACAAAGCGGCATAGTCCACTCCAATACATATGGAGGCCGCAGCAGAAAGGACTACATTTTGGAAACCACGGGCAATGGCGCGGCGATCTTTGACTTCGACGGTGATGGCTGGAGCGATTTGTTGTTCACGAACGGAAGAACACTCGAGCAGGACGAAAACGCTCAGCCGGCGGCTTTGGTTCTCTACCGAAACGATGGAACAGGGCATTTTAGCGATGTCACGGCCAAGGCTGGACTGGAGACTAAAGGCTGGGCGCAGGGACTCTGCGTTGGAGACTTCGACAACGATGGCCACCCAGATGTCTTGGCGACGTTCTATGGGCATAATCGTCTCTACAGGAATTCCGGGAGCGGCTTCAGCGACGTGACGGCCCGAGCGAAGTTGCCCGCTAGTGGAACCCGCTGGGGTGCCGGCTGCAGTTTTCTGGACTACGACCTCGACGGTTGGCTGGATCTGTTTGTGGCCAACTATGTAGACCTTGATCTGGGAAAGACCCCAAAACCCGGCCAGAACGCCAATTGCTTTTGGAAAGGCATCCCGGTCATGTGTGGGCCTCGCGGCCTGCCGTTTGGCCATAACGTGCTCTATCACAATCAGAGAGACGGCACGTTTGTCGACGTTTCTGAACCCGCCGGAATACTAAAGCCTGGAGGGCGCTATGGCCTCGGTGTGGTAGCTTCCGACTTCGACAACGACGGCTGGACGGACATCTATGTTGCCTGCGATCAAACGCCGAGCCTCTTCTACAGAAACCGTGGCAACGGAACTTTTGAAGAACGCGGCAGTCAGGCTGGAGTTGCCTACAATTTTGACGGTCACGCTCAGGCTGGTATGGGAGTGGCCGTGGCGGACTATGACGGCAACGGGTTTTTCGACATTGTGAAAACAAATTTCTCCGGTGATCTGCCATCTCTCTATAACAACGAGGACGGAAAGTTTTTCAGCGATCTGTCTAAGCAAGCGGGGCTGGCCGCCAACCAGCTGTTGGGATGGGGGGTGCTCTTTCTGGATGTGGATGAGGACGGAAGGAAAGATCTACTCTTAGCCAACGGGCATGTGTACCCGGAGGTCGACACGGCCAGTACCGGAGATCGCTATTTGCAGAAGACCTTGCTCTATCGCAACCTCGGGAATGGACGCTTTTCAGATATCAGCGATGTGTCAGGCCCAGCGTTCAAGTCATTGCGGCCCGGTCGCGGTATGGCTTCCGGAGATCTGGACGGCGATGGACATCCGGAAGTGGTCATCGTGAACATGAATGAGCGTCCCAACCTCCTTAAGAACGAGGGCAGCGTTCAGCATGCTATTGTCGTGAGCCTCGTCGGGACAACCTCCAACCGCAGCGCAATTGGCGCGCGCGTGACGCTCGAAGCAGGCGGGTTGCGCCAGATGGACGAGGTTCGTAGTGGCGGCAGCTTCTATTCACACAGTGACCTCGCCCTGCATTTCGGCGTGGGCCGCGCCGCGACGTTGGACCGCCTGGACGTTCGCTGGCCGAACGGGAAGATTCAATCCTGGCAGGATCTTCCGGTAGACCATCGGCTGGTCGTCACTGAAGGTTCGCAGGAGATTCAGAAGCGGCCGCTGCGAAGATGAAGATGGAGAGAGAGGTGTCAGGTGCCAGGTGTTAGGTGTCGGAGGCACATCTCAGTAGGCGGCGATGGGTTCACATTCGGCGAGGTTGGTTCAGCCCGAGTCGCCGCCTGAACCCGGAACCTCGAAAGACGCAACTGGGCAGTCTGAAGTCGCGCTCGCTGCCACCTGACACCTAGCACCTCGCACCTGACACCTAATTTATGAATCGACGACAGTTCCTTCAAACGACGCTGGGCGGAAGTGGCGCTCTTTGGCTGCCGGCGCAGTGGACTCAAAGCAGTCCGTTCCAAGCAGTGCCTCAACCCGCAGCCTTCCCGGTAAGGTTTCGCAAGAAGAGTCCCTACGAAGCTCTTTACGCGCAGATTGAGCCAGGTCACGATGAGTTTCCTGAGGAGAAGCGCGCGGATGAGATCACGGCCCTCTTACACCGCGCTGTCGAGGCACGGTCTTTTCCCTTGGCTGCCGATTTTAAGGGTTCTCCGTTGCCGGTTCGCTACGAGACGGTTGAATCCGATTCCCGAAGCGAACCAGTTGTTATACGGACTGCGGTGTTTGGTCCGGTCGATGGGCCTTTTACCGAAAGCGTACGGCATTGGATTGAATCGCTGGGACAGATCCGCAGCCTGCGTTTCTACCTCACACAAATCGAGCTGGGGCCCGGCGATCGGGCGAACGTGCGGGTTCGGTTTGAAATCGCGAGCCAACAGCAGGAGGGACTTCACTATCGCGTGGGACAGTGGAAGCAGGTTTGGGTGGGTGATCGGTTGAGCCAGTTCGAGCCTTTGGAAGAAACGCTTACCACAGCCACCAAGCCATTGTTTTCAGATGTGACCCAGGAATTTCTGGGGAGCGCCGATTCCTTTCAGCGTCAATTGCGAAGGGGCGTACCGTACTGGCGTGCCCGCCTCGACTCGGCGAGCGGCATCGACGTCTATGGCAACAACGGCATTGCGGTCGGCGATATCGACGGTGATGGCCTGGATGAAATCTACGTGTGCCAGCCTGGTGGGCTTCCGAACCGGCTCTACCAGCGCCGCCAAGGCCGGCTGGAAGATATCACCGAGCACGCCGGGGTTGGGGTTCTCGACGACACTTCGTCGGCGCTGTTCGTCGATTTTCGCAACAGTGGTTTGCAGGACTTGCTGGTGCTGCGCTCAGGCGGGCCGCTGCTCTTTCTCAACCGGGGCGATGGCCGGTTTCAGAGTAAACCCGATGCCTTCCGGTTTGCCCATCCACCCCAAGGTACTTTCACGGGTATGGCAGCCGCGGACTTTGACAACGATGGCCGCGTCGATGTGTATCTCTGTTGCTACATCTACTTTCAGAGCGAAGACCAGTATCGCTACCCAGCGCCGTACCATGACGCCCAGAATGGCCCGCCTAATTTTCTTTTCCACAATCAGCTCAACCCTGACGGCAGCGGTTTCTTTGAGGACGTCACAGAGCCGTCCAGGATGAACCAGAACAACAACCGCTACAGTTTCGCTCCAGCCTGGTGCGACTATGACGGTGACGGCTGGCCGGATCTTTATGTGGCCAACGACTTCGGACGCAGCAATCTTTACCGAAATCATAAGGGACAGTTTGAAGACGTTGCGAAACCAGCCAGTGCTGAGAATATCGGGCCTGGAATGAGCGCCTCCTGGTTCGACTATGACGGTGATGGGCGTCCGGACCTGTACGTCGGAAATATGTGGACGGCGGCCGGGCAGAGAATGGTTCGGCACAAAGAGTTCTTGCCCGCGAAACACGGAGGGGCTTCCGCTTACCACGGCCACACGCGAGGGAACGCGCTCTACCGCAATCGCGGAGACGGAACCTTCGAGGACCGCGGCGCGCAAGAGCATGTAGAAATGGGGCGCTGGGCTTGGTCTGCAGACGCGTTGGATTTTGACAACGATGGGTCGCCTGAGATTTATGTGACGTGTGGCATGGTCACGAACAAGTTGCAAAAGGATCTATCGAGCTTTTTCTGGCGGCAGGTGGTGGCGCGCACGCCGAACACCCTCGACTCCGCGCCCACTTACGAGAACGGTTGGAACGCCCTGAACCAGCTGATCCGCGAAGACTACAGTTGGAATGGCCGCGAGCCCAACGTGTTCTATGCGCGCCGAGGCGACCGTTATTACGACCTGTCGGGAGTGTCTGGCTTGGACTGGGCTGAGGACAGCCGAGCCTTTGCCGCCACGGATCTGGATGGCGACGGTAGCCTCGACGTGCTTCTTAAGAGCCGTCTAGGCCCTCAGATCAGAGTCTTCCGTAATGAGTGGGGCGCTCAGCGGCAGTCCATCGCCTTGCGTTTGATTGGAACGAAGTCGAACCGCGATGCCATCGGAGCGCGAGTGGAGTTGGAGATTGCCGATTGCCGATTGCCGATTGCCGATTGCCAACAGAAGCGGACGTTGAGCCAATTTGTTCGTGCCGGTTCGGGTTATCTTTCTCAGCACACAAAAACACTCTACTTTGGCCTGGGCGAAGCAACTGCTGCCTCCAGAGTTCGGGTGCGATGGCCGTCGGGTCTCATTCAGGAGTTCAGAAATCTCGCGGCCGGCTTCCGCTATGAAGTTGTCGAGGGCAAAGACAATCCCAAAAGGACAGCGTTCCTGTCCCGAAAGAAAGAATCGACGGCCAATCGGCAATCGCCAATCGGCAATCGGCAATCACATGCGGTTCAAGGAGACAACACCCCGCAACTCGAGGAGACCTGGTTGCTGGAACCGGCGCTGCTGCCGCAAAAGCACGCGGGGCCCGGATTCGTCTGTCTTGTGGAATCTCCCGTTGCGACGCCAGTGGAAGGAGTTCCCTTTGAGGTTGTTGATCTTACGAAAGCGGCTCCGGACATAGCTGCGGTTTACGCGCTGTTTCGGCGCTACCTGTTCGACTGGCGTGCCGATCTAGTGGTCCCTCTTGTTTTTCTAGTCGACGCCGAAGGCCTGGCACACAAGATTTATCCTTCCGTTCCTCTGGCTTCGGTGCTGCGCGCCGATCTCGAAAAACTCAGCGTCAGTCAGCGCGACCCCGTGGCGCGGCAGCGTTTGGCACTGCCGTTCGAGGGCCAATTCCAGACGCAGCCGGCTCGTCGCTACTTTCAGTTGGGCGCTGCATTTCTGTCCGCCGGCTATCCGGAGCAAGCGCTTCAATATCTAAGCGAGATCGTGAGACAGAATCCGGGCAACTACAAAGCGCAACTTGCCATCGGGCAGATTCACCTGGACGCGGGACGGCTGGACGAAGCGCAGCGGGCTCTGGAGGTGGCACGTGAGCTCAATCCGCAGTCTCCAGAGGTGTGGAACAATCTCGGAGGAGTGCAAGCTGCGCGCGGGAAGTACTCTGAAGCGCTGGCGCATTACGAAAAGGCGCTGTCTTTCAAAGACACCTTGTCTTACGTTTTGAACAACGCCGCCCAAGCCTATGCCAAGACCGGCGATCGCGCGAACGCCGAGAAGCTGTTCCGGCGGGCCCTGGAACTGGACTCGCAGGATGCCGACGCCGCGAACCAGCTTGGTTTGCTGCTCGCACAGCAGAACAGGACGGCTGAAGCGCGCCAACTGTTTCAACAAGCGATCGCCCTCCGTCGGGACCATGCTGGCGCCATCAACAACCTGGGAGTGCTTTATTCTCAGATGAACCAGTTCAACGACGCGATTGCTGCTTTTCAGTATGGCATCGGCGTAGTTCCCGACTCCGACAGCCTTTACCTGAACCTGGCGCGCCTTTATGTTAGACTTCAGGAACGGAACAAAGCTCGCGACACGCTTCAGCGACTGCTGCTGCGCAAACCCAATGATCCGGTTGCCATTCAAGCCCTCCGGCAGCTTGACGGGTTGCCATGAGGTGGTGGAGCTCAAGTGGACAAGGAAAACCTGACCGCAGAGACGCAAAGACGCAGAGATAGTCGTACCTCCAACACGCTTCCAGCTTCGCGAAACACCGCAGGATCTTGCGTCTCTTGGTGGCATGCTCATCCTCGTCGCTTTGCTGGATGCCTAACCCTGCTGGGCATCTTGATGCTGCCTTCCCGCCATTTCCTCGCGCAGGATCAACCACGCGCCGCGGCGCGTGAAGAAAAGCCCGTCGGCGGAGAGTCCAAGCCCTTGGAAGAACGCATTCTCGACAAGTTGATCGCTCATGTCGTCGCTTCCGAGCGTGCGCTTCAGGTTGCTGAAGGTCCATCCGAACGGATTGCAAAGCCGCCGGCAGTGGCGCCTGGCGCGCCGCCGCTGCTCAGCTTCCGCTATTTCGATGGCAAGCAGCGCCATCGTTTCGGGAATCTCGATCTAGTGATGGACGACGCCGGGCACTGAAAAGATTTTCGATTGGCGATTTGGGATTGCCGATTTGAGTTTGCGAATCATCACTTTCCTGCTTCTTGTTTCAGCCCATTTCCTGTGGGCCCAGACTCCGCTCGAAGACGCGCTTTCGGCTATCGAACATGGTGACTACACTAGAGCCGAGGAAATCCTATCCACAAACCCGCAGCCTCTTCTGCGGGGCATTCTGCAATTCCATCGCGGCGACTACGTTTCTGCAGAAAAAAGCCTGGTTCAGGCGTTGGAGAAGAAGGACAATTCCAGCGGACGGGCATTTCTAGCTCTCACCCGTGCCGCGATTGGCGGCTGCGACAGCGCCAAGGCCGAATTGGAGCAGGCGTTTCGCCAGGTGGGTGCCAGCGAGCTTCATCGCTTAGCCGGCCTGGCGCTCGCTCAATGCCATCTCGCTGCCAACCGCTTTTCGGAATCCTTCGCCGTCCTTGCCAACCTGGCTTCTCTTTTTCCTGATGACGCAGACGTTCTCTACCAGTCGACCCGACTGCACTTGAAAGCCTGGAACGATGCCGTTTTCCAGATGTTTGAGAAAACACCCGGCTCGTTCCGTGTCAATCAACTTTCGGCCGAGATTTTTGAGATTCAAGGGAAGTACGGCGAAGCAATCGCCGAGTTTCGCAAGGCCATTGAGAAGAACCGTACGGCTCTCAACCTGCACTTTCGGCTGGGAAGGGCGTTGTTGATGGAGTCGCACAGTGCGGACTCACTCGAAGCGGCGCGCCAGGAGTTTGAGAGCGAACTAAAGTTGAATCCGTCGGACGCGGCTGCTGAGTATCAGATCGGGCAGATCTTGTTAGCCCAACAGAAGGC